>Ga0315274_10000685_pt1 | contig 52720 bp, 49 predicted proteins | sample YL17G02_20_MG_FD_203700 | JGI IMG/M metagenome (GOLD analysis project Ga0315274, IMG submission 203700) | Sediment microbial communities from Yellowstone Lake, YNP, Wyoming, USA - YL17G02_20 | ecosystem: Environmental > Aquatic > Freshwater > Lake > Sediment | place: USA: Wyoming | collected... | reverse complement strand
CCAATTTTAACATATCGAGATAGGAAACCGGATCAATCAATTTAATCCCTTGGGTTTCAGGGAAGAGACGATAAACTTTCATCATCTTCTTCGTCCTGGGATGGAGGGGAAGAAGGATAGGAACATCTTTTCCGATTTCATTCAGGGCCCTCAGAATAGATTTTAATCTTTTAGGGTTGTCCGTATTTTCAGCTCGATGGAGGGTGGCTAAATAATAGTTATGAGTTATGAGTTTAGAGTTTAGAGTTTTAGGTAAAAGAAGACCTAAATCTTTGAGGATGGTGGACTTTTTTTCAGCTAATTTTGAATAATAAAGGATTGAGTCATACATCACGTCGCCTACTTTCTTCACTACTTTATCCTTACCATCCTTTATCCCTTCCTTCAATAAATTCTGTACAGCTTGATGAGTCGGACAGAAGAGGAAAGTTGAAAGATGGTCGATGAGAAGGCGATTGATTTCCTCTGGCATGTTCCGATTATAACTTCTCAAGCCTGCTTCCACATGAGCCACAGGGATGTTTAGTTTTGATGCAACCAAAGCTCCCGCCAGTGTTGAATTCGTATCGCCATATACCATGACGACTTCAGGTTTCTCTTTTTGCAGCACTGTCTCGATCCGTTCAAGCATCATTCCTGTTTGTTTTGCATGAGATCCTGACCCTACTCCCAGGTGGTAATCCGGATTGGGAAGTTCAAGTTCTTCAAAAAAGACCTTGTCCATCAGGTAGTCGTAATGCTGGCCTGTATGGACCAATAATTCCTGAATCTGTTTTTTCGAACTAGACCGGCCAAAAGAACAACGCTTCCGATTAAACGCCTGTATTGCCCGGCTTACGGCTGCAGCTTTAATAAATTGGGGTCTTGCTCCAACCACAGTGACAATTTTCATTCCTTCAGCTCCGTTCAGGACAAACCCTTGTTAATTATATTTTGTATAATCCCCCTTAGTCCCCCTTTAGTAAAGGGGGATTTAAGGGGATTTGTCCCTCTCAAATCGGCTTCACGCCGCTGCGATCTTTTTTATAATGCTTACCACAGGCCTTACATACTGCTTTTCCGGATCGAAAAGTGATTTCCTCGGCGCATTGACAAACCCATCCCTTCACTCTTCCTGGGTTTCCATAGACCAAAGCATAATCCGGAACATTCTTAGTCACTACAGAAGCGGCACCGATAAAGGCATACTGGCCAATTGTATTCCCACATATGATCGTAGCGTTGGCACCAATCGCTGCCCCTTTCCTTACCAACGTCTCCCGAAACTCTTTCTTTCTCGATATGAAGCTTCGAGGATTAAAAACATTGGTAAAGACCATAGAAGGCCCACAGAAGACATCATCCTCTAAAACCACCTTATCATAGATAGAGACGTTATTTTGAATCTTAATATTATTTCCTAAGATGGCTCCTGAACCGATAAAGACATTTTGACCGATGAGGCAATTCTTCCCGATCTTGGCTCCTGACATGATGTGTGAGAAATGCCAAATCCGGGTTCCCTCACCAATCTCCACAGGTTCATCCACCACAGCCGTGGGATGGACGAAATATTCCTTCTCCATCTTCTTATCCCCTTTCGAGAGAAATGGGCACTCCTTTTTCCTTCAGAGACTTCTGTGCCGCCATGAGGATCTTAACCACCTTCAGCCCATCCCGACTCCCTGTTTTAGGTTCCTTTCTCGACTCGATGCATTGGACAAAATGTTCTGCTTCGGCCCGAAGAGGCTCCACTATCTTAACACTTGGGATGGTGATATCCCCAAATCTCAGGCTCAGGTACTCTCCGTAAGTCGAATAAGATGGACTTCCAACCCCCTTATCGTATATCTTTAATTTCTCAGAGACCTCCATATCATCAAAAACCACCATCTTCTTTGAGCCTACGATGGTAATCTTCCGCAACTTATGAGGGTCCAGCCAACTTAAATGGATATTGGCCATCTTCCCATCGGAAAACTGGAGGGTGAGAAAGACCACATCTTCAATGCCATTTTGGATGTAGCTTTCTCCGTGGGCTGAGACCGTGACAGGTTCTTCAGCGAGAAGATAGAGGATGACCGAAAGATCATGAGGTGCAAAGGAAAGGAGAGCGTTTTCATCCTGTCGAATGACACCGAGATTCACCCGTTGTGTATAAATATAATAGATCTTCCCCAATTCCCCAGAGGTAATCATCCCTTTCAATCGATCTATCACAGGATGATAGATCAGAAGATGGCCGACCATAAGAATCCTTTCCCTCTTCTCTGCAATCTCCAATATCTCCTCTGCGTCCTCTGAGTTTAAAGCCATAGGTTTCTCGACCAATACATCCTTATCTGCTAATAATATCTCTTTTGACAAGGGATAATGAGAGAGGGCTGAAGAGGCAACCACCACCCCTTTTACTTCTGGATCAAGAAGAATAGGCTTCAAATTCTCAACTGTCTTCGATTGGGGATAGGATTTCTGTAGCGATAGTAATTTAGAAGGATCGGTGTCACAGATATATTTCAATCGAACATTAGGCATCTCAGAAAAAACCCTGATATGATTCTTCCCCCATGCCCCAGCGCCTACGACTGCGATATTGATCATAGAACCTCCTAACAAGAAACAATTAGCAATTAGCAATGACCAATGGACAATCTTAACCTGAACATTGGGTATTGGTCATTGACCATTGACCATTTCATTTTTAAGACCCATTCCTTTGGGACAAAATCTCAGATGCCACCATAAGAGGTAAGCATATTGAGAAAGCCTTTTCCTCCACTTTTTTATCATAAATAATGTGAAAAAGGATGCCATTCCCATAAAAACAGTTTCAATGATGAGTTTAATGACCGATCCAGTGAGAAGGATGAACCATTGCAACTCTCCCCTATTCTTTTTAAAGAAATGGTAACGGGAGCGGTAATATTCTACCCTTGCCTTCTTCTTTTCAATCTCAACGCCCTTCCCTTGAAAATGATAGATTTCAGCCTGAGGGACATGGTAGATCTTCCAGCCAGCTCTTTTCATCCGATAGCACCAATCCGTTTCTTCCAGAAAAAGGAAGTAGTCTTCATCCAATAATCCCACCTGCTCTATGGCATCTCGCCCAATGATCATGCAGGCACCAATTACCGAATCCACTTCAATGGGCTCAGGGTAATTCCTTTCCTTCCCAGGAAATACCTTTGGGAATAACCACCTTAAGAGACTTTTATTGAGGAGTTCTGTGGCCAAGGATGGAAAATTGGCGATCGAGTTCTGCCTGGATCCATCTGAATTTAAGAGCTGTGCCCCTGCTCCCCCAGCTTCTGAATGAGCGTCCATAAAAGAGATTAATCTCTCAATCGCTCCTTTCTTCACTTGAGTGTCAGGATTGAGGAGGAGTAGATATCTTCCCTTCGCCAACCTAAGGGCCTGATTATTCGCCATGGCAAACCCGAGGTTTATCTCGTTTTGAATGAATTTCACTTCTGGAAATCTTTCTTTAGCCGCGACAACGCTTCCATCTATTGACCCATTATCAACAACAAAGACCTCCATTTCAATCCTTTTAATTGTTTGATAAACCGATTCCAAACATTGGAGGAGAAGATTCTTTGTATTCCAATTAACTATAATAATGGAAAGATCCATAAATTACACGAATGACTCGAATGATACCGAATTTGACGAATAATATTCGCTTTATTCGTTGACATTCGTCATATTCGTTTTAAAGCTTTTCGGTCACCACTCCCTGAGGTGAAACATAAACCAAGCCTCTCCGTCTACTTTCCTCAATTAACCGTCTGAGGAAAACCTTTTCATTTTTGATGATTGGATTTAGGCTGAGGTATTCTTTAAAAAACCTGAAACGACCTACCTTGGTAATGATTTTGGGGGTGGAGGTGTTGAGTTGAAGGAAATTTCTGAACAACCTCATTTCATCTATTTTTTCATCCAACAAAACATCCTCCAGATCGAGGAGATGGAAATTCCAATTTGCTCCGCTTTTTGAAGCCAGGATATTACAGGTCTTCATATCTCTATGGTAGAGTCTCATTTTATGGAAATGAGAAAGCCATTGAGCGAAGGCTTTAATAAAAAGTCTCTTTTCCTTAAAATCTTCAAACCCCTTTAAAATATACCGATCCAACTCTTGATCCGTTTCAGGGGCTTCTATCAAAAAGAAGCTCTCTCTCAATCCCAACCAATTCCTGCTCTCCATGAGAGCCATGGGTTTCAAAGAAGGAATTCCCCTCGTTATCAGACCATTCCCTGCCACCCACGACTTGAGCCCATTGGAGCGTCGAAAATGTTCTTTAAAGGAATCCAAAAAGTGAGGATAACGGAACTGTTTCACACATATCCTGTTTTTCCCGTCATTCAAAATGGAGACGAGGACCTCTGGACTCTGTTTCACCAATGTCGATGGTCTTTCTTTTGCAAGGCGGAGGTGTTCTTCAATGACCTCCTTTAAACGATCCAAGGGGAAATCCCTTCGATGGTAATAATAAATGCCTCTTTCTTTAAGAATCAAAAATTCTGTGCTCTCCATCAGACAGCGTTTGGTCCTGCTCCTCCATTGCCTTTTTTGAAAACGATCCATTAAAGAATGAATCTTTTGAAGTAATTCTCTTTTTTTCTGAAGATCAAAGGGATTTCCCTCAAAATACTTTTCAATAAATTGTAAGCGGTCACTATCTTCCCAGATAGGTCTCAAAGATTGAAAGAGTTGCGATAAATTCCATAATCGCTGATTCAAGGAGAGGGTCCGGACGATTTTGGCACGATGTAAATCAGTAATGAAAAGAGACTGGCCATCTCTTAAAAAATTCCCTGCATGAAGATCCTTGTGAAATAATCCTGTATTGTGGATCTTCCTCACCATTTTTGCCAATTCATCTATCGATAAACTTTCTCTTAATATCGTAAGATCTTCTATGAATGAAGTACCTGATCCGATCGCCTCAGAAAGGTAATAACTTTCCTTCACGAATCCCCAACAGACCTTCTCCATCCAGCCAAAGGGTTGAGGGATGTTGAGGTTTCTCTTTTGTAATTGGTACGCGACAAACCATTCCTTCCTTGCTTTGGTGGGGAGAAGAACATATTTTAATGATTCAAGCCATCCTTTTGTTATGTCTCTTTTAAAAAAAATTCTCCTCCCGTTTGGAAGGGTGAAAATTGCAGCAAAACGCAACTTCGACTTCTCAATCACCTTCCCGTCCACCTTCTGAATGAAAGATATTGGATCTCCAAAGAAAGGGGCAGGAAGAAGATTCAATATCTCTTCCCTCAACCATCCCTTGACGTCACCCTTTGAAAATTTTTTGAATGACGGATTATCCTTCTGCATATCTAAAATTCTTTAAATCACTTATTCTGACTTTCCTTTGACACTTGGTTAAGGATCGAAAGGAGACGTGGAGCGCATGCCTGAATAGTATATCCCTTCAATACCCTTTCTCTCCCTTCTCTCCCCATCCTTTCTCTTACCGCATTATTCTCAATGAGAACGGAAAGTTTTTCCTCCCATTCTTCGTGATTCGTGGCCCAAAACCCATTGACTCCATCCTCCACCAAATCTCGATTGATTCCAACCGGCGTGCAGACCACAGGGGCACCCACTCCCTGATATTGAATAATTTTAAGGCCACACTTCCCCCAAGACCATGGATCGTCAACCAGGGGCATCAGGCCGATGTCAAAACTCTGAAGATCTGCTACCTCCTCCTCTGGCGTCCAATGTTTCTTTACGACATTGATATGGTCGCAATCAAAAAAAGTATCGCAGACAATTTTCAGTTCACACCGGGGATATCGTGTTCCAATCTTTTCGAAGATTGGACGCATCTTCTCTAAATAATGGACCGATCCATGATCTCCAATCCATCCCAGGGTTAACCTCCCTTTGTGAATATGATAATCTTTCGCATGATACCTCTCCTGATCAATCGCAGTAGGAATCACTTCAACGTTCGAATTAAAAGAGAGCACCTCTCTCTTTAAAAATTCATTTCCAGCGATGACAAAATCAGAGGCCTGAATCATCTGAACAAAGCGCTTTCTACGTGTTTGAGAAATCGGATCCTTTGACTTGGAGTTTCGATACATCACTGCATCATCAAAATCATAGATGATCCGTCTCGCCCGCCTTCTCAGCAATCCAAGTCGGGGTTGGTTAAATCTTTTCCTCTGAAGAAAGACGATATGATATTGGGGGAGAGCATTGAAGAACTGAATATTCTCTTTAAGGGTTCTGGGATAGAGGCTCACCGTTGCATCCACGCCATTGGACTTCAGGTAAGGAATATATTGAAGCACCCGATACCGGCTGGCAGCAACGTCCCATCCTTGAATGAGGAAAAGCACCTTCATAAAAAATCCTTATCCATGATGCAATCTAAATAATCTATGGAAACCCTTCTCGTCGCTTTAATCCTCTCCCTTTCTTTCAGAATATAGGGTAATCGAATGAATGCAGCAAATGTTCCTTTCAGGAAATAGTAGGTTCTGAGTTTGTAAAAGTTGAAAAGCACTCTTTTAAAAAATAGGCTCGACTTACTCCAAAATATTCTCCAAAAATACTTCTTGATCATCTCATCTGGCATGTTCTTCCATAAAAAAAGAGTTTTGTTCCGATTGTTCAAATAAGTGGGGAGATATTTCTTTCTTTTGATCGTTTCACCGACCATGTGATAGGCTATCGCTTTGGGCACATAGAGCGCCTTGTAGCCTGCCAACTGGGCTCTGAAGCTTAGATCGACGTCCTCAAAGGATGCAAAAAAGCTCTCATCAAAAAGGCCAATCTCTTCGAACATCTTCCTCCTATAAAGGGAAGCTCCTGCATTCACTCCGAAAACATATCTCTTCTCTTCAAATTGTCCCCGATCAACTTCTCCTGCACCAATGATCTCAACCTCTCCATTGGTATTCACCCTAATTCCTAAGATATTGATCCTCTCCCGTTCCCAGTACCTCAATACCTTCGGTCCACAGGCGCCTACCTCAGGATGCTTGACCAGTGCTCGGTGAAGTTCCTCAAGCCATTTTGGATCTAACTCGATATCATTATTCAAAAGACTGATAAACTCATCATCTGTAACTTCTATCCCTCGGTTCACTGCGGCTGCAAAGCCATAATTTCTATCCAGAGAAATGACCCTTACCTCTGGATATCCCTCTCTGAGAAGATTTAACGAGCTATCATGCGAACCATTATCGACAACCGTAATATCGAAATGTTGGAAGGTTTGCCTTCTCAACGATTCCAGACAGATGGGAAGGAGGTTCTCCCCATCAAGATTGGGGATGATTATGTTGATGAGTGGCACTTTATCATCCATAAGAAATCTTTTTCGAATCAATGATCCCTAAAAGATTTGCCACCATTTCAGAATAATTTCTCTCTACCGAGTATCGTCTCATACATTGATGGGCATGGAAGGAGGATTCTTGCCTCTTCCCTTCATCGAAGAAGTAAGTGATCTTTTCACAGAGAATCTTGATATCCCGAGGGTCTTTAATAACAAATCCTTCCTGGCCATTGGTCAATATCCCGCTCGCGCCATTAGAAAGGGTTGTGATCACAGGCAGCCCACTGGCCAGAGCTTCTAATACGGTGAGTGAACAGGCGTCATAGAAGGTAGGGTGGGCGAGGATGTCTGCTGCGCCATAATATTTTTCTGGCTCATCTGTTGAACCCGCAAAAATGACTTCTTCTAAAATCCCCAATTTTTTAGCTAAACGAAGATAAGGATTTTGTCGATCCCTCCCTAAGATAAGAAGTTTGAAGGGGGAGTGGCCTTCCTTCTTAAGTCTGAATAATGCTTCTAATAGATATCTCAATCCTTTCATCCTAAAATTGTTGGAGACAAAAAGTATAACGAACTCATCCCCGATCCCATATCGTTTTCTGATTTCTTCTCGATATTGGCGGTTCCGAGGATGGAAGCGCTCAATATCGACTCCGTTGTAAATTACATCGATCCGATCCTCAGAGATTCCATACCAACGAAGGATGTCCTGCTTAACCATGTCGGAAATAGCAATGACCTTAGAAAATCTTTCCCTTTTATAAGGGGCATCTTCGATCCAGCCGTTCACCCATTGTTTGGGGCTCAAAATCCTTCCTAAAAACTTTATCGTCCAAAGAAAGAGACTGTCATAAGCCCTAAGGCTTCGCCAAAACCATGCCCAATGCACACCGCCATGGGGTTGAAGAATATCGGTTCCCAAGGTATTCCCAACGCCGAGCGTAATGTCGTAATTACCTTGTTTCATTTCTCTCGTTGCTCTCCTTGCAAAAGAAATGAATTGAAGGCTCTTGGGAAAGGGGATGGTCTTAATGCGGTGATAATGCATCCTGGGGTTTTCTTCATCCCAATGCTCAGCATAGACATGAACTTCAAAGCCATTATCGACCATCCGAGCGCATAGGTCCACTAAATATCTTTCAGCTCCTCCTTTCCTCTTAGAGAAATTGCGAATGGCAGTTGCAAATCTTAGCTTACGCATACGCGAATCACACAAATGATAGCGAATTCAACGAATGGCGATTTAACGAATAAGAGCACGTCGATATTCTCTCACTATCCCCCTCTTTGGCGAAGAGGGGTTAGGGGAGATTTTATGAATCATAAGTGACTCCAAACGCATTCCATGACTCCATTGAGGTTTTCAAATACATCCCTATCAGAGAACCTGAGAATCTTTACTCCTACCTTTGTAAGAACATCATCACGCAATTGGTCTTTTCCTTTCCCAATTTCAGAATAATGCTGACCTCCGTCAAGCTCAATTACAAGATTTGCTTTTGGGCAGTAAAAATCTACGATATACTCGCCGATAATCTTTTGCCGATAAAATTGATATCCTTTCAATTGCTTTCGTCTCAATTTCAACCACAACAGATTTTCTGCATCTGTCATATGTTTCCTGAGATGCTGGGATAACGTTTTCAAATGTTTATCGTAATGGAGCATTTATTAAAATCCCCCCCTACCCCCCTTTTCCAAAGTGGGGATTAATAAAATTTACGTTTGCCAAATTATGTATTGGACCATTACGAAGTATTTGGTCAATTCGAGTGTAATTCGTCCCACTCGTCTTCTCTATTTCTTCCACTTTCCGAGCGTGATCATTTGTTGATAAAATTTTTCAACCACTTCAACTTGGCGATCTAAACGAAATTCTCGACGGGCCTTTTGATAGGTGGCCTCCCCCATCTTTTTCCTCAATTCTGGGTGACGAAGCAGTTGAAGCGTCGCATCCGCCAATGCTTCAGGGGTGTCTTTAACCACAAAACCTGAAACTTCGTGCTCCACCAACTCTGGCATGATTCCTCGATCGGCAACAATCACTGGTTTGCCCATTGCCATCGCTTCCCTAAGTGCTCGGGCTGTCCCATCAGAGCCTGCCATGAGAAAAACAAAGATATCCATACAGGCTAACGTGTCGATGTAGTCATCTGTCCGGTATCCCCCAAACACCACCCACGGCTCAATTCCCAATCGTTTCACCGGTTGGATGACACTCTCCTTCATTTGACTCGATCGGCCTACTAAGAGGATCTTGATGTTTGTGAATTCCCTGACAATCGTTTTGACCGCCTCTAAAAAGACCTCGGTCTTTCGATATTTTTGAAATCGGGCAACCATCCCGATGATAATCTCTGTGGGTCCGATTCCAAAGACATCTCTCATATTTTTGAATTCCTTCTGCGGAGAAAATCGATCCAGATTCAAGGCCGGCATAATCTTGGCAACCCTCTCCATGGGAAACCCAAAATGCTCTACATCCTCCTGCCTTGCCTTTTCTGAAAAAGTAATCATTCCATCGGTGAGTTTGGAGAGCAAAAAACGATTGCCCAGGTTGTGTTTTAAAGGATCCCGTTTATGGTCTGTGCGGATGAGGACCACAGGACGCCTTGACCTCTTTGCTGCAATTCCTCCCAAAATATGGTCGTGGGACTGATGGACATTTAAGATATCAAAATTTTCTTGATAGAGATAATTGGTAAGATTCCAAATATCGCGGAGATTATTCCAGATGGAAGAGGGGTGATAAACCTTCAAGGCATGATTCAGGTGAAATTGGCTTGTAGCCTTCACCCCCTCCTTTAAAACCCTTTTCTCTAAACTATCCTCTACTGGGAAAGGTGGTTTTTGATAAGCTAAGGTGACATCATGACCTTTCTTTTCCAATGCTTTACAAAGGTTGAGGACCGGCTCAGAGGGCCCTGTCCACTTCCAATCGCTAAAGAGATGAAGGATCTTCATAATTCCTAGAAAATAACACGATTATCCCCCTCTCCCCTGGCGGGAGAGGGTGGGGGTGAGGGGGAAAATTCCATGTCCACCCCCACCTCAATCCTCCCCTCGGTACGAGTCGATTCCGACCGTCAAGGGGGAGGATAATACTTGGCAATTTTCATGGTTCGTGCCTGCCTGCCGGCAGGCAGGGGTGACTTCTGCCCTAGTGAAAGTTTTTATCTGGGTTGCCACTCCTTCTGTTTCGGATTCGGTCATCTCTGGGAAAAATGGAAGTGAGAGAACCTCCCGAGCATACTGTTCAGTCAAGGGGAGATCCCCTCTGCGATATCCCAATTCTCTGAAGGCCTTCTGGAGATGAATCGGAATGGGATAATGGATGAGAGTTCCAATCCCTTTTTCTTTCAAAAATGTCTGGAGAGGGTTCCGCTTCTTCGTGCGGATAACAAAAAGGTGATAGACATGCTTGGCCTGCCCTTTTTCAGTTGGACAGATAACTCCCGTATGCTCAAGCATTTTTTTATAAATCAGCACCCTCTTCCTTCTCTCTTCATTCCATTGATCTAAATATTTTAATTTGACCCGAAGGATCGCCGCCTGGATCTCATCCAATCGGTTGTTACCTCCTTTAAGGACATGCTCATATTTCCTCTTTTCCCCATAACATCGAAGGAGTCTCAACTTTTCAAATAATTTTTTGTCATCCGTTACGACCATCCCGCCATCACCGTATCCGCCCAGATTCTTAGTGGGATAGAAACTAAAGCAGCTAAGAAGACCGAATGAACCCACCTTCCTCCCTTGATACTCAGCGCCGTGAGCCTGGCAGGCATCTTCTATGAGTGTGAGTTGGTAACGGTCCGCAATGTCCATAATCGCATCCATCTCCGCTGGGTGCCCGTAAAGATGAACAGGAAGGATTGCCTTTATCTTCTGTCTCTCACTTTTCTTCTTTCGATGCCTTAAAAATTGCTCCAAGGCATTTGGATCCATTGTATATGTTTCGGGATCGATATCAACGAAGAGAGGCTTTGCACCCGTCTGAGAGATAGCTAATGCGGTAGCGATAAAAGAATGAGCTACTGTGATGACTTCATCTCCTTCTCCAACACCAACAGCTTTTAAAGCCAACTGGAGCGCATCAGTCCCCGAATCTACTCCCACCCCATATCGAACCCCGCAATAATGAGAAAACTCCTCTTCAAAAACAGAAACCTCTTCCCCCAAAATGAAACGGCCCTTTTCATAGACCCTCTTTGTCGCAGAGAGGATTTCTTCTTCGATCCTTTTATATTGCCTTGTTAAATCGAAAAAAGGAACCATCCGTACTCCCGATTGCGGAGTGTGGAATGCGGATTGCGGAATATTATGTACAAATTCTAATCTTTTCTATTCCGTATTCCGAATTCCGAAATCCGCATTATCTTCTATTCCCAGTATTCCTTCTTATACTTCTTGTAGAATTCGATCGTCTTTCTGAGTCCCTCATCCAGATCTGTCTTGGGCTTCCAACCCGCGATGCGCTTGATTTTGGAGATGTCGGTATAATAATCTCCAGGCTCTACTTCTTTTCGCTCCTTGGTAAATTCAGTAAAGGCAACCTTCCCTGTCCCGGCAATCTCTACAATCTTCTTTGCCAGATTGATGAAACTGATGGGAATGCCTGTTCCGACATTGAAGACCTCTCCATAAGCTTGATCACAAGCGGCGACTTGTAAAAAACATTCCACCAGATCGTCGACATAGAGAAAATCTCTCAGTATCCGACCATCCCCAAAAACGGGAATCACCTCGTTGTCGATGGCCTTTCGGATAAACCAGTTGAGGACACCATATTCATCATGTGCCATCTGGTGTCGAGGTCCATAGGTGTTCGTAATACGGAGACAGGTGCCGGGGATTTTATGGACATCGTGATAGACGAGAATCATCTTTTCTGCAGTCAAATTCGTCACCGCATAGATACCTTTGGGATTGGTAGGATGATCCTCATCGACGGGCAAGGTCACACTGGAACCATATTCTCCCCGTGTTCCAGCAAAAATGATCCTCACCTCTCGATTACATTTTCGGCAAGATTCGAGAAGCACAAGGGTCCCCCGGCAATTGATGTCCAGGTCTTGAATGGGGTTTCGGATGCTATCCACATGGTTCACCTGTCCGGCCAGATGAAAAATATATTCCTGGTCTTTCACCAGATAATCCATGGAATGGGCATCCCTCACATCACTGAAGTTAATATGGATTTGATCGACAACCTCTTTCACATTGATGAGGTTTCCACCTAAACGGGGAATCATATTATCCACAATCGTCACCTTTGCCCCTGATCTCACCAACTGAGCGGATAGATTGGATCCGATGAAACCCAATCCCCCTGTCACCAATACATTCTTTTCTTTAAAGACCTTCTCATAAGGAGTCATTTCCTTTCTCCTTTGCAGACCTGGTCAACCCTTCGGCTCCCCGGCCTAAAGGCTGGGGCTTGCTCAGGGTTGACCCTGAGCGGCCCTTCTCTACCCCGCCTTCATAGGTGGGACTTGGTGCCGTCGAACGGGTCAATTCCCAAAGTTTGGCGTATTTGATAAAGACATAGTACATTGTTGAAACGATGATGATGAAGCCCGGCAACCCATCTCTAAATCCTGATTTAAAAAGATACTCTTTGATGAATCGAAATGGAGGGTGAAAAAGAAGTTTTAAAAGGCTAAACTTCTCCCCACTCATGAACATATCCTCTGCAGCAATTTGAGAATACTTATCAATGGTCTGAATCTGATCGGAAATATCCCGATACGTATAATGGAGATATTGATTCTTTAAAGAATCCACTCTTCCATTCACCACGACTTTGGCATGGAGCCCACCCTCCCACCTCCCTTTATCCCTTCGATAGAGGCGGACCTCACAGTCGGGATACCATCCTCCAAACCGAATCCATCTTCCCAAGTAATAGGTGCGGCGATAAACAAGAAAGCCATCGATGTCCTTCGCTCCTTCTTCCAATACTTTTCGAATCTCTTCGGCCAACTCTGGAGGAATCTCTTCATCAGCATCGACAAACATAATCCAATCCTGAGTGGTTTGATGGGCGGCATACTGATATTGATCGCGATGGCCGGTCCACTTTCTCTGGTAAGTCTTGTCGGTATATCGTTGGCAGATTTCGTATGTCCCATCCGTACTGAAGGAGTCAACGACGACCAATTCCTCTGCCCATCCAAGACTTTTAAAACACTGCTCAATGGTCCTGCGATTGTTGTAAGTGAGGACATATACTGAGATTGGAATTTTTTCGCCGATCCTATTTCCCACCTTCATCTTATTTATCACAACCCAATGAGTGAAATTCCAATAATCAAAACATATAATATCCAATCACCAAATCCCAAGCTCCAAATAATCACCAAATTCTAATCACCAAATAAAATCAATAAATAGAACATTAAGTTTGGATATTGGTTATTGGACATTGGAATTACATAGAAAATAAGTTTCAAATCCCCCCTTCCCCCCTTTACTAAAGGGGGGTGAGGGGGGATTATCCATTTTCATGGTTTGTGGGTGATAAAGCTATCATGTAAAATTTGTTTGATTATTGGTGCTTGGAATTTGGTTATTATTTAATCTGTATTAATTCTCTTAATTTTTTGTCAATAATCTCTTCTACTTCATCCACAGTGATGAGTTCCATACATCGATGGTCAGTGGGACAAATCCTTTTTAAACAGGGGCTGCAAGGAACATCCTTCCTTATCACGATATGGCCGTCTCCCCAAGGTCCCGTGGTGGAAGGATCTGTAGAACCGAAAAGGGCCACGACAGGAGCGCCCACAGCAGTGGCTACATGCATCGTCCCAGTGTCGTTGGTCACAATGAGTTGACAACGCTCTAAGAGGGCTGCCAATTGGAGGAGATGTGTCTTACCGGTCAAGTCTATTCCCCCTTCTTTTAAATGCTGGAGGATCTCTTTGGCAATTGGTCTCTCCTCTTCCTTACCAAAGAGGAGCACAGTGGCTTTCCATTTCTCAAAGAGCCTTTTCCCCAATTCCCCAAATCGCTCTGGGTACCAACATTTAGCCAAGCCATAAGTGGCACCTGGGTTCATACCGATCAAGGGCCTCCCATCCTGAATGCCCAAATCTCTCAACTTCTGCTCAGCCCATTTTCTATCCTCCTCTCTGAGGAAGATGCGGGGGGAAGAAGACCCTTCGGCTTGCCCTAAAGAATCGGTTAGTTTTTGGAAATAATGGACTCGATGGGAACGACGTATCTCTTCCGTGCGACGAATACCATGGGTGAGAAAGAGCGAACGTCCCTCATCCTGATAACCAATACGGATCGGAATTCGAGCCAGATAAGCCTGAAAAGCTGAACGGAAAGATCGGGGAAAAATGATCGCCAGATCAAAATTCCTCTCCTTTAAAGATTGGCTGAGGTTCAAATCTTCCCAAATGGATCCAAAGCCTCTTTTTTTCTGAAAAGGAATGATCTCATCGGCATAAGGAAATGTTTTCCATAAATCGATCAGATGGCTCGGAACCAGGATGGCCAAGTGAGAATGGGGAAAGAGCGATTTCAATTTTTGAACCGTTGGGTAGGTCAGGATGGTATCCCCCACCCAATTTACTCCCCTCACCAAAATGCGGTTCACACCTCTAAAAGCAGGGCTAACATTCGATTTCAAGGAACTCCTTCCCTATCGAAGACTAAAAATTATTACACTAAACCTATAAAGTCAACCCTTCGACTCCCCGGCATAAATGCTGGGGTTTGCTTAGGGTTGACCCTGAGCGGAGCGAAGGGTCTCTATGAGATCCTTCCTCGCTTCGCTCCTCAGGATAAATAAAACCAAATGTTAAATTCCATATTTGGTTTTATTTAGTTACGGATAAAATCTCCTCTGTTGCTTTAAAAACATCATCGACAGTGATCATCTTCAAACAGCTAAGTTCTTTACAGGAGCGGTTTCGGCATGGATTACACCCTACTTCCTTTCTCACCTTTTTATGTTTTCCGAAAGGTTCATTCACGATAGGATCTGTTGGACCATAAATAACGACGACTGGTATCCCCATGAGAGAAGCGACATGCATCGGGCCAGTGTCCCCGCCTATATAGAGATCGCAATGCCTATAAATCTCTCCCAATTGCGTCAAAGATTCTGTTCGTGGTCCCAAAATAGACGGTTCCTTCATCTCCTTTCGAATACCTTCGACCCACGTCAACTCATCAGACCCCCAGGTAAAAATGACCGCGGCTTTCAGTTCATGGATCAATCGATCTGCCAATTGAGCATATTGAATAGGCATCCACCTTTTATAAAAGGTCTTTTGGCTTGTCCCAGGATGGATAGCGATGAATGGCTTTTTGAGCGAGGTGAATAATGGATGAAGAAACGACTCCACATACTCTCTATCCTCTACAGGAATACGAAGTTTAGGGAGAAAACTTTTCACTTCTAATCCCATCCCCCTAAGGAGTGCAAAATTTTTTTGAAATCGGCTCATCCGTTCTTCCGGTAGCCTCACTTTGACATTAGAAAAGAGGAAGTTGCCCTCCTTGCTCGATCTTCGATCAAAGCCAATCCGTTTGGGAGAACCCGAAAAAAAAGAGAGGAGGCCACTCTTCAAAATTCCATGAAAATCGAGGACGACATCAAAACCTCGCCTTCTAAGACCTAAGATGAATCCCCACATTTCCGCTATTGTCCTCCATATCCTTCGAGCCGATTTTATTCCATCCACCCACCTCTTTCTCGGAAACAGGATGACCTCATCGATCTCGGGCTGGCTTTCCAATAAGGCCTTGGATGGTTCTTCAACAACCCACGTGATGGAGGAAAAAGGGTAATATTCTTTTAGGGCCTTCACTGCAGGCAATGTTCGAATGACATCTCCCACTGCGCTTAGCCTTAAAATTAGAATTTTTTGGTCATTCATAGTTGAAACATTAACCCATTGCCATATAATTTTCAATAATAAAAACAGGAAGATGCCTGCAGGCAGAGTTGTCGGCTGGTAGGTTGAGTGGATTGAAATAAAAAAAGAGGAAAATTATCCAGTGAGACGAATTGCAAATTCTTTAGGAAGACTCTTCGGCTTACCGTTTGAATCGATACAGAGGTGTCGTGTTTCCCCTTCTGCAATAATTTCTTCCTTTTCTTTGCGTAAGATCTGATATCCAAATGTAATCATCCGGCTATTCATTCCCCTCAGCCAAGTTCTCACCGTGATTGTTTCATCGTATCGGGCCGCATTTCGATAACGGCAGTGGGCATCGGTCACAACGAGTTTAAATCCCGATGCCTCTAAATCGGCATAGCAAAACCCTCTCTTCCGACAGAACTCAGACCGTCCTACTTCAAACCAGACCAGGTAGTTTGCATAATAAGCCACTCCCATCTGATCTGTTTCTGCATATCTTACACGAACTTCACAATCAACTGCATCCTTCATAACAACTCCCTTTTTTTTAAATGCAATGTGCCGCTTTCTGCCTTCTGCTTACTGCCTACTATCATAAGGCTCTCAAGTACTCAGGCCTTAGCAATGCTGGGTCTTTTCTCTGAAGGACTTCCCGGATTCTTCTAAGCGCCTCTTCCTTCTCCTCCGGCATTTGAATTCGGAGAGGGAGATAGTTGGAGGCATGGTTTGAAGCAAAAAAACAGCGAGTGAACTGACAATGTTTGATCATTGTCTCCAATTCTTGAATCAGGCCAAAAGGAGTAGGAAGTATAAGTTTCCCTTCCTCGATTTCTTTTTCAATAGGTGTTCCTGGAACAACCATCAGTGAGAGGGCACCCACAAAATCAGGATCCATCTCCGAAAGGACTTTTCCGGTTTCTTCGGCATGAACTTGACTTCGTTCAACACCCCCAATGCCTAAAAGCACTGTCACGGAAAGAAGAATTCCAGATTCCTTTACCTTTCTGCCAGCTCGGATCAATTGATCGATCGTGGCATTCTTTTTAATCCGTCTCAATGTTTCACGATCTCCAGATTCGAGTCCCAGATAGATGATCCCTAATCCACTCTCTTTTAATGGCTTCAAATTCTCTACATCCTTTTTAAGAACATCTTTTGCATTAGCGTATATTCCTACTCTCTCGAGCCCACTTAATTTTGCTTTCAGATAAGATAGGATTCGAACCAGTTCTTTCTGGGAGATGCTCAGGGCATCTCCATCGGCCAGAAAGACTCTCTGAGTTCGAAGCCCATACGAACTCGCTTCATCAATATCCTCTTTCACCTCTTCAAAACTTTTTATCCGGAAGGATTTTCCTTGATAAGCGCCGCAAAAGGTGCATCGATTATAAGAACAGCCTACCGTCACCTGAAGAATCAGACTCTCTGCCTCACTGGGTGGTCGAAAAATCATTCCTTCATATTTCATTTCGAATGCTCCTGTATAAACGAATTACTCAAATGATAGCGAATTAAACGAATAAAGCGCCTCTTGACCCTTTTTATCATGAATAATATTCGATTTATTCGTTATCATTCGTTTTATTTGTCCTTAGAATTATTTTTTTCATTCGGAAAATCGAATTGATAAATGATCTCTCCTTCTTTGACCATTCCCAACTCCTTTCGAGCAATCTCTTCAATATAACGTTTTTCATGCTGTAACCGCCTTACCTCTTCTCTTAACTTCTGATTTTCCTCCTCCACTTTGATGTTCATCTCCTTGATCCGGACCAACTCCTTCTGAAGGCGAAGAAGGTGAAGGATCCCTTTGTCCCCGAAGAAGGTGAGAAATCCCAGAATCAAAAAAAGGAAAAGGATGAAAAGAAGAATACGTTTTTTCTTCATCGAGATTTCAAATTTCGTATCAATTTAGCTCTTTAAGATAACCTCCATAAATCCCTCCCCACCTCCCTTTTCCAAAGGGAGGAGAAATGTCTCCCCCTTTTGACAAAGGGGGATGAAGGGGGATTAGACGGCCTTTTTCAAAGAGCTAAAGTGTTACCAAACTTCAGATTTCAGATTTTTCAATCTGCAATCTGCAATCTGCCATTAAGCTATTGCAGCTTGAATTTCATAGGGATGACACCCCATTGTTCTACCTGAGGCTGATCTTTTGGCAGGGGAACGAACCGCCACTGTTTCAAGTACTGGATAGCGATCCGCTCCAACTCCGTATCCCCTTTAATGGTAGGAACAACTCGATCCACCATCCCATCCGGTAATACCCAGAAAGTCAACTCGATCTCCGCTTCCACTCTGACTTTAACCTGAGGAGGATGAGGTCTTTCTAGTATTTTTCGAGTGGCGAGAGGTCCTCTAATCCCCAAAAGGAGGTTCTCCTCCAAAGGCTTCTCCGGAGAAGCTCTTTCCTTTTTACTCAGAAGTCTTTCGATCACCTTCTCAGCTCCTCTGTCCTTCAATGAAATTGGGTCAGCTTCATCCTTTAGAGATGGGATAGGAGGCTCTAAATGAAAAAGGTCTTCCTTCTTCTTCAAATACTCTTTCAATTCTTTCTCTATTTCCTTAAATTCTCGTGAATTTTTCAGGGCCTTACTCTTCTCTTCTTCTGTGAGAGACTCTATTTTTTTCGATCGCGGATATTCCGTGGCAAAAGACCTCCAATCCTGATAGGCGCTTGCCTCTCTCATCTTTTTAAGAATCACCTCCTCTCGTATCCGCTTCTCTTCAAGAGGGATCTCGCTTTTCTCCCATCCCAATATCCTCCTGCTCTCCCTCGTGAGTTTTTTCCACTCTTCCTCAAGGTGGAATCGTAGGAAGGGGTCAAAAAAGAAAAGCCAAGATAAAAACCCTATGAGTACAAGGGAGACGGTGACGAGAAAAGGGGTTAGCCGCCAGCCTCTCTTCAACGTTTTTCTCATCAGCGAACGATTCCTTGATCAATCTGATCGAGCATCTTTTTAGCCACCTCTCGTTTCTCTTCTCTCCGGGTCTTCTCCAACAATTTCCGATAGACCTGTCTGGCTTCAGAAAATTTCTTCTCCTCCATATAGAGGGGGCCCAATTTGAGAAGAGCTTCTTCCATTACCTCAGATTGATGAGGATAGAGGTAGACGACGCTTGAAAATTGGAGGATGGCCTGTTCTTTATTCCCATTTCCTAAATAGGCCTCTCCCAATTTGAATTGTGCCTGACTGGCCACCGAGTCTTCAGAACTTCGAATGGCTATGGAAAGAACGGATATGACTTCCCCAAACCTCTTCTGCGTTAGGTAGAGAAGCCCCAATCTTAAATGGCCTTCAAACCGGATGTCGTCATTTGGAAACTTTGTGACCAGTTCTCTTAAGATCTTCTCTGCCTCTTCTGTCTTCCCTAAGCTTCGATACCCATTCTCCATCCCCAGATAGACCTTCTTCACCAGCGAATGTTGAGGATGATTCTTCATCACCCACTCGTATCGGTCCAAGGCCTTCGGGTAATTTTTGAGAAGGAGATAAATGTCTCCAACCTCTATAGTGGTTTCAACTAAGAGATGACTTTTCGGGTATTGCCTGATGAACTTCTCCATCTCTTCAATCGCTTCGATCCATTTCTTTTCCATTTTGAAGAAAAGGGCGATTCGAAACTGTGCCTCTTCTGCCCACTCACTATGCGGATAGAGGCGGACCAGTTCCCGAAACGTTTTCAGTGCCTTCTCTCCCATTCGAAATTGCTGGTAGTAATTTCCCAATTGTATCAGGACCTGGCTCGCCAAGGGATGCTGAGGATAGAGTTTCAAAAAAGTGTCCACACGAGCAATGAAGGAATCGTATTTTTTTTCTTGGAGGAGTGAGAGAAGGATTCCGTAATCAGCCTCCGGTGCTTCTTTCAATTTAGAATATTCCTTCACTACTCGGAGGTAGGCTTGGACGGCTTGCCGATATCGTTGAAGATTATAATACCCATCCCCAATCTTCAGGAGGGAGGAAGGAATAAAAGGACTTCCGGGATATTGTTTGATGAGGCGCTGAAATTCTTCAATGGCTCTATTATAATTTTTTTTCCGAAAATAGGACCATGCGATCCAGTATTGAGATTCATCACGATAAGAACTTAAAGGATTTAATTCCAGCAGTTTTTGAAACTGCACAATCGCTTCATCGAATCGCTCTTCTCGGTAAGCAATCCATCCGAGGAGGTAGTTTCCCTTCTCCCTATCACCATTTCCCTCGGGCAGGGATGCCAAACGCATCAAATGGATCTTGGCCTTTTGATAATCATTCTGATTCAAGTAACATTCGCCGACCATCAGGGAGATAGAGGGGGTGGGCCGATATTGTGGGAACTCCTCCACCAACTTTAGAAAATAATCATTGGCCTCCTTCCAATTTCGTCTTTGAAAATGGTACCAACCCAAACTGCTCACCCCTTTGGGGTATAAGATTGGATCGCCCTTCAATCGATCCACATATCCAGCGCCCCTCCGATAATCCTGTTTCAAAAAGGAGGTCTCTGCCAGCCAGTAAAGAACCTCATTCTTTTCAGGATGATCCGGAAAATCGGTGAGGAGTCTTTCCCAATAGCGGATGGCCTCATCATAATTTTTAATATAGAAGTTAGCATAACCCAACCTCGAGAGGACCTGATTTTCAAGCCTTACCTTCCTTTTTTCCTCCAATACCTTACGATAGGCAACGATTGCCCCGAAGTAATCCTTCTGATTGAAAAGAGATTCTCCTAACACAAAATGAACACGCTCCTGAAGGTCACTTTGGGGATGGATCCTGAGGAATTGGCGAAAGGTGGCGGCAGCGTTTGTATATTCCTTCTTTTCAAAATAGTATTGTCCAATCTCAAAAAGGCTCTGTTCTGTCCACGGGGAGGAGAGAAAATAGGAAAGAAATCTCTGGTGAAAATGGATCGCCTTTTCAACCTCATGATTTCCCAAATAGGTTTTCAAAATTCCCCAGAAGATGGGATCTGAGAGCCTTGTCCCAGGAAAGGCCAGCAGAATCTCTTCAAAGACCTTTCTGCCCTCGGTGTAATGTCCGAGAGAAACCAGGCTCCAAGCCAATGAATAACGGACACTCTCCTCTAAAGGATGCTGTGCATATCTTTTTAAGAAATCTTTAAATAGATTCGCTGCCTCACCAAATTGATGGAGTCTGAAGTAATTGATGCCCATCAAATACTCAGCCTCTGGTCTCCAACTCCCTTTGGGGTGTCTTTGAAGAAGGGTATCCATTTCCTGTATTGCTTCTGCATACCGACCGAGATAATAGAGACAGTACCCAGACCAAAAGAGTGAAGATTGGGCGATGGGATGAAGAGGTTTTCTTTCATAGACTCGATAGAAAAATCGATGTCCCTCCTCATAGGCTTCCGTCTTGAGCTGAACCCATCCACAGGAATAAAGAGCATAGGCATAAAATTCACTATCCGGGTATTCCTCAACGACCTTCTGAAAGTAAGAGAATGCCTCTTCAATCTTCCTCTGGTGAAATGCCGCCTCTCCCATCCAGTAAATGGCAGACCCCTTCCGTAAACTATTTGGATATTCTTGAACTAATTTCCGAAAGGTTTGGATGGCATCTTCATAATTTCCTTTGAAATAATGGTATCTTCCCTTTTCATAAAGGGCCTTATCTCCAACCAACATCCCCCTGGTGAATCGGCTCGAATAAGCACAACCCGGTTGCGTTGTTGTAGGGCTCATTTTCTTTACCGGCCCGATTGTATCCTCCCCCAGATCGAGGGAGCCCAACTGCGGCTCCTCCTTCACTCCTTGACCAATAATAACAGGAAGGGGAACCTCCCTCTTCTCTGTCCATCTCGTCTCCTCTTTACCAAAGAATGTAATTTCGGGTGCTCCAGTACGATTTCGATGCTGGCCCTCTCCTTCGAGAATAGGAAAAGAGAGAGTGATGGAGATCAAAAGGAAGAAACTAAAAATCTTTATCAATCTTCGTAACATTTCCAATATTTTTAAGGTACCAGATATATTCAAGGAATGTCAAGGAGAGCTCTGAAAAACTACTACGCACTCTCTTGATAGAGATTTCTGGACTTTTTCAGAAATCTCTCATGGGTTGACAAGATTTTTATGGATGTGGTAGGTTGCATTAGGATCCAATTACCTAGAAAATAACTCTCAAATCCCCCCACCCCCCCTTTGCTAAAGGGGGGTAAAAGAGGGATTATTCATTTTCATCGTTCGAGGGTGACGTATCCGTCATGAAAGTCATGAAAGATTGCTTTAAAAGAATCATAGGATTGGCAAATATGAAAAGAATAGGACTTTACATATTAGTATTTTTGATGGTTTTCATTTTTCTTGCCGGATGTACGGACGGTAAAGGGGTTTCTGATTTAGACCCGAAGGGGGATTTCAAAACCATGCGCGAGAAAATGGTAGAAACACAGATTAAAGCGAGGGGGGTGAAAGATCCTCGTGTTCTATCTGCGGTACTCAAGGTGGAGCGCCACCTTTTCGTCCCTAAAGAGATGCAAACCTCTGCCTATATGGACCAACCCCTACCCATTGGGGAGGGCCAAACCATCTCCCAACCCTATATCGTCGCCTTGATGACCGAACTTTTAGAGCTTAAAGGAGGAGAGAAGGTTTTAGAAATCGGAACCGGTTCAGGTTATCAGGCAGCCATCTTAGCCGAGTTGGTCAAGGAGGTTTACACGATTGAGATCATCGAACCCCTCGCAACCTCCGCTAAAAAACTTCTTCTTCAACTGGGTTACCAGAATATTATGGTCAAAGCAGGGGATGGATATCTGGGATGGCCTGAAGTTGCGCCCTTCGATGCCATCATCGTCACCGCGGCACCAGACCACATACCGAAACCTCTCTTAGAACAGTTAAAGGAAGGAGGCCGAATGATTGTGCCAGTGGGAACCTATAGCCAAGTGCTAAAAAAGATTGTCAAACGATCTGGAAGGATCGAAACGACGGACGTCATTCCGGTCGTCTTCGTCCCCATGACCGGAGAAGGAGTGAAAGAAAAAAAATGATGGGGAGCACGGGTGATAGGGAGAAAATGATCTTTGTCATTTGAAAATTTTAATTCTTGTTTTCCTGTACCCCAATGGGATAAAGTCGTCCTTCTCTTTCTCTTCGATCATCTTCAATCCAATGTCCAAGAGTATCTTTTTTTCACCTTCGTCTCTTTTAATACTCTTTCGATATCTTCTAATTCCAAGTTTCTCCCTCAAGAGAAGAAACTCCACTGGGGATACTTCTTCATATTTTTTCATTCTTACCTTCATTGCTTAGCTCTTCCCTTTATTCCCAGAAGTTCTGATAAAGTATCATTTTCAGGCATCGCCGCTTTCCTTTCGAGATAAGGCCAATCCAGATCATTCACATATCTTTTTGCAAGCAACTCTACCATTTCACAGTCTGTCTCTGATTTCCAATGCTTGCAGGCATTCAGTCGATCTATTAAAAGGTCTTCTATTCCGATAATCCTGCAATGGAGACCCTCTCCTAAATCTACGATCTCAACAGGAGAGTCTTCTCCCACAAGGATCGATGCCGGGGCCTCTATCGCCATTTTTAACCCTTCATTGACCCAATACCTGCCTCGTTTTTCAAAACCAATACTCATTAAAACAGTATTTAATGCTTCTCTATCTGCATAGGCTAAGTCTATATCTGCAGTAAAATAGACTTCTCTTGAGTAATAGGACAAAGCACAGCCTCCTATGACGATAGGAGGATTTTTCCCTTTTTCCTCAAGCAGTCTCGTAATCAGTGCAACCATTAAAAGCTGCCTCTTCAATGGAGACTCTGTGGTTTTGATGGTGTCGAGTATCTGCTCAGTCTTCATACCTGGAAATAATATCAACTCTTTTCTAAAATGACAAGGGAAATCAAATAATATTAATGATTAAAATAGGTTGCATTTTAGAGGATGGATATATGTGATAACCTGAAGTTACACCCATCGAAGCTATCATCATCACTGCTGCTCACCGGCCACATACCGAAACCTCTTTTAGAGCAGTTAAAGGAGGGAGGCCGAATGGTCGTGCCAGTGGGAACCTATAGTCAAGTGCTAAAAAAGATTGTCAAACGATCTGGAAGGATTGAGACATCGGATATCATCCCTGTGGTCTTCGTCCCCATGACCGGTGAAGGAGTGAAACAGAAGAAATAATTTTTAAAAATAAGGTAATTATATTGAGGTCTTCCTGAAAGTTTCGCTTGACCATTTTCCCAAAAAAATGTATATTCCAGGCAATAATCTACAGGAAAAGGCGAAGATATTGATTCCTCATTTGGCCACGAGATCGATTGTTTATTCATCCAAGATGAAGAGAAGCGCAATTATCAATAAACAGTATAATCAATCAGCATAGAGGATCAATCGATGTGCCAATGAAAACAAAGTTCGCCTCGTCAGTATTTCTTATTACTATTGCTATTGTGTTTGCTCTCCGAATGTCCCTGTTCGGACAAGATGCGAACCAGAGCACAGGGCGGTTGCCGTTATCCCGGAATCAACTGTCTCAATTTGACTGGCGGAGCGGAGCGGGGATTCTCGATTACGTTAAGGATTGGAAGGATTATGCCGGAAAACAGGACTACGTAGGGCGAACCGTTTTGAAAGAGCAGTCAATCTCTCTACTAAACACCAAATTTGTTGCTGAATTCAGGGTAATCAAAGACAAACAGACATTTGAAATGCTGATCAAACCCTCAGACAGACTAACCTCACGGGAACTGGTGTCCGGTTTTGCCTTATTCGTTAAAGAAACCCTTGGGAATCCTGATATGACTGTAGATTTTTCGCACACCCGAGACAACAAGTCTGAGACTCTTGATGTTACTTCAGACTGGATTTTTGGAACCACTCGTGCCAGATTGTCGAATAAGGGGATCAAAAAAGAAGGTGAATGGATATTGTTCGTCTGTTACCTTCAGATCACTGATCGGAAAATATTAGGCGACCTCCAACGACCAATATACCTCAAATTAAGCGGTCAGAAGCGGCCCGTTGGCTTGGGAGGTAACGCCAAGGAAGAGCGAATAGAGCCTATCCTATTCGTTTTAAACTTGAACGATAAGGAAATCTTGACGAGAGCTTATGGCATTTTTTGTGAACTTAAAGAAGTAACGGATGATTTCCTCTTAGGCGAGTGGCAGCGAGACGAATATGATCATGTGTTTAGGATAGATCGGAGATTGGGAACTTTTTCTTGGAAGGTTCGCTCAAAGGAAAATAAAAATTTGGGCTTTGATCTCTGGGGTGAATGTGGAGTGCTTGTTAATATTCCGGATAAGAAATTCTAACGCTGACAAATCGTGTCAACGGTTATGCAACTTATGTTGAAGGTGCCTAGGCGATGACATTTAATCCAAGCTCACTTCTTGATCCTCAGGAATTGACCACACCGAGAACTCCAACACAGTTAGCCCAATGGGTTGAGGAGAAATGCCGTTTGTTTGCAAGCCATGAAGAGGCGAAAGAGTGGGTACTTCTTCACAAAGGGCCTTTCAAGAAATTCTACGAAGAGGTGTATCCTCTAAGTTTGTTCGCAATACATCTTTTTGAAGGACGTTCCGATATTCAATGTTTACCCAACTTGGACGATAGGGACGACTTTGATGCAGTAATTATTGATTATTCTACATCTCCCCCGTCTGAATTAAAAGTGGAAATAACCTTGGCACTTGATGAAAAAGAAGGATACAACCAGCATCTACGCATGAAGTATTTTGTGCAACATGGTCATGTAAATGTTTGGGGTACCCTTTCAGCTTCAGGGACCGAAAAAAGGGGCCACCAGATTGATATTAAAGAAAACGAAGCGATACCGCGAACCGACCTGGTGAGCAAGACCTTCTCGTTAATCCTCTCAGCGGTTGAGGGTAAGTGTATTAGAACAAATGAGGCCCAGAAGTATGGAAAAGGACATATCTTAATCGTAGTATTTGAAGACAACCAGTGGTTCGAGCCAGATCAGGATATCCCAGCCCTCAAAACATTTATGAAACAGCATGTTCTTACGCTACCTTTGAACTTCGCTGACCTCTATGTGTTAGGTCTGTCAGGGAAAACTTTTGTGCGTTTTAGACTGACGAAGATTCAAAACTTCACTACTTGAAGCTAATTAATCGCCGGAGGGTCGCCGCTGACTTTAAGACGTTATCCACCATTTCAATCGGAAATCCTCAGCTTCCCAAACTAAATCGAAGTAAACAGTAGGTGAAGTTGCCAAGTGGACATAAATTTAGCAGTGCCTGTCAACTTGAGACATAGCTCTCGTCTGATAGCATTTCTCAATTAAGCTTTGGGTTTTTATAGTTCTAAATTTGTAATCTCCCTTCGACCCGCTTTTTCCACTCATGCATCTCCTTCATTTGTGACTCAAGATCGGTAAGTCTCATATCCAGTTCAGCAAAAGAAAGTTTAATAAGTGCGCGGGTTTCCAAGTGCTGGCGTTCGCTCTTTTTTCTATCCGATCCAGCCGCTGATCTACCACTTTAAGTCTGTCTATAATTCCCACATGTCCTTCAGCTAAAAGTTTGATTTGGTCAACCAATCCCTCAGAGATCATGTGAAATTGATTTACCATACGCTCCTCAAGGCCTTGAAATTTTTTATCCATCCGATTTTCAAAACCTTTAAGGGCTTGATCCAAATCAATATTTTGTGAACCTTTTTCAGCCATCTTTTTCTCCTGCATCATGATTACGACATAATATAATTTGTTATCAGAATTTTGATTTCATGTCAAAAAGAATTCCTTTTGTTTTTTTCTCCCTTTATTTTCCTCCAATCCTCCAATCTTTTTTTGATCTCTCTCTCAAATCCTTGGTCTGACGGGTGATAGTAGGTTCTTCCTTTGAGATTCTCAGGAAGGTATTCCTCTTCAACGAAGTGGTTTGGATAATCGTGTGGGTATTGATATCCTTTCCCATATCCCAGATCTTTCATTAAAGAGGTGGGAGCATTTCTGATATGAAGGGGGACAGGCATGTTCTCGAGTTCCCGAACATCTTTTTTAACGGTCTGGTATGCGGTGTAAAGGGCATTCGACTTTGGAGCAGTGGCCAGGTAGACGGCTGCCTGGGCAAGAGCTAAATCCCCTTCTGGCAAACCGATGAAGTGGAAGGCCTCCATCGCCGAGACTGCAACCTGTAACGCCTGAGGATCCGCATTCCCCACATCCTCTGAAGCAAACCGGATCATCCGTCGAGCGATATAGAGAGGATCCTCTCCAGCCTCCAACATTCTTCCAAGCCAGTAAAGGGAAGCATCTGGGTCGCTTCCCCTCAGGCTCTTGTGAAAGGCAGAGATGAGATTATAATGTTCCTCTCCAGACTTATCATAGAGGAACGTTTTTCTTTGAAGGACCTCTTTCAAATCCTCCTTTCGGATATGGCGAAACCCTTTTGAATTGGGTGGAGTCGTTAGAACAAGCATCTCCAGAGTATTCAATCCTATTCTCGCATCTCCGTTGGCTAATTGACAGATTCCTGTGATCACTTCAGGCTCGATCATTGTTGGGTATTTCCCTAACCCTCTCTCCTTGTCCGTCAAGCCTCGGTTCAAGATCACTTCAACCTCTTCCTCTGTTAAAGGATTGAGGGTAAAGACTTTGGTACGAGAAAGCAAAGGGGAGATCACTTCGAAAGACGGGTTTTCTGTGGTCGCACCGATGAGGATGATCGTCCCCTTCTCCACATGGGGAAGAAAAGCATCCTGCTGAGCCTTGTTGAAACGATGGATCTCATCCACAAAGAGGATGGTCCTCCTCTTCTGATATTTCCATTCATCATCTGCTTCTTTGAAGACCTCCTTTATCTCTTTCACGCCGGAGAGAACAGCGCTGAAGGCGCTGAATTGGGCATCTGTGGTTGAGGCAATAATCATTGCCAAAGTGGTCTTGCCAGATCCAGGAGGTCCCCATAGGATCATGGAAGGGAGATGATCTGTTTCGATGGCTTGGCGGAGAATCTTCCCCTGCCCCAGAATGTGCTCCTGCCCCACAAACTCCTCTAATGTCTTTGGCCTTATTCGATCGGCAAGAGGCGCCTCTCTTTCGATGAAATCTCTTTCCTTTCTATTGAAAAGATCGGCTTGTTTTTTCATGGGAATGTTCTGGTTATGGCTAAAGCCATGAGTTACATCTAACGACCAAAAAAAGTAACTCAAGCCTTCAGGCTTGATGGGATTCTATCTCCTGAATGGCTTGAAGCATTTCTTGATGAATCAACCCATTAGAGGCCAGGATTTCTTCAGAATAGATATTGAAGGGTTGGCCTTGAAGGTCGGTCACCTTTCCCCCTGCTTCGGTAATCATTAAGCTCACTGCTGCCACATCCCAAGCGTGGAGTTTAAATTCCCAGAATCCGTCAAAACGGCCTGCTGCCAAATAAGAAAGATCAACGGCTGCTGAGCCAGGTCTCCGAATCGCAAAACTCCTGGTGATAAACTGACGGAAATAACGGAGGTAGAAATCGACATGTTCATGGACATCATAAGGAAAACCCGTGCAAAGAAGACTTCTTCTTAATCGATCAGCCCGGGAGACTGCGATCCGTTCGCCATTGAGAAAGGCGCCCTCGCCCTTTTCCGCATGAAAGAGCTCATTGAGGGGCGGGACGTAAACCACTCCTAACTTCACCTCCCCCTCCACTTCAAGCCCGATGGAGACGCAGAAACAAGGAAACCCGTGAAAATAATTTGTTGTCCCATCAATAGGATCAATAATCCACTTCCATGAAGACCCTTTCCCCTCGAATGGGCTTTCCTCTGTCAAAATATCATGGTCCGGAAAAGCATCCGAAATCATTTTTACGATGGCTCGTTCACAGAGCCGGTCTACTTCTGTCACTGGATTGAATTCTCCTTTGTACTCAACCGGATGGGAATGGCCAAAATGGAGCATCTGGATCCGGCCCGCCTCTTTGGCCGCAGCCATGGCTACCTGAAGATAACGATTGTTCTCTATCATCTCTCTCCTTTAAACCCTTTCCACCCTCACCCCACCCCTCTCCCGTCAAGGGAGAGGAGAAAAGAGGGAAAAAGTTGACAGCTTCTTTATCAAAACTATATGATAGCCATAAAATCAAGTCAACCCTGCACCACTTTTTAGACAACGCCTTGTGCAACTCTGAAATGCCTCTAAAGCCCTGAATGCTTGTTAGAGAGATTCTGGCCATTGAATAAAAAGTTAGTACAGGGTCAACTATCCATCATCGACATACGCTTATTCCCCTTTCCCTCGACGGTCGGAATCGACTCGTACCGAGGGGAGAGGAGATTTTTTGGGGGATAAAGACGGGAGAATGAGATGAAATTTGAAACCTATGGAAATTGCTTTGTCTGTGGAGAAAACAATTTGGGTGGGTTGCGGTTGAGATTTGAGATTGACAAGGAGCACCAAACCCTCAAAACAAAATTTGTTGCAAGTCCCACTTTCCAGGGTTGGGATGGTCTTATCCATGGTGGGATCATCTGTACTCTGTTGGATGAGGCAATGGCAAAATTGGTTTATGAATTGGGGTATCAAGCCGTCACGGCTTCCTTAGAGGTCAAATTTAAAAGGCCGGCCCCGATCCTTGAACCCTTGCTCGTCTATGGAGAGATTACGGAGGTGAGCAAGAGGTTAATCAAAGCAAAAGCCCGGGTGGCTAAAGAGGATGGAACGATTCTGGCGGAAGGAAAATCCACTCTCATTAAACAATAGCCCCCCTCACCCTCCCCCTCTCCCCTAAGGGGAGAGGGGAAAGGTGAGGGGGAAGGTTAATGGTACGAATGAGATTTTATAATTTCTTTCGTTCATACATCCACTGTGCAAAATCTGCATCAAAACCAAACTCTTTTAACAATTCTCGATTCTTCAAGAGGTCCCGTGTCGGCAGATCTTCTCCCTTCCTTCCCCCACGAAGCAACACTGCCCTTTCGCAGAGATCCACGGCAACGGGCAGGTGATGGGTGACAATGACTTTCGTCTGAGGAATCAATTGGATTCTCTCAATCAGCGTTCGGTTTCCAGTTGGATCGAGGTTGTCGGTCGGCTCATCGAGAGCCAGAATCTCAGAGTCCATAGCCAATACAGTTGCCAAAGCAACCCGTTTCTTCTCTCCTTCACTCAAATGGTGGGTCGATCTCCCTTCAAACCCTTTCAAACCCATCATCTCGAGGGCCCTCTCCACCCGATACCGAACCCTCTCTTCATCCAATCCCATATTGAGAGGGCCGAAAGCCACATCGTCAAAGACGGTAGGGCAGAAGAGTTGATCTTCTGGGTTTTGGAAGACTAGGCCCACCCTTCTTCGAATCTCCTTCAGGTTCTTTTTTTCCACAAGGAGACCCAAGATGGTTACCCTCCCATCTCCTCTCAGCGTTCCGTTCAGATGATAGAGAAGGGTGGACTTCCCAGCACCATTGGGTCCGAGGATCGCAATGGACTCATTTCGATAGACCACTAAATCAATATCTCTCAAGGCCGGAGTTCCATCCGGATAATCATAAGAGAGATGGTCGATTTCAATCACTTTATCGGATTTCATCTTAAATAGATCCTTAGAAAAAGAAGGATGGGGGAGATGGAGAGAAAAAGTATCTCACCCAACCCGAACCTGCTTGCAGTGGTTTCGGGCATCGTTCCATCATACCCTCTGGAGAGCATCGCCAGATAAACCCTTTCTCCGCGATGAAAACTCCTCAAAAAAAGAGTTCCTACCATGTGACCGATGACCCTCGATTGCCAGAACCATCTTCCTCCAAAACACCTCGAATCCCTCGCCCGTTTCATCCGCTGCATTTCATCGATGAGGATAAAGGAGTAACGGTACATGAAAGAGGCGAGAATTGTAAAAATCTTAGGGGAGCCCAATCTCTCCATTCCATTAATCAATTTGGGAAAGGAGGTGGTGGAAGAGAGCAAGATGATGGAGAAGACTCCCAGAGAAGATTTGATGACCACATTCCATAGAATCCAGAGACCGCTTTGAGAGACGGAAAGTCCTCCGAAACCTAAATTGTATCCTCCTCCGATTCCATCTTTTTTCATGAACGGAATGGAAATGGCCACGACCAATAGAAAGGGAAGAATGATGAGAATCTTCTTTGCCAAATGGCCCAAAGGGAGTTTTGCAAAAAGGGCAATGCCGATAAGAACCAATATTAAAAGACTGAAGAGAAGAAGGGAGGTGGGCGGCGAACTGACGCCGATCAATATAAAAGTGAAAAAGACGATGATCTTTGCCCTGGCATCCAGATGATGGATTGGACTCTCTGCGCTGCTGTGATGATCTAAAAAGGCATGCCTCATCGACTCGCCCCTTTTTCCATCAATCTTAAAAAGTTGAGGCCGAGGATCTTTTCCCGATCCTCTCCTGACAGGCCTGATCCTTCCAATTCTTGAAAATATCTCCGAGGTGAAATAAGAGGAAAGTCTGTCCCAAAAAGAATTTTTTTCGCCCCCACAATCTCACTGACGATTGCATAAATCTTTTTGGAATAAAGGAAAGGGGATGCAGCCGTATCGTAATAGACATTGGCCATCGCCTTGGCCACCTCCGGCATCAACTCATAGAAAGGGAGACCGCCTCCCCAATGGGCCAATAGAATGGGAAGGTTTGGGAAAGAGAGGATGAGTTCATAGAACCTTTCGGGAGGGGTTGTCCCCTTACCAGGATAGGTATGGCCCAGGCGTTCGTTGGTATGGAGGAGGATGGGAATGCTTTTCTTCTCCATCTGGGTGAGGATCGGTTTCATTGAGTCGATATCTTGGGAAGTCATTTCATGATGGTAGAAAGCGATCTCCCCTACCCCCCTCGCCCCCCCCTTCATCCCCCGATCCAATTCTCTCTCTGACCAATCCGGGTCCGAGAAGGGCAAAGAAATAAAAACGATCAATCGATTGGGATATCTTGAAGCAGATTCCATGAGGTATGCGTTATGAAGGGAACAAAGATCGGCTCGGCTCCAAGGAAAGCCGCAGATGACGGATCGCTCCACCCCCGCTTCATCCATTGAGGCGATCAAATCCTCCACCCCTGCTATTTTGGTTTTTGAATTTTTATAAATGGACGAAAATCCTCTATCTCTTCCACAGAAAGGCTTCCGATCCTTTCTTATCTCATCAGGAAAGATATGGGTATGGCAGTCAATGATCATGGGTTGCAGTGACCTTCGTAATATACTGGGGATTCCCGTCTCCAACGTAGGAAGGTGGCCGCTGGAAAGCTTCTCCAGCATTCCTGTCTGCTGGATTATATGGTTTTTTTGTAACGTTAGATTTAAGTAACTTCAGGATTTCCCTTTCGAGAAACCATGATAGCCAATACATTTCCCAAGATTCCAATACTCGCGGGACCCCGGGCAGTAGACCATTGGAAGGGCTTTTGTAATATCAATCTGGCCTTTCTCCTTTTGAATCTCCTCTTTCACATGGAGTGCAACGATTTGTCCAAGGAAGAGATCGTGGCTTCCTAAAGATATCACTTCTTTGACCTCGCATTCCATTTGAACAGCACACTCCTCGATCAAGGGAGGCTTCACCTTTTGGGCTGGTATTGCCTTCCATCCCATGGAAGCAAATTTGTTCGTCTCTTTCCCTGAAACCACGCCACAGGCATCGACCTTCCTGACCATCTCCGCAGTAGGGAGATTGACCACAAACTCCTTTGTTTTCTTCACACAGGCATGGGAGTATCGGTTTGGCCGAATCGATATGCCGATCATGGGAGGTTCTGAATTGACCACTCCCACCCATGCCAAGGTGATAATATTGGGTTTCCCTGCCTCATCGATACAGGTCACCAAAACGACGGGGGTGGGGAAAAGCATAGTGGTAGGTGGAAGACTTTTCTTTCCCATCCTCTTCTCCTTTCTTGGGACATTTACCCCGTTAGAAAGTCCCGCTATTTACCCCGTTGGATAGTAAACCCCGTTGGATAATAAATATCCTACGGGGTAAACATCCTACGGGGTTTATTGCGGAGATGTAGAAAGAAGATACACATTCATTTTTTGATGGAGGGGTTAAAGCCTCTTCTTTTCTAACGGGGTTTAGCCTTTCATTGAAAAAGGCTCACATCTCCTTTTCCTTTTCGGATCACTTTGGGAAACTCATCGGTAAGGTCAATGATGCTGGAATGCTCGGCGATGATCACTCCTCCATCGATGACAAGGTCTAACTGCTTTCCAAAGCGCTCTTCGATCTCGGTAGGGTCGTTGTAGAGCCCTTCATCGGGCTTATAAACACTGGTGCTGATAATCGGATGCCCCAACTCCCGAACAAGGCTGAGGCAAATCTTATTGTCGGGGATACGAATCCCTACGGTATTCTGTTTCGTCATGGCAATCTTTGGGACCAGTTTGGTGGCCTTCAAAATAAATGTATACGGACCCGGAAACAGATGCTTCATCATTTTATAAGCGTAGTTAGAAACATAGGCATAGCGACTGATATCCTTTAAATCGGAACAGATGAAGCTTAAAGGTTTTTTCCCGTCCGATTTTTTCAATCGATGGATCTTTCGGATTGTCTCTGGATTGAAAAGATCGCAACCCACTCCATAGATCGTATCCGTAGGGTATCCAATGATCCCTCCCTTTTCAAGAACTTCAACGACCTTTCGAATCAATCTCAGCTGTGGATTTTTTGGATTGATGGTGATGATCATCACTCACTCTCCTCCATCATGAAGTTCCCTCTTTCTTTATTCAGAGTCGTTTTCTTTCTTAAAAATTTTGGAAAGAGATCAGATGGGATAAATTGATCAATAAGTATTTATACAAAACTTGTGGTTATAAGTCAACCCTAAAGGCCTCACCTGTAACGGCTCAGAAGGTGTGAAAAAATGGCGGCCTGTGCCTCGGCCCACAAGAATGGGCGCCTTGTCGAAGCTTTAGGATGCGGGTCATCAAATATTATGCGTAATCTTCCTTTTCAGTAAAATAGAGTAATTAACCAGGGTTAGACCATGTAGTTTGATTTTAGAGGTTCCGCCCTAAAGCTTCTCCAATCCGTCCATCCTTATGGGCCGGAGCGATGCTGATCCAGGAAATGTGATTTTTTCACACCTTCTCACCAGCACAAATGCCGCCGAAGGGGTCAAACCCAACGCTCATTCTTGTAGAAGGAGGATTCGAACGAGAAGACGATCCTGCTTTTCTGTATCATGGGCCGCTGATTCTTTCCCTTTCATTTCAAACTCTCTTCGCTTGGCTCCTTCCGGAACATCCAATCTCTCCATTGCATCTTTCTTTAGTACCATTTTATCTGCCTTCCCGGGAGAACCCAGCCCTAATAATTCTTTTTCGAATTCTGAGAATGTGGCCGCTGGAAGGGATGCAAGGAAGATATTTCCCTCCGTGGTAATGATCTTTCCTCCAAATTGCTGAAGCAATTCATCAAATTGCGCTAAGGTTTTCTGCCGATCCGAGGTTCGCAGGACGATCTCCTGAGGAGGCTTGGCCGCAGGAGAAGCTTGCTCTTTTGTAATCGACGCCGCCTCTATTTTCTTTTTTTCTGATGGAACAGGGACGACTTTTGAAGCAGGTGTTTTGGCCTTTTCAATATCCTTGGGAGGAGATAGCTCTCGAGGAGGTTGGGCGGCGACTCTATCTTTCTCCATCTCCTTTTTAGCCAGCACCTGATCAACTTGCTTCTCTGCAGAGAGTGGTGCTGAAATGAAAGGTTTTGTATGTCCAGCATCCTTCAGTTGGGGCGTCTCAACTGGCATTATCTTGGTGAGATAGAGAACCAAAAAGACGATGGCCACCATGGCAACCGCCTGAACCGGGAGTCTTAATGGGAAAGGATGGCGAAACCATTTCCATCTGGTCTCCTCGCTGAGGGGAACTTTTCTTTTCCGTTCTTCCATCTTTTTATAAATTTCGCTGAGGAATCCATCCGGAACCTCTACTTCTTTAACGGAATGAAGCCATCGAATTGTCTTATCGAACTGCTGTAAATCCTTTTGGCAATCTGAGCAGGAAGCCAGATGTTCTTTCACGATCTTTTCTTCTAATGGATCCAATTCATTTTCCAACAAGGAGGAAAACCGATCCCGAACTTTCTCACATTCCATTGACTTTACTCCATCTCCCCTCACCCTCACCCTCCCCCTCGAGGGGGGAGGGAAGGGAGGGGGTGAACCATATAGATAAATCCATTAATGAACGTATCTCTCCAGGATAGTCTTGAGATCCATCCTTGCCCTATGAAGTTTCGACTTGATCGTCCCTTCAGGAAGGTGAAACAGTTTCCCAATCTCCTCATAAGAATATCCTTGCAGATCCCTCAGCACAATCAATTCCCTCTGATCCTCCTTCAATTTAAGGAGCCCCCTCTGAACGAATTGTTGAATCATCTTCTTCTCATAGAACGTTTCAGGATTATCCGAAGGATCACAAATCTGCCTTGGCATATTCCCATCCTCTGTCTCAATGGGATCATCCAATGAATCGGAATTGAAGTAACGCCTTCTTTTGAGATACTTCCAGCGGTTCCGACAGTGGTTTAAGGTGATCTGGGTCAGCCAGGCATCGAATTTCATCTCTTCCCTCAGATCCTTAATGGAATCGAAGACCGAGAGAAAGACCTCCTGAGCCAAATCTTTCGCCTCTTCCAGATTTCCAAACATCCTGTAAGCAATGTTGAATACCTTTTTATGATAGTGGAGGACGATTTCTTCAAAGGCCTCCTTGTCACCGGCCTTGCAACTCTCAATCACCTCTTTCCCAATCTTTGGAGAAGGTTCCATGAGAAACCTACTCTTCCCCTCATTCTATAGACAACAGAATAGCAGTTTTGGTTCCAGAACAAATCCCCCCCTTACTAAAGGGGAGAGGGGGGATTAATATCTTCAAAAAGGATCCATCATTTTATTTTTTCAGAGTTTTTTCCTTCAAAAATTTTATCATTTTGATCAGTTTCTTATCTCTCTCCCTCAAGACCTCTTCCGCTTTTCTGGATGAGTAGTCATAGAATCCTCTGCCTGACTTGACACCCAGGTATCCTCTTCTCACCAGTTGGATAAGGGTCTTCAGTGGAACCTCCTTTGAGACGAGATGTATGGATGGGTTTCTCTCAAAGGTAAGGGCTGTATTCAGGCCTGTAAAATCATATCGTTGAACCACTCCAACGACAGGGATTCTTACCCCTAAGCTATTTTTCACAGCTGTGTCAATCTCCTCCGGAGTTGCATATCCATGATCCAGAAGGTAAAAGATTTCCCTCGCCATTGCCCTCTGAAGACGATTGACAACATATCCTGGGATAAACCTTTTCATGACCACTGGCGTCTTCCCCAATTTCAAGAGGAGATCCCTGACAATCTTTACGGTCTCCATCGATGTGTTCGGACCTTTGACCACATCGACCAATGGGATGAGGTGAGGAGGAGCATACCAGTGGGCGATCAACACCTTTTCCGGACGTCTGGTTTTTAGAAATTTAAAGATATTGAGGTAAGAGGTATTACTGGTAAAGATCGTCCTGCGGGGACATAGGTGATCCAGAGATTGGAATAGTTTTTTCTTTGCATTCGGAATTTCAGAAATTGCTTCCACCACCAGATCTGCTCTCTTCCCAATATTAAGTGAAGTAGATGGATGGATTCGGCTTAGAATCTTTGGAATCGATTTCGAATCGATCATCTTCATCTCTTTCAAGGTCTGGAGATTGGAGCGAATCAATCCGAGTGCTTTTTTTAGAATTCCTTCCTCAAGATCTACCAAATCGACCTCATAGCCCCCCTGCGCAAAGACCATGGCTATAGAATGGCCCATCGCACCCGCTCCAACTACCAATACCCTTTTGATCCATTCGATACTCATTACTGTCCACCCAATATTCTTTTAGCAATTTCGTCTCTATGCTCTTCTTCTGTACCCAGTTCTACTCCGATCGCCCATGCATCCCGGTAATAATGCTCGATGGCTTGCTCTGCCATGTAACCGTAACCCCCAAAGATCTGCAGGGCCTCATCGACCACGCCAACCAATCTCCTACCGACCTCCAACTGAGCAATGGAAAGGAATTCTGGATCCATTCTCCCCCGGTCATACTCTGTAGCGGCTTTATAGGTGAGCCAACGAGTAACCTCGATGGACACCGCCATATCGGCCAATTTGTGTTGGATGACCTGAAATTGTGAAAGTTTTCTACCGAATTGCTCCCTCTGTTTGGCGTATTGCATGGCCCTATCGAAAGCCCCTTGGGCTGTACCTAATGCCTGAGCAACGCTTCTGAGTCCCATCACATGATGGCAGTGGTTAACATGCACCATCCCTTCACCTTCACGTCCAACTCGACTCTCAAGAGGCACTCGACCCTCTTTGAAGTGAAGATCTCCAAAAGGAATCATCCTCAACCCCATCTTTTCAACTGGATGGACTTCGATGCCTTCTCCCCTCTCAACGATTAAGGTGATCCATCCTTCCTGCGGTTCCTTACAGAGCATGAGGAAGGCGTTTGCCAAAGAGGCATTGAGAACAAAACGTTTTTTTCCATGGACGAGATATTGATTCCCACACCTCTCTGCAACGGTAGAGATGGAGGAAAAGTCTTTCCCATCTTCCGATTCGGCAAAGGCAATACCCAATCTCTTCTCTCCTTTTACCAAAGGAGGAAGGAAGTTTTTCTTCTGCTCATGGGAACCAAATTTTAGAATGACCTCAGAACCCAAATCTAAAGTACTCAGGGCACTCCCGATTCCTGAGTCAACCCTACAGAATGCTTCAATGACCAGAACGTTCTCAAAGAGGCCCAGCCCCTGACCTCCAAACTCCTCGGGATAATGAATTCCAATGAATCCCAACCGGCAGGCCTTCTTCCATATCGATTCTGGAAATTGTCCAGTTTGATCCAGCTCTAGGGCCAGATCTGGATCAAATTCCCCCTGAGCAAACTCCCTTGCTGCTTTTTGAACATCCTTCTGTTCATCAGATAAATCAAAATCCATCCTACCTCCCACCATCCTGTAACTCAAGGCTTTCAGCCTTGATTAAGCTCAACTCTGAAGAGTTGAGTTACGGAACCTCTCGTGTCTTCTCGTAAGTTCTATTTGACATTTGGATTTTGAAATTTGGCATTGATTTAAATTCCTAATTCCCTTGCGATCACCAGATGGTGAATTTCAGAAGTCCCCTCTGGAATCCTAAACAGTCTCGCATCCCGTAGAAATCTCTGCATGGGATTCTCCATCATCAGACCAGCACTCTTTTGAATCGCGATTGCCTTCTGAACGATCTTCTGGAGAGATTCGGTACAGAAGAGTTTTACGATGGAGGCGTCTTTCATCGTTGCGATGCCTCGATCAAAAAGCCATGCCCCCCGGTAAGTCGTATATCGCATCACCTCGATCGACATTGCCATCTCCGCCAAGATGAACCGAATTGCCTGTGATCTTCTTAAAGGTTCACCAAACCTCTGGGTCTTTTGGATATAAGGGAGAATGGCATCGAATGTTGCCTGCCCCACTCCCGTGCTCCTTGCCCCATAGGTGATTCTGCCCGATTTGAGTGTCTCTTCCAGTTGTTCCAATCCTCCACCTTCCTTTTCTCCGATCATCCTTTCTTTTGGAACATAACAGTCATCGAAGGCCAACTCAGCTGTATCCGAGGAATGGTTTCCTAATTTCTTCAATTTTTTGGTCACAGAAAATCCTTTATCCTCACGATTCACGACAAAGAGGTTGATCCCTACCCCTCTCTTGCTCGTATCGGTGTAAGCAGCAACAGTGACGAAATCACAAATTGTCCCATTGGTGATGAATGTCTTTGAACCATTGAGTCGATATCCCCCTCCCTCCTTCAAGGCCACCGTCCGGATGCTCGCAGCATCTGATCCTGCATCAGGTTCTGTCAAGGCGAAAGCGCCGATCTTCTCACCTCGAGCCGCAGGGAGTAAATAACTCCTCTTCAGCTCTTCGGAACCAAACCTAAGGATTGGATCGGTGGCCAATCCTCCGTGCACCATGAGACCTGCTCCTATGCCCGCACAGATTCGATTCAACTCCTCCATTGAGATGCATTCAGAGACCTTATCTAAACCAGGCCCTTCATATTCTTTAGGGCATCGGAAACAAAGGAGTCCCTCTGCTCCCAGTGTTCGGAAAAGGGAAATAGGGAATGTCTCCTCTTTCTCATACTCCTCAACTAAAGGGACGATCTCCCTCTCATAAATCTTCCGGACTCTTTTTTGAAAATCCTTTTGTTCATCGCTCAGTTCAAAGAACATGGTCACCTCTTTTACCCCGTTGGATAGTAAACCCCGTTGAATAATAAATATCCTACGGGGTTTATGGCTGAAATTTAGAAAAAAATGTTCATTCCTTATTCCTGCCTGCCGCAGGCAGGGAGGGCGGGGTTAAAGCCCCATCCTTTCTAACGGGGTTTACTAAAAATCTCTAAATACTTTCTTGATTTTTCATAGGCCTCAGTCAATTGTTCCTTCGATCTCTCCAGATCCCTCTCGTCAAGCCCCCTCACCACCTTAGCCGGAACCCCTAAGACTAATGATTGGTCAGGAATCTTCATCCCTGGAGGAACAAGGCTTCCGCTGCCAACAATGGAATTTCGTCCCACCTCTGCCCCATCCAAAACAATGGCTCCGATTCCTACAACGGCACCTTCTCTGACGATACAGCCATGGAGGATGACTCCATGACTGATCAACACCTCTTTTTCGATCACTACAGGATGGTCCTTCGGAGACTCAACTAATACCTTATCCAAAAGGACAGAACGTTCCCCCACTGTAATTCGATTGCTGTCCGCCCTCAGGAGGGCAAAGGGCCAAATGCTCACTCCAGATCCAAGCACGATCTCTCCGATCAGCCTTGCAGTAGGATCGATAAATACGGTGTCATCAAATTGTGGTGATTTCCCCTCAAAGGGGGTGATTTGTCCAGTCACACGCAATTCCTCCTATGAATGAATATAAGCACAATAACTTAAATTACAATAACCAAATCTCAAGTTCCAAATAATAATCAATCACCAAGCTCCAATGATCAAATTTTGAACATTGGTAATTGGAATTTATTTGGTTATTGGTGCTTGGAACTTGGTTATTATCTATTTTTGAAGACGGGCTTCCTTTTCTCTAAAAAAGCAGTCACCCCTTCTTTAAAATCCTCCGTCCTGTAAACCTCTCCGTAAAGTTCCGAATCCCTTGTCAATGCTTCGATCAAGGAATGTTGGGAGGCCTGAAACATCGACCGTTTTACTACATGGATGGCAGCGGGCCCTTTGGTAAGCTGCTTGGCCAATATCAATGTTTCTTCCATCAATTTTTCGTGAGGGACAACCCGGTTGACCAAACCGATCCTTTCCGCTTCTTCTGCATTCACAATCTTTCCTGTATAGATCATCTCTTTGGCCCGACCCATACCGATGAGCCTCATCAGACGGACATTCCCTCCATATCCAGGCATGATCCCCACCCGAACCTCTGTCTGACCGATCTGCGCCTTATCACTGGCGATCCGGATATCACAGGCCAAAGCGATCTCACAACCTCCACCCAATGCCCAACCATTGATCGCAGCGATCATCGGTTCTTCCATCGATTCCATGAAAAGGAGGATCTCGTTCGCCTTTTTCGAGGCCTGCACCGCATCTTGAGGTGTTCGTTCTTTTAGCATGCGGAGATCTGCTCCAGCGATAAAAGCCTCATCGCCCACACCTGTGATCACGCCCACCCTGAGTGTAGGTTCAGCGTGTAATCGCTTTAACACATCCTCCAACTCCATCCAGGTCTCCCAATTCAATACATTCCTCACCTCAGGCCGATTGACTTTAATGATGCCTACCCCTTCATCCATTTCGAAAATTAGATTCTTATATGACATTTGCAATCCCCGTTTCTCCTGTTTGAAAATATCTTTCAAATCCCCCCTGCCCCCCTTTCCTAAAGGGGGGAGTGGGGGGATTAAATTGATCATTCCATCCCTCTTTCGAAAATGGCTGCAATACCCAAACCGCCTCCTCCACAGATGCATTCCAGGCCATAACGACTCTTTCGCCGCTTCATCTCCTGAAGCAGGGTTACCAGAACCCTCGTTCCCGTACAAGCAATGGGGTGCCCAAGGGATATGCCGGACCCGTTTACGTTTACTCTTGAATAGTCTTTTTCTGTGAGATTCATCATCTTCAGGTCTGCCAAAACTTGGGCGGCGAAGGCCTCCTGGATCTCTATCAGATCCATTTGATGAATGTCTAAACCGGTCTTCTCCATAACCTTCTTTACAGCTACCGGCACGGTCAGATACGTACGTCTCGGATCAGCACCAGCAACGGCAAAAGCTTTGATTGCGGCAAGTGGCTCTACCCCGAGCTCTTTGGCCTTTTCTTCTGAAGTGACCACACAGGCAGCAGCACCATCATTCTCAGTGGAAGAATTTCCAGCAGTACAAACACCTCCCATGACAGGTTTGAGCTTGGTTAATTGTTCCAAGGTGGTATCAGCCCTCGGATTTTCATCTCGATCAACGATCATTACGCCTCCCTTGGGTTGCATAACAGACACAGGGACGATCTCCTCCTGAAATTTACCTAATTCGATCGCTGCGCAGGCCTTCCGATGGCTCTCCAAGGCCCAACGATCGCAATCTTCACGAGAAATGCCTTCCTCCTTCGCAGCGGTTTCGGCCCAGGACATCATTGCAGGCAGTATTCCATATCTCTCCTCAGGTTGAGACATCACCCTTGCCCTTTGGATCCGGTCATAAAAAGGAATCCCCCATATGGAAAGGTCCCCGTGTCCCTTAGGCATTCCCCTTTTACCGCCAATTCCCCATTTGATCTCTCCGGACACATAAAATTCAGCATTGCTCATACTTTCCACGCCACCTGCCACGACAATATCTGCATGCTCAGATTGGATCTGCATAGCTGCAAAACAGATCACATCAAGCCCGGTACAACAACGGCGATCCAGGGTAATCCCGGGGATGGAGTCAGGCCACCCCGCCTTGAGAAGGGACATACGAGCAATATTTACGTACTCACCGCTCTGGTAGGACTGACCTAAGATGACATCATCGACATGGGCTGGGTCTAATCGCGCTCTTTTTATTGCTTCATTTAGAACCAAAGCAGCGAGATCATAGGCGGGAACCTCTTTTAAAGCTCCCATGTATCTCCCGATAGGTGTTCGTACTGCACTGATGATAACCGCTTTTTTCAATTTCTCTTCCTTTCTTCCATTATTTAATTACAAGAAGAATTGTTTGACTCAACAACCCCTCTGATATCAGGGATAACCTGTTCAAATCGTGGTTTTAACTTGAACGACTCCAGTACTTTTGCATGAGGAAGATGAAGGCCAATAAGATGTACCCAATGGCATCCGTATAAAGACCTGGTTTGATCAGCAGAAATGCGGCTGCAACCAAAACGACCCGTTCCCATGGTTTTAGAGCTTTGACGAACCATCCCATCATTCCAGCGGCCAAAGCTATGACCCCAAAAGAGGCGCTGATCACAGATGTGATGATATCAAAGGCCGAACCGACGAAGAGCAGAGATGGGCCGTAAACGAACATAAAAGGAACGATGAACCCTGTTGCCCCGATACGCATGGCCCAGAGGCCTGTGGGCCATAATTTTGCGCCACCAATTCCAGCAGCAGCATAAACCGCCATGGCTACTGGCGGTGTGATGGCAGAGATGGTTGAGAAATAGAAGACAAACATGTGGGCCGAAATCTTTAAGACTCCAAGCTTGATCAAGGCAGGAATAAGAAGAGCTGCCTGGACGATGTAAGCTGGAGTAGTGGGCATACCCATCCCAAGGACAATTCCTGCCAACATGGTCAAAATCAATGCTGGAATGAGCGAATCACCGGCGAGGAAGAGGACTAAACTGGTGAATTTCAATCCCAATCCTGTCAAATTGATCACTCCGATGACGATGCCGGCACAGGCGCAGGCCGAGGCCACAGCCAATGTATTTTTTGCGCTTTCCTCAAGGGCCTTTAGGATCGTCCGGAAACCCATGCGGGTCTCCTTCCGAAGCGTGGCGAGAAGGACCACAGCGACTGTCGAATAGATGCAGGCGTACATGGGCGTATATCCAGCGCTCATCATATAGACGATGACACCCAAGGGAATAAACATATGCCCTCGAGCGGCCAAGACCTTCTTCAATCGGGGAAGTTCTTCTCTGGGAATTCCTTTCAGCCCCATCCTTCCCGCCATGAAATGGATAGACATAAAAAGGGCAACATAATAGAGGAGTGCGGGGATCATTGCGTGAAGGCAGATAGTGATATAAGGGATTCCGAGAAATTCAGCCATCACGAAAGCGGCTGCACCCATGACCGGAGGCATAATCTGACCACCCGTAGAGGCTGTTGCTTCAACAGCGCAGGCAAAGGGGGGCTTAAATCCCGTTCGCTTCATGAGTGGAATGGTCAGCCATCCATCGACCATCACATTGGCCACAGCGCTTCCAGAGATCGTTCCGAAAAGGGCACTGGAAATGCAGGAGATCTTTCCTGGCCCTCCCCGAGTCCACCCGGTAATGGCCGAAGCGAAATCCATGAAGAGCTGACCTGTTCCTGATTTCTCTAAAAAAGTACCGAAGATAATGAAGAGGATGACATAGGTTGCAGAAACCCCCAGAGGGATGCCAAAGATTCCTTCCGTGGCCATGTAGAGCTGATCCACAATGGCTTCAGTGGTACACCCGGTATGCCGAAGCAAACCGGGAAGGTACTGGCCAACATATCCATAAATCAGAAAAACTCCGGCAGTGATGGGAAGGGCAGGCCCGATCACCCGGCGGGAACCTTCAACGAGGAGCAGGGTGAGCAGAACGCCGAATATTATATCAGCACGGGTCAAGGGGTGGACATAGGAGTAACGCGTCATCACGTATTCATAGTTTACAAAAAGATGGCCGATAGAGGCCAAGGTCAGGAGGATGAGGATCCCATCGGTCCAGCGAAATTTTTTCACCCATTCTTTTGTGGAGAGAGGAAAGAGAAAGAAGATCAAGACCAGGGTAAAAAGGAGGTGGGTGGCCCGATGTAACAGGGCCTCGGGAACCCCGAAGTAGCCAACGTAAAGATGGTAGGTGGACATCACAACAGCAATGACTGCGATGAGTTTCGCAATCAATCCAGGGAGGATAGTAGCCATTGGAATTTCCCTCTTCATATTCGAAAGAGACATTCAAACAAGAAGGGCAGGGAAATGAACCCCTGCCCTCTCAGGAAGAATCGAAGGCCAAGTTAAAGTGCTCCGGTCTCCTTGAAGTATTTAAGTGCTCCAGGATGGAAAGGGATCCCTATATCTAAGGCCAGGTCTTTCGCAGTAACACCCTGCATGTCTTTGACCACATCGCCATAGCGGGGAAGATTCTTAACCAACGTTTTGGTGATCTTATAAACCAGGTCATCGGGAAGTTTGGCGCTGATGATGAGATGGGTGAAGAATCCGAAGCCATGAACATCGTAATTGAGGCCCTGGTATGTTCCTTTGGGGATGACCCGCCGAATGTAACCGGCATTGAGTTTCTGCATGGCCTTAATCTTGTCGTCAGGCAGGCTGATCAGGCGAATTTTTCGTGAAGAAACCAAGTCCATGATCGAAGAGGCTGGAATCGTGGTACAGAGCAACCACCCATCGCAATGGCCATCCTTCATCAGACCTACCGCGTCGCTATATTGAACATGATGCACTTTCGACATGTCTTTGTAGGAGAGTCCATAGATTTCCAGAACCTGGGTGGCTGCAAACTCGCCGGTATGACCCCTGGGGCCTGGCGAGATCGCTTTCCCTTTTAAGTCCGCCACAGATTTGACCCCCGAATCTTCCAGAACGACAATCTGGAAATACTGAGGATAAAGGTTGGCCAGTTGTTTCATGTTTGTGATTTTTTGCTTGAAGGGCGGCCGGCCATAGATGGCATCCACGCCTGAACTGGAGTTTGAGAAACCAATGTCGCATTTCCCAATTTCAACGGCTTCCACATTGGCCACTCCGCCTCCGGGACCGACAGTCAAGTTCACGCCGGGAATCTCTTTCTGGAGGGCGTCGGCAATGGCTCCGCCAAGGGGGTACCACGAACCTCCCATAGGCCCAGTCATCATCTTCAAATCCACTTTCTCCTGACTGAAGGCCAAAGATGGAAAAATAAAGCAGATGATTACACCAACTACCAGACAAATCTTTTTTTCAAATCTCATATCAATTCCTCCTTTCTTTTAAAAAATTGAATGAAATTTCTCCCAATAAGACTATAAATTGGATGCGTTGTCAAGTCTTTTAGAAGAGAGCTCTGAAAAACTAATATACGCTCTCTTGATAGAGATTTCTGGACTTTTTCAGAAATCTCTACTGCTCTTTTTTAGAGAAGGCGTAAAAGATCAGACTAACAATCATTCCCAAAAAACAGATAAGAAAGGAGAAGTGGTAGGCTTCTGATGGATAAGCATGATCAACACGGGGGAATGATTCAATGATTTTCCCTAATGCCGGCATGAAGACAGCCGCTCCAGCCATAGTGAAAAAATTGACTCCTGCCATCACTGTACCTGAGATCGCGATAGGAAAAAGTTCCTTAGCATGGGAGTAAACCAACATCCCAAAACTGCTGAAAAAACCAATGAAAAAGAAAATAAGGCCATACCAAAAGGGGCTATCGATTCTCAGAATTCCGATCAAAGGAATTAGACTTAGCCCATAAAGACTGAATCCCCACAGGGCTACGCCTTTCCTCGAATGAAAAACTTGATCAGAGAGCCGTCCTGCAATGGGACCTCCTATAATTATTCCAATTGCCAACAGAATTAACATATTGCCCGTTTGAATAGGAGAATATCCCTTGATATCGATCAGATAAGGACCCAACCACAAACCCTGAAGACCCATGAGGGTTCCATATCTAAAAAATGCAATAGTTCCAATCTGCCAGAAGGCAAGGGATCCCAATACCAGTCGAATCGATTGAATAACCCCTATCACCGGTTCAGGGGAAGGACAGAGAATAGGACTTTCATCTTTCTTCTTCTCTCCCCCTAATGCCCAAAAAACTAAAATGGCAAGGATGGTTGTGATCCCTCCGGCAAGGATGAAAGTCATTCTCCATCCGATGGTGGAGGCGAGATAGGCCAGAGGAGAAGCGGCAAAAATATTGCCTAATGCCCCGATAGAGAGGTTGATACCCACAAGAGTGGCAAACTTTTCTGGCGGGAACCTTAATGTGAAGACCTTAAAAGACCCCATCAAGACAGAGGCCATCCCTACTCCGATCAGAATCCTTCCCCAAAGAGCCGCCGTAAATGTTTCTCCAGAGGCGAAGAGAAAAGCGCCCAAGGCTCCAATGAGTGGGAAGAAGGTCACGACAATACGAGGACCGATTCGGTCGAGCATCAGTCCCATCGGGATCTGAAGCAAGGCAAAGGAATAGAAGTAAGCGCCTCCAAGGATGCCGAGTGTTTCCGCATCGAGATCCAAATCTTGAATGAGATTGGGGGCGATGACCGCATTGGAGACACGGAAAAACATGGAAAGGACGAAGAGGGCTGAGATTACGGAGAAGATTAAATAAGGCCTAAGGGATTGGGGAGATTCTGTCATCATAATGTCAAATGTCAAAATACAATTTTAGTCATTAAGTTATTCAGTCATTGGGTAATTAAATGACTTAATGACTAATTGACTCAATTACTGTATTTCTATAGACAAAACAATTTGAACTTTGTCATTTGGAATTACCCATCGGGTTATGGAACGATGACAACTTTAATGGAATCCTCGCCTTCGACTTCACCTCCTGCAACCTTTACCGCCTTCTCAGCTTCTTTTAAGGAAAATCGATGGGTGACCATCCTCTCTAAAGGATATTTCCCCGATTCGGCCAAATGGATAGCTGGGATGACAGACCGAAAATCATGGCTGAAGACGCCCTGCACCCTCACCTCTTTGAACACAACCTTGTCAAGGATCAAAGGGATCTCTTTGTCCATTCCATAAAGGCCAGGCAGGATCACAGTCCCTTTCTTCTTCACCAAATCGATGGCCGTTACTGCTCCTTTTGGATTTCCAGTGACGTCCATCACGAGATCGGCCATCTCTCCCTGTGTGATCTCCCTTACCGCTTCTACAGGGTCGGTCTTCTCTGCATTAATGATCTCATCTGCACCAAAGGTTTTTGCCAATTCAAATCGGGCCCGATCCTTTGTTATCCCTGTAACGATAACCTTCCTTGCACCGGCTTCTTTGGCAACGATCACACCCGCTAAGCCTTGCTGCCCAGGACCTTGAATCACCACAGTATCCCCAAGCGAAACTCCACCTATCATTCGAAGCCATCTGATCCCGTTGCCCAATACTGCACAGATCAGAATCCCGACTTCGGGCCGAAGGTCTTTCCTGACTTTATGAACCATTGCCCTTGGAGCAAGGTAGAGATATTCGCTGTAAGCACCCCAGAGGTGTGGTGGTTCTTTGCAAGAGATCATGGAACCATAGGTGAGGAATGATTTACACTGAATATAATCTCCGCTCATGCAATAGAAGCACTCTCCGCAGCCAAAGGTATATTCAACAATGGCTCGATCCCCCACTTTTAGACCACGTTTTTTGGATGCCTCTTCCCCAATCTCGGCAATCGTCCCAAAGATTTCATGGCCCATGATAATGGGATAAGGTCGAGGCGCCCTTGTTGCCTTTCCTCTGTAAATTCCTACATCTGAACCGCACACCCCTGCCATCTCGATCTTGAGGAGCCCTTCTTGAGATCCAATCTTTGGAAGGGGGAATTCTCTTAAAACCATTCTTCCTGGTTCTTCAAGAACCATTGCCTTTGAGGTCTTCATTCTCCCGACTCCCGATTGTAGCAACCTTAGAGATCGCCTCCTGTGCTTCCTTTCCGATCTCTGCTTTGCTCCCTCAATAGGGTTTTGAGAACTTTTCCAGAAGGATTTCTCGGTAGGAATTCCATGAATTCAACAGATTTGGGCTTTTTATAGCTGGCCAGATGACTTTTACAGTATTCGATCACCTCTTCTTCTCTCATCATCTCTCCGTTTTTCAAAACAACAAATGCTTTTACTGATTCTCCCCAAATTGGATCAGGGATTCCAATGACAGCGACATCATGGATCTTGGGATGATGATAAAGCAACTCCTCAATCTCCCGGGGGTAGATATTCTCTCCTCCGCTGACAATCATATCCTTCTTCCGATCAACGATATACACATAACCCTCTTCATCCATTCGGCCAAAATCTCCGGTATGAAGCCACCCTCCCTTGAGAGCCTCTCTTGTAGCCTTCCTATCCTTATAATACCCCTTCATCACATTCGGCCCTCGGCAAATTAACTCTCCCACTTCCCCTGTTGGAACATCCCGATCCTGATCGTCCACAATTCTAACTTCTAAGAAAGGAACAGGAGGGCCAACACATTCTCGCTTTCGAAGAGAATCCCTTGCATTGAGGATGGCAATACTTGGAGTGGCTTCAGTGCAACCATAAACATCATAAACCCCATGAATATTGGGGAAAAGTTTCATCAGCCTCTCTTTGGTTTCGTTAGGAAGGATCGATGCCCCTGTGGTACATTTTGTAATTGATTTTGTATCATACTCTTCATAAGGAAGAGAAAGAAGTAGATGATACATGGCGGGGGCGCCTGAAATCACGTTCACCTTCTCCTTTTTAATGATCTCCATCACCTTTTTGGGATCGAAATCCTTTATGAAGATGCTCGTCCCTGCTAAGGCCACACGGGTGATAAAATGATTATTCAGAGCAGCGGTATGATAAAGAGGACCAATGACCAATGAAACCTCACCCTCTTTTTCTTCCCTTCCCAGAATGGTGTTAACAAGATTCCAGAGGATATTCCCATGGGTGAGGAGGGCGCCTTTAGGTCTTCCTGTAGTCCCGGAAGTATACATCACTTGACACTCATCCCTTTCATAAATAGGGATGTTTGGCTCATTGGGAAAGGAGTCTCCCAAAAGTTTCTCATAATTCAAGACCGAGGAAGAGATGGATTCCCCAACGGAGATATAGATATCTACCTTTTTAAGCCTCGAACGGATCGTTTCGATAAGGTTTGAGAATTCTTCCCCGTATATAAAGAATCGGGCATCTGAATGGTCTAAGATATAGAAAACCTCCTGAGCGGTGAATCGAAAATTGATAGGGGTGAAGACTCCGCCGATTTTAACCGTAGCAAAGAATATTTCGACAAACTGGTTTGAATTGAAGAGGAGAGTGGCCACCTTCTCCCCTTTTCTCAAACCCAAACGGAGTAGGGCGTTTGCGAATCGGTTGACCCGGTCATTAAATTCCTGATAGGTAAACCGCTTTTCCTCAAAGATGAGGGCAGTCCGTTTGGGAAACTTATTGGCTGTAAAGATGAGAATTTGGCCCGCATCCATGAGGAATCCCTTTTTTCAAGAGACTCTATAAAAAATTAATGAATTCGTCAAGCAAGAATGGATGTTTAAAAAACTATTTGATTTTTTTGAGAGAAGTCTTTATAATTTTTAAAAAGATGCTAAACGTGTAATAAAGGAGGTGAGAGTGGGATGAAAAAAGCAATTTCTGCTATCTTGTCATTGTTCCTGGTCGGTATGTTTATTACTGCCTTGGTGGGATGTGGGGCTGATATTAAGGCAGAAAATGAGAAACTGAAAACAGAGAATACCAACCTCAAATCTGACAACGATAAACTAAAATTCGAAATACAAAAATTGAAGGAAGAAATCCAAAAGGCCGCAGAGAAGGAAGCAACGATCAGTTCCCTTACCGCTGAGAACGAGGCCTTGAAGAAACAGGTAGAAGACTTGAAAGCCAAACTCGCCCAACCCGCAAAAAAGAAAAAATAGTGAAGCTCCCCACCTATCCCGCTAAGGCGGGACGGGGCACTTGCCGGTCAGATGAGGGTTAAAATACGAAAAGGGAAGGCTTAAAGGGGAAAAGGCTTCCCCTTTTTTACTTTACATGAAAAAAAATAATCTTGTATCTAAAAGAAGAGCCAAAAAGAGATGGAGAAGTGGATGGACTTCTTATCTCATTTTTGCCTTCATCCTCTCTCTCTTTATACCCTTACTCTCCGGGATTCTCCTCTTTTTCTACTACTCCAACCATCTTCCTGATTTCAAACCATTGAAGGAACGAAACCTCAATGCCTACTCCATCGTCTACTCTGAGGAGGATGAGGTAGTGGGTAAGTTTTTAATGGACAATCGGATTCCCATCCCTTACGAAAGGATTCCCAAAGATTTGGTTCAGGCCTTCATTGCTGCAGAAGATGCAGATTTTTTCCAGCACAAGGGGATTGATTATAAGGGGATTGCCCGTGCGATGTTCAAAAACCTGATGGCAGGGAGGATTGTCCAGGGAGGAAGCACGATCACGCAGCAGGTGACTAAGACCTTCTTTCTCACCCCCAAGAGAAGTTTCCTTCGAAAACTGAAGGAGGTGGCCTATGCCTTCGGCTTAGAGAGAAATTTGACGAAAGAGGAGATTCTCAATCTTTATCTCAACAACATCTATTTAGGCAATGGAGCCTATGGTGTGGAGGCTGCCAGTGAAAGTTATTTCAATAAGCGGACGGAACAACTCAATCTGGCAGAAATGGCTATGATGGCCGGCCTGGTAAAGGCCCCCAGCCGCTATTCACCTGTAAACAATTTAAAGAGGGCAAAAGAGCGACAAGCCTATGTTCTTAACCGAATGGCCGAACTGGGTTTTATCTCTCAGGAGCAGAAGGTAAAAATACTTCGGACGCCATTGAAAATCCAAACGAGGGAAAGTGCCTTTTTCAGTAAGGCCCCTTACTTCACAGAGTTCATTCGACACCAGGTAGAAAGAAAATATGGAAGGGAGAAGCTCTATCAGGAAGGTCTGAGAATCTACACAACCCTTGATCTTTCCCTCCAGAGGATCGCCCAAAAGTCTGTAGAGACGGGTTTAAGGGAATTGGATAAGAGGCAGGGGTTCAGAGGCCCGATCCAGAGGCTCTCTCAAAAGGAGATGAAGGATCTTTTGAACAAGAAGAAAGGGACGCTTCTCCCCCTTCCCCAAAACGAGATATTCGAGGGTATCATCCTTTCAAAAGACGATTCAAAAAAATTTTACACGGTCTGGGTGGAGGATCGAAAGGGGATACTGCCATTTTCTGAAGCGGCCTGGGCCCTCACGATGAAGCCCACTCCCCACTTCACACCAGAAAAAATTAAGACGCCTTCAGACCTCCTAAAAACCGGGGATGTGGTTCATGTGAAAGTAAAAGAATCGCCAACAAAGGGTCCGTCCCCTCTTCTCACCCTTGAACAGGAGCCTCTTGTACAGGGCGCCTTGGTCTGCATCGATCCACGAACGGGCTATGTCAAAGCCATGGTGGGGGGCCGGGACTTCAGCGAGAGCCAATTTAATCGAGCCACCCATTCTCGAAGACAACCTGGCTCGGCCTTTAAACCCATGATCTATGCTGCCGCCTTGGAGAAAGGCTATACCCCCTCCACCATTCTCATGGACTCCCCAGTAGAATACGTCGATTATGATGAGGGCTATTATTGGGCTCCAAAGAATTATGATAAAAATTTCCTGGGACCCATCACCTTCCGAAATGCCTTAGCCCATTCGAGAAATGTTGTCACCGTAAAAATCCTTGAAGATATTAGTGTGGGTTACGCCCTCAAATTCATCAAAAAATTGGGGATTGATTCTCAAATCAAAAGGGACCTCTCCATCGCCCTTGGCACCTCAGGAGTCTCCATGTTGGAATTGACCGGAGCCTTCGCTGTCTTTGCAAATGGAGGTGAAAGGGTCAAACCCATCTTCATCAAAAAGATTGCGACCATGAAAGGTGAAGTGCTTGAGGAAAACTACCCCTATGTTGAATTAGAGGAAAAAGAGGAAGAGGAGGAAATTCCCGAAGTTCCTTCTCCCGTTCAAAAAGAACGTGTCATCTCTCCACAAAATGCTTTTATCATGACCCACCTCCTTCAGGGAGTGGTCCAACATGGAACAAGCCAGCGAGCAAAAGTCCTTGGGAGACCCATTGCCGGAAAGACCGGAACCTCGAGTGATTATGCCGATGCGTGGTTCATCGGTTACAACCCTTCTCTCCTCACTACCGTCTGGGTGGGTTTCGACGATAAGACCTCTCTTGGGGAAAAAGAAACAGGTGCACGGGCTGCACTTCCCATCTGGATCTCTTATATGGATCAGGCTTTGAGAAATACACCGATCGAAGCATTTAAGGTACCGCCAGGAATTAACATGGTAAAAGTGAATATTGAAACAGGACTACCTACCAACGAAGACTCCCAAGAGAGCATTATCGAGGCCTTTATTGAAGGAACCATCCCAGAAGTCAAAGAGGGCCACGAAAAAGAGTCTTCCTCTGACACCCCGATCAATGAAAGATCATCTGGAGACTCTCCTACTCCACCGAGCTATTAAAAAAATCCCCCCTCTCCCCCCTTTACTAAAGGGGGGTTGGGGGGATTAGGAAGAAGTCATGAAAGACGAAGAATTAAAAGAAATATTAACCGGTTGTAAAACAGTAGCCGTGGTTGGTATTTCACCCAAAGAGAATCGACCCAGTTATATTGTCGC
>Ga0315274_10000684_pt1 | contig 52784 bp, 40 predicted proteins | sample YL17G02_20_MG_FD_203700 | JGI IMG/M metagenome (GOLD analysis project Ga0315274, IMG submission 203700) | Sediment microbial communities from Yellowstone Lake, YNP, Wyoming, USA - YL17G02_20 | ecosystem: Environmental > Aquatic > Freshwater > Lake > Sediment | place: USA: Wyoming | collected... | reverse complement strand
GATTTACTAAAGGGGGGATATTCTGATAACATGACGGGCAGAGGTCTATGCCTGTTTTAAAAAAGCGTTCGCTGATCGTAGCGGCCGTGGCGGTTCTCGCTGTGATGCCCCCGGCGGTCTCCGCGGATACACTCCAAGAGGCCAAGCGTGTCGTACAGGCCCTGGACAGAATTTATAAAGAAAGCCCGGCCCGGGCGGGCGCCCCGCTTGAAAAGATGGATTTCACCGAAGGCGAGATGAATTCCTACATCGCCTACCGCATCGCATCCGAAAAGGAAGAGGTCATGAAAGAGCTTCGGCTGAAGCTCTTCGAGGAGAACCGCATCGAGGGGAAAATCTTCATTGATTTGAGCGGCCAGAAGCTTCCCTTTTTGCTCAAACCGCAGATGAATTTGTATTTTGAGGGGAATTTTGAGGTTCAAAACGGGTATATCCGCCTGGATTTCAAGAAGCTTTTTTTGGAGGAGCGGCAGGTGCCCTTGATGCTTTTGGATATGATCATTTATGTCGCGGGGAAACTCGGAAAAACGGATCCGACGAGCATCAACGACTGGTATGAACTTCCCTTCGGAATCAAGGACATGCGGACGAGCCCCGGACGAGTGACGATTTACTATTGACAAGACATGATCAGAATCATCAGCGGAATTTACAAGGGAAAGCGGCTGAAAAAGGTCCCCAGCCCATGTGTCCGCCCCATGCCGGACAAGCTCAAGTCGGCCCTCTTCAACATCCTCCGGGACGAGGTGAAGGGGACTATGATCCTTGACGGCTTTGCGGGGACAGGCTCGATTGGGATCGAAGCCCTCAGCCGGGGTGCTCAAAAGGCCGTCTTCATCGAAGAGGATTTTCGTGCCGTCAGCGTGATCAAGCATAACATCGAGAAAATCGGCGCTGGCGACATGGTCCGAATTCTCCCCAAGGAATTCAACCGGGCCGTGATCCAGCTGGGAAAAGAAAAGGCCCGGTTCGACATCATTTTCCTTGACCCTCCCTATAGGCTTCTGGATGAGAGGAATCCCATTAAAGTCATTAAGAAGAGAGGGATTCTTGGGCCGGGCGGCCTCATCATCCTCCGCCGCCATTTCAAAACGAAGTTCGATGCCAAGTATTTCTCGCTTCGGAGGCAGGTCACCCTCGGCGACGACACCCTGTGTTTTTATTCGGAATAGCGCTTCCCTGTTTTCCTCTTTGTTTATCCCCCCAATTTTCACCCTCCCGAAATTCAAGAACATGCATTTGTTTATGCCAAGACGAGGGGTATACCGCGTAAAAGCCTGTCATCTTATTATAAAGCTGGAAAGAAGAATTAAGATTTAAACATTATTAATCCCCCTCCCCCCTTAGCCAATTAAGGGGGATTAAAAGGTCGGAGCGGTACACCCCTCGCCTTTCTTTTCGTTTGCCACAGGCCGCTAAATCGAATAGAATATTTTCTTGGTATTTGCCGGACCGGACCCGAGTCAAATTCTGATGAGCAAAGACGATTCTAAAATCACCCCGTTCTGGGAAAAGACGCCCCTGATCGGCGAGGGAGACGTTTTTTCGGAGCTCGCCGAGCGGAAGGGCACGATTCTGTTCCTGGGCCGGTACACGCTGTCCGAAGTTTTTGCCGTTCTCGGGAAGAAAAATTTTTTTCGGGAGGCCCGGCGTCGCGGCCTCTGGCCTCTCGAATTCGACATGGACTCTTCCGCCTATCCGCTCCAGAGATTCCAAATCTTCTATCGAGAGAAAAAGCCCGATAACGTGATCGTGGATTTGAAGATCCGGGAGGGAATTTATTCGCCCAAGGTCGATTTTGTTTCAGACTTCCCCCTGCCGGACCTCCGCTGCCTGGTCTTTGAATGGCTCACTCTGCAGAATCCTCTTGAGGGATTCAGCCAGAAGCGAAGCGCCCTGCCCGGACAAATGCACCCGGGCCTGGGGATGAGCAAAAAGATCATGGACGTCTTTGTTTATTTGGGGAGGCTGACGGAGAAGGACTGCCTGCTGGCCTTCCCGGCCTTCTACCATAACGCCGTCCTGTTTTCTCGCTACTTTCGTTTCTTGAACCCGGTCAAAGAGGGCGAAGTCCAGTCGATCCGGCGGACATTCAGCCACGTGCCGATCAAGCAGCTGGCCTGGGCGGTCCACTTGAACTGCCTGTGTGCGTCGGGCGGAGAAACCTATGAGTGGAAGGCCGAAGAGCAGGTCTATCCGTTGACCAGGCCGATCAAAGAGTATTTTGACTCAAGAAGCTATAAGGAAATAGTCAAGCAGAAGTTGAAGAATTGCGTGTTTGTCATCGACTGGGAGAGCTACGAGAAAAAGATAGCGCTGATTCCCGCTTAGCATCCTTCGTTTTTGCCAAACCGGAGAAAATTTGGTATAATCATCCACTCTAACGGAGGAATGACGACTGATGAAGAAAGATATCCATCCGAATTATGATGATTGCAGGGTGACCTGTGCCTGCGGGAACACCTTCACCACGCGTTCGACCAAGAAGGAAATCCGCGTGGAAATCTGCTCTCAATGCCATCCCTTCTTCACCGGCAAACAGAAGTTTATCGACAGCGCCGGCCGTGTCGAGAAGTTCAGGAAAAAATATGGCGAATTTAAGCCTAAGAAATAGGCGCCATGTTTCCAGAGCTAGAGAGTGTTGAAGACAAGTATCGGCAGCTGACCCGGTCTCTCTCTGACCCGACGCTCGTTTCCAATCCCCAGAAACTCAAGGAGATCGCCAAGGAGCGCGCCGAGCTCGAGCCGCTCGTCAAGAAATTCGAGGATTGCAGAAAGGTCCGGAAAAATATCCGGGATTCCCAAGACATCCTGGCCGATCCCGAGGCCGAGTCTGAATTGAAGAGCCTGGCCGAGGCCGAGCTCAAGCAACTCCAGGCCCGCGAAGAGGCGCTCGTCAAAGAGCTCAAGGCTCTCCTTCGGCCCAAAGACCCCCTTGATGAGAAAAACGTCTTTCTGGAGATCCGGGCCGGCGCCGGCGGGGACGAGTCGTCGCTCTTTGCCCAGGACCTCTTTCGCATGTATTCCCGTTTTGCCGAGGGCCAGGGCTGGAAGTTCGAGGTCATCGATACGAGCATTTCTCCGATCGGCGGGTTCAAGGAAGTCATCGCCAGCATCCAGGGGAGTCGGGTTTATTCCCAGCTGAAATATGAACGCGGCGTTCATCGCGTCCAGCGGGTGCCTCGAACAGAAGCGGGGGGCCGCATCCACACTTCGACGGTGACCGTGGCCGTGCTCCCCGAGGCCGGCGAGATCGACATCAAGATCGATCCCAAAGACCTGCGGGTCGATGCCTTCGGGGCCTCGGGACCAGGCGGACAAAATGTCAACCGCAACTACACGGCCATCCGAATCACCCACAAGCCTTCCGGTATGGTCGTCTCCTGTCAGGATGAAAAATCCCAGCACCGGAATCGAGAGAAAGCCCTGAGGGTTCTCCGTTCGCGCCTCATGGAGATCGCCCGGAACGAGCAGCAGGCGCAGATCGCCCAGAACCGCCGCTCTCAAGTGGGGACGGGGGAGCGGAGCGAAAAGATCCGGACGTATAACTTTCCCCAATCCCGGGTGACCGACCACAGGCTCAACGAAAGTTTTCACAACCTGACGGCCATTCTCGACGGCGATCTGGATGACATCATTGAAAAGCTTGTCCTCAATTCTCAGGCCCGATAGATCAAGAAAATAGAAACTCTTTGAAAACCGTCCAAGAGCTTTTCCTTCAAGGGAAGACCCGTCTGAGACGACTTCCTCAGGCCGACCCGGCTCTTGAGGCGAAAATCCTCCTTGGCAAAGCCGCCTCTCTCACGGAAGGCGAATTTTTTGCAAGTCCCGGCCGGCCCCTATCCCGGGCGACGGAGGATCGCTTTTGGAAGTTGATCGACAAGCGCTTGGAGCGTCAGCCTCTGGCCTATCTGACCGGCGAAAAGGAATTCTGGTCGCTTCCCTTCGCCATTTTTCCGGGTGTTTTTATTCCCAGGCCCGAAACCGAAGTGATTGTGGAACGGGTGAAAGCCTTGTCCTCCGGACAGAAAGAGAACATCGTGGACATCGGGACAGGCAGCGGCAGCCTGGCCGTTTCGCTGGCCAAAGAGCTGCCCCTGGCTCACATCGTGGCCACGGATATCAGCCGCAAAGCCCTGCGGGCGGCCATACTCAATGCCTCACGTCACAACGTTTTATCAGTGACTTTTGTCCAAGGCAGCCTGTTCGCGCCGCTCAAAGCTCTCTCTTTAAAAGGCCGCCTCCATTTCCTTGTCTCCAACCCGCCCTATGTCTCGGAGAAAGAATGGCGGTTTTGCCAACCGGAGATTCGCCGTCATGAGCCGAAGAAAGCTCTTGTTCCTGGGAAAACCGGGTTGGAATTCATTCGTCGCTTGATCCAAGGCGCGGCCGAATATCTCCGGCTCTCCGGCTATCTCCTCTTCGAAATCGGGGAGGGTCAGGCGGACCAAGCGCTGTCATGGCTTGACCGCCGATGGGAAAATATCAAAGTCACCAATGACCTGGCCGGAACCCCCCGGGTTGTGGAATGCCGCAGGGCCTGATTATTTTGAAATAGATAAGAACCTTATTTTTTAACTTTCTGGATCAGGTCGGAGAATCCATCGAGGTTGGGGAGATAAGAGGTTGTTTCAAACCGGACCTTTTCCCATTTCTCAAGCTTGAGCGAGCAGAAGGCATCGACGATTTGGGGGTCGAATTGGGTCCCCGAGTTCCGCACGATCTCCTTTTTGGCGGCCTTGAAATCGCGGACTTCCCGGTAGGGCCGGTGGGAGGTGATGGCGTCGAGGGCGTCGGCCAGGGCAAAGATCCTGGCTTCGAGCGGAATCCCGTCTTTTTTGAGCCGTGCCGGATAGCCCTTTCCGTCATACCGTTCGTGATGGCAGAGGATGATGTTTCCGACTTGCTTGACCATCTTGATCTCTTTGACCAGACCGAAGCCCAGGGCTGGGTGGAGCCTGATTTTTTCCCATTCATCGTTGGACAGGCTTCCCGGCTTCTTGAGGACGGCATCCGGGATGGCGATTTTTCCGATGTCGTGGAGCAAGGCCCCTTTGCGGATATCATCCAGGACGGACGGGTTTCGGATGCCGAGAATATTAGCCAGGACCTGGCTGTATTTGGCCACCGTCTGGGAATGGCCGAACGTTTCGACGTCCCTCAGGTCGAGCGCCGTCATCAGGTTTTGGAGCGTCGAATCATAGATCTCTTCAAGCTCCATGGCCCGTTTGATGTTCTTGGATTGGTCGAGCCTCAGCCGACGCAGGTTCCTGAGATAAATCGCGTTCTGCTCCAGGAGGTCTTTTTTGCCCAATTCACTTTTGACGGCCGAAAAAATGCCGAGATAATGATCGGGGCCGGCCAGATAATCGATCGTGCCGCTTTGGAGAAGCTCGATGCCCGGCTCGGGGCTCTGCCGGCGGGAAAGGACGATGATCGAAAGCAGCGGCTGGCTTTTCTTCAGGCCGCCGAGGACCCGGATCAGGTCCTCGTCCAGGCTGGCCAGGCCGGCGACAAAGAGAGAGAACTTTTTTTCATTCTGAAGAAGACGGAGGCTCTGAGCCCATGAGGCCGCCCGGACGACATCGACGTTGAGCGTTTGGATCAGCCGGGCCAGGGATTCTCTTCTCTCCCCGTCCTCTTCGAGAAGCAGGATTTTTCGTGTTTGGACGATCATGGATGGATGATCTCTTTATACTTTATTTTCCGGCAAGATTCAAGCCATTCCCCGACTGCCGGTCAAGGGCTTTTCCGGGCAAGGTGATAAAGCCGGAATTTCTTCACCTTTAGGGGTGACAGGAACAGGGGAAAAATCCCCTTGAGAATCGTCGAGAAAGGTGATTGAACAGCCATTTTATGTCGTCTAGGATAGGGGTGACACGAAGCGAGGCAGGGAAGCGCAGTGCGCTTCTCGAGGAGATCCTTTCCTTCAGGGCAGGAGCCCTATTTGAAGAACGTGTGAAGTCCGATGAGGAGAACGACCATGACGCCAAAAGGCGACGTTTTAGACGAATCAACCATGATCATCACGGAGATCGAATCCAACCTGGAGAAAGCCCTGCAGAAGCGCAAGGAAGAGATCGGGCGCGAATACCAGGACCGGATCCGGCGGGAAAAAGAGGAATCGGACAAAAAATTGACCATGATCCAGCAGGAGTTCGATAAGGAAAAGGAGACCTTAAAGGACTACAGGGGCGCGATCTCCGACTTCGAAACGGTCAGGGACACGCTCCAGGTCCAGATCGATGATCACCTGGGAAAAGGCGTAGGCTATCAGAAAGAGATCGAGAAGCTCACGGCCTTGACTCTGGACGAATTGAGGGCCGTCAGCGAGCTCAGTTCGAAGCTGACCGAGCTCCGCCGATCCACCGAAGTCAAAGTCACCGAGCTGAGGACAAAGCTCAAAGAAAAATATGGGATCGTGACCGAAGGCCTGGAAGAGAAATCCAGCAACGAGATCGTCGTTGACCTGGAGCAGGAGCTGAACAAGCTGAAAAAAATCAAGGAACTCTTAGAGACGGACCCCGACGGGCCGAAAGAATCCCATGGAAATAATCCCCACCCCGCCGCCCAGGCTGAGCCCGCCGCTCCTCCCGAAGAGCCCGACCCGCCGCAGGGACAGCCGGAATTCCGGATACCCGAGATCAACCAATTTATCGAGGATTTAGGCAGACAGGCCGATGAGGCCAAGAATCCGGGGTCCTCCCAGGAACACGCACGACATAAGAACGACGACAAACGAACGCTTTTTGAAGAGCTCAATTTTCAGGCGGTCTTTGAAGCCCTGGAGAGGTACCGCAGGGCGGAGCCCACGGACAACAACGGGGAAATCAGCTTTTTCCAGAACCGCGACCGGATGATTCTCGACGGTGAATCCCTGATTCGGGCGGTCACCCATATGCTCGAAGACGCCAAGAAGATGTATCAGAAGCTGGAGCAGGTCGATGGGGCGAAAGACCAATTTTTCATCAAACAGGAACTGATCAACAGCCAGGAGGTTTTGCGAAAGGTCATCCTCCGCAGCGTCAAGATGTGCGAAAAGGAAAACTGCTCGCTGCCGACGCACACGGCGGATATTTTGAATGTCCTCGTCCTCAAGGATATCCTGGAAAAACTGAACATGGACAACTGGAGCAACGAAGAAGATTTCAACGCCTTCGAGAGCTTTGCCACGAAGCTTAAAGACACATTCTACAAGAAGATCACGCCTCCGGCGCTGTACTTGAAGTCCATCGTGGATGAGCTCGAGGCCTGAAGACAGGGCGCCGTCCCGGCCGCCGCGCCTCCTCAGATCGGCTGAACTTCCTTTTTTTCCAGCAAGTGAAAATAGGTTTCGAGGAGCTTTCTGTCTTCCGACGACAAATCTTTGAATTTCACCCCGGTGTAAAAATAGGAGGAATGGGGGGAGACTTTCTGGGAATAGACCACATCCCCTGTCAGGAGATTGGCCCGGCTTCCCAGAATGAGGAAGAAGTCGAGCGTTTTGGCCAGTGGGAACTGGGATTCGGAAGAGAATTTTGCGCCTCCCAGGCTGAGGTCGACGGTCGTGGCCACTTTATGGCCGCCGTTTTCTTTGTAAATGCACAGGGTGGAGGCATAATAGCGTTCGGATTTTCTTTTTTCCACGATCATTCTTTCCCGGCCCTGCAGGACGCCGGTTCTGCCCATGACGGCCGCCTTGTCCCGGACATATGCGCAGACCTTGTTTTTTGTGATGAGGTTTTCGTTGTAGGGAAGGTTCTTGAACCTTTTGCCCTTGGCTTCGGCCAGGGCCATGTCCGCTTCGCCCGCGATTTTCTTGAGAAGGGCCTTGGTGGCCGCGCCCGGCTCGGTCAGCTCTTTGCGCGGGAAGACCGTGACGCCGAAGCTCATGGTGAGGTTATGGCGGGGCTGGAATTCCTCATGCTCGAAATAGTGCTCTTCGATGTTCTTCCGGATTCTTTCCGTGAGGAGCGTGGCTTCTTCGACGTTCTTGACTGCGGCCAGGAAAAAGAGAAATTCCTCGCCGCCGTAGCGGCAGAGGAGGTCGTCTTCTCGGATCGACGTTTTCATGATGCCCGCCAATTCCCTGAGGAGGCGGTTGCCGGCTTCGTGCCCGTTCCGGTCGTTGTAGTTCTTGAACCAATCCACGTCGCCCATGACCATGGCATAGGAGTCGACTTCCTGGCGGCGTTTCCCTTGGGATTCGATTTTCTGGATGACCTTTTCGTAGAAGGGGTCCGGCCGGAGGAGTCCCGTCAAGGCATCGTACTGGATGAGGTTCAGCTTGGTCATGGCGATGGAGATGTGCTCGGACAGCCCGCGCATGATCTGCTGGTCTTCCAGGCTGAAGCCGGCCTTGCTGACCTTGTCGTCCGCACTCTTGTTATAGACTTCGATGGCGCCGATGACTTCCTTATCATGCTTCAGCGGCGTGCAGAGGATGCTGTAGAGCGGCGCCTTGAGCTGCTGCTGATAGCGTCCGGAGAATCCCGGATCGGCCGCGGCGTTGGCCGTGTTGATCTCCTCTCCCTTCCGGGCGACGGTGGCGGCAAAGTCCTGGGCCAGGAAGAGAGCGACATGTCTGGCGAAGTCGGCGTGGGAGAGGAAGGCATCGTCCCAGACAAGCGGCTTGAGGTACTTGCCCAGCGTCTCATTCTCTTCTAAGACGTAGAGGGAGATGCCGCTGGCCTGGACGAGGTCCTTGATGTCAAAGACGATGTCCAGGAGATTATTGACGTCGTTGGCGGCGTAAAGCTTTTTCAGGATGTTTTCGAATTTTTCCTTGAGCTTCTGAAAGCGGATATACCGCGCTTCCAGGGCGATGCGTTTTTCCAGCTGTTTCATGAAGCCTTCGGAGAGGGCCGAGCCGATGTCTTTAATCTCCGTGTAGACCCGCTTGAATTTTTTTTCCATCGATTCCTTGGAGAGCGTCAGGCTTTCCACCTCGGATTTCAGGCGCGCGTAGTCTTGGGCGATTTTGACGATCCTCTCTCCCCGGGTAATGTCCACGGGCCGCGGGGAGATCACCAGATAATCCACAAACCGGTCGTCGGGCCAATGCCTGGCCGTCTCTTTAAGCGCATCTTCCTCCCGGCCGGTCAGGATCAGACTGGGGGTTTTATCGAGCATTTCCTTCAAGGCGCGGTCGTCCGCCAGCTCCGCGTCTATCAGGATGGTCGTGAAGGGCATAGAATTCAGCAGGGCGACGGTGTTTTCCAGGGTGGCGGAAGTGAAGACGAAGCCGCGTTTCTGGCAGAGCTTGAGAAGAAACCCTTCTTCTTCGACTTTCTTGTTATAAATTAAGATATTGCCCAATAATCCCTTCCCTATACTTTCAAACCTTAGCGTGGCGACTTATTTACTTATAAGGAATTTTTCTTGATTCGTCAACTACTATTTTTGACAATTTTTGTCGCTTTTTCCGGGAGGATGATTATGGTATATTCAGCAGAGGAAATCAGGCTCTTTTATGATAGGAGGAGCGGATGTCCGTCAATCCAAAAGCCTATAAACCCATCAGGGCGCCGAGGGGCCCGAGGCTGCACACCAAGGGCTGGTCCCAGGAGGGCGCCCTGCGGATGATGATGAATAATCTGGACCCGGAGGTCGCCGAGAAGCCGCAGGAGCTCATCGTCTACGGCGGCACGGGCAAAGCGGCCCGCAATTGGGATTGTTTTTGGGCCATTGCCGACAGCCTCAAAAAGCTGGACAACGACGAGACGTTGGTCGTCCAATCGGGAAAACCGGTCGCCGTTTTCAAAACCCATGCCGATGCGCCCCGCGTGCTGATCGCCAACGCTCTTTTGGTCCCGAAATGGGCGACCTGGGATGAGTTCCGGCGCCTCGAGGGCTTGGGTCTGACGATGTTCGGCCAGATGACGGCCGGAAGCTGGATTTATATCGGGACGCAGGGCATCCTTCAGGGGACATTCGAAACGCTGGCGGCTGTCGGCCGCAGGCATTTCGGCGGGAGCCTGAAGGGGAAACTCGTCCTATCGGCCGGCCTTGGCGGCATGGGCGGAGCCCAGCCCCTGGCCGTGACCATGAACGACGGAGTGGCCATCATCGTTGAAGTGGATCAACATAGAATCCAGAGGCGGCTGGACACCCGCTATGTCGACACCATGGCCTCCCGTTTGGATGATGCCCTCGAACTGGCCTTTGAAGCCCAGAAGAAGGGGAAGCCTCTGTCCATCGCCCTGCTGGGCAATGCCGCCGACGTGCTGCCCGAATTCGTCAGGCGCGGCATTACGCCGGACGTGCTGACAGACCAGACCTCCGCCCATGATGAGCTCAACGGCTATATTCCCCGCGGCCTGGCCTATGAAGAGGCGCTCAAGCTCAGGCGCGAAAACCCTGAGGATTATATCAAGAGAGCTTATGAATCTATGGCCGTTCATGTCCAGGCTATGCTCGAGCTCCGGAGGAGAGGAGCCAGGGCTTTTGATTACGGGAACAACTTGCGCGGCCAGGCTCAAAAAGGTGGCGTTTCGAACGCCTTTGACATTCCGGGATTTGTCCAAGAATACATCCGGCCGTTGTTCTGCTTGGGAAAAGGTCCGTTTCGCTGGGCGGCGCTTTCGGGAAAGCCCGAGGATATCTATGTCACCGACGAAGCCGTGCTCAAAGAATTTCCCGAGGACGAGGCGTTGGAACGGTGGATTGGAAAGGCGCACAAGCAGGTCAAGTTCCAGGGGCTGCCGGCGCGGATCTGCTGGCTGGGCTATGGAGAGAGAAACCGGTTCGGGGCCCTGATCAATCATCTCGTCAAGAAAGGAAAGATCAGCGCCCCGATCGTCATCGGCAGAGACCATCTGGATACGGGCTCGGTCGCTTCGCCCAACAGAGAAACGGAAGGCATGAGAGACGGCTCGGACGCCATTGCCGACTGGCCGATCCTGAACGCTCTTTTGAACGCCGTCTGCGGCGCATCCTGGGTTTCGGTCCACCATGGCGGAGGCGTCGGGATCGGGCTCTCCATCCACGCCGGCATGGTGATCGTCGCCGACGGACAGGCGTCAACGGCGAAGCGGCTGGAAAGAGTCCTCACGGTCGATCCCGGTTTGGGCGTAGCCCGCCATGCCGATGCCGGCTACGAGGAAGCCGTTCGGTTTGCCCAAAAAAATAAGATCAAAATTCCGATGGCCCGGGGAAAATAGCCCGGTTTTTTGAACGGCACACCATGTGCCCTTTGTTCTTCCTGTAATCCTCTGAAACTAAACCAGTAAAAGGCGCATCAGCGGGGACTGTGCCATTTTTTCGGGCGGAGCTCTTTTCTCTGTATGGGATGTAGTCTTTAATTTCTTTATTTTCACTTCGTTAGAAACAGAATCTCGGCCTTCGTTTTGGCACGGGACTTGCTTTGGTAGGAGGCTTAAGGAGGTTATCATGAAAACTTTAAAAAAGCGTTTGGTCAAAAGGTCATTGGCCATGGTTTTGACGGTTGTCCTGGCCTGGCTCATCGCCGCGCCGGCCTTTGCCGCGGACGAGGAGACCGAGGGAAGCTTTTGCAAAAGGGCTCTAAATAAATGCATTGCCGAGGCGATTATTTCCGGGCTCTTGTCGTGGGGCGCGACGATCGTTCTGTTCGCAACCTTCTGCCTGGTCGGGTATGACTTCTGCGTGAAATATGTTGATGAAAGCTTGTGAGGAAAGGAGGACATCATGGAGAAAAAACGGCAAAAGAACCGGACAATAGCGGCCGCTCTGTTGTTCTGCCTGGTTTTTGGCATGGGCATCGGGGCCGGCAACCTCCAATCCGGCGTCTGCGAGGATGCCGTAAAGGAATGTTTTAACGATTGGTACAACCAGGCCTGGGGATATTTCGGCACGGTGTATTGCGTGATGGGCTATGCGTTCTGCAAAAAATATATCGATCCCTGATCATCGGCGGCCGGAAAAATGAGAAAAAAAGGCGCGCCCGGCGTCGGCTTGGATGGAGGAGGATGACATGATGAAAAATGGCAAAATGTTCAGGCGGGCGGCGGCCGTCGTCTTGATCGTTCCTCTTTCCATTTTTGCCGCGGAACAGCGCCTTAAGGTTTCGATTCAGGAGATTCTTTCCATAGGCGCCTTGGATGATGAGGCCATCTTCCAGTGGACCGGCGTGGCTGCGGATCGAGATGGGTTCATTTATGTCTTGGACGGTTTGGATTACTCGCTCAAGAAGTTTGATGCCAAAGGAAAACTGGTCAAGAAAGCCGGGCGCAAAGGCCAGGGGCCCGGGGAGTTTTTGGCCCCGAGGCTCCTGGCCTGCTCCGAGGACTTTCTCTATGCCACTGACCAGACCGTCCTGGGCATTTCCGTCTTCGATAAAGACCTGCAGTTCAAGAAACGCATCCCTTTTTCCGCGCCGCTTACGGACCTGTTCGTCCGATCGGATGAGACCATCGCCATCGTCGTGATGGGATTTCCGGGACCCGGGAAAATCGTTGTGATGGACGGCAGCGGACGCGTCCAGACAGAGTTGGCCTATCAGGAAAAATACGCCGGCCCGATGATGGATTCGGTCAGCGCCGCTCTTGATGGCCAGGGCCATTTCTATCTTGCCTATCTATTTCAGGACAGAATCGAGAGATGGGATCAGCGCGGCAAGCGCCTCTGGTCCAAGAACCTGTTGGGGATTAAGAAGGTCGAGATGAAGAAGATCGGCGACTATGTCCTGCCCACGGAGGTTTGCTATAAGGATATTTCCCTCGACGATCGAGGCCGCCTCTTCGTCTTGGCGGGGAAGCATGCCAAAAATCCCAGCCGCGATGTCTATGTCCTGAGCCCGTCGGGCGAATGGTTGTCGACTTTGACATTGCCCGACACGACCCACTGCCTCTATATCGACCGGCAAAATTTTCTGTATGTCCGGGCCAACGAGGGGATCACCCTGAAAAAATACAGGTTGATCTATGAGTGAGGCGGAAAGGACAGGGCCGTGAGAACCCGAGGGGCAAAACGAGGCTGTTCGAATCGGGCCTTGGGCCGTGGGGGCCGGGCTTGGCTGGCTCTCTGCCTTTTCTGCCTGTGGCCGGTGCCGGCGAGCCTGTTCACCGGCTGTTCATCGCCCAGCCCAGAAGACACAGCCAGGCTTTCGGCCTCTTCCGGGAACAGGACGGTCTGCTGGATCCTCTTCGATTTTGACAGCCTTTTCTGTTCGCCCTGCCTCGCGCCTCTGCTCGAATTCTGCCGATCCCTTCCTGTTCCCATCCAAGAAGAAAAAGTTCGGGGAATCCTGGTCTATGGCGCCCGTCCCGATAGAGGGCAGGACGGCCTGTACGCCCGGATCGTCCAGAAAAAAATGCACGGTTTTGCTAAAGCCAACAGCCTCCAATTCCCGATCGTTCTGGACGGGCTCCATGTCTTCAACAGCCTTGTCAAATCGAGCGTCCAGGCTCTTTTGTTTGACGATGTGAAACAGACCGTTAAAGCCTATGGGTTCCCTCTCAAGCCGGGAGAGCGGGACGAGATCCTGCAGCTTTTGCTAAACTAATATCAACGTAATAATTAAAGTGACATCCCCGTCTGGAGCATCTGGCGATGAATTCATGGGAGGATGCTCCTTGGAGGGGTGGCAGGGCGGGCGGGTATTCCCGCCGCCCGTTGGAGGGGGAACCTGCAAAAGGGTCCTCCTCCAAGAGTGTCCGGGGCCCCCCTCCGCTACGGGGGCTTGAGGGCGGCCTAAGCGCCGCCCATACATTGTCACTTTATTTATTGCGTTTGTATTAGTGTAAGATAGGTTTCTTATTCACTTTACTCGGAGGCGGCCATGATTCAGAAGGAGCGCATCAGATTCCTGAACGCCAAGGACCAAAAAAAAGGCGACTACGTCCTCTATTGGATGCAGGCTTCTCAGCGGACCGAGTCCAACCACGCCCTCGAATATGCCGTCCGCCGGGCCAATGAGGTGCGCCAGCCGTTGGTCGTATTCTTCGGGCTCACCGACCGCTTCCCGGAGGCCAACGAGCGGCATTATGCGTTCATGCTCGAAGGATTGGCCGAAGTGGAGCAGGAACTCAAGAAAAAGGGAATCCGGCTTGTCATCCAGGCCGTCTCGCCGGAGCTGGGCGCCGTAGAAATGTCCCGGCGGGCATCCTTGGCCGTTGTCGATCGCGGCTACCTGAAGATCCAGAAGGCCTGGAGGATCCAAGCGGCCGGCGAAATGGAATGTCCGCTGGTCCAGGTGGAGTCGGACGCCGTTGTGCCTGTTGAGGAAGCATCCTCCAAGGAAGAGTATTCCGCCGCGACGATCCGCAAGAAGATCCAGGGCAAGCTCAAAGATTACCTTGTTTCCTTGAAAGAGCATAAACCCCTGAAGGATTCTCTGTCGCTGGAGTTTGAAACGCTTGACCTTCAGGATAGGAAAAAGCTCCTGGCCCGGCTCGGCATCGAGAGGGATGTCAAAAGAACGGCCTTTTTCATCGGAGGCACAGCCCAGGCACGAAAGTGGCTCCAGGCTTTCGTCAAGAACAAGCTCGACCATTTCCCGGACTTGAGAAATATCCCGACGGCGGATTATCTGTCGCAGATGAGTCCCTATCTTCACTTCGGGCAAATCTCGCCTCTGTCCATCGCCCTGGCGGTCTCCGGGGCGTCGAGCCCGGGAAAGGAAAGCTATCTGGAGGAACTGGTCGTCCGCAGGGAATTGAGCCTGAATTTTATTCGCTACAATGAGCGCTATGATTCCTTCGAAGGAATCCCGTCCTGGGCCCAAAAGACCTTGAAGCTCCACGAGGCGGATCCCCGGCCCGCCGTCTATACCCGGGAAGAATTGGAGGCGGCCAAGACCCACGATCCCTACTGGAATGCGGCCCAACTGGAAATGGTCCTCCGCGGCAAAATGCATGGATATATGCGGATGTACTGGGGAAAGAAGATCATTGAGTGGAGCCGCGCTCCGGAAGAAGCCTTTGCCACCGCCCTTTATTTGAACAACAAATTTGAGCTGGACGGCCGTGACCCGAACGGCTATGCCGGAGTGGCCTGGTGCTTCGGCAAGCATGACCGGCCCTGGCAGGAGAGAGCGATCTTCGGCAATGTCCGTTATATGAACGACCGGGGATTGTTGCGTAAATTCGACGCCGACCGGTATGTGAAAATGATCGAAGAGCTGAAGATCGGCCTTGTCGCTGACGAGAAGGCATGATTGTCAAACATCTCAAAGAATGATAGTTTCTTTGTTGTATGATCCATGATGTCATTGTCATCGGCGCCGGAATCGGCGGCTCCTTCCTGTGGCGTTGGCCGCCGATTTGATCTTGGAGACTCGCTCTTAGACCCCGACCAGCTACTTCCAGATGTGATGTTTCTCGACCATGTGATGGGGATAGTATGACATCTTGGCCCGGCGCAGGCCGGGTATTCCCATGTCCTGCTCCCGGTTGATAAAGGGGAAGGCGGCCCACTCGTTTTTCACGAATTCGCGATTCATCAATTGGGAGAGGCCGTCGTATTCCGGGCTGACGATCTCGATATGGATCACGGCCGTGTCCGGGTTTAGGGGTTCGCCGATCGAAAACGCCTCGATTTTCCCTTCAACCTCGATCGCACCGCCCGAGAGGCCGAGGGCTTCAAAATGGGCCAGGCCTTCCTGGATGGCCTCGTTCTGGGCGCTGAGCATCTTGTTGGTCAGCGATTTGTCTTCCAGCCACTCCTGAAAAAGACGCCGGCAGTCCTCGAGGTGGCCGGGCCTGAGTTGGACATAGCCGTAAGCATGTTCCCGCTCGAATTTCCTGATCCGGTTGCGCTTGCCGTCGTATTTTTTGCCCTTGAGCTCGATGAGGTCGCCGGTTCGGTAGACGTAGTCAAAATTATTCCTGTCCGGCGCGCACTGAAAGCCGGAGCACCAGCGTGCGGCGAACGAAGCCGGAATCCGTGACAGGCGGGGAGCGCAGGAGAGGCAGGTGCGGATCGTATCGGGGATGTCGTTCTCTCCGATCGGCTGCAGGAAATAGGCCGGTTCGTCGGGAGGCTCGAACAGGAGGCAGAGATTGCCATGGATGGTCGTGAGCTTGGGGTGGTCGTATTTTCTCCAGATGAACGTGTTGCCGAAATTGACCTCGCAGACCTCGGCCGGATAGCGGCGGATGGTTTCGAGGATCGCTTCCTTGTCCTCGAGACCGATGATCTTAAAATCGGGGAAGCGGGGAAGATTCATGACCGTTTCCTGACCATGATGGTACAGAGCTCTTTCGAGCATCCTTCACACCACTCCGGGCTTTTCTTCAGGGAAGAGGGGATATGGGCGGTCTTGTCAAAACCGCAGTTTTCGAAGAAGCCGGGCATGATGGTGGCAAGATAGATGTCTCGGTCGGCGCTCTGGAGGAGGGCCTGGACAAGCTCCCGGCCAAGTCCCTTGTCGCGGTGGCGGGAGTGGACGCCGAGCGCGCACAGCTCATGACAATCGGCGTGTTTTTTGAGGGCGACGATGCCGGCGATCCGGCCCCCGTCTTCTGCCACCCAGAAGGAATCATCATCCATTCCTTGATAGTCCAGGCCGAGCTGGCGGGCGAGGGAAGTGATCTGCGGAAAATCCTCTTTGCGGGCTCTCCGGATATTCATGAAGGGCCATTATACCATGTCCGTCCGAATTCGATGATCGGTTTCCGGAGGTTAACCGGAAGAGCCTCCAAATATGTGATTTTCTACCGGTGCCTGATACGCCCTCTGGCCCCTGGGGAACCAGTCCCGTCGGTTCCCCCCGTCGGATACTCTTGGAGGGAAACCCTTATTCCGGGTTTCCCTCCAACGATCGCTTCGCTCTCTGCCTCCTTTCCAAGGAGCATCTGGCGATGAATTCATGGGAGGATGCTCCTTGGAGGAGAGGCAGGGCGGGCGGGTATTCCCGCCGCCCGTTGGAGGGGGACCCTGCGAAAGGGTCCTCCTCCAAGAGTGTCCGGGGCCCCCCTCCGCTATGGGGCCTCGAGGGCGTATCAGGCACCGGTAGAAAATCACACAAACGGAGAAGGGTACAGCTTTCCCGCTAAATTTGACCGGGCTATGAGGCTGTGCTATATGTAAAAGGCCATCCTGCCGCCGAAAAAGAAAATAGGATTGAGAACGGCGTCGGATCGAAAAAAATGGTAACCGTCCGTTTTGCCCCGAGCCCGACAGGATACCTGCACCTGGGCAGCGCCAGGACCGCCCTCTTCAACTGGCTCTATGCCCGCCATGCGAAAGGCCGTTTCCTGCTTAGAATCGAGGACACCGACAAGGTCCGCTCGGATAAAAAGTACCTTGACGAGATCCTGGAAGACCTGGCCTGGCTGGGCCTTGACTGGGACGCTCCGCCGATCTTCCAGAGTGAGCGGTTCGGCCTTTACCGGAAAAAGGCAGAAGAGCTCCTGGCCAAAGGAGCCGCTTATCGAGATGGGGACGCCGTCATTTTCAAGATCGTGCCCGGCCGCGCCATCGACGTCGAGGACATGATCCACGGCCGCATCTCCTTTCAAACCGACAATATCAAGGACCAGGTCCTGATCAAGTCCGACGGCTCGCCGGCCTATAACTTTTCCTGCGTCGTCGACGACGCAGCCCAAGAAATCAGCCACATTTTGAGGGGCGACGATCATATCTCCAACACGCCCAAGCAAATCCTCTTCTATGAAGCGCTGGGCTTGGCCCTGCCCCGCTTCGGCCATATGCCGCTGATCATGGGGGCCGACGGGGCGAAGCTTTCCAAGCGGCACGGCGGGGTTTCGGTCCGGGAGTACAAGAGCGAAGGGTTCTTGCCGGAAGCCCTGGCCAATTATCTTTTCCTTTTGGGCTGGACGCCGCCCACGGAGACGGAGGTCCAACATCTTGAGGAGGCGGCGAAGCTGTTCGAGATATCCGCCATGAACGATGTTCAGGCGAAGTTTGACTTACAAAAGCTCAAATGGATCAACGGCGAATACATCATGAAAAAATCTGCGGCCGAGCTCCTGCCGTCCATCAAGGATCAATTGGCAAGTGAAGGCTGGGGCGCCGGCATGTCCGACGATGATCTTTCCAGGCTGATCGACATGTACAAGATCCGGATCAAGACCTTCCGGGAATTCACCGAGCTCACCGAAAGCTTTTTTAAAGACGATTTCGCCGTCGAGGAAGAGGCAAAAAAGAAATACCTGGACCTGCCGGAAAGCCGCGACCTCCTCCGGGAATTGGCCGGCCGGCTGGAGACGCTCGACGATTTCAAGCAGGAAAAGATCGAGGCCGTCTGCCGCAGCCTGGCTCAGGCAAGAGGCCTGAAGGCGGCCGACCTGATCCATCCCTCGCGACTGGCCGTGACCGGGAAAACGCGAGGGGCCGGGCTCTTTGAATTGATGGAGCTTCTGGGGCGAGAGAAAGTGATTCGACGTTTGAGGTTGGCTGGGCCATGAACACACCGAAATCCAAGGACAATTTCATCCGTGACATCATCAACGAGGACATCCGCAACAATAAAAACCAGGGCCGGGTTCAGACCCGGTTTCCGCCCGAGCCGAACGGCTACCTCCATATCGGCCATGCCAAATCCATCTGCCTGAATTTCGGCTTGGCCGCCGATTACCGCGGCCGGTGCAACCTCCGTTTTGACGACACGAATCCCGAGACCGAGGAAATGGATTATGTCCGGTCCATCAAAGAGGATGTCGCCTGGCTGGGATTCGATTGGGAGGACCGCGAATTTTATGCCTCGGACTATTTTGAGAAGCTCTACGAGTTCGCCGAGGACCTCATCCGCAAAGGGAAGGCCTATGTCTGCGAGCTCAGTGCCGTCGAGGTCAGCGAAACCCGCGGCACGCTGACAAAGCCGGGACAGGAAAGTCCCTTCCGGAACCGCCCGGCCGAGGAAAACCTGGACCTGTTCCGGCGGATGCGGGCCGCCGAATTTCCCGACGGGTCCAAGACGTTGCGGGCCAAGATCGATATGTCCCATCCCAATATGCTGCTCAGGGACCCCGTTCTTTACCGCATCCGGCGGTCCCATCATTACCGGAGGGGGGATGCCTGGTGCATCTATCCCACCTATGACTGGGCTCACGGCCAGTCGGATTCGATCGAAGGGATCACCCATTCGATCTGCACGCTCGAATTCGAGGTCCACCGGCCGCTCTATGACTGGTTTCTGGACCAGTTGGGCGTCCATCATCCTCAGCAGATCGAGTTCGCCCGGCTCAACCTCAGCCACACGGTCATCAGCAAGCGCAAACTCCTCCAGCTGGTCAAGGAAGGATATGTCGGCGGCTGGGACGACCCGCGGATGCCGACGATCTCGGGGCTGCGCCGTCGAGGCTATACGCCCGAATCGATCCGGAATTTCTGTGACGAGATCGGCGTGGCCAAGATGAACAGCATCGTGGATGTGGCCGTGCTCGAGAACAGCCTGCGCCAGGAGCTCAACCGGACGGCCCGGCGGGCGATGGCCGTGCTCCGACCGCTGCGCGTCGTCCTGGTCAATTATCCGGGCGACCGAGCCGATGAGTTTGATTGTGTCAACAATCCCGAAGACCCGGCCATGGGGACCCGAAAAGTGCCGTTCTCAAAGGTCCTTTATATCGAGCGGGACGACTTCATGGAGAATCCGCCGAAGAAATTTTTTCGCCTGGCGCCCGGGCGAGAAGTGCGGCTGCGATACGCCTATTTCGTCACCTGCATGAACGTGGTCAAGGACCCGAAAACGGGTGAAGTCGTCGAGCTCCACTGCACCTATGATCCAGCCACTCGCGGCGGCGATGCCCCCGACGGCCGGAGCCCGAAGGCGACGCTGCATTGGGTTTCCGCGGCGCATGCCGTTTCGGCGGAGGTGCGCCTCTACGATGCGCTCTTTACGAAAAGGGACGCCGGCGAGGTCGATGAAGGCGTCGAGGATGCCGATTGGAAGTCCAACCTCAACCCAAAATCCCTGGAGACGCTCCGGGATTGCCGGCTTGAGCCGTGCCTGAAAGATGCGCTTCCTGGAAGCCGCTATCAATTCGAGAGGCTCGGCTATTTCATCGTGGATGCCAAGGATACAGCGCCCGAGAAGCTCGTCTTCAACCGGACCGTCACTCTGCGCGATACCTGGGCTAAGATCACCAAGGCCGGCCGGGAAAACGAATAGAAATTCGGGGACAGGTACTTAATTCAAAAACTAATCTCAGTGCAATTATTAAAGTGATGTCCCGGTTCGGGCGGCGCTTAGGCCGTCCGTAGCCCCCGGGCCCCGGGGAACCAGTCCCGTCGGTTCCCCCCGTCGGAAACGCCGACGGGGCCCCCCTCCGCTACGGGGGCTTGAGAACGGCCTAAGCGCCGCCCATACATTGTTATATTGCGTTTGTATTAATAATATTTGAATCTGGGATTTAACGTGTCCGGTGAATTAAGTACCTGTCGCCAAATTTCAGGTCATGGAATTCCCGTCTTGGGGCATGAGCTGCCGGATTTCTTTCAGAGCGAGAGCCTGGAGAACTGCGGCGCAGGCCACGGCCGATAATACGACGGGAACAGAACCGGTATTCATGGAATAGATCGCAAAAGGGATCCAGCTGGCGAGGAGTTGGAGCAAAACCAGGCGGAGGATCGCGTTCCTTGGCAGTCTATAATATTTGGCAGCAAAAGCCGGGACGGCGAGCCAGAAGGCCGGCCAGCCATACCCGATATATCTGGAGAGGGAGCTGCCCAAGAGAGGTGTTATGAGAAAGCTGATGAGTCCATAGGTCACGAGCAGCAACAACCAGGGGGGCATCTCGGCGAATATCCGCCGCCGGAATTTCGACAGGCTGTCCCACAGGAGAAGGGGTGCGACCCCGAACGACGTTAAGAATAAAAACAACGTCGTGAGCGGAAAAATCGGCAGCCATGGACAAAGCCCGACGGCTGAGACAGAGCCCAGATGGAGCCATTTAGGCAGCTCCACAGTGAACAGTGGCGGCTCGACTTTGACGAACGTGTTCAACCAGATCTTGACCCCAAAAACGTTCTGGAAAAAATTGAAGGGGATTTTCAAGGCCAGATAGACCAGGTTATCCATTTGATGGACGTTGGCCGGGCTGGAGCGGGTGACGTAGGAGGTCACGGCCAGGCCGAGCAGGGAAGCCGCGGCGACGGGAATGATGAATTTCCGTTTGGACTTGACCCAGGCCACCGCGATGAGGCATAGGCTGAGGAGCAGGGTCGACTCCCGAGTCAGGAAAAGTGCCACGAGAATCACGAAGATCGGAAGCCACGTTTTCTCCTGCCAAAGGGTCAGAAAAAGCAGGGCGAGGAGGGCCGCATAAAAAAGATCGTGATGATAAAAAGAGCTGATGAATTGACTCGAAACGGGCGATAGGAACAAAGGAACGATGAGCAGCGGAACATGGGTCAGTCTTTTGAGGATCCATGTCACCGCGATCGAAAGAGTCAAGAGCGACAACAGCCCCAAGATGTAAAAGGATTTGTCCAGATCGAGGTGGGTGACGTCGGAGATCGCGCGGACGAGAAGAGGATGGAGGAACCGGCCCGCGTAAGGTTTCTCAATGTGCTGGGGGCCTTTTTGGGCAAGGGCATAATAGTAGGTCCCCTCCCAGTTCAGAGTCGTCAAACTATGCCAATGGATGACGCTGATGAGAGCGGCGCATAAAACGGCCAGGAGAATGACCGAAAGCGGACTCTGCGTTCTTTCAAAAAAAGCACGTTGAGAGAATAAACGAGCCATTCCGCCTCGGGCTCATTTTAATCCAGAGCCCTTACTCAAATCAAAGACAAAATGGCCCGTTCTCTCTCGATGATTCCTTTTCTATCTGTCGGCGAAGGCAAAAATCGTCAGGAAGCCGTGCTGGCTGATCTTGGCGATGAGCTCGCCGCTCACTTTTTCTACGCTGTCGCTGGTCTGGTGGTAGTCTGTGGTACTGGCCGCCATGTAGTAAACAAAGGGGATCTTGACCCCTGCAAACGAGGCATGGTCGGAGCCGCCGCTCCCGGCCACGCCGAGGGCGTTAAAGCGCATGGCCAGGTCGAGGCCGACGTATTTGTTCATCTCGCGGGTGATGTCGGCGAAGGGCGTGCCGTCCGTCAGGTTGACGGTGACGAACCAGGGGGCGCGGATCTTCTTCACCAATTCCTCGGCGCCGGGGACGCTGTACTGCCTGAGCGAGCGGGCCAATGTCGTTTCGTCGTAAGGCCGGCTGATCATGTCGTAGTTGAGATAGCCGACAGTTTTTTCGATCGGGAAGATCGGGTTCAGGGTGTAATAGCGGCTGCCGAGCAATCCTTCCTCTTCTCCCGTCCACAGAGCGAAGACGACCGAGCGCTTCGGCTTGACCGGGCTGGCGGCGATCGCCTTGGCGATGTTCATGACGCCGACCGAGCCCGAGGCGTTGTCGTCGGCCCCGTTGTAAACATAATCTCCCCATGCGCCCAGGCCGTCAAAGTGGGCGCCCACCACGAAATATTCATCCTTGAGCTTCGGATCGGACCCCTCAATCATGCCGAGGACGTTGATCCCCCGGATGAGGGATGTCTTGGCCGTCGTAGAAATCGTGACCTTCGTCCCGGGCAAGTCCATGGATGCAGGAGTGAGGACGATTTTGCCCTGCTTGTCCGTCGTCTCGATCTTGTTCTTCAGATCGTCGATCGACTGACCGGTCGCTTCCAACATCGCGTTTGCCATGTCCCTGGTGATGGTCATGGTCGTCACGCCGCCGCCCATCGGTCCGCCGCCGGTAACCCCTGGGATTGACAGACTCTGCCGCGGCTTATTGACGATCGGCCGTTCGTCGTTCGGCCGCCGAACGGCGGACATGCTCCGGTAGATATCGCTGTCCCGGCCGACATTCTGGACCTGGAAAATGGCCGCAGGGCCGAGCTTCTGGATTTCATTGATTTTATTGAACCTGCCGCCCTGCCCGCCGCCGCGCGGTCCCATGAACGCCATCTGAGCCCCACCGGCCGGCGCCGCCGGAAAGTATTTTTCCTTCAGCTCTTTTTTCGTCTGGAAAAGCGATTGGGGATTGTCGCGGCCGGGGGCTTCGGTCAGGATGAGGACGATCTTGCCCTTGAGGTCAAGGCCTTTGAGCTCATCGAACTTGATCGAAGGTTCCTGAATGCCGTAACCGACAAAAACCACCGGTGCCGAGAGGGTTTCGGGATTGCCGCCGCGGCCCATGCTCTGATAATCGACCCCCGACTGGAACGTGCGCGTCTTCACGGCGCTGCCTTTAACGACCTGGAGGCTCATCGAGCTCTGGACATCCGAGGTCGATTTCAGGGCGAACTCCTGAAAGTAGGTCCGTTCGGGGGGAGTTGTTGGAGCTCCGGCCTGAGCCCCCCCGCCCCTTCCTCTGCCGCCGCCGAAACTGGGCATGTCGCCGGCAGGCTTGATACCCCACAGCTTGAAGAGCGAAGCGGCGTACTCGGCGGCCATCGTGTAGCCGCGGGTCCCGGTCTCACGCCCTTCCATCCAGTCGGACGACATAAACGTCAACATGGCCAAGGTTTCCTTGGCCGTGATGGCCTCTAGGCCCGCCTTGTACTTGTCGGGCGCGGGCTGGGGCTTGTCGACCAGATTCAAGGCCTTCTGGACGTCCTCGAGCTTCATCTGCTGCTGGGGCGGCATCTGCGCCCGCAGCGAGAAGATCAAGGCGAAAACAAAAAGCGCGATCAGGATGTGTTTTCTCATGCGTCTCCTTTCATGTAGAATTATACATCACTGCTTTTTAGACGATATCGTCCGAATATTTCTTCCCTTTTTTCCGCCTTTTTTGAAAAACAGGTTTTTTCTCGAGGCGCACATTAAATTCCCATCTTCTTTCACCGGCGTTGACAATATCGTTTTTTTAATGATAAGTCTATCTTTCCATGTGGGGTCATAAGCCTATCCTATCCATCGTCCTAGGGATCCTCGGCGGTTTCCTTTTCCTCCAGCCTGTCGCCGACGCTGATGCCGAAAGCCGGCTGCGCGTTTTGATCCTCGCCGGGAAAAACAACCATGCCTGGCAGGAGACGACGCCCGCCTTGAAAAGAATCTACGAGGCGAGCGGCCGGTTCGTTGTCGATGTCCTGAACGATCCTTCAACCTGCAGCGCTCAGATGCTCAAGAAATACGACGTCATTGCCGGCAACTGGACGAATTTTCCCAGCCGGGATCGGGAGTGGGGCCGGGAGGCAGAAAAGTCCCTCCTGGAGTTCGTTCGGTCGGGAAAGGGCTTCGTCCTTGTCCATGCCGCCGGGGCCTGTTTTCCTTCTTGGCCCGAATATCAAGAGTTGATCGGCGCCGCCTGGGGCAGCAACTCCGGCCACGGTGATTATCATGCTTTCAATGTCACCGCCGCGGAGGAGGGCCATCCCATCACCCAAGTCCTCGGCAATTTTATCATCACAGATGAGCTGTGGCACCGGATGGACGTCAAGCCGTCCGCCCACATCCTGGCTAAAGCCTATTCCGATCAGGCTCGGGGTGGCACGGGACAATGGGAACCCATAGCTTTCAGCTCAAAATTCGGCCGGGGACGGAGTTTTTATCTTGTCCTCGGCCACGACGCTAAGGCCATGATGAACCCGAATTGGAAAATGCTGCTCCTGCGGGGCACCGAGTGGGCAGCAACAGGCAGAGCGGCGATCGAGATCCCCTTCGATATCTTGGAAATCCTGCGAGCCGCGGCCGGCTATACACGCATCGAAAATCGGGAGCGGTTGGCTGCTATCGAGCAGCTGGCTCAGTCATCCTCCCGGAATCCGTCCTTACGAAGGCAATTGGCTAAAAGCATGACCGATATGCTGGAATCCGGCGCTACCGTAGATTTTAAAAAGTTCCTCTGTGAACAGCTTTCCATGATCGGCACTCCGGCCGAGGTTCCGCGCCTGGCGCAACTGCTGGGCGATAAAGAATTGGGATTTCATGCCCGTTTTGCCTTGGAACGGCTGCCGGGAAACGACACCTTGAAGGCGCTCAGAGATGCGACCAATGGATTGAGCGGCAGGCTTCTCATCGGAGTGGTCAATACCCTGGGCGAGAAGCGGGATAAGCAGTCCGTCAAGATCCTCAGGCGATATCTAAGAGACGATCAGGACACAGAGGTAAAGTCCGCCGCTCTTCAAGCATTGGGCAAGATCGGCGGAGACGAAGTTGCCGATGATCTGATGGCCCAGGAAGCCGGCATCTCCGCTGACCTGCGGCCTGTTCTTGCCGAAGCCCTGATGAATTGTGCTGAAGGGTTCGAATCGGCCGGCAAAACCGGCGAGGCGGCCCGGATCTACCGAAAATTAAGAGATGCCGCGCAGCCGCCGCATCTCCGGGCCGCGGCCCTTTTTGGGTCGGTGCGCTGCGAGGCAGGCGAGGCCGTGCGCCTGCTCCTTGATGCGCTCGGCAGCGGCGATCAAGCCCTCCAGTCAGCGGTCGTCCGGATCATCAGGACGCCGCAAGGCAAGAGCTCCGCCGAAGCCGCAGCATCCCGCCTCACGACTCTGCCCGAGTCCCTTCAATCGCAACTCATCTATGCCCTGGCAGACCTTGGGGATGCCAAAATCCTGCCGGAAATAAACAAAGCTCTTTCAAACAGCAGCCGGCCGGTCAAGCTGGCCGCGATTTACGCCGTCGGACGCCTTGGTGATTCATCGAGCTTGGAGCAGCTGATCGGCCAAATCGAAGGTGCCGATGCACCAGAGCGAGGGGCCGTCCGGAAAAGTCTGGCCGGACTTCGAGGCTCCGACCTTGATGAACGGCTGATCACGATGATGGCCAAATCCGCGGCGCCAGCCGTTAAAAAGGAAGTCATTATTGCGCTTGCCGCTCGCGGCGTCCGCCAGTCCGTGCCTGCTTTGTTGAAGACCGCCGAGGACGATACGGGCGAGCTCCGGATAGAAGCGCTAAAAGCCCTGGGAACTTTGGCCGATGGAGCCTTGGCTCCGGCGCTTGTCCGAATGGCTGGCGACGAAAGATACGGCGGCGAAAGGCCTTACATTGAAAGAGCCCTGGCCGGCATGGGCAGACGCGATAAGACGCCCGACCGGGTCATCGATGTCCTTCTGGCCGCGCTTCCGGATTCACAGCCGGCAACGAGGGAGTCGCTGCTGAGGGTTCTGGGAAGGTTCGGCGGGGAGAAATCCTTCCATGTCGTTCGGGCCTATCTGAAAAATGCCGATCCCGAGATCCGAAATGCCGCAGTGCGCGTCCTATCGGATTGGCCGGACAGGAGCCCTCTCGACGATCTCCTTGCGGCCGCGGGCTCTTCCAAAGAGACGGTGACGAAAGTGTTGGCCCTTCAAGGAGTTGCCAATCTTACCGGAAAAGCCGTCGACATGCCGGCCGATGATAGGGCGGGAATCATCGAACAAGCCCTGGGAATTGCGGATCTGCCTGAGCCGAAGAAGCTGCTGTTAAGCGTAGTGGGCAGACTGTTCTCGCTGAAGGCCCTGCGCATCGCGACGTCCTGTCTTGATCAGACGGAAATCGTCGATGAAGCCGGGATGGCCGCGGCCGACATTAGCCGTGCCATCGGCAAGGATTATCCAAAAGAAGCGCAAGAGGCTTTGGCTAGGGCGCTGGAGCGTGTCCGATCGCCCGCCGTCGCAGACAAAATTCGTTCGGCTCTTTCCGATTTGGGATTGAAGAGATGAGACGCGGAGAATTATCGAGAAGAGATTTCTTGAAGAGAGCAGCGCTCGCCGCTGCGGGCGCCTTTGCGGCACCGTCCATCATCACCTCCAAAGCCTTGGGAGGCTCAACGATTCCTGCTGCGAGCGACCGGGTCACCCTCGGACATATCGGTGTTGGAGGGCAGGGCAGGGGACTGCTTAATGGATTTCTTGAGGCCAAAGGCTGTCAAAGCATTGCCGTCTGCGATCCGTTCAAAAACCGCAGGGAGGCAAGCGCGGAGCTGATCAGCCAAAAGTACGCGGATTTGAGTGAAAAGGGCGAATATCAACGGTGCGCCGCCTACGAGGATTTCCGTGAACTGCTGGCCCGTCCCGACATCGACGCCGTCGTGATCGCGACGCCGGATCAGTGGCATGTGCCGATCGCTCTGGCGGCGGCCCGGGCCGGAAAAGACATGTATGTCGAAAAACCCCTCGGCATAAGCATCAACCAGAATAAAGCCCTGCGGTCGGCCATCCATCGCACCGGCAACATTTTCCAGTATGGCACGCAACAGAGATGCTTCAACACTCACTGCGCCTTTGCCTGTGAGCTTGTCCTAAACGGCTATCTTGGCAAGATCAAGGAAATCCACGTTGAAGCACCGGCCGGGACTGCCGGAGGATCGACCGTGCCCGCGCCGCTCCCGGAAGGGTTTAATTATGACCTTTGGCTGGGCCCTGCTCCGGAAAGCCCTTACACCGTCGATCGCTGCACCAACCTGGGGACTTATCATGTCTATGACAACGCCCTGGGATTCATCGCCGGTTGGGGCGCCCACCCTCTGGATATCATGCACTGGGGATATCCTCAAATTCCCGTCGAATACCAAGGGACGGGGACGATCCCGCTGGAGGGGCTTTTCAATACCGTGACCAACTGGACCATCCGGGGACGGTTCGCGGACGGAGCGCTTTTCACATTTAAAGACGGCCCGGACAAAACGACTTTCGTCGGGGAGGAGGGATGGATTGCGGCCTCACGAGAAACCATCGAGGCCAACCCTAAAAATTTGCTGACAGCGGTCCTCAAGCCGGGCGAAATCCATTTGCTCCAGAACGCCAACCACTATCAAAACTTCATCGATTGCGTCAAATCGCGTCGGCCACCGGCCAGCCCGATCGGAAGCGCCGTCCAGTCGGACTTTGTCAGCCACTTGAGCGATATCGCCATCCGAACCGGGCGAACAATCCACTGGGATCCTATCAGGGAAGAGATCATCGGAGATGAAATGGCCTCCCGCATGCTCAGCCGGCCGATGAGAAGCCCCTGGCGGCTATGACCGTGTTCCCAATCCTCAACACTTGAAATTCTTCGACCTTTCAGACTGCCAGCCCGTAACGTCTAAAAAACCCATTTTCAATTGCGGGCTTCTAGGGGTTCGCTTTCGTGGCCTTTTTCGTCGACAGACGCAATCCGATAGGAATATAAATCGTTTTTCTTGAGAGTCCTATCGTCATATGTGAAGACATTTTCTCTGACCGCAGCCATCAATTTGTATGCAGAATCCGGCGCCCCGAGTGGTTTTCGATAAATCTTGTATCTGGCATTGATCTTGTTTTCGGGATTGGGCTGCCAGGTGAGTCGATTCACATATTCTTTATAGAAAATGAAGTTGTTGGGCAGCCTTTGGACGGCGAAATTTAGAGGAGGAAAGAGAAGGCAAAAGCTCGCCACAAAAAGATCCTGCCAGCTGGCTTAGGAGCGAGTTTTAGCATAGAAAAGCGCCCGGGCATCCACCTGACCCTTGTTGGGAATAAAATAGAGGGGGATTTTGCCATAATTTGGATGAATCTTTGGCGACTTGAAATTGCCAGTATTTTTTATGGCTTCGGCGCGGTTGTGGGCTGATTCTTGCCTCTCATGAGATTGGATCGCCCCGAACGGTCGGGAATCAAATTGATTTGATAAGGAAATAACTAATCCAATGGCCCCCAAACTCAACACTTGAAACCATTTCTTCATCCGATCCTCCCTTATCGAACGGATAGAAATTGCTTTTTTACTTCGATGACCATGCAGGCGTCTTTGTAAGATTTTCCCCTCCAATCCACATAAAAAACGATAAATCACCGGGAAAGGCTTGTCAAGGCCAGGCTGAGAGGCAAGGCGGATGCTCATGAAGACGTTTCGGCTTCGGCGAGGGCAGAAATCGGCCAAATATACTCGTCGCACCTGTTTGACTATCCTTTTCATTGGTGCTATCCTTTCGCCAGGCAGCCGAGAAGGGAGCGATGGCCATGAAATGTCCCAATTGTCATTTCGAAAATCCCACGGATACTCGTTTTTGCGGTAACTGCGCAGCCCCGCTTCATCTCTCAGAAGAAATCCCCGCATATGCAGACTCTGAAACGGAATATATTACGGATGGGCTGACCGAAAGCTTGATCGGCACGCTTTCCAAGCTTCCCAGGCTCAGGGTGATTTCAAGATTCTCAGTTTTTCAGTATATCCTAAAAAAAGGAGGAGAAATATGAAAACGCATCAACTCATTTGGATTCCAAGGGTGCTGGCTATCGTTTTTATCGTATTTCTGTTGCTCTTTGGACTGGATGTCTTCTCCGAGAACGCTCCATTCATAAAAAAAATGAGCGGCTTTTTCATGCATTCAATCCCGTCATTTATTCTCCTGCTCATATTATTCATCTCTTGGAAAAAACCTCTCAGTGGCGGATTCCTATTCATCCTTTTCAGTATCGCATTCACATTGTTTTTCAGGACATATAGGTCTCTTCCAACCTTTTTATTTTTGACTTTGCCGGTGGTTCTGGTTGGGATCCTCTTCATCACTCTTGATCTGAAAGCGAAAAAAAGCGCCAAGGCAGCTTAGGCGCCTGAAGTCGAGTATACCAGGAAGAGACTGGCCGGGCTAAGATAGCCCCTCTCTGATAGGCGATGGCAAACAGAGGCGTATGCCGCCCAAACAAAAGCAAAGGCCGATCTGATTTGACTCTTTTGCCTTAAATTATTATTCTATGCGCCTCCCGGCAAGGGGAATGAAGTGCCATGAAGTGCTCTAAGTGCAATTTTGACAATCCCTCAGATAGCGGATTCTGCAGCAAGTGCGGGACTCAGATCCAACCCTCTTCGGCAGATCTCTCTGTCTACCAAACGGAGACCCTAATAACTCCAATCAAAGAACTCACAACCGGCTCCACCTTTGCCGGCCGCTATCAGGTCATCGAAGAGTTGGGAAAAGGAGGAATGGGCAGAGTCTACAAGGTCTTTGATATAGAGATCAAAGAAAAGGTAGCCTTGAAGCTCTTGAAGCCCGAAATTGCTGCCGATCAAGAGACGATCGAACGATTCAGGAATGAACTGAAGCTTGCCCGCAAGATCAGCCATCATAATATCTGCCGCATGCACGACATCAGCAAGGAGGAAGGAGCCTATTACATCACGATGGAATATATCTCGGGAGAAGATCTCAAGAGCATGATCCGGATGAGCGGGACGATGAGCGTGGGCGCGGTCCTGAGCATCGGCAAGCAGGTCTGTGATGGCCTGGTCGAGGCACACAGCCTAGGGGTAGTGCACCGGGATTTGAAGCCCCAGAACATCATGATCGATAAAGGCGGGAACGCAAAGATTATGGATTTTGGGATAGCTAGATCCCTAAGAGAGAAAGGGATAACGGGCCCAAGCGTGCTGATAGGGACACCGGATTACATGTCTCCTGAGCAGGCGGAGGCGAAGGAGATCGACCAGCGCTCGGATATTTATTCGCTCGGCATCATCCTTTATGAAATGACCACGGGCCGCGTGCCGTTTGAAGGGGATACGGCATTAAGCATAGCTATGAAGCATAAGGCCGAGATGCCGAAAGACCCGAAGCAGTTAAATCCCAATATCCCTGATGACCTGAGCGGCGTTATCCTGAAATGCCTGGAAAAGGACAAAGTGAAACGATATCAGAGCGCCTTGGATTTGAGAAGTGATCTCGAGCGCATTGAGAAAGGCCTGCCCACGACAGAGCGCATCGCTCCCGAGCGGAAGACATTCACTTCGCGCCAGATCACCGTCCAATTCAACCTCAGAAAGCTTTTTGTTCCCGCCCTGGCCGTGCTCATTGTCGTCGCTGCCGCCGTCGTGTTCTTGAAAATCCTGCCCAAGAAAAAAACGGCGCCGCCTCCCTCCGGCAAACCCTCTCTCGCCATCCTTTATTTCGAAAACATCTCCGCCGACCCGAGCCTCGATGACTGGAAGACCGGTTTGACCGAGCTCTTGATCACGGACCTTTCTCAGTCGAAGTACATCAACGTCCTGGGCAGCGACAGAATTTATGGCCTGCTCAAGAAATTGGGGCTGGAAGCCGCAAAAAAGTACTCCTCCGACGACCTCCAAAAGGTTGCCGAAGAAGGCCGGGTGACCTACACCGGGAGCGGCAGCATCATGAAGGCTGGAGAGAATATCATCATCACCTTCGCCCTCCGGAAGCCCCAGACAGGCGAAAGCATCCCGCCTCATAAGCTGGAATGCAGGGGCGAAGCGGAAATCGCCTCTAAGGTGGATGAGCTGACGCGCTTGATTAAAGCCGACCTCAACCTAACAAACACCCAGATCTCAAATGACCTAGATAAAGGGCTAGGGAAGATCACGACCGGCTCACCTGAAGCATATCGATTTTATGTCGAGGGGCGGAAGCTCAATGCCCAAGGAGAATTCGCCCAGAGCATTGAATTCATGAAAAAAGCCATAGCCCTCGACCCCGAATTTGCCATGGCCTGGAGGTCCATGGCTGCATCCTATGCCAACATGGGCAATATAGCAGAGCAAGAGAAGTATATGAAAAAGGCGCTGGAATTTAGTGACCGAGTTTCGGAAAGGGAGCGTCTTCTGATTCAAGGCCAGGCGGAAAAAAATGCTGATAAAAAGACTGAGATTTTAAATAAACTAATTCTGCTCTATCCGGACGATCCGTGGGGGCGCCTAAATCTTGGCAATAGTTATATGGAGTTGGAAGAATGGGATAAGGCGATGGAGCACCTTGAGTGGTTCTATAAGGCCAATAAAGAAAATCCGATCTGCCTTTCCAACCTCGCCGAACTTTACCAGGCAAAAGGGATGTACGACAAAGCCAAGGAGATCCTCGAGGGATATCTCAAGACTCTTCCGGATAATTCATTCCTCCGTTGGGACTTGGCCTTAACTCATTTCTGCGTCGGCGAGTTAGACCGGGCTTTGGCTGAAGCCGACAGGGCCTACTCTCTTTCTCCGACAGACCCGAGGAATATTTCTTTAAGGGGTGATATCTTCCAATGTATGGGAGACCTGAAAAAAGCGGAAGCAGAATATCGCAAGCTACTGAAGCCGGAAGATCCCGATTCGTCGATATTGGGTTGGGGGAGGCTGTGGTACCTGGATTTGCTGCGGGGAAAATTCCAGCAGGGCAAGAATGAACTTGCCCAGTCTCTCGAACTCACCCAGAGGCTTGAGCCTAAATATAATGAGATCTCGACACGCAACCGATTGAGTTATAACAATTTTATCATCGGACATCTGAAGGAAGCTCTTGAGGAGGCCGATAGGGCGATGAATGTCGCCGAAGGGCTGGAGCCTTCTCAGCACTGGAAATTATGGCCGCTTCTGACCAGGGGCATGTGTTATGTCCAGCTGAATTCTCCGGAAAAAGCCTCGAGAATCGCGGAGGAAATCAAAGCTTTGAATCTTCGCAGAGCCGAGATGAGATGGTATCTTTGGCTTGTCGGGCTCATTGATCTCGAAAAAAAGAATAATGCCAAAGCTATTGAATATCTGAAAGAAGCGCTGTCTCTCGAGCCCCATCAGTCGATCCCCGATATAGACAATCAAGCTTGTTTTTTGGAAGCCTTGGCTCGGGCTTATTTCCAGTCCGGCGATTTGGAGAATGCCCGAAAAAAGTATGAAGAGATCACCCGGCTCACGACAGGCCGCGTCAGGTATGGAGATCTTTACGCTCGGAGTTTTTATAGGCTGGGGAAGATCGCCGAGCGGCAAGGAGATGGGGCGCGCGCCCGCGAGAATTACCAGAAATTCCTCGACCTCTGGAAAGACGCCGACCCCGGCCTTCCCGAGGTTGAGGATGCCAGGAAGAGGATTGCGGGATTCAAGCAATAATATATTCTGGAATTGGCCAATCCGCAGATCCTCGGATTTTCCTTCCCAAAACAAAGCATCTCTTTGACTCACTCCGCTATCGGTGCTATTCTTTAGCCAGGCAGCTGTAAAGGGAAATATTCATCGGGGTAGGTTCTTAACAAACTTTTAACATTTTCTTAACAACTTCCTGACAACTTCCCCTCAGGGCAGCTTAACTTGTCTAACGAGGATCAATGACCATGAACGATAGCAGCGATGCCCGTGGAAGAAAGGTCTTATTAATCTTTCCCCCCATGCAGGAATACATCTATGGTCCTCAATGGAGGTCGACCGAGAGCCCTACCGCGCCCCTGGGGCTTATGTACTTGGCCACCCCTTTAATAAAGGCCGACTATCGGGTGGACTTCATTGATTTCACGGTTGATCAATTAAATCAGGAGGATTATTTCGAAGCATTAAAAAATGCCGATTTTATCCTCATTTCCTGTTATTCACAGGCTTTAGGGAATATCCTCAAGATCATCCGTGATGTTCGATTGATTCATAAAGATGCCTCCGTCCTCTGCGGAGGCCCTCACTGCAATGAGACTGAGATGCATGTCGAAGGATCTGACATGACAGTCTATGGAGAAGCGGATCAAGTGATCATTAAGATCCTGGACCGGATTTCTTCAAAAGGCTCGTTCGATGACATTCCCGGCATAAGCTATTGCAGAGATGGCCAGATCGTGAGAAATCCGGGCTTTCACGTCATTGCAGACCTCGATGCGCTTGAGTTTCCTTCGTTTCGCCTGGCCAGAAAGAAAAAATATGGTTATCTCTACGGAGTGAAATTGGATCACATCGCCGGGATCATGACGTCCCGGGGTTGTCCCTTTCAATGTACGTTCTGCACTTTCCGGCGCACGAAATTTCGGGAGAGGGCTGTGGACGAGGTCATCCTGGAAATCCAGCGCCGGATCGAGGAGGGGGCGAAATATATCGTTTTTTTTGATGATAATTTTTTATTGCGCAGAAACCGAACGGTCGAGATCATGGATGAAATTATCGAGCATAAATTTCCCGTGAAGTTTGCCGTTCAGGGAAGAGTCGACCTTGCCGACGACGATTTGTACAGAAAATTCAAGAAAGCCGGCGTCAGAATCATGATATTCGGGGTGGAAAGCGCGAATCAAGACGTCCTGGATTTCTATAAGAAGGATACGACCGTGCAGAAAATTCGAAGGGCCATTGCCTTGGCCGATCAATGGGGCCTCATCACCTTTGGAACATTGATTGTCGGGGCTCCCATGGAGAATTACAGCCATTTTGAAGCCGATAAAAAATTCTTTAGAGAAGTCCCCTTGGATGTCGTGAGTATTCATATTTTGAATTATTGTTGCAGTTCTGTGTTGTGGGAGGATGCGTGCGAGAAAGGTCTCATCGATAAAAAAGAGATTCACGTCGCCGCCGATAAAAGGCTGTCCAATTTTTCTACCGAGGAATTGGCCGGAGTTCAGAACGAGCTGATCAGGTCATTTTATAACGATCCAAAGCGCATCCTGAGACTCCTCTATAAATTTACGACAATCCTTGGAGCAAGCTTCATTTTTAAATTGATGAAAATGTTTCTCCGGGGAACGATTTACCGATCTTCGAACACGTTCCATGGCGCCGTCACAAAAAATGTCCGGCTCTAGATAAGCCGCGTCGAAGATGAAAAGAATTGCTTATTTCGAGAAATTTGTCTATCTTAGAATTACTTCGTTGCCTTGGATGCGCGATTTTTGTGAAGCCCTATTGGCATACGAAACAAATTTTCGCTTTTGAGGAGGGAAGGGAATGAACACGATCGAAAAAGCATTGATGCATGCTCTATCCAAGAGAGGGTCGATTTGATGGTCAAAGGCCTGAGAGACATGAAGGCGGTCTTCGATTACAAAGGCAAGACCGTGGCTGTGATTCCGAACCAACCTTCTCAGGCCGATTTGGAAGAGCTCTCTATGGGATCGTGACATGCCGGACAAACGGGCGAAATCCGAGTATGCCATAGCCGGGGTGGATTACACCAAAATCGAGCCGTTTAAAATGGCTATGGTGAGCGCCGGGAAGAGGACGCTCAAATTTCCGAACAAACGGGGGGTGTATATCGAGCCAGAAAGCCTGGGCGCCCATGGAGTCGTTTTCCGGTATCGCGGCGCCAGGCCCCATTTCTGGTGCATGACCCAGGAAGGCCTGGGAAATAAAAACTGGATTGCAGAATGGATGTATCAGCACGCCGGGACCGGGAGGACTTATTACGAGGGCATCGGCATCGATACGGCCCTGATGGCGGCCAATGACGTGATCTGCCAGGGTGCCCTCCCGGTGATCTACACGGATGAAGTGGCGGCGGGCGACAGCGAGTGGTTCATGGACGAGAGGCGAAGCCACGACCTGGCTGAAAGCTTCTATCAGGCCTGCGAGATGTGCGGGATGGCCCTGCCGGCCGGCGAATCTCCCGCCCTCCGCTATTTGGTCAAAGCCGAGCCGCCGGTGCGAAGCGCTCCCTCTTTGTCCGGCTGTGTGACCGGCATTATCGCTCCTCGAACCAGGATGGTCATGGGAGAAAAGCTGTCCGTCGGAGACCGCATCATCGGGGCGACATCATCAGGGCTTCACGCCAACGGGATTTCCCTGGTGATCAAGCGGGCCTCAGCCCTAAAAGACAAGTTCCTCCATCAACTGCCGAACGGGAAAACCCTGGGCGAAGAGGCGCTCATCCCCACCCGCTCGTATGTCCGGCTCGTCGAGGCCCTGCAGGAAAAAAATATCGAAATCCACTCTCTGCTGGGCGGCACGGGAGGGGGGATCTCCAAGATTGCCTATGCCAAGGCGGCTTTCACGTATCGGGTCAAAAAATGGGTGGATGAAATACCGCCGCTTTTCCGATTTATGCTCGAGGTCGGCGTCAGCTTGGAAGACTGCCTGACGACCTTCAACTGGGGAATCGGGTTCTACATTTTTGTGCCGGAAAAAGAGGTCGACCGAACCATCAAAACAGGCAAGAAAGCGGGATATGACCTCCTTGAGCTCGGCCAAGTCGAAGCAGGGGAGCGCTGCGTCGTTTTTGAGCCGGAGAAAATCACCCTCCCCGCCATCGAGTAATTTTTTTTGCCGTGAATTACAAAAAATCCTCGGTGAGCTAAAAGAAAGGGCAAGAAAAGAATTTGTTTTGCCTGCATATCTGGCAGCGACCTACGGAGCTTAAAAGAAAACGCTAAAAAAATATTGAATCTGGCTTCCCCGAGATAGAGAATACCAGGAAGAGGCTGGCGGGGCTGAAATAGCTTAAACACAATCTTTTTTTAGCTCACCTTGACATCCCTGCACATCACGTTTTATCATCCACGACAAAGGGAGGATGCAAAATTGGCACCTGAACATCTATTCAATCAACCCATTGGGAAACGAGCTTCTCATCGACCCGAACGCTGGGCATGCCGCTCCGGCGTCCTTATCTGGCGGGCCCTGCTTATCACGAGCTTGTGCCTTGCCTGCTTCGCAGCCGGTTCATTATCTGGGGAAGAAGGCGGAACCGGAACGCTGCTTCCTGACGGCCGCGAATTTATTTCTTGGGAGAGGCCGATTCAGTTCACCAGGACATATTATGTGGACAACCGGAATCCTCGCGCCGCCGATGCGAACCCCGGCACTAAGGAACAGCCCTTTCTCACCATTAATAAAGCGGCGCAGGTGTTGCAGCCGGGCGAGCGCGTGGTCATCATGACGGGCGTCTATCGCGAGCGCGTCGATCCGGCGCGCGGCGGCACCGGCCCTGACAAGATGATCAGCTACGAAGCGGCGCCCGGCGCGAACGTCGTCGTCAAGGGCTCGCGGCTGGCCAAAACGGGTTGGGAGCCTTCTACCGGTTTCAAGATTGATTTTCCTGCGGCGGTTCGCGCCAAGGTGAGAATCTATCGCCGCCGCCTGGACGACCTCGATTTCCAGAGCTACAATCCCTTCGGCATGGCCAGCATCATGCAGAACCGGGTCTATTTGATGCCCAAGCCGGAAGAGCTATTTCGGCATATCAAGCGGCGCGGCATGGTGTTCGTGGACGGGCGACGCCTCGAGCAGGTCGAACTTTATCAGCATCTTGGCCGGAAAGACGGCGCCTTCTGGTGTGAGCACGACGGGCTCACGATTCACGTCCGCCTTCCCGGTGACTCTGATCCCGTTCAGCACGAGGTAGAACTGGCGATCCAGGAACAGGTGTTTGCTCCCCGGACGCGCGGGCTCAGTTACCTCCGTGTCAAGGGGATCTCCTTCGAACACGCAGCTAACGCTTTCCCGGTTCCGCAGCGCGGGATGGTTTCCTTAAGCCGGGGCCACCACTGGATCATCGAGGATTGTGTCCTGCGGTACGCCAACGGCGTGGCGCTCGACATCGGCGCGCAGGATTGGGACATGGAGCCGCCCGCCGTCATCGGCCACGCCATAGTGCGCCGCAATCATATTGACGAGGTGGGCGTGTGCGGAATTGCCGGCATGGCGGTGCGGGATACCCTGATCGAATTTAACCTGATCGAGCACGTAGGCTACCAGGACGTAGAACTGGCCTGGGAGACCGGCGGGATCAAACTGCATCAGACGAAGAACTGCCTGCTCCGCGGCAACGTCATCCGGCACACGATTCACGCGGAGGCCATCTGGCTCGACTACGAAAATACGAATTCGCGCGTCACCGGGAACGTGATGGGGGACACCCTGGAGACGCTGCGGGGCGGCATTTATCTTGAAGCCTCGCACGATTCCAACATGATCGACAACAACATCATCTGGAAGGCGACCGAAGGCGCGGGGGGCGGGTCCTACAACATGCCGCCCCACGGCGGCTGGGGCATCACCGTGGATGGAAGCGACGAGACGGTCATTGCCCATAACTTAATAGGATACACCCAAGACGCGGCCATCAAGTTTCGTAACATCGATAGCCGGATCGTGAGCGGACGGGGCGGCACCGCGCGCAGGAACAAGGTCTTGAACAACATCTTCTTCCGTTGCGGCAAGGCCATCGATTTCTCCAATTCCGATAACTCTGCCGACTACAACCTCTATACGAGAGATTGGGGCGGCGTCCGCGACGAGACCAAGTCGGAGGGACGCGGGCTGAACTGGATTCCAGACGCGGGCGCGACCCTGCGGCTTGATCTTGAAGCATGGCAGAAATTCTTTGGGTTTGACAAGAATGGCGCTTACGCGGACATGAGGATTGACGTCGATCTTGACGCGCTGACCATGACCTGGTCGGCCTCGGGCGCCGTCCCGCAAGCCCCGACCGAGAAGCATTTCCAACGGGATCTGCTCAACCAAGCCGCGGGCAATGTCCGCAAGCCCGGTCCACTGCTGCGTTTGCCGGATTCGCCGACCCAAGTGAATATTGATCCGCGACGATAACTGTGACTCCTCATTCTTATCAACAATTTACAAATTGTCTCTGGGCATATGGAGATATACCAAAGTATACGAGAGTATGCCTAGGATGGTCGCAATTTGGTCACAGCCTAATCAGACATAAAAACATAAACAGTGCATCCGTTTGACTCACTCCTCTATTGGTGATATTCTTTTGCCTAGCAATCGTTAAAGGGAACAAGGGTCATGAAATGCCCTCAATGTCAGACCGAAATTCTTGATGATTCCCGTTTCTGCAGCAAGTGCGGGACTCCGATTCATGCTTCTGAGAAGGCCTCTATTCACTTCACCGAAACCCTGGAGACGCCCGCGCGCGAATTTCGCTTCGGCAAAATGCTGGCCGGCAAATACAAGATTGATGATGAGCTCGGCCGAGGCGGCATGGGGATTGTCTATCGAGCCGAGGACACAGGCTTAGGCCGCCAAGTCGCCATCAAGGTTTTGCCTGATGTCTTCACCAGCGACCCGGAAAGGTTGGCCCGTTTTGAGCGTGAGGCTAAAGTCTTGGCATTACTGGATCATCCCAATATCGCTGTCATACACGGGCTCGAAGAAGCCGAAGAGAAGCGGTTTCTTGTCATGGAATTGGTCGAAGGCGAGACGCTGTCCGATCGGCTCAGAAAAAGACCGCTGCCCCTGGAGGATGCACTTAAAGTCTGCCTCCAGATTGCCGAAGGGATGGAAGCTGCCCACGAAAAAGGGGTCATCCACAGGGATCTGAAGCCTTCTAATATCAAGCTCACACCAGAGGGAAAAGTTAAGATACTCGATTTTGGCCTGGCTAAGGCTTTACGTGAAGAAACCGTGGCTGCTGACATTTCTAAATCTCCCACGATAACGAACCAAATGACCGGAGCCGGAGTGATTCTCGGCACGGCGGCCTATATGAGTCCTGAGCAGGCTAAAGGGAAAGCCGTAGACAAGCGGGCGGATATCTGGGCTTTCGGTTGCATCCTTTACGAATGCCTAACCGGCAACCGGCCGTTTCAAGGCGAAACTATCACGGAAACATTGGCGGCGATTCTCAAGGGTGAGCCTGATTGGCAAACGTTGCCGGCCGTTGCGCCGTGGAAGGTGAAGGATCTGTTGCGGCGTTGCCTCGAAAAAGATCCCAAAGAGCGCCTTCACGACATTGCCGACATACGCATAATGCTTAAAGACGCTGCGTCGGCGGATTCATCAGCTCAGGCGGTAGTTGTGCCAGCGGCCATCCGATGGCGGGCGTTGCCCTGGATTCTTGTCGTTGTCATAGCCCTCGTAGCCGCGGCTTTTGGCCTGCGAAGCTTGAAGCGGCCGGAGAAGGCCCCGCTACAGACGATGCGCTTTGTCATTTCCCTACCGGAGCCTTTGAAAGAAGAGAGTAACTTTCCCAATCTGGCTATTTCTCCCGACGGCAGGCAAATTGTCTTCAATGGAGGAAGCCGTCTCTATTATCGACGTATCGATGATCTCGAGTTTAAGCCGATTGCGTTTTCGGAAGGTGCAGAAAATCCTTTCTTTTCTCCGGATGGTTCCTATCTTGGTTTTTTTGATGGAGGAAAGGTCAAAAAAGTTTTGTTAGCCGGCGGGGCGCCGGAAACGATCTCTGATATTGGCTTTACCTACCCTGGTGGCGGAAGCTGGGAGACCGATGGCTCCATCCTCTTTCAGGCCGGTTGGAGGCAGGGCATTTTCCGTCTGCCTGCCTCTGGAGGGATGCCGGAAAAGCTCATAGCGCCGGACCCTCAAAAGAACGCGGGAATGATCTTATGGCCTCAGCAACTGCCTGCGCCGGGTCTTCTTCTGTTCACGGTCGCCTCCAACGATATCGCCTCGATGAATGAGGCCCAGATTGCCATTGGAGGCGCAGGCGGTAAATCCGAAAGAAAAATTCTCGCCGGCGGCACCTATGGTCGCTATCTGCCTACGGGACATCTCATCTATGGCTATGACGGCAAATTGATGGCAGCTCCTCTGGACATTGGGGAACAAAGGTTAACCAGGAATGCCGTGCAGGTTCTGGAAGGGATCTCGATGTACCCAGATTCGGGCAAGGCGGAAATCGCATTCTCGAACACCGGTCATCTTGTCTATGTACCAGGTACAATGGTCAAAGGCAGCGACAGCCTTGTGCTCATCGATCGCGACGGAAAGGAAAATCCGATCGATCTGCCCAGGGGAAAAGAGGAAAGCCACATCTTGGTTCAGAACAGACTTTCGCCCGACGGGAATCGCTTGGCTGTCATGCTTTCCATGGCGAACAACGACATCTATATTTATGATTTTGCCGACCGCACTTTCGCTCGGGAGACGTTCGAAAGTGGTGATGAGGCGACTCCGGTATGGGCTCCTGATGGCAAACATTTGGCCTACACCTCGCAGCCTGGATCCAGTTTTCAGATTTTCTTGAAAAACACCGTTGGAAGCGGCAACCCAAAACCGATTTTCAGCAGCGAGAATGCCCGATATCCCAATTCCTTCACTCCAGACGGCAAGGTGCTGGCCTTTGTGGAAGACAATCCCAAGACAGGGTCAGATATCTGGACGGGCCCGGTCGAAGGAGATGGCCAGCCAAAGCCTTTTCTGCAAACAAAATATGAGGAGCGAAATCCTGCGTTTTCGCCTGATGGTCAATGGATTGCTTATCAGTCCAATAAGTCGGGGCAGATGCAGGTCTATGTGGTGCGATATCCAGATGCAGGCGGCGAGAGACAGGTTTCGCAGGATGGCGGAGAGGAACCGCGATGGGCGGCATCCGGGAAAGAGCTTTTTTATCGCAACAGCAGCCAATTCGTGGCAGTAGAAGTGGTCTTTAAACCGGCCACTATCGAATTTACCACCCGTAAGGTCCTTTTTAAAACTGACCCAAGTCTCCGATCCGGGTTCTTTAGTTCCTACAGCGTTATGCCCGATGGCCAGAGGTTCATTTTTGTAAGACGATCCCGGCCGAACCCGGTCACGCAGCTCATTGTAGTGCTCAACTGGTTCGAAGAACTCAAGCGCCTTTGCCCCATAGGAAAGAAGTAAGGACGCCGACCCCACATAATGTTCCCAGAGGAATCCGAGGTCTTCGAACCGGAGAGTCTCCCAACCTTTGTAATGACAGACAAATCCTGTATCGAAGCCGTAGAGCTTTGGCGCAGAGACGATTTCGGTAGCCCGGTGAGTGCTGAAGGGTCGGATCACATGGACAACGAACGTGGCTTCAAGGACGGCTGGATAGTTACTGATCGTCGTCCGGCAAGATTACTAAATGCAAGTAGTATTGCATATAGTAATACTCGATGAAAACTAGTTTGCGGCTGGTCTTTAATAAACTATTTCTCTAATCTTAATCGGCTTGCGTTAGAACTTCAGTCGCCTGATTTCCTTCGACTGTGACATGCGCGTGCAGGCGATCCAGCGGCCATCGGGGGATACCTGCGGATGCATCAGGTTGGCAGGATCGTTGCTTAGTTGCCGGGGCGGGCCGCCCGAACGCGGAATGGCAAAGATCTGCATCCGCTCGCCGGCCAGCGCTCCGTAAACGATGGTTTTCCCATCGGGCGTCCAATCAAGGCTGCCATACGTGCTGCTTGTATACTCGACGAGCTTCTCCGCGCGTTTCCCGTCGGTGCTGACAACCCAGAGGTTACGGCCGTTACCTTCAGTGCGTTCTTCGAACGCAATCTCGTCACCTTTTGGCGACCATGATTCCCCTGTCGCATTCTTGATGGGATCGGGCAAAAGCAGCCGCTCCACGCGCACCGGTTTACCGGTTGACGGATCAATCGTCACGATCCAGGGTTTGGAAACACCCTGTGGACCGCCTCGCTCCCAGGAGTCGAAGACCAGTCTGCGGCTGTCCGGAGACCAGTCTGCCACGCCGTCTTCCCATCCGAAGTCGGTCAGCCTGATTTCCTTGCTCGGCTCGCCCGACACCCGGCGCAGATACAGGTCGTCCGTGCTTCCCGCAGCTTCGTATGACGAAACCGGCGTACGTGAGCGATGGGAATGATAGGCAATCCATTTGCCGTCGGGCGACCACGCCGGAGTGAAGTCTTCGTGGTAGCCGGCAACAATCGGCTTCATTTTCGATGTGCATCGGGCCTGTGAATCCACGCCCACAACGCCGGCATCCAGGTGCAAGGCCTCGTCCACCAACCGCCATCCGCCGTAGGTAAAAGCAATCTGCTTCCCGTCGGGACTCCAGTACGGGAGCTGCGCTCCATCCACCATGGTGCGTGCCGCTCCGCCGGATGAGGAAATCGCAACCACAGAATCGGAGATGTCGTTATGTGTCCAGTAGAGAAAGCCATTGGCCACGCTCGGGGCAAAATCGTCGCCCGGCGCCTGCACCACGACACGGCGAGCGCCGGAGGCCGGTTCCAGCTCGTAGATGTCCAGATCGCGGTCAGCATCAGGCTGGTGACGAGCTTCTGCAACCGGCGCAGCAGCGCTGGCCAGCGCCACATAGAGACGCCTGCCATCGGCTGAAGTGCCGAGGAATTTAAACCGACGAAATGCATCCAAATCCTTGGCCAGGGTCTCGATGCTGCCAGTCTCCAGATTGATGCGTACGAGTGAAGTCAATCCGTTCTCGTGCCATGCCGTGGCATAGATCAGCCGGCCGTCCGGCGACCAGATAAAACCATTGATGCTCCCTTCCACCGAGTATTGCTTCTGGTGCTGCGCATCCCCGACGAACAAGCCCTTATCCGCCTGCAGGGGCCAGAAATAGGCCACGGCGGAGCCATCTGGCGACCATCGAGGAACTGCGTCCGAAGGCAGGGGGAAAAGGCGAGGGCCGTCGGGACCGGGTAGAAACCATCCCTGCTGGCCGGCTAGCTCGCCACGGCGGGCGAGCTGGTTACCCCTGTAAAAAGTTGCACTGAAAACTCGCTCCATGCCCGCCTTGAACCGCTCGGCTTCTTCGAGGCCCGTCTCGAGGTTGATCAACTTGGTGCCGCGGCCAAAGGAAGGATAGAGCGCCCACTTGCCGTCGCTCGAAATCTGCGCGGAGCTAGGCGCCGCCTCAAACCACGCCGCTGGGCTTTCGGAATAGACCCGCTCGGACTTGGCCGCGCGGCCCTGACCTTGGTCCTTAATCTGAGCATCTTTCGCAGGAGAACACGCGCAGAGAAAGACAGCGCACATGACACCTGCGCCGACCAAGAATTGGTTTGTGTGAGTCCTCATATTTCCTCCTCGGCGCTTCATCGACGCTGGCGCCTAGGTTTGTCGTTAAGCGCTCTTCCCCTCACCCAAGCCCATAGCCTGGGCATTCGGGCATATATTCATTGCTCTCGAGTGCCCGCAAGCTGCTTTATTATTTCTCCAGAATGTTCATCAACCCGGCTTTCTCAAACGCCCGAAAATAGAGTTCGAGCGCCTCGATCGCGATCGGCGCGTATTCCGCCGCGACCGCATCGCGGATATCTAAGATCGAGCGTTTTCCATCGGCATAGTAGGCTGCCGCATCCGGGAAGCCCATCAGCTTCAGCTCGCTTTCCCCTTGGGCCCGGAGACGTTGGCCGGCTTCGTCCAGGGCCGCCTCGATTTTCGGAATCTGGACAGTCGGATCTTTATCCAGCGTCCGGGTGACATAGCTCAGGTTAAACAGCTCCTTTCCTTTGTTCCGGGCGGGAATTAGCCGCGCCGCCCGCCTCTCCTCCTCATTCAGAGATCGTGGCGCTCTTGCCACCTTCAGCTCGACGGCTCTAAGCAAAGCGACTTCATCAACTTTTTTCCGCGACGCAGCCTCATCGCTATTCAGTAGAGACATCGTCTTTTCAACGTCGCTTCGAGCTTTGGCCGTCCGGGCAAACACGGCTGTAGAACCTATGGCTGCGCGTTCCCGGCGGTAGACATGCGCCATCAGATTCTCGGCCAGGCGGTTGGCTTCGCCAAAATCGTCCTTCGTTGCGCTCAGCAGCGATTTGATCGCGGAGAATTCGCTGGCGGCAATCCGCCTCCTCCCATAGATCAGCGACAGCCGAGCGAAGTCCTGCGCTTGTTCGGTGTCGGCATAAGCGAGTGTCGTGCTGGCCGTTAACCCGATGACCACAGCCCGGTGGAGCTGCGTCGGGTCGACCTTGTCGGGCGAATCTTCGCTCGAATGGTAAAAATTATCCGGCCAGGAGCCCAAGGTTGTCGCTCCAATTTTTAAGTTATTGAAAAGCTCGTGATCGGTGCCGGTGGTGTATGGGATCATCGGGCACAAAATGCGGTTGCGCGAGCCCCTAATGGACCCGACGTACAGATCCACCTGAGGCGGATATCGCTCGCTGTTGAACCTGTTGCCAAAATCCGCGATCGACTCCATGACGGCGTTTAGGAATGAAGGGTTGGAATCGGAAGTGTAGCATAGGGCCGTCACGGAGTTCGTCTTCAGAAGGTTCTCGCCGACCATGTCAAAGTTGAGGTTGGCGAGCCGTTTGACGGGGTCGTTGAGATGGGCCGATAACCAGGCATACGTGCCGTTATATTCAGGGACCCACATGAACCGGATCGTTCGCAGCGGCTGCGGGAGCTCTTTGTTTTCGATCATCTGGCGCATCGTCCGAGCCATCTCAAGAATCGCAGCGCTGCCGGAAGCGTTGTCGTTTGCACCCGGCTTGTAGTGATCGAGATGGGCCGTGACGACAATCTCTTCATTCGGGTATGTTGAGCCTGGAATGAGACCGGTGACGATCTCGAGGTTGCCGGGCACTAACTCGGCTTCGACGATGGCGTGGACACGCAGAGCTTTCCCCTGGCGCATAAGAGTACGGAGTTCTTGGGCGCGACGGGCGGAGATGGCAAAAGCAAAATGACCGGGACCCTCGATATCTTTCTCGGCAGGGATCCGTTGCCATCCCACTTGATCGGGGAAGTCGCCCGGCCGCCGGTTCAGCTGGTCAAATTCGGGCACCGACCAGGACGAGACGATGCCGGCGGCACCCTCCTTGGTCACAGCGCGCTCAAAGACCGCAAGAGGATGGCCGGAGGTAAGAACGATCTTGCCCTTGATATCGGCGGCGTAGTCAGTGTCCGCGGTCCCCGCGCCGATGTCCACAAGTTCAGCCTCAACATCCGCACTCGTGCTAGCCCTGGCCAGGGACAAAGGCAGTTCGGCATAAGATGTCAGCTTTATCTGGAAAGGTGAGGTGAGCCACAATTCGCTTTTCTTCACTTTCCATTGACTAGGCATGGGATTGCCGAAATATTCAATCTTTCTGTCGGAGGGAAAGCGCTCGATGGTGACCTGCTCGAGACCGAAGTCCTTGGCCTTTTGACTTACCCATTCCGCCGCGCGCGAGTAGCCTTCACTCACCTGATTACGGTCCCAGAGCGTGAGCTGCGATACATAATCATGCGCCAGGTCGCCGGAGCTTGTTTGAATGAGCCGTATGATGATGCCGTCCTTCAGCAGAAGCCCGGTTCGAGGACTGATCGGGCCGAGCGGTGAGGAGGGCTGCTGTTGGGCCTCTCCGTGCCAAAACGCGAGCAATACGAAGAGGCCGCAACACAAAATCTTTACTAAACTTGGAACCCGACTAACCTTCGGATATGAAATTTTCATGAAAGACTCCTTTCAAATTGCGTCTCAAAATATTTTCCTTCGCTTGCGACGCGATCACTACCCTTCTCGAAGCGCTTATAGAGATAGGATAGTTTTTACGCGCCGCGACACAAGACGCTTTTTCGTCGTCGATCTCCGCCCTCTATTCAATCAGCCCGAATGATTGTAATGAATGAATATTTCTCATTTATTTGTCATGTCGGAAGACATTGCCATCTTTCATGACAAACATGACATTCTGAAGCGCCGTGATATCCTGCAACGGGTCACCGCGCACCGCAACGATATCGGCTAACATTCCGGGGGCCAAGTAACCTATTTCAGCAGATTGGCCGAGCAATTCAGCCGCGACAGAAGTTCCCGCTTTAATAGCATCCATCGGACTAAAACCTGCTTTCTTGACCAAAAACTCGAACTCTTTGGCTTGGTTGACAGACCAAGGAAAGCAACCGGCGTCTGTGCCCAGGACGATCCTAAGTCCTTTCTTGTAGGCTTTATTGAGCGCCCTATATTCTATTTCAAGCATTTGATTGGGACGTGGGGACTTTTTCTGTTCAGCCGCTAACAATGTCGGACACCAATAGACTCCCTGTCTCTGAGCTTGATCCGTTAATTGATCATCGAACCCGCACCCGTGTTCGATGCTATTTACGCCCGCTTCAAGTGCGGCTCGAATTCCATTTCGGCTAATGGCATGAGCAGCCACATTGCGGCCCAGTCTGTGGGCTTCATTGACCATGACTTCTAATTCTTCCTTGGTGAAATTTGTTTGGCCGGAAATTCCACCGTCTTTGTCAATAAAGTTAGGCCAATCAACATAAATTTTGATCCAGTCAGCACCATGGGCGACTTGCTCTCGGACGGCTTTAAGGCACTCATCGGTTCCATTGACCATCTGGAGACCTTTAAACAGATCCAGTTCCCACGAATAATCATCCGGTCCGTAGCGTCCCGGTATGCTTAACCCACGCGTGGATACCCATAACCGCGGACCTGGAATAATCCCTGTATTGATGGCTTTCTTCACGTCAACATCGGTATACATGGCCCCTTCAGACTCTACATCGCGCAGCGCAGTAAAGCCATTCCAGAGGACTTTGCGTACGTTGGCTACGGCCTGAATAGCCCGGAATGGCATCGAATTCTTGTAAAGATTAGATCCATAGTCATCCCCGCCATCCAACATGATATGGGTGTGGGTATCGATGAGCCCGGGAAGCACAGTTTTGTCGCTAAGATCTAAAAGTACGGCATCTTTGGGAATATCGACATTTTGCCCAAGCGCAGTAATCTTATTGCCTTGGACAACGACGATAACGTTACGAAGGATCTCTGCGCTCTTGCCGTCAATCAGACGCCCGGCTTTTATAACATAGGTCTGATTTGGAGATGCAGAAATAGGAAACAAAAATAGAGCAACCAGGATCAATAAATTCTTGCTTATCTTATGCATAGCCTCACCTCTCTGCTACCGGCTCCACCTTCCGTTCGGCGTTTTAACCGGGCCGGGATGAAAAAACTTTTCCGGCACCATCACGCCGTCTTTCTTAAACACCATTCCGTTCTTCATCACAAACCGCACGTTGCGCAACGCGTCGATGTCGCTCAGGGGATTGCCGGGAACCGCAATGATGTCGGCGAAAAATCCCGGCTTGATCGGACCGCGCTGGCTGATGATGTCCGCGGCTTTGTAGCCGTTGATCGTCATCGCACGCAGAATGTCAGCCTGAGGGATGCCGGCGGCCTTCCAGGTTTCGAGAAAGTTGATGGTCAGCTCTCCGCGGGTCAGCCACTCGCCAGTCTTCGGATCTTTCATCCGTTCGTTCCAGTAATCCATATCGGTCGAAAAGGTGAGGAGCACCTTTTTTTCCCAGGCATCTCGCAAATTTGCGACCGTCCGCTTGAAAGCGGCTTCACTGCCCCGATAGGGCGTGAACGGGGTGTCGGTGCCTGCCAGGAAGATTCCCTTTTCGGCCATCTGGCGGTGATGGTCCGGCGTGAGCGCATTGTTGTGGGCAATGATGTAGACCCCAGCATCGATCGCCAGTTGCGCGCCGTCAGCAGTCTGGACATGCCCCTCGACCTTGCATCCACCCTTCGCGGCCTCTCGGATGGCCAGCTTGATGTCTTCAACAGAGTAGCCCCAGGGCTTGCAGTCGACGCACAATTTGATCGTCCGGGCGCCGAAGAGCATGTTCTCCCGGACTGCGCGCACAATTTCATCCGGGCTGTTGGCGTCGATATATTCAGGGAACATGATGTTGTGGTACTTGTACATTTCCGGCGTCGGCCAGAACTGCCCGCCCGTGCTGCCGATCATCGGCCCCGACGGGATCACGGTCGGTCCCGGCAGCCAACCCTGCTCAATGGCCTGCCGGAGCGCTGCATCCGCGTAGAGCGCATTGTTCCCCACGTCCCGGACGACGGTGAAGCCCGAGTTGAGCAGTTGCATGCCGTTGGATGCAGCCTGAATGGCCCGCAGCGGTGTCGAGTCCGTGATGTAGGTGAGATAGTAATAATTATTCTCAGGCTGTTCCTTATAGGTTATCGCCATATGCGTGTGGGCGTCAACGAGACCGGGCAGGACTGTCAGCTGAGACAAATCGATAACTGTCGCACCGGAAGGAATGGCAAGATTCGGACCCACCCCGGTAATCTTTTCGCCTTCGATAAGGATCACCTGATTAGCGGCTGCCGTCCCCGTTTCCGGATCGATAAGCCGGCCTGCTTTGATTGCCGTGACTGGCGATTTCTGCTGCGCGACCGACAGGCCGGCAATCAACAGAGCCAAGAAAGAGCAGAACACCACAATACGCGTCTTCATGATGACCTCCTCAAACACAAGAGTTGATTTCCCGTGGAATAATACTCTCATTTTAAAAACTCCGTCAAGGTGAAGTGCAAAAGGCAATTTGACGCTTCGTCGATTCTTTGATAATGTTAATTCGCCTTAAAGAAAGGGTCAGCAATGGCAATTATTACCGGGAGCGATAAATTGATTGCATTCAAGAGGCATAACGGACGCTCTCGTGATTGAAGTAGTTCATCACAATTTGCGGTCGGCGTTGACGACCGCGAAGATAGCCGGAGATGTCTTTCCGCATCGTTTCTGCGGCGGGAGGCCGGCGGCGGCCCACCGCGTTGCTCTTGACGTCCTGATTCAGATACTCGTCCGGGTTCAAGCCCGGCCGGTACCCCGGAAGATAAAACAATCTCACCAATCATCCTAAGCTGTCCTTGTTTAATAAGGAGAAGAAACATGGCTAAAAGAAAGATCATTGAGATAGACCGCGACAAATGCGACGGCTGCGGGCTGTGCACGACGGCCTGCATGGAAGGCGCGCTCGAGCTGGACGACGAAAACAAGGCCATCCTGGTGAAAGAAATCTTTTGTGACGGCCTGGGCGCCTGCCTGGACGTCTGCCCGACCGATGCGTTAAAGGTCGTCGAAAGAGACAGTGCTGAATATGACGCCAAAGCCGCTTATGCTCACGTCCTTATAACACGGGGAAAAGAGGCTGCTCAGCATGTCCATGGTGCGCGACCGGCCGAGAGAAAACCGGCCCCTCATTTTCACGCGGGATGCCCGGGCAGCATGGCCAGGGAGATTTCCGGGGACGCCGAGCCGGAGAAAGACCGGTCTGTTTCAAGCCGCTCGGAGCTAAGCCAATGGCCTATCCAGCTTCATCTAGTTTCGCCCTTCGCACCGTATTTTCAGGGGGCCGACCTTCTCATCGCCGCAGACTGCACGGCCTTTTCCATCGGCGGTTTTCATCAGGACCTTCTGAAAGGGAAGAAGCTTGTCATCGCCTGCCCGAAACTTGACGACACGACAGGATATATCGAGAAACTGGCGGAGCTCCTCAAGCGGAACGACATCAAGTCGTTGACGGTAGCCATCATGACCGTTCCCTGCTGCTCAGGCCTGTATCAAATGGTTGAGGAGGCCGTGGCTCTCTCGGGGACCCGGATCAAGCCCAAAAAAGTTGTGGTCGGGATCGACGGCAGAATCGCCGCCTGATTTTTCGGGGTCAATTTTCGGGGTCAAAGCTACTTTTTACGCAAATGCGTAAAAAGTAGCTTTGACCCCAATCCTTATTGACCCCAATCCTTATTGCGTAATGAGTAGGTTTGACCCCAATCTTTAATTCAAATTGACTAATTCCGCTCCGCCGTAATAGATGCCGTTGAACAGGAATTTAAAGGTGCCGTGCGGCTGGCCGCGGAAGGTGATCTCGGGGCAGAACATGAATAGCTTTCCTTTACCGACCGGCGCCGAGACGACTTCAACACCGCGCCGCAAATACTGATCGCCCCAGACCCAGCCGCTTCGTAAAGGATTCGCGTTCTCGAACCAGGCCACGGCCTGGGCGCCTTTCATCGCGGCGTCGGGCGTCAGGTCGAGGACCGGGCTGTTGTCGAAAAAGATATCCAGAAGTTCGGGCATGCCATAAGCCAGGGGATTGGCGTTATCTACGCGGACTTGGAGCACCGAGCCCGGCACATAGAATTTTTGCGAGCCCAGCGGCGTTTCTCTTGCATCCGGCGTTTTTTCGACAAGGTGGTTTGCCATGGGCAGACCGAGATGATAGCCGAGGTTGGCCGAGCCGCCGATGGTCAAGACGGCGCCGCCGTCTTCCAAAAACTTCTTAAGCTGCGGGATCGTTTTATCAGCCGTGATCCGGCCGATCATGTGTCGATATTCTTGGGGAATCGCGTCGGGGTTGAGCTGGCCGAATCCGCCGCGTCCTATGCCTCCGAACTGGCCGGTTTGGACAAGCGCCGGGATGGCGCCGTCGACAAAGATTAGGACATCGAACTTGGCTCCGAGATTCCCCTCATCCAGGGCCGGCGCAAAGACAAGCTCGAACGGAAATTCGAATTGCTCGAGAATCCAACGGACCCAGCCCGAGTCCATCGAACCGCCGTAATTGTCCCAGAGCCCGATCCGCAGCGGCTTGAGGCGATAGGCTTCACCCGCAGGCCTGAGGTCTGCGATGTCGATATCCAGGCCGAGCTCCTTGGCCGCTTTATCTAAAACCGGCGCGACCGACGGCTTGGCGGGAACAAAGATCGTCCCGGCGGGATAATCCTTGCTGCCCGCCCGGAACGGCTCTTTAATCCAGTAGACGTCTTCCTTGTTATTGAGAAGCCTGTTTGCGGCGATGAAGGAATCATTCACCTGATGGCTGAGGAAAAAGCCGGCCGCCCGGTCGGCGTTTTGAGCGGCGAAAGCCCCGGCCGGCGGCTTGATCAAATCGCCGATGGCTTGGAAGGGACCATCGAAAGCGTCGAGAATTCGATCAAAAATGATGCCCATCTGAAAGGCCACTGTCCAGCCCGCGCTGTCATACGGGGCCCGAGGCGGCCCGCCGGGATAGGTGAAATCGTTGGGGTGGTCCTGGGGCTCGAACATGGACATGACGTGAGCGCGGAAAGCCTGAGCGGATTTTACGATAAAGGAGCCCTGGGGATAATTTTTGCCGGCCACGGCAAAGTCTTTGGTTGCCCGGTGGACGGTCACACCGCTTTTGATGAGCGTGTTGACGAATTTGACGGCCGTAGGAAAGTCGGGCTGGTTCGAGGGAATGATGAAACCCCGCGGGTCGCGCTTGGCCGGGTCGCGGAGCATGTCGTAGTACTTCAGCGGGGTGGAGGCTCCGCCTCTCATCCCGGCCGGACGCTCTCCCCCGGCCGGCTGTTGTGTACCCGCCGCGGCTCGCTCTTTTTCGATCTGCGCCTGGAGAGCGGCGATCTGCCGGGGCTCGAACGTCCAGGTGTCGCGGCTGCCTTTTTCGATAGCGTTCTTACCCATGATAAAGCGGTTATACAAAATCCCCTCGCGGCGCCGCAAAGCAAAGTCAAGGATGGCCTTGTCGGCCGTGATCGAATAATCGATGGACTGGCGCATATGCCACTTCTGGGGCATGATGGGGTAGGGGTAGTCGCCTTTGGGCAGAACCCGGTCGGGAATGAAAGGGATATCCTGGGGTGTGGGGTTGCCGATGATCTCGGTCAGGATGCCGATGACGTTATGGAAGTAGCCCGTGCTGCGCAGGCCGCCGTTCCACCAAGTCGAGTAGCCCGCGCCCGACCGCATGATCGCGCCCGGCTTTCCCTCGGTCACAAACCGCTCGTGCATGGCCAGGCCGAGCAGGTCGGTTCCGACGGGAACGAGCGGGTCAAAATAATAGTTGAAGGGATCGCGGAAGGGCGGGCAGAACAGGACTGTCCCGGCCGGGCCGGATTGGTGGTGGTTGTAGAGAAACTGGGGATGCCACTCGCGATAGAGCTGCCGGCTGACGGCCTCGGTCTCCGCCTGGGTGACCATGTAGAAATCGCGGTTGTTGTCGTGACCGATGTATTTTTGGTAGAGACGCGGCAGGCCGCTCATGGATCGCTTCTGCGGGTCTTTTTCTCTCATATACCAGTTGGCCACAAGCTCCAGGCCGTCGGGATTGGCCGGTACGGCCAGCAGGATCACTTCGTCCAGGATGCGGAGCGTTTCGGCATCCCGGCCGCTCACCATCTGGTAGACAAGCTCGACGAGCTGCTGGGAGCCTACGATTTCGGTGGCGTGGAGGCCGCCGTCGATCCAGACAACAGCCTTTCCCTCGGCCGCCAGGTTCTTGGCTTCGACGTCAGTCAGCCCCTGGGCCAGTGCCAGCCGCCGGGAAATCTGCTTGTAGCGGTCGAGATTCTTCATATTCTTTGGAGAGGTGATGATGGCCATAATCATCGTCCGGCCCTCGGCCGTCTTGCCGATGTCCTTGAGGACCATCCGGTCGGATTCTTTGTCCAGCTTTTGCCAGAAGGCGACGAGCTGGGTGTAGTTGAGGAGTTGATAATCGTCGCCGATGTTAAACCCGAACTGCTCCTTAGGGCTCGTGATTTTTCCCTGGGCCGAGGCTAGAGAAAAGGCCAGAAGAAGGCAGAGAGAGAGACAAAAGATTTTTTTGGGGGAGTTCATGCGCACCTCGCTTTTTTTGGAGGAGTCATCATAGACGCCAGACTTATATCAAAGAATTATGGGGATGTCAAAAAACAAAAAACGGGGTCAAACCTCAACATTCAACATTTTAGGCTTTTATCAATTTCGGATAAGATGCGAGAGGAGGAGCTTACGACGCGTTTGCCTCCGCGCAGGATTTTTAAGCTTTTCATTTTTAGATTACGATAGCAAGAGGAGCCCGCTGGAGCCGACCGCGCTCCCGAAAAATTTAT
>Ga0315274_10000683_pt1 | contig 52792 bp, 52 predicted proteins | sample YL17G02_20_MG_FD_203700 | JGI IMG/M metagenome (GOLD analysis project Ga0315274, IMG submission 203700) | Sediment microbial communities from Yellowstone Lake, YNP, Wyoming, USA - YL17G02_20 | ecosystem: Environmental > Aquatic > Freshwater > Lake > Sediment | place: USA: Wyoming | collected... | reverse complement strand
CACGTGAAGCCAATCGGCGCCGGCCGCCTCGACCATTTTCACCTGATCCGAAAGACGCGCCAGGTCGCAGGAAAGGATTGAGGGGGCCAACAGCATTCTTGAACCGCCAGCCAGGCCACCGGCCAGGTCGCCAGGGAGATCGTTCCGCACGTTCTTCGCCCGTCCTTTCCTCGCCGTGGCTACCAGGGCCGGTAGGCGGCCTCCGTCTCTTTGAGGAGGCTGAGGTACCGCTGGTACCTCCCGCCATCGACCGAACCCTCGCCCACGGCTTCTTTGACCCGGCAGTCCGGCTCGGCCCGGTGAACGCAGCCGCGGAAGCGACACTCCCCGCCCAGAGCGGCTATCTCCGGGTAGTGCCAGGACACATCGGCCGGCTTCACGTCCTTGAGCTCCAGATGGGTGAACCCGGGTGTGTCAGCCACCATGCCCCCCTGCCCGATCGGGAGGAGGGCCACGTGTCTGGTCGTGTGGGTTCCCCGGTGGATCTTCCGGGAAAGCTCGCCCGTTCGAAGGCCGAGTTCTGGGCTTAGCGCGTTGAGAAGGGACGACTTTCCGGCCCCACTCGGTCCGGCCAGGACGCTCAGCCGTCCGCCCAGAAGGTCCCGCACACCGTCAAGACCCTGTCCGGTCCTGGCCGAGGCGATGACCGTCCGGTAACCGACCTTCTCATAAACCCCCTGAACCGAGGCGATCTCCGGATCGCTGGCCAGGTCCATCTTGTTCAGGCACAAGACGGCGGGCAGATCGGCGGCCGCGACCAGAATCAGAAACCGGTCGACAAGATACAGATCGATCTCGGGGCCGTGAAAACTGAAGACCAGAACCACCTGGTCCACATTGGCCACGGGCGGTCGCGACAGCGAGTTCCGCCGCGGCAGAATCTCGTCGATGGCCCCGAACCCGGGGCTGGCGGGGCTGACGCGAACGATGTCACCGGCCAGGACCTTCTCGTCGTGGTAGCGCAGCCGACCCCGAGGACGGCACTCCAGGACCTCGCCGCCCGTGTCGACGTAATAGATGTTGCTGTAGGATCGGATGACGCGTCCTTCGGTCCTATTCTCGGTCATATTAGCTGTTCACCGTGTAGTCCTCCGACAGGGTTCCGCTGTAGTAGATCTGAACCCGCAGGGTCGCGCCGGTCCAGGTCACGTCGATCTTGCCCTCGTAGCCGGCCACATGGTCGTGATCGTAGACGGTTCGCTCGCCCTGCGAGTCGGTGACAACTATACGCACGTTCTGGGTGGCCGACCCGCTGGACGGCACAGTGATGCTGACCCGTTCGGTGTGCTGCTGTCCGCTTCCTCCGCCCGGATCCGAGCCCCCGCTTCCGGCCACGGTGAAGGACACGCCCGTCCCCGCGGTGACCTGGGAGCCAGGGGCGGGGTTCTGCTCCAGGATCGTGCCGTCGGGCTGGCTGGACTCGGTTGTCGTAATGGTCCCCTCGACAAGCTGCAGGTCGGGCAGTTCAGCCCTGGCCACGGTCAGAGTCTGTCCGACGAAGTTGGGAACGGTCACTGTGCCCGCCTGTGGCCCCAGGCTCACGACCAGATAGACCTTCGTCCCCGTTGGCAAGTTCTGCGTTCCGGACCTGGGGTTCTGTCTGATGACCCGGTCCTTGGCGATGGCTTCGTTCTTGGCGTAGGTGAAGTCGGCCTCCTCTACCGTGAGCCCGAGGGACTCAAGGCTGATCTTGGCCTCGCGCCAGGTCAGCCCGATGACATCCGGCACCTCGGCGACGAGTTCCGGTCCCTTCGAAACCCAGAGAGAGACCGTCCGGTTGGACTTTACGGGCACCCCGGCATCGGGGTCCTGATCGACCACCTGGCCGACCGGAACCACGCTGTTGTAATCCTGAGAGACGATGCGGGAGTGCAACTGATACTGCTCCAGCCGGCTCGCGGCGTCGATGACGTTCAAACCGACCACGTTGGGAACCGAGACCTCCGGAACCTCAAACCACTGGACTACGAGGAAGAGTCCGATGGCGATGAGAACGAGAAAGGCCGTGAAGGAGGCGATCCAGATCGTTGTCCTCGACCAGCGTCGCCTGGTCCGCGACCTCGCTCCCGGGGCGTTTTCCAACTCAAGGTAGTCGCCCCCGCCACCGAGACCATCGTCCTCGCCGCCGCGACCACCGCCCCCGGCTCCCTGGCCACGCGCCAGGCCGGGACTCGCGCCGCCCCCGCCGCCGAGTTCGTCCGGACTGCCGGCGCCGGGTGGGGCGGTCCTGGCCCCGCTACCCCTCTCGCCAACGTCACTCTCGGACGTCGCCGCGGCGGCACTCGCGTCCGCACCCGTCTGGCGCGGGGTCCACCACCCGGTCGCCCGTCCCGGTTTCACACCGGGCAGAGTCGACTGGCCGATCTCGGTCTTGGGCGGGCTCACCCCGATCACCTGAGTCCGATCGCGTCCGTTGCCCGGGGCCGCCGGCTGACCACGGGCCGCGCGCCACTCGGCCAGTTGGCGCTGGAGGGCATCCAGGTCCCGAAGCATTTCGGCCGCCGTCTGGTAGCGGCGTTCGGCTTCCTTAGTCATGGCCTTCATGACCACTCTCTCGGCGGCCGGCGAAACCCTGGGGTTGAGTTCACGCGGCGACGGGGCCGCTTCCCGGATGTGCTTTAGGGCCACGCTGACCGGACTCTCGCCCTCGAAGGGCACTCGCCCGGTGAGCATCTCGTAGAGGACCACACCCAGAGCGTAAAGATCGGAGCGCTCGTCGCCGTAGCGGCCTTGGGCCTGCTCCGGAGAGAAGTAGTAGACCGTTCCGAGAAGGGCGCCGGGATAGGTCACTGTTCCGCCCGTGGCCGCCCCGGCGATGCCGAAGTCGCCGATCTTGATCCGCCCCTCGGGGGTGATGAGAACGTTGTGCGGCTTCACGTCCCGGTGGATGATGTGATGAGCGTGAGCGTGCCGCAAGGCCTCACAGATTTGCCGGCCGACACGGACGGCCTCCTCGGGCTGCAGGGGGCCTCGCTCGGTGATCTCCTCTTTCAGAGTCTTGCCCTCGATGTACTCCATCACAATGTAGTGAATCTCGTCCTGCCGGCCGACATCGTAGACTCCGACGATGTTCGGGTGGGACAGACTGGCGGCCGCCTGGGCCTCGCGACGGAAACGGCGGACCACGTTGTCGTCGGCGGCGAGTTCGCCCCGCAGAACCTTGACTGTCACCGGTCTTTGCAGGAGGGTGTCCTGCGCTCGATAGACGATGGCCATGCCGCCCGCGCCCAGCTTCTCGGCGATCTCGTACCGTCCTCCGAGGACGACGCCTATGAGGTTCACCGGCGGTCACCTCCCACGTTGACCGGCCCCGCCAGGAGGACCGTCACATTGTCGTGGCCCCCGCGTTCGTTGGCCAGAGCGACAAGACGATCCGCCGCCTCGTCCAGGCTCGACGCGTGGGATACGATCTCCTCGATCTCGCTCCCCGGGACGGCCCCGGTCAACCCATCGGTGCACAGCATAATGGTATCCCCGTTCTGAAGGGGTTTGGTCGACACGTCCGCTTTGACCCTGAGGTCGGATCCGAAGGCCTGGGTGAGGATGTTCCGCTGCGGGTGAGTCTGGGCCTCGGCCTCGGTGAGATCACCATTGCGGACAAGTTCGGCCACAAGAGAGTGGTCCCGGGTGATCTGCTCGAGGTGGCCGCCTCGGAGGAGGTAGGCTCGGCTGTCGCCGACATGGCCGACGTGAAGCAAACCCCCGCTGATGATGGCCAACGTCACCGTTGTCCCCATCCCGGAGCAGGAGGGGTCGCTCAGGCCCTGGCGCACAACACGGCGGTTGGCCGCGCTCATGGCCGCCTCGAGAGCCGCGTCCATCGGCTCCCCGGTCTCGAAGGCCCGGCCGATCTGCTCCACGACGGTGTCCAGGGCCAGGCGGCTGGCCACCTCTCCGGCCCGATAGCCGCCCAAGCCGTCGGCCACCGCGCAAAGGTGGACGGCGCCTCCGGTCCATTGGTCGGAGCCGAAGACCTCGTAGCGGTGGGCGTCCTGGTTCGTTTGACGGACTAGCCCGATATCAGTCTTGACGCTGACCTTCATCCGTTTCCCCCAGACTCCGGCGACGCCGGACCGCTATCCGTCTCGCCGGACCAACCGCGCCACGAAGAACCCGTCCGAACCACCACTTTGAGGGGAGAAAACCACGGATCCCCCTTGACTCGGCACCCCTGTCGGGATGAGTCCGGCCGCGCCGGGCGTCAAACCCAGAGCGACGGCCACGCTGCTGGCATCGAATTCTAGGTTTGAGGCGAGAAAGCCTTCTACAACCCCCTCGTTCTCCTCGGGTTCGAGAGTGCAGGTGGCGTAGACCAGGATGCCCCCAGGCCGGACGCAGGCGGCCGCCGCGGCGAGAAGCTCCCGCTGCAGCCCCGCCAGAGCGTCTATGTCCGCGCGGGTGATTCGCCAGCGGAGGTCTGGGCGGCGGCGGAGAACGCCGAGCCCCGAGCAGGGCGCATCCACCAGCACGGCGTCGGCGGCTCGCTCCAGCCCCGAGCCGGCCAACTCGCGCGCGTCCAGGCGCCGCGTCTCGATGGAGGCCAGACCCAGCCTGCGGGCCGCGCCGGCGAGGAGGCGGAGCTTGTGCTCGAAAATGTCGACGGCGATGACCCTCCCGCGGTCCTCCATTAGCTCAGCCAAATGGGTGGCCTTGCCCCCCACTCCGGCGCAGGCGTCGATCACGAGCCAGCCCGGTCGCGGGGCCACGGCTCTGGCCGCCGACATGGCGCTTTCGTCCTGCACCGAGAAGAGGCCGGACTCATAGGCGGCCAGACTTCTTACCGGCGGCGTCCGGCGGCAGATCACCGCCTCCGGGAAGAGCCGTCCGGCCTCGGCCAGGGCCCCGTCCGAGGCCAGGCCCCCGATGAGTCCCTTCCGCGTGGTCCTGAGGAGGTTCGCTCTCAGGGTGAGTGGGGCCGGCTCGTTGTCGATCTTCAAGAGGGCCACGGTTCGGTCCGATCCGTAGCGGCCGAGCCAGCGCCTGACCAGCCACTCCGGATGGGACCACTCCACGGCCAGCCGCGCGGCCGGATCGCCGTCGTCCCGCGGCCGGGGCACGGAACCCCCGCTCTCGGCGGCTCGCCGCAGCACCGCGTTGACCAGACCCGCCGTGCCCCGGTGTCCGAACTCGTGGGCCAAGGCCACGCTCTCCGAGACGGCGGCGTGGTCGGGGATCCGGTCGAGATAAAGGAGCTGGTAGAGCCCCAGCCTCAGAATGTTGCGAATCCAGGCCGGCAACTCAGCGACCGGTCTTCGGGAGAGGTAATCGAGAATGTAATCGAGGCGCCCGCGCCAGCGGGTTACGCCGTAGACGAGTTCGGTTGCCAGAGCCCGGTCCGGCTGCCCCAGATCGGCCCCCTCGAGGAGTTCGTCGAGGGCGAGGTTAACAAAGGCCGCGCCCTGATCGACGGAGCGAAGAACCTTGAGGGCCAGCCGGCGAGCCTCACTCGCCCGCCCGCGGACGCCCTCCGTCCCACCGCTCTTGGACACGCCCTAACCTCCGTAAAGGCGCGGGATCGCCGTCCGAACGAAGCAGACAATCGGCACCCCGGCCTGCGAGGGGTTGACCAGAAAAAGGCCCCAGCCCGCCTCAGCCGCCCGGCAGTCGAAACCGATGATGAAAACATCCCCAACCTCGGGGCAGGTAGTCAGAAACCTCTGGAAAAGCCGGCCCAGGACCGGACCGGACAGGTTGGCCACGACCATGGCCAGGACAACGCTCACAAGGCTGAGCCGGCCGAGCCCCAGGAGAACAACAAGGAGGGTCACCGATGAAACGAGGTTCGCTGTGGCCATGGAGGTGCCGCACCTCCGGTGCACGGCCAGCCTGCGCTCGCCGTTCTTCAGCCGGGCCAGGCCCTCCTCGGCCGCTGCCCGCAAGGTCGCCGGGTCGACGTAGCCCCTGAGGACAAACCCCTCCGGCCGGGACTGCCCCGCGACGCGAAGAGTCCTCCCCAGTCTCTCTTCAAGAACGTTCAGCGTGGCGTGCTCCAGGGCGTGGTTCTGCCGGCGACGGCGGTTCCCCGCGACCGACAGGAAACGCCCGGGAGCACTCAGGATTCCCGCCAGGGACGTGGCGGCCAGCCACAGGGGAAGCAGAATGAGGTTTCCGATGACGAAGATGGCCGCCGCCAGAAGAAGCAGGGTCAGAAGGCCCACTAGTCCCTCCGGCCTCTCAGGACCAGCAGGTAGAGGAGTTGGGCCAGGGCCGCGGCCGTGGCGGCGACGTAGGTTAGAGCCGCCGCGTTGAGGACCCGCCTGGCCGCCACCGTCTCTTCTCCGGCTACCAGGCCAAGGTCACCGAGAGCGGCGACAGCCCGTGAGCTGGCATTGTACTCGACAGGCAAGGTGATGATCTGAAAGACCACCGCGGCGAAGAAGAGCAGAATGCCCAGGTCCATGAGACCGAGACCCAGGCGCGACGTGGAGGCGAAGATGAGCCCGGCGATGAACAGCGGGAAGGCCAGGCCGCTGGCGAACTGGACCACGGGGAAGAGTCCGTTGCGAACGAGCAGAAAGGTGTAGCCCCGAGCGTGCTGGAGGGCGTGACCGGCCTCGTGAGCCGCGATGCCCATGGCGGCCACCGACGGGCGGTCAAAGATCTGAGGCGACAAGCGAATCGTGCGCGAGCGTGGATCGTAGTGGTCGCCAAGACCCCGCCCCCCGCGGGTCCGCTCGACCCTCACGTCGCTGAGGCCGCCGGCGGCCAGGATCTGCTCGGCCACCTCCCGGCCGGTCAGGCCGCGGCTGGATCGCAGTTTCGAAGCCCGGGACACGGCCGAGGACACAGCCGCTTGGGCGTAGAAGGCGAAGAGCATCGCCGGTAGGACAATGATGAAGTAGATAGGGTTGAAGAAGTACATCGTGCCGCCTCCCCTAGTAGTCTTGCCGGTCGAAGCAATCCCCCGGCTTCACCCGGTAGCCGTTCACGAAATCCGACCCCGGCATCCTGGATCCGCCGGCCGGCTGGACGACACGAAGCACCAAGTTGCCCCGGCCCGTGGAGACGACGGGCGAACCCCCGTCCAGGGCCACAATCTCTCCGGGAGACGGCTCACCCGGGGTCAAGACGGATCCCGTCATCGCCGGCTGCCAAACCTCGGCCGACCAGACCTTGATCCGACGTCCGCCAAGGGTGGCGTGGGCCCCCGGAGCGGGGGACAGGGCTCGAACCTGCCGGACGAGAGTCTCCGCCGGCTTTCGCCAATCGACGATCTCGTCTTCCCGGCCCAGGCGCGGCGCCGGCGTGGCGCACTCCAGCGGCTGCCGTCGCGGGGCGGCCCGCCCGCTCGCCAGAAGCTCCACGACGCGCAGAACAAGGGCAGCTCCAACCGACGCCAACCGGTCGTGAAGACTTCCGGCCGTCTCGTCCTCGTCCAGGCGAATCTCCCTCTGAGCCAGGATGTCCCCGGTGTCAACGCCTTCGTCCATCTTGATAATCGTGACCCCGGACAGGCCGCGTCCGTCGAGGATGGCTCTTGGAATGGGGGCCGCCCCTCGGTAGTCGGGGAGCAGCGAGGCGTGTAAGTTGACGCAGCCAAGACGCGGCGACGACAAGACTTCGGGCGGCAGGATCACCCCGTAGGCCACGACAACGCCCACATCAGCCCCCCAGCCGCGGATGACCGAGGCCAGGGACCGGCGGGCTTCCTTGGCCGTCCCCTGCCAGATGGGAAGACCAAAGGCCAAGGCCGTCCGCTTGACCGCCGACAGCCCGACGAGCTTGCCGCCCCTTCCGGCCGGGCGGTCCGGCTGGGTCACCACACCCACCAGGCTGTGGCCCGCGGCCATCAGGGCCTCCAGCGTGGGCCGGGCGAAGTCGGGCGTTCCCATGAAGACAACCCGTAGCGGATGGAGGGCGGGCTCATCCTCGGCCAAGGCCTCCCCCGCCTCCGGCTCCAGACCGCGCGCGTCCGCCTCCGGTCCGCGACCGTACGCCTCCGGCCCGGCGCCGTCCCCGCTCCCGGGCTCCGTCTCTTCGGGGTTCGCCGCCTCGGTTCTCTCAATGGCCTTGGCCCGATCCAGGATGACGATGCCGTCGAGGTGGTCGATCTCGTGCTGGAGAACGCGGGCCAAAAAACCCTCGGCTGGAATCCAAACCGGTCTTCCGTCAAGACCCTGGCCTTCGGCCTCGATCGTCTCGGCCCGCTCGACCTCGGCCAGGAGTCCGGGAAAGCTGAGACAGCCCTCCCAATCCACGGCCGAGCCCGAGGCGGTTACGATCTTGGGGTTGACCAGAACGTGGAGGTCGCCGCCGACGTCGACAACGATCATCCGGCTCGAAACCCCCACCTGGGGGCAAGCCAGACCGACGCCCTTGCGGCGGCGCATGGTCGCCAGCATCTGGGCGGCCAAGTGGCGTGTGCCGGCGCCGATGCGCTTAATCGGGGCGGCGGGGCGACGAAGCACGGGATCGCCGAAGGTGTGGATGCGCACGTGAGATGCCCATCCTCCTTGAGTTTGCCCACATTATAGCACGGCTTATCGGCCACCTGCGGAAAGCGCGGTCTAGCTGCGCTGGTCGTGCCCTGCCGCGCCGCCACGTACCCTCCCTTCCCCCGCAGTGCCCGCAGGTTGGGCATCAGTTTGGGCGCCCGGGTAGCGGTCGAGGACGCTGGCGCCGGCCACCCTTCGCCGCCTCCGGCGAAGTTCAGCCGCAGGAGGCATTTGGTTGGCTCTGGGAAAAGATACTAGTCACGATAGACTTGATTGACCCTGCAGGGGCGCATGAGACAGCACCGACGAAGGAGGGGCGGACTGGCGATGGCCAAGGGGATGAGCCTTCTCGAAAAGGAACAGCGGCTCAACACACTGCGGGACAGAGCATTGCGGGGAGAAATCACGACCGACCAGTACGTGGCGAGGGCGCTGGGAGTGATGAAGGCCGCGGACAGGACCGCAGTTGAAGCGGCGGCCACGAACGAACCGCCACCCCCGACCAAGCCAATTGACCACAACGCCGCTGGGCGATAACGGTGTCTTCATTCCTGGCCGTCCTCAGAGGTCTGGGCTGCTCGCTCACCGATGACTGCCACAATCAGGGACGAGGGAACCTCGATGAGGCGATCACTCCCCTCGCCCTGCACCCAGAAGACGTAGCGCTCCGGGGTAGACTCGGCGACCACCAATCGTCCCGTGAGGATACTCTCTAGATCCGGATCATGGGTGATAACCTGAACGTGTCCCATCGCCAGCCCGCCTGCCCAGGGGGGGAGGTAGGGAACGTACGCCGCCAGGGTAACGGCCACCGCCAGGCCCATGAAGAACACCATCACGCACAGGTTGACCGGAACAAGCCAGCCCACGCCCTCGGACTGAAAGAGGATGATACCACTGCCGACGCCGACGGCCAGGGCAAGACAAGCAGTCGGGGCCAAGTGGCTCGCGGGGAGTCCGGCTCCATAGACGGCCAGAAGCCCCAGCCACCCTAGCCAGACGACACACACAAGAGCGGCGGAGACAAAGACTGTCAGAGCACCGGCGCCAAGCTTCTTGAGGATCCACCACTTCTTGGCGGCAGGAGCCTCCTTCCCGGCCCACCAGAAGCAGACCGCGATCGGGATGAGCATCACGACCCCACTTAGACCCAGGCAGACATAACGGACTTTCAGCAGATCCGATACTTGGAGGCCGTACCAGCCGAAGAACGTCGACAGCGCTATCATGCCCAGGGCATAGGCCACCACGAACAGCACACCGGCGGCGGCCGTGCCACGTTTGAGGTAGTCCAGCACCTCAAGCACCGTGAGCCGCTCCGGGCTGGCTGCCTTGTCGACCGACACCGAGGCGCCCCCCCCTTCCATGCCCTTCCTTTCGCCCGGCTACTGGTTGAGTCCTGTCAGATGTGGCGGGGAGAACCGGCGGACGGGATCGGGTAGGAGAGGAGCGTCTCGCAAACCGGCCATTCTGGCAAGCGAAAGCCGGTCACGGAACGCCCAATGAACGGCCACAAAGCGACCTGTTCCCGGTCACGCAGGTTGAGCAAAGCCCCAGCTACGCGCCGCCTTAGAAACTCGATGTGTCTGCGCACGGTTCTTTCGCCGAAAGCACCGCGGCGATCTCTTCATAGGTCATCTGCTGGTCTCCGTAGCGGAGCCGAAGGATAGCCCTCGTGGTCTTGTTCTACCGGGCGGCCTTCAGGGGCCTCCCCACCACCCCGAGCACTTCGAGGAGGTCTGCGCGGCGGATCGCGAAGCGCTCAACGGGCGAGCCTCCACCGCTGCCGCGGCCAATGGGAAGGGTGGCGATGCTGCCGGGGCGCCTGGGCTCCATCGTCTCGGCGGCCAGGAGCCAGTCGTTGTAGTACCCGATGACCAGGTCGGCGAGGCCCAGGATCGGATCGCGTGTGCTCTCGGCAGCATCCCTCCGCGCGGGCCGGCCGGCTGCATGAGGGTGTAGGCCTGGCCGGGGGCGAGTTCCACCGAGGCCTCGACCCGCCCGTTCCGGAGCTCCCAGCCCGCCGGCCGCGTGATGAGCGGCACGGCAGCGAGATCTCGGAGCAGCCGTCTCCACCTCGCCTTACCGACCGCTGCATCAGCGAGTAGTCCCGTGCCGGGTCCGTTCCCAGTACGTGCTCGATGACCAGCACTCCGACCCCTCCAAAACGAAGGATGCCGACGCAGGTGTAAACCGCACGCCGGCATCCCGTGGAAGGGTAGCCGGAGAAGCTCCCCGATCTAGGGCCCAGCCTTCTCCTCGGGCGTCGGACCGTAGCGACCCCTGGGCTGGTTCTCTGCTGCCATGATGATCCATTCCAAGCGGCCACTCTGCTCGTACCGCTTTCCCTGGGAGTCCTCGTAGTGGACCACAACCTCCCCGGCGTAGGGAAATTCCAATGCCGGACCCACTTCCAGCACAGGCATTTCCGATTCCGGACTGAGCAGCCGCTTGTCGCCGGGCCCCACCAGTTTCTCGCAGTTCGGGGGCGACTCCACACCTAGGATTCTGGCCGGCGTCCGGCCGGTGTTTTTTGCCAGAAACGTGCGCTCGTCGAGGTCTTTGGCAACTGGAACTTGACCGTCTGTGAGTTGCCAGTAGCCGGACCAGACCAGGAACGGACGCAGACTGTCCTCAAGGGCCTTTGAACTGATTTGGGCTTGCTCGTAGCTAGCGTCAAGAGCCCGTCTACTGGTTTGGGTTTGCTTGTAGGTAGCCACAGCTAGGCAGACAGTGGCGAATGCCATAATAGCGGTCCAGAAACCGGCCACGTCGGCCCTCGGCAATGTCAGCCCAAGAACGAAGCCGCCTGCAAGCCCGATGCCCATCGTCAGCAAGTAGTACACCTATCCCGCCCCCCCTCTCCCCGCCCTCGGATGAGCCACGACTCAGATGGGCTGGCGGTTGCCTTGGCCGCTGCCGCCGGCATCGCGCGGAAGCCCACTGACTCGACTTGCAGGAACCCTTCCTTAGTTCCAATAGTTTGGGTGGTCGTCCACGACTTGCCTGATTTCTGCCTCGCTAACACCGTAGGCGCCGAACATACGGCAGAGCGCATCGGTCAAGACCGTCGTGTCAGGCGCTCCCTCCGCTTCTTTGGGCAACTCTCTCAGCAGTTGCTTCTCCGCAGAAATGAGACCTTCTCGCATGAGAGCCTTGAGAGCGGCCTGATACAGACCCATCCGCCACCATAGGGCTAGATAGGACGCGAACCGCCGGGCATGCAAGACACGGTCCTTCTCGTCCAGGGCGCAGACAAAGTCGATCAGTACGGCGGGCAGTCCCCTCTCCAGCGATTTCTGTCTCATCGCCTCCGGCATGTTGTTCAGAGAGTTCGCCAAGAACCACGTACCGGGTGATTTGAGACTCAGAGCTTTGTAGACGAGGCTCACAACATCCTGACCCACAAGCTCGGGGACTCTGTCCACACGAAGTAGAGCGGTCAGCGAGTGGAAGAGCAGGGCACACCTATTCCTCTGCGATTCGCGTGGGCCCTCCAACACTTCCTCAACCACGACCCTGTACCCCTCCCAGCCCTCCCGGAACGCGCTCGTTCCTCGCTCCAGAAGCTGCCGAAAGGCGTGACTGACTCTCTCGTGATACGGCTCCGCATCGGCAAACGACTGCAGGCCCACGCCAAGCATCTCAATGACCAGCTCGCGAATCACAGCTCGTGGACTGAACGTGGCACCAAAGTTCCTCAAGAATGCCCACGTGAGATAGCTACTGACGAACGCGGCCGCGAAGCTCGCGCCTGCCAGCACCCTCGCCAGCAGACACGATACGTTACCGCAAACCAGGCCAATAGCTGACAGGAGGCTGACAAGACCAAGAACCCCGAGACACCGCCACAGGGAGCTGTTCCTGGCCAGATGACCCGCAGCTATCAGGGATCCGTATTCCTGCGTCGCCAATTGATAGGCAACGAGCGCGCCGGTGGCGACGATGCCGGTGAAGGTGGCAAAGCCCTGAAAGAGCGAACTCAAGTAGTACTGGAGCCAGCTACTAGATGGGTCTACCACCCATCCGGCGAACCCGCCAAAGCCTACACCGAGGCATACGAAGACTGCGCACAGCCGTCCGCACGTACGACCGGCGGCCACCTACCCCACCCTCTTCCTGATCTTCGGATGAGCCTCGACCCCGGTCTCCGTACGTCTGGTTCACGTCGGGGTGGCAATTCTTGTCATCAAGATCAGACAACACGGAGTAGACCCTGCTGAGATGTGTCTGCCGCCCGCGCGGCATCCCCACCTACAACACGCTCACGGGGTCGACGTCAACCAAGGTCACCGGGCTACCCGAGGGCCGGCGACGCCCGCCGCGGGCCTCGTGGCCCGTGGAGCGGCGGACGGCTTCCTTCACCATGGCCAGGCCTTCTTCGAGGTCCTGGCAGAAAACGAGCACGTGCCAACGAAACCGGCCCTTGAGCCGGGCCAGTGGCGCCGGCGCCGGGCCGGCGAAGCGGGTTCGGTCCGAAGACCCCATGGCCGGAGGTCCACCCCTGGAGCCCAAGCTGGCCAGAGCCTCGGCCAGAGCCGTGGCGGCCTCCTTGGCCAGGGTCTCGTCGGCATGGCTCGACTCGACGCGGACAAGGTGGCTCCAGGGCGGGTATCCCAGGGCTCGCCGCGCTTCCATCTCGGTCCGGGCGAAGGTGAGGTAGTCGTGAGTGGCCGCCGCGGAGATGGCCGGGTGGTCCGGGTTGTAGGTCTGAACGACAACCCGGCCCGCGAAATCACCCCGGCCCGCCCGTCCGGCGGCCTGGGTCAGGAGACGGAAGGTTTTCTCCGGGGCCCGGAAATCCGGCAGGTGCAGGGCCGAATCGGCGGCGACCGCGGCCACCAGGCCAACCCCTGGGACGTCCAGGCCCTTGGCCACCATCTGGGTCCCGACCAAGACCTGAGCCTGCCCCGACTCAAAGAGGGCCAGGACGCGGTTCACCTCTCCAGCCTGGGAGACCACGTCGGTGTCCAGTCTGACGACTTGCGTCTCCGGGTAGTGAAGCCGGACCTCGTCCTCTATCCGCTGTGTTCCCGCGCCAAAATAGCGGACCCGGTGCCCGCCGCAACCGGGGCAGCGGTCGGGCGCGGGAGCGTGGTGTCCGCAGTAGTGGCAGACCAGGTCGGCCCGGGGATGGTGGTAGGTGAGGGACACGTCGCATTGGGGGCAACGGGCCACCCAGCCGCAGTCGCGACACAGGATGAAGGTCGAGTGCCCGCGACGGTTGAGGAAGAGGATGACCTGCCGGCCCGCGGACAGAACCTCCGAGAGAGACTTCTGGAGGGTCCGGCTGAAGAGGCCGCGGTTGCCCGAGGCCAGTTCCCGTCTCATGTCCACGATCTCGACCGGGGGCAGAGGCCGGCCGCCGATTCTCTCGGACAGGGTGACGAGGCGATACTCTCCGCCAATGGCGCGGTGATAGCTCTCCAGCGACGGAGTGGCGCTGGCCAGGATGAGGGTGGCCCCTTCTCGCTCGGCCCGCCGCACGGCCACTTCGCGGGCGTGGTAGCGCGGAGCGCCCTCCTCTTGCTTGTAGGCGTCTTCGTGTTCCTCGTCCAGCACGATCAGCCCGAGCCGCGATAGGGGCGCGAAAACAGCGGATCTCGCGCCGACCACAACATCGGCCGACCCGTCGGCGATTCGCTCCCAGGAGGCCAGCCGTTCCCGCCCACCAAGGTAGCTGTGGGCCACAACCACGCGAGCCGAACCGAGATGGCCCTTCACTAAAGCCAGGGTCTGGGGGACAAGGGCTACTTCGGGCACAAGGAGCAGGGCCTGACGCCCCAGGGCCAGCGTCTCGGCCGCCGCCCGCAGGTAGACTTCTGTCTTCCCGCTGCCGGTGACCCCGTGAAGGAGAAAAACCCGGCCGGCGGGCGCCGCTTGGCCCGTGTCGGTCCCGCCCTCCGCCCCGCCGAGGCTCGAGGCGATGGCCGCGAAAGCCGCCTCCTGCGCCGGCGACAGCTTGACGGACCTATCCAGGGCTTGCGCGCGGGCGGCGGGCAAGGCCGCCCCCGCTTTCTCGGCCTCGTCCGGCCCGGTCTTCTCCCGCGCCCGGCGTGGCCCGCGGGTGGCGGTCGCCTCCAGCGTGACTAAGCCCTTTTCCACCAGACTCTTGAGGGCCCTGGGAACCTGAGGACCGAGCCTCCGCCGCAAAGCCGCCGGCTCGGCCGGACCACGGACAAGTGTAACCAGCAGAGCGGCCTGGACGGAGGCCCTGGCCGCGAGTCTCGCCGCCGTCTCTTCGGCCTCGGACCCGGCCACGGCCAGTCTGGCCCTGAACCTGGGGCCCGGCAGCCTCCGCGATGGCCCGGCCGCCCGCAGGACTTCGCCGGGTTGGCACAGATAGCGCCTGGCCGTCCAGACGGCGAGGTCGAGGGCCACTTCGGGATACACGGGGCGGGGATCGACGACCGCCACCACGTCTTTGAGGCGTTCGGGGGCAACGTCGGAAGCGGGCTTGCACCGGACGCAGAAGCCCTCGACCACGCGGCCGGTGAGAGGAACGGCCAACCGGACACCTGGTCTCACCTGATCGGCGAGTGCGGGTGGCACGCGGTAGTCGTACAGCCCGTCGCCCCCACCGATGGGAACGGCCACGGCCACCTCGGCAATGACGTGCGGCGACTGCGGGTCTCTGGGGTCGGCCGGATTCGAGTAAAGGCCGCCCACGGCCGGGTCAGGGCCGGCCGACGCCGGCATGACCCTCGTCACCCCCGCCCACCAGCCGAGCTATCCTGTCGAAGACGGCCCGGGCGACTTCACTCTTACTCAGGAGGGGTAGCTCCTCGATCGAGCCGTCGCGAGCCAGAAGGGTCACGCGGTTGGTCTCGGTCCCGAAGCCCGAATCGGTCTCGGCGGCCATCTGATCCGCCACCGTGGCCACCTGGTTTGCCACCATGAGGTCCACGTTCTTGGCCTTGAGCTTGGCCTTCGCGTTGGCCAGGAGCTCTTGGGTCTCGGCGGCGAAACCGACCAGGACAGGCCCGCCCACCCCCTGGAGGGCCGGTCGTCCGCCGTGGGCCCGGGCCTCGCCCGCCGCGGCCGGGCCGCGCTCCCTCTGCCCCAGCTCGGCCAGGATATCCGGGGCCGGAACGAGTTCTAGACTCAAGCTGGGAAACTCGGCCTTCTTCATCTTCTGGGCCGCCCTGGTCGCGGGCAGCCAGTCGGCGGGAGCGGCGGCCATGACCACGACCCGCGCGCCTTCGGCCTCAGACACGATCCTGTCCCGCATCTCCCCGACCGTGGTCACCCGGATGGTCGTGACTTCCTCGGGAGGCTTGAGATCGGTGGGACCGGCGACCAGGACAACCTCGGCCCCCCGCCGCCTGGCTTCCGCGGCCAGGGCAAAACCCATCCGGCCGGTGGAGGGGTTGGAGACAAAGCGCACCGGATCGAAGAACTCGCGGGTGGGGCCGGCCGAGACAACGACCTTCATTCCGGCGAAGTCGCCCGGGCCCAGAAGACGAAGGCAAACGGCCAGGATGCGATCCGTCTCGGGGTAGCGCCCGGGTCCGATCAGACCGGAGGCCAGCCGTCCGGTGTCGGGCGTCATGACCTCGTAGCCGTAGTCCGACAGAATCCCGAGGTTCCTCTTCACCGCCGGGTGGGCGTACATGTTGGCGTTCATGGACGGAACGAAGAGGACCGGGCAACTCATGGCCAGGAGGGTTGTCGACAGGAAGTCGTCGGCTACTCCGGAGGCCACCTTGCCGATGATGTTGGCCGTCGCCGGAGCGACAACGCCGAGATCGGCTCGCTCGGCCAGAGCCACGTGCTCGACGTTCCAAAGCGGGGGGGTGGCAAAGAGATCCGTATGGACGGGGTTTCCGGAGAGGGTCTGGAAGGTCAAAGGGGACACGAACTTGGTGGCCGCGTCGGTCATGATGACGTGGACGGTGGCCCCCAATTCCCGAAAGCGACCTATGAGCGAAGCCGCCTTGTAGAGGGCTATGCCCCCACAGGCGCCCAGGACGACCGTCCGCCCCCGCGGCACTTACTTGTCCCCGGCTCTGGCGTGCTCGAACTTTACTTTGTCCTCGAAGATCTCTTGAAGGGCGATGGTGACAGGCTTGTGCGATCGGGTGTCAACGAGTTTCGGATGGCCCTCCATGAGCTGGCGGCCACGCTTGGCCGCGGCCACGACGAGGGTATACTTGCTGTCAACCTTGCGGAGCAGGTCTTCCAGAGGCGGTGTCATCATACGGACCCACAGGTTCCCCTCTCTCGTTCAATAAAACGCCCCCGCCAGGATCGGCTAAGCCGCCTGGCCGGGTCGGGCTTGCCTATTCTCGGCTACCGATGAGCCGGCGAACCGCCTCCATCTGACGAGAGGTACGGCACCGCTCAGCGATGATGATAGCCTCAAGCTTGCGCGCAGCCTCGTCGAGGTAGTCGTTCACGACGATGTAGTCAAATTCCTCGGCCGCCCGGACGAAATCCACCGCCGCCCCCAAGCGGAGCCGACGTTCTTCCTCGGTCTCCGTCGCCCGCCGGGCGATGCGATCCGAGAGGGCTTCCAGGGTAGGGGGTAGGATGAAGACCAAGGTGGTATCGGGCATGTTCTGTTTTACCTGACGCGCGCCCTGAATGTCAAGGTCGAGCAGAAGGTCCACCCCAGCCTGAATACTCTTTTCCACCTCGGCGACCGGGGTCCCGTAGAGGTTACCGTAGACCCTGGCCCACTCCAGGAAGTAGCCCTGAGTGACGGCCTCCGCGAACCGCGCCTCCGACCAGAAAGAATAATGCACCCCGTCCACCTCCCCCACGCGAGCGGGGCGGGTGGTGGCGGACACCAAAAACCTCAAGTCCCGGTTCCGAGCGAGAAGGGCCTGGCAGAGGGTGCCCTTACCAGCGCCGGAGGGTCCGGAGACCACGATCAGAAGACCCCTCGTCAATGGCCTACCCCTCTCCGACCTAGACCTCCTCGTCTGTCACGGGATCGGTCCTTAAGATCATTCGGTGGGCCACTGTTTCGGGCTGCACCGCGGAAAGAACAATGTGATCGCTGTCTGTGACTATCACGGACCTGGTCCGGCGACCGTAGGTCGCGTCTATGAGCGTACCGTCGTCTCTGGCCTCCTGGATAATCCTCTTCACGGGCGCTGACTCGGGGCTGACAATAGCTACGATGCGGCCGGCGGAAACCATGTTGCCGAACCCGATGTTGACGAGTTGTATATTCACTAGTGCGATTGTCCTCCCCTACTTGATGCCGCCAAACCTCTCAAGCAGAGCCTCCCGTTGCCGCGTACCCAGACCTTGCACCCGCCGGGAACCGTCGATACCGACCTCATCCATGATCTTGCGGGCGGTGGTCTTACCCACCCGCGGCAGAGAGGCGAGCAGGTAAGCCACCCGCATCTTGGCCAGAACCTCGCCATCGGACTTGTCCAAGGCCTCCTTGAGCGAAAGCGTGCCCTTCTTGAGCCGCTCGCGGATGCGCTTGCGTTCGGACCGCATTTCCTGGGCCTTACCGAGAGCTTCGCGACGCTGTCCCATCGTGAGTGCTGGAAGGGGCAATCCAGTCACCTCCTCTCGATTAGGTAGCTACCCGCAGCCCAGCGAACAAACCTCATTCCACGTTTTGGATCTGCTCCCGGATGCTCTCGAGCTCACTCTTAATCTCGACAACCTGGCGGCCGATCTCCGGATCCTGGGTCTTGGACCCGATGGTGTTCACCTCGCGCACCATCTCCTGAAGAATGAACTCCGCCTTCCGCCCCACCGGCTCGCCGGCGCCCGCGAGACCCCGGAATTGACCAAGGTGGCTCTCGAGTCGGACGAGTTCCTCGGTGACGGCCGACCTCTCCGCGTAGAGCACGATTTCGGTGGTCAGGCGCTCCTCCCCCACGACCTGGTCTCTCAGGAGTTCCCCTATCCGGCGCATGAGGCGCTGGCGGTACTCCTCGGTCAGGAGGGGGGCTTTGGCGCCGATTTCCCCTGTAAGATGCGTAACGCGAGCTATCCTATGTATAAGATCCCGCTCGATGGCCTCGCCCTCGGTCTGCCGCATCGTCGCCAACTGAGATGCCGCCTGCCTGACAGCGAGGCCCAGGTTCTCCCAAACGCGCTCTAGGTCGAGAGGGGTCGCCAAAGTCCTCACGACTCCGGGGAGGCTCACCACCAGTTGAAGCAGGCCTTCCCCCGGCACTCCTATGTGCCGGGCCAATTCTGTCAGGCTCTCATGGTAGCGTTTGGCAAGGACCCCATCTACTTCAACAATTCTATCTCTGCCGGTCGACTCCTCCAGCGATATGTAGACATCGAGCCGACCACGCTCGAAAGAGGCCTGAAGCTGCTTGCGGATTCGATCTTCGAGACCACTGAGCTCGCCGGGCATGCGGATGGAGACGTCCAGAAAGCGATGGTTGTAGGAGCGAATCTCAACCAGGATGCGACCCATCTCCCCAGAAACCAGCCCGCGGCCAAAACCGGTCATGCTTCGCGTGATCGGTCCCTCCTCACCAGGTCACACAGGCGGCCAGGCGGCGGAAGGCTTCGTCCAGCCTAGCGTCGGGCACAGTGAGCGAGATCCGGAAGTAGCCCTCACCCCGCGCGCCGTAGGCCGAGCCCGGGGTGATGATCACCCCGGCCGCCTCAAGAACGTGGGCCGCGAAAGCGGCCGAGGTGTAGCCCGCCGGCACCGGGGCCCAGACGTAGAAGCTCCCGCGCGGCCGCCTCACCGGACATCCAAGGCGAGTCAGGGTCTCCACGGCCACGTCGCGGCGACGCTGGTAGATACCCCGCATCCGGCGAATGGCTTCGCGGGCGGCCGGACTGGTCAGGGCCTCCGCGCCGGCTCTCTGAATGGCTTCGAACTGCCCGGAGTCAGTGTTGGTCTTGATGATGCCCAGAGCGGAAATGGCCTCCGGGTTGCCCACGGCGTAACCCAGGCGCCACCCGGTCATGTTGAAGGGTTTGGACAGAGATCCGAACTCGACGGCCACGTCCTTGGCTCCCCGGACCTGAAGAACGCTCGGGGCCTCGTAGTTGTCGAACGTGACTTCCACGTAGGCCGAGTCGTTGACCAGCAGGGTATCGCTGTCGCGGGCAAATTCGACCGCCCGGCGAAAGAAGCCGATGTCCGCCGTGCCCGCGGTCGGGTTGTTGGGATAGCACAGGAACATCATCTTGGCCCGGTGGCGGTCCTCGGCCGTGACGGCCTCGAGGTCGGCCAGGAAGTCGAGTTCCGGACGGAGGGGCAGCGGAACGACGGTGCCTCCCGCCAAAAGAGCGTGAGTGCCGTAGACCGGGTAGCCCGGGTCCGGAACCAGGACCGCGTCACCCGGATCGACGAAGGCCCAGATGAGATGGGCCAGTCCTTCCTTGGAGCCGATGAGGGCCATGACTTCCCGGTCCGGATCGAGGTCGACCCCGAACCTCCTTCCGTAGTAGGTCGCCACGGCCTGACGGAAGACCACCGTTCCTTCATAGGGTGGATAGTGATGAGTCGCCGGATCGCGCGCCTCGTGAACAAGTCGATCGACGATGAAGTCCGGGGTCGGCAGATCCGGGTCGCCAATGCCGAGACTGATGACGTCGACACCGCGGGCCACGGCCTCGCGGCGCTTGCGGTCCATCTCGGCGAAAAGGTATGGCGGGACCTTCTCAATCCTCCTGGCTCTCCTCAAACCCTTTCCCTCCCATTGGTGTCCGTGTCTAGCGGGACACGCGGCGCGCTGACCGATCAAGGAGCGGCAGAGGCCGCCCGTAGACGGTGCGAAAGATTTCGACCGCGAGACCAGTGACCAGCACCGTCCCGGCCTGGGTCCACTCGGCAACCAACTCGCCTCCGTCGGCGGTGACCGTCACCCGCCGGCGAACAAGATCGGCGGTGGCGGCCGCCACGAGCGAAGCCGACGACCCTGTGCCGCTACCCAGAGTCACCCCGGAACCGCGCTCCCATATCCGCAGCCGCAGACGATCCGGGGCCAGAACCTGCACGAACTCGACGTTGGTCCGGTTGGGGAAAGCGGGGTGCGTCTCCAGAACCGGCCCGACTACTTCTAGTTTCACCTGGGCGACGTCCGGGACCACGATCACGAAGTGCGGGTTGCCCATGGAGACGTACGTTCCCTGGTAGACGCCGCCGGCGGGGCCGTGGGCCTCGACCTCGAGCGAGAGGGGCCTCACCTCACGGGGAGGACCCATGTCGACCGTGACGAGAAGGTCCGGCGTTAGGGGCGAGGCCTCGGCCGCAATCTCGGGGATGATGATCCCGGCCAGGGTCTCAACCTCAAAGCGCCGGTCGGAGACGTAGCCCTGCCGCCAGGCGTAGGCGCCTAGGCACCTCATCCCGTTGCCGCACATTTCGCCCTCGGACCCGTCGGCGTTAAACATCCTCATGCCCAGTCGTCCCGAGGGGCGACGGTCCAGGATGATCAGCCCGTCCCCGCCCACGCCGAAGTGCCGGTCGGACAGTTCGACCGCCAGAGCCGGGACGTCCACGTCCTCCGGCAGGGCAGGTCCACCGATGGTGTCGAGGTAGACGTAATCGTTGCCCGAACTATGCATCTTGACGAGGTGAAGCTCGGCGCCAGGCGCGTCCGTAGGCTATCCCTCCGAGTCGACCGGCTTCTACGGCCTTCCGCCTCCTATATTACCTCTTATGGGAGTCTAAGGATGACGAAAGCCCACAGAAAGACGTTTCTTCGTCACGGGCCGCCAGGGGTAGTCGTCAGGTAGCCCGCGTCCCCGAGAAGTGAGCGGGCCCTTTCCGGCTCGTAGTCGAACGAACCGGCCTCGGCCCAGAAGCCGAAGCCCTCGGGAAGGAAGGCGGTCGACAGGATGCCCGCGTCCGGTCCCAGAGCGAAGGCTAGAGCCTCCCGGTCCAGCCCGAAGTTGAGAGCCAGACGGACCCGGGTGTCATCGAAGGGTGGGCGACGGTTGTTCAACTCCACGGCCAGGACAGTCCAACCGGGTTCGCGGACGAGCCTCACGTCGGGAAAAACCTGGAGAGCTTCCACCGCATCCGGTCCCAGCGCGGGGGCCAGCATGATCTGGCCGCTTCCGAGCATGGCCAGCCGGCGAGCCAGGTCCGGCAGCGGAACGAAGGCAACCTCGTCCAGTTTCGCCGGACCGCACGGCTCAAGAGCCGGGCAGCCTCCGTAGTAGCGATCCCAGCGGACCAGGACAACCTGCCGGTCGCTTTTCTGAGGATCGAGCCGGAAAGGTCCGGTCCCCACCGGAGCGGCGGCAAACGCTTCGGTCCCGATGGCCGCGACCTTCGCCGGCACAATGGGTTGGAGACCGTGGAGCTCGAGGAAGCTCGGGAAAGGGGCCGAGAAACTGAAGACAACGGAGTCCTTCTCGACGGCGTTGATCCTGACTTCAACTCCCTCCGGCAGGCGCCCGGGAAGGACCTTCTCGTAGGTATAGACGACATCGGCCGGCCGCAGTGGTTCCCCATCGTGGAAGAGAACCCCTTCCCGCAGCCGGACGACTAGGCGGCGGCCGTCGGCGGCGAACTCCCAGGAGGCGGCCAATTCGGGCAGAAGGGCGCCGTCGGGTCCGAGGGTGCAGAGGGCGTCAAAGAGACAACGGAAAACAGTCGCCGCCTGGGGGTCGATCGGACGCAGGGGATCAAGATCCGGCCACTCGCCCAGCCCGAGACCGACGACGGCCCGTCCCCCGGGCGAGGCCAGGGTGGCGTCGTGCAGCGAAACGGCCCCCGCCGGTCCCGGACGCCATCCGGACAGGGCGGGGGTCGAGGCGTCCAGGAGGGGTACCCCCACCCCGTAGACCCAGGGCGCCTCCTCCAAGAGGAACTCCTGCGCCGCCCTGGCGCACTTCTCCCGTTCGGAAACGGTGGGGCGGGAGAGAAGTCCGGTCAGGAGTCGGGCCAGTTCGGAGTTGGAGTAGCCCGAGAGGTTCCCGTCTCCACCCGGCCCGAGCTTGGCCGCGACCAGGCCCAGGGGGTCCGGGCTGGGCCCGGACCAACCGATCAGGTAGGCGTCACCCTCGCCCGCCGCGGCCCGGCGGACAAGGTCGTCCCAGGACCGGATCTCGATCTCAACCCGCAAGCCAAGGGAGGCAAACTGAGCGGCGTAGGCCCGCGCGGCGGGGGCGTGCGCGGCATCGGTCTCCAGGGTCAGACGGAGCCGGGCCGGCGTTTCCGTGCCGACGGGGTCCCCCGCCGGGCCAAAGGTGACCTCGCGCCCGCACCCCGGGCCAAGGCCCAGGCCTCCGACCAGCAGGAGGCCCAGCAGAGCGATCAGGACCGGGCGAGCCCTTCTCCGAGAGAAGACGGCGGGCAAAGACTTCCACCTCCGGCGGGCGGGACGGGGGAAGACGCGGCATCCCCGGCTGCTCTTATGCCGGCGGCAAAGGGATTATGAGAGGGGGCGCGGCTCGGAGTTTAGAGCCCCGGGCGGTACCAACCCCAGTAGGCCGCCCAGGCGCCGTAGATCAAGGCCGTCAGAATGACGACGGTGAAAGCCCAGTTCACGAGGGAGAAGCGAACGAGGTGACGGCGGCGAGCCTCCCAGGGCAGAGATCTCCAGTGCTTACCGTCATCGCGATGGGTGAGTTCGTCCACCTCGCGAACGAAGCGGACGCGGAGAGCAGCCAGGACCACCAGGAGAATGCCGATCGTCGGCATGATCCATCCGGCTAAAGCAAACAAACGTTGTCCCAGCACCACGATCACCGCCCGCCGGAATGTTCCGCGCTGGTGGGTCTCTTCCTCTGTCCCGGCCGGTCACGTCCGGGGCCGCCGCGCCGGTCACGTCCGGGCTCAGAAGCCGCCGCACCGGCCGCACTGGGCGCAGGTCGAGCGCGGGTTGACGTAGAGGCGCCGGCCGGCCATCAACTGGATGGGGCTCGCCCGCCGGCACAGGGTGGCGGGAAGCCAGGCGGCCAGCAGGAAAGAGGTCGCGGCCAGAGCGAGAGCCCAGACAAGGTTGCCCACCGTCAGGTGAAGAGGGACCAGAGAAGCCCGGTCAAGGAGGCGCACCAGCGTGAGACCTCCTCCGAGACCCAAGAGGGTCCCGCCGACGGCCATGAACGAGCCCTCCAGGAGAAGAAGCAGGAAGACCTCGTCGTTCTCCGCCCCCAAGGCTTTGAGAACGCCCAACTGCACCTTGCGCTGGAGGAGGGACAGAAGCATGACGTTGAACACGCCCAACCCGGCGAGGACGAAGGTCAAAGCCAGGACCAGGTTCCCCGGAGAAAGGAAACCTCCCACGGACTGGTAGGCTCGGGAGGCCGGAAGACCCGCCCACCAGAGGGTCGCTTCCGGGAAAAGGGTGGCCACGCGGCGTCTGAGTCCCTCAAGGTCTCCGGCGTCCCGCTGCCAGACGGCGAACGAGTTGGGGCCCGCCAAAGCCGGCCGGGCCGCCGGCTCGGGACCGGTCGTGACCGCCGGCTCGGGACCGGTCGTGACCGCGAGGGTTTGGCGGAGGTCAAGAAGCTCGTCCAGGGGCATCACGACGGCCTCCCCGAGAAGAGCGTCGGAGGAAGCCGTCCCGAAGACTCCGGAGACGCGGTATTGCCGTCCGGCGAAACCGGCCGGACCGGTCGCCCCGAGACTCACGGAGTCGCCCACTCTGAGATGCCCGGCGGCCAGGCCTTCGGGGAGGAAGACCTCGCCCGGACCCTCGGGGATGGGCAGACCCAGAAGACCCCAAAGCCGTCCTCCGGGCGCCAGGCCCACGACCCAGCGGGTGCCCAAAGACGAGGCGGCCCGCCAGCGGTCGAAGGTTTCGTAGCTTCCGGCCTGGGCCACCCACTTGAGTTCCTCAACCGGCCGGCTGTCGGGTGACAGCGCTCCCAGAGCCACGACGTCGGCCGGCAGCGACAGATCCCGCGTCTTACCGGCCGTGCCCTCCGCCGCGCCGCCGAAAGACGCGGCCAGACCCAGGAACACGACTATGCCCGACCCGAGGGAGAGGCCAACGAGAAGATTGCGGAGAAGACGCCGACGCACGCTTCGCACGGCCAGAGGACCGTAAAGGGGTGTCTTGCGGGCGATGGCGAGGAGGTTTCGCGGGTGGAGTGCCCGCGCCAGCCCGGAGAGGCCGCGAAACAGGGCGTCCAGAAAGTCCATCATGGCCTGGAACTCTCCTTCTTCTCCACCTCGGCAACCTCGCCGTCGTGCATCCGGACGACCCTGTCGGCATACCCGCTAAACCCCGGGTCGTGAGACACGACCACGAACGTCTGGCCGTTCTCGCGGTTGAAGCGGCGGAAGAGTTCCATGATGTCCTCGCTGTTTCTGGAGTCCAGGTTTCCGGTCGGCTCGTCGGCGAGGACGATGGTCGGGCTGCAGGCCAGGGCTCGGGCCACGGCGATCCGCTGCTGCTCCCCACCTGACATCTCCAGAGGGGTGTGATTCGACCTGTGGGACATGCCCACGACCCCAAGGAGTTCCTTGGTTCTGGTCACCATTTCAGCCTTGGGCAACCCGATCATCCGCATCGGCAGGGCCACGTTCTCTTCGGCCGTCAGGTCGGAGAGAAGGTTGAAGAACTGGAAGACAAAACCGAGTTCGCGGCGGCGGAGGCGAGCCAGACCCGACTCGTCGAGTTTGCTGTAAGCCGTTCCCCTCAGGAGGATGTCCCCGCGCGTGGGACGGTCGAGCCCACCCAGGAGGTTGAGAAGGGTCGTCTTGCCGCATCCGGACGGACCGGTGACCAGAACGAACTCCCCTTGGACGACACCAAGGTCGGCCCGTTTCAGGGCCCATACCCCGTCGCCGACGGGGAACCTTCTGGCCAAGCTTGTCGCTTCCAGAATAGGTTTCATCCGTTCCCGCTCCTTCCGGCTAGTCGCTAAGCAGAGAAGCTGTCGGCGTCCGAGCCGCCTCCCAGGCCGGGAGGAAGCCGAAGACCAGAGACGTCCCGACCGTGAGGCCGATGACCACGCCGGCCGTCGTGAGAGTCAGGAAACCACCCTCGACGAGACTTGTCCTTGACCCGAAGAGGCTCGCCAGAGTAAGAAGACGGACCCCCAGGAAACCCAGAAGCGAACCCGCCAGGGCGTAGCCCAACGTCTCGGTCAGGAACAGGACCAGGATGTCCCGACCCGAGGCGCCCACGGCTTTAAGAATGCCTATCTCGCGGCGCCGCTGGGTGACGAGGATGTACATGTTGGCCACGACCAGGAGCCCGGCCACGGCAAAGGCCAGAAGCGACAACTGAGACTTCACGTCCAGGGCCAGGGTCGAGTGGGCGAAGTGCTGGCGAAGGACCTTCACGACATAAGGGTCGAGGCTGGTGAGCCTGGCCCGGTATCTGATCCCGGAGAGAGCAACCTCCTGGGGCACGGTCAGAACCGTGCAGTCCGGCAGAGCGGCAGCCAGTTCGGCGGCCAGCGTCTTGGCCTCGAACAGGCTTGCGGTCGTGATCTTGAGTTGACGCGTGAACCGGAAAGGCTGGCCGGAGACTTCTTCATAAATCTTGTCGAAGGTGCCCGCCGGGACCCAGACCTCGGGCTCATCGATCGCCACCGGCCAGGTCGGCCGGGCCCCGGCCTGCCCCGGCCCTGTCGAGGTATCCAATGGCACACCGAGTTCGAGGGGCACGCTGCCCAGGGCGAGCCTGTACTGCCCGTAGACTATGAAGTAGAAGGTCTTGGAGACGGAGAAGTCGACCAGCGGCGTTCCGTCGGCTGTGCGCCCGTTCAGGGTGGGAACCTCGACGACCAGCCGTCCACCGGTCGGCGGTAGGTTCTGTCCGAAACCGGCCTGGTTTACTAGGGCCACCCACTCGCCGTCCTGGGAGAGGCGGAAGTATCTCCCGGAGATGACGACGTCGCCGATGTCGAAGCGCTCCGTGTCGGCGGCGATGTCCCGACCTCGCAGGGTCACCGGGACCAGGGAGCGGCCGGCGGCGGTTTCCACGACCAGGGAGGCCCGCAGGAGTCGCCCCGCATCGATCCCGGCGATTCCTTCTACTCCCGCGAGTCCGGCGGGGAGAGCCGCGAGATCGAAGGTGGCCGGGGGCGCGCCCACCGGTGACAGATAACCTTCCGCCAACCCCGGGTGGAAGAAAGTCGCGTCGGTCGGAAGGTCCGGCGATAGGTCGCGCCATTCCCAGGAGGTGTCGGCCGAACCCGGCCCGCCGAAGATAAAGTGGTTTGGGTAGACCAGGATGTCGGCGCCGATCATTTGCCGCCACGGAAGGTCGGCGCCCTCGGCGTAGCCGCTGGATAGGGCCAGGGTCATGGTCATCAAGGCCGAGGCGACCATCATGCTAAGAATAATCATCCCGGTTCTGTTCCAATTCCGAACCACGTTCCTGAGGGCGATCTGGAAGAAGACCAAGACGCCACCCCCAACAGAATTCCTAGGTCCTCCTACGAACAGGCTCGGCCGAATGTTCCGGCGGCTCGTGGGTGAGTGGGGCCCGCTCCCGACGTGCTATATTAGGGCGGGTGAGAACATGGGTTACGACGCGTTTCTGGCCGCGGCTTCGGCCGCGGAGATGGCCGGTCTACTGACCGGCCGGGCCGTGCTGGAGGTTCGACCCCTCCTCGGTCTTGACCTCCTCCTGCGCTTTGGCCCGCGACGGACGCCGGCTTGGGCCGTTCTGTCCACTCAGGTCATGGCGGCTTGTTTCGGCGGCCCCGGCGAGTGGCCGGGCCTTTCCGCCGAGACGGTGGCGGCCGTGCCCTCCGACCCGGGTCTGGAGGCCTTGGTCAGGATTCTTGAGGTCCGGCTGGAAGGCCGAGCGGTGGACAGGGTGACCGTCTACCCGTGGGAGCGGACAGTCGAACTGGCCTTCGCCCCCCGCCAGGGGTTGCGGGGCGACGGCGAGCCCTGCTACCTGATTCACGAGGCCGCGCCCAAGCCGGCCAAGATCGTCCTGGTGCGGGGAGACCGGAAGGTGGCCGCCCTCTGGCCGACCGCCGACGGCGACGGGGTCACGGACGGGCCACCCCGGCTCGCTCACGGCCGGACCTACTCCCCGCCGCCCACGGGCTGGACGCTGTCGCCGGCTACCCTCGCGGCCGATCCTCGAGCTTTCGCCGCGGCTCTCGTCGCCGCCGCGGGAGAGAGCGAAGGCTGGAACGCTGAGAAGCCCAAACCGCTTTGGCGCCTACTCTCCGAGATCGCTCCACCGCTCGGCCCCACTCTAGCCCGGGAGATCGCCCGCCAGGCGGACAGGACCGGATCGAATCTCCCGTCGGGCTCGACGGCCCAGCCGTCGCCCGCGGTCGTCGAGGCTCTCTATCAGCGATTTGCGGAGGCTGTCTCCCTCTACGGGGCGGGTGTCCTTGAACCCTGTCTGGTCCTGCCGCGGGCGGGCCATCCGGTTCCCAAGGACGTCGCCGCCATGGAGATCGAACCGGGTCCCGGCTTCTTCCGTCTGCGATGCGAGAGGCCCGGGCTGGCTCTGGCCGCCTGGCATTGTTTGGGTCGCCTCGAGTCGGGCAGGGCGGGCCTTGCCGCCAGCCTGGAGCGGAGGCTACGAAAGGCCGTGACGCGGGCCGAGAAGAAGACCCGGCGCCAAGCCGGAGACGTGGCCGAGGCCGGTGAGGCCGCTGACCTCCGGCGGATGGGGGAGCTTCTCCTCGCCCACCTTTACGAGGCCCGGCCCGGTCAGACGGAAATCACGGTCACCGACTACGAAGGTGGAACGACCGCCATTCCCCTCGACCCGCGCCTGACTCCGGCCAAGAACGCCCAGCGCTACTTTGAGCGCTACCGAAAGGCCCAGCGGACGGCCGACCGGGACAGGCCTCGTCAGAAATCGTTGCTGGAGTTGGCCTGGCTGAAGGAAGCGGTCTTTGATTTCGATCGAATCCGAGAAGGGGACGACCGGTTGCCCGCCGGCGAGTTGCCTGCGGCGGACGGGCAGCGGGCGGCCGACGACCGCCCGGCCTCGGTTGCGGACCTCTGGCCCACGGCCGAGGAAGCGGCGAACACCCTGGCCGAATTGCGGGCCCTGGAGGCCGCGTTCGGCGATACCGGTCTCCTTCCGCGCCCGGGCCAAGGCGCCCCCGGAACCAAACCGAGGCCGCGAGCCTCCGCCGTTCGTGGACCCGGCCCCCGCCCGCGGGAGCCCTTCCGCTTCACGACCAGGGACGGTCTCGTCGTCCTGGCCGGGCGTTCGGCCCGGCAGAACGAGGCCTTGAGCCTGAAGATGGCGCAGCCCCGGGACATTTGGCTGCACGCCCGGGGGTGCCCCGGTTCCCACGTCCTGCTGCGGCTTCCTCCCGGTCTGGAAGCCGGGGATGTTCCGGCCGCCTCTCTCCTGGAGGCGGCGGCTCTGGCCGTCCATCTCTCCGCGGCGCGTGGCGGAGGGAAGGTGGCCGTAGACTACACCGAGGCCCGGCATCTCCGCCGTCCGCGGGGCGCTCCTCCGGGCCTGGTGCTCTACGAGCCCCACGAGACCGTCCTGGTAAACACGGACCTGGTTGGCTTGCCGCGGGAAACGCCCGCGCCGGAGCGGGAAGGATAGGGCCGGCCACAGCGGAATACAAGCTGCTCATCGTCGGCGAGATCTGATGGACGAGGCGAGGGGGGTCGAGGGGCGCTGAACGGCTCTTCGTTTGCCGAACTGCTCAACGGCCTACTCCGCATCCCGCCGGGGTGGTACTACACCATCCTGTTCGTCGCCTTCATCGCCGAAGGGACAAGCTTCCCCCTGGTCCACGTGCCGTCACTGGTCATGTTTCTGGCCTCGGCCTACCTCGTTTCGGCGGGACGGATCTCCCTGACCGCCGCCATCCTGGTGGCGACGGTCGGGAGCACGCTCGGAGGGTTCATCACCTACCGCTTCGGAAGCCGCATGTCGTCGGGCGCCGAAGACGCCGCTCCGGACGAGTCGTCGGCTAGGGCAGCGGGGAAGCCGGTACGGGCCGCCAAGGACCCGAGCTTCTGGACCAAGCCTGATCGTCTGAGGAGAGTCCAGCGCCTGGTTGACCGGTACGGCGCCTTGTTCGCCCTGACCGCCAGATGGCTCGGCGTCCTTCGCCCCGCGGCTCTTCTGGCAACAGGCATGGCCAGGATCAGTCCCTGGAAGGTCGTTCCCGCCCTGTTCGTGGGATCGTTGGTCTACTGCGCCTTCTACCAATTAGCCGCCGGCGGACTGGAGACTGTGTCCTTGCGCCTGCTGGGCCGGGTGGACCTGCCCTGGCTTCTTCTCTCGGCTCTGGGACTGGCCCTGGTCTGGGCAGCCGGGCTGCTACTTCTCAAACGAATGCGTCTTCTGTAGAAGGGTCCGGCTCGGGTAAGCCCGGGGAGGAAGACTGAAACCTTGACCTACGTCCGCGACGCCCTCATTGACTACCACATCCACACGACTTTCTCGGAGGACGGCCGTTCCAGTCCGGAAGAGTGCGCGGCTGCCGCCGTCTCGCGCGGACTGGGCGGAGTCACGTTCACCGAACACCTGGAGTTCATTCCTGACCTGGACGACCCCGAACCCGCCTACGTTCCGGGGCGGGTCCTCTCCGCCGCGAGCTATCTGAAAGCCGTGACCACCCTGCGCCGGACCTGGGGGCAGCGGATCACCATCGGGCTAGGGGCCGAACTCGGTCTTGAACCCCACAACCTCAAGGCCTACGAGCCCTACGTGCGGAAACATCGGCTGTCGTTTGACTACGTCCTGGGCTCGTTTCATTCCGTCCTGGGCACCCTGGTGCAACTGTCCGAGTTCACCGATCCGCTCGGCCCCAAGGCCGCGGCCAGGCTCTACTTCGAGCGGCTCCTGGAGGGGACAAAGCGAGCCATAGAGCTGAAAGCCTGCGATGTGCTTGGCCACTTGGACCTGGTCAAGCGTTCACCGAGCTTCGGGGCATTCCGGCTGGCCAACCACCGCCACGAGGTGGAGGAGATTCTAAGAACCATCATCGCGGCGGGAATGGGTCTCGAAGTGAACACGTCAGGCTGGCGACAGCCCCCCAGAGAGCCCTATCCCGGTCTGGACACCCTAAAGCTCTACAGAAGGCTGGGTGGAGAGATTGTCACCGTTGGTTCCGATTCCCATGCCGCTTCGACGGTCGGTCTGGAGTCGGCCAGAGCCCTGGAGTTCATCAGGGCCGCCGGGTTCACCCGCCTGGCCCTGTTTTCGGACCGGAAGGCGCGGTTCGTCAGTATCTAGACCGGACCCGTGTCCCCCTCCTCGGGTCCCGGGGTCGGACGCCCGATGAGGTCCCCTACGTCGTGATAGGTAGGATCCAGGTCGTGCAGGCTGGAAAGGATCTTCTCCGCCTCGGATAAATGGCCTGAAGACTTCAAGGCCACGCCGAGCCAGTACCGCGCTCCGAGGTAGGGCTCCGTCGCCGGAGCGTTGGCGCCTCCGGCCTCGGCGAGAAACGGTTCGAGCCTGGCCACGGCTTCGTGAGGTCGCCCAAGCCGGAGATCGATGACCGATCGCACGACGGCTCCCTCGGCCGGAAGCGTCTCCAGCCGGTCGATGATGGTCGCCGCCTCCTGAGCCTCCCCCAACTCCATCATGGCGTGAGCCAGAGCCACGGTCTCCTGGTCTGTCGGGCTGGGCACGTCCTCAAGGTAAGTCGCAGCCTCGGCCCAGTGACCAAGTTGGTAGTTGGTCAGGCCGATGGCCCGCAGAACCGCCGGAGGCGCGAAATCAGCCTCCTCCATGTCCGTGAAGTTGGTCAAGGCGGCCTCGAAGTCGCCGGTCTTGAACTGCCGGTGTCCCTGGATGTAGGCATAGAGGAGTTGGCGCTTGCGATCATTGCGGGTGCCGATGGCGTAGGCCAACACGAGCCCGACGGCTATCAGAGCGGCTACCCAGTTCCAGACTGACAGCGCGATGGCGACGGTGGCCGCCAGCACCGGCCAGATCGACGGGGCCAGGCCCTCCGGGTGCGGCGGGAGCGGCGAGGGCTTGGACAGCCTCAGGACCGCTTCACGCGCCTTAGCGGCCAGCCGGCGACGCCTCTCGCTACGGTTAGCGCGGGACCCGCGTTCGGTTATCTGGGATGAGTCTACACTAGTGGTCAACTCTTCTTACCTCCCCGGATTTGAGGCGGCGCCGCCGGTTCTGGGGCCGCCACCCAGAGGCACGGTGAAGGAAACCATGGCCCCGCCCTCGGGACTGCGTCCCGCCCAAACACGTCCCCCGTGGGCCGCAACGATTTCCCGAACGATGGCCAAGCCCAGGCCTGTCCCGCCCTTCTTGCGAGCTCGGGATCGGTCCACGGTGTAGAAGCGGTCGAAGACTCTGGCCAGGTCCTCCTCCGGTATGCCCGGCCCGCTGTCGCCGACCGAGACCAGAGCCGAGGACCGGTCCCCGGCCACCTGTCCTCCCAAGCCGACGCGGACGGTGACCCGGCCGGCGGCGGGAGTGAAGCGAAGGGCATTCTCCAGAAGATTGGCCAGGACCTGGTTCAGACGATCAGGATCGCCCCGCGTCCGCCGAATGCCAGCCTCCCCGACAAGCCGACCGGCCGGCGTCTCGCTCGGGTCCGGTCCACGCAGGACCAATTGGACGCCACCCGCGGAGGCTTGCGGGCCGTATTTCTCGACTGCTCCGGAGACCAGGGAAACCAAGTCGACGTCCCGCCAGTCGAAGCTGACTTGACCCGCCTCCAGTCGCGCCAACTGAAACAGGTCGCTGACGAGCCGTTCCAGGCGCGAGGCCTCCTCAAGAATGATGCCCACGTGGCGCTTGCGGTCTTCGGAGCTCCCGACGTTGTCCTCCAGGGCCTGGGCGAAACCCTTGATCGAGGTGACCGGAGTCCGCAGTTCGTGGGAGACGCTGGCATAGAGCTCCTGGCGCTCGCGCTGAAGGGCGCCGAGCCGCTCGGCCATGGTGTTGAACCCCGTGGCCACTCGACCGAGTTCGTCGTCCGACTCCACCGGCACCCTCTGACCGAAGTCGCCTCCGGCCACCCTGCTCGCCGCCGCCTCCAGGGCCAGGAGCGGGCGAGTCAGGCTGCGGGCCAGGATAAGGCTGGCGCCCAGCGACAGCAGGAGACCCAGGATCAGGGACTCGACGATGAGGACGAGGTAGTCCCTTGTCGTCCGGGTGACCTCGCCTACCGGCCTGACCAGAGCCACGGCCCCGGCGACCGATCCATCGGTGGCCAGGACGGGGGCGGCGGCGACAACCGACAATCGTCCCAGAGGATCGCGCAGGGTCTCCGAGCCCCGCAGGCCCTTGGTGAGGGCCCGGGTGACGACCCTGGATTGGAAGGCGGCCCCGGAGAGCCGGCCCAGCCTCTCCGAGCCCGCGATGACCCGCCCATCGGGACTGATGACGGCGAAGTCGGCGGCCGTGAGTTGGCTGACCAGGCGGGCCAGAAACGTTCCCCCGAGACCGCCCGGAAGTTCGTTCTTCTGCTGAAAGAAGGCCCGCCGGTCGAGAACCTCGGACACTTCGACCGCCTGGGTCTCCAGGGTCGTCGCGGCCGACTTGAGGAGGAAGCCTCGCACCCGGCCAAGGGTGACCAGGCCGATGAGGAGGATGACGACCAGGGTCAGGATGAAGTGGCTTAAGGCCAGGCGTCCGCGGATGCCCATCAGACCGGCCCCTTGTCGCCGGCGTTCTCACGGCTGATCTTGAACTTGTAGCCAATGCCCCACACGGTCTGAACGAAGCGCGGCTCGTCGGGACGGGCTTCAATCTTCTGGCGAATTCGGCGGATGTGAACGTCCACCGTGCGGAGGTCGCCGTAGTACTGGTAGCCCCAAACCCGCTCCAGAAGCTCCTCGCGGCTGAAGACGCGGTCGGGATGGCTGGCCATAAGCCACAGAAGGTCAAACTCCTTGGCCGGGCAGTTCACCATCTGGTCCCGAACCTCAAGCTCCCGGCTCAACCGGTTGAGGCGAAAGGATCCAAAGTCCAGGATGGGAGCGAGGCGCTGGGCTTCGGCGGCGTTCGTCGCGGCGTCCGAGACAGCGCCCGCGGCGGGGCCGTCGGTTGCGACCGACCCTCTCCGCTTCAGAACGGCCCGAGCCCGGGCGACAAGTTCACGGGGCTGAAAGGGCTTGGTCACGTAGTCGTCGGCGCCGAGGGCGAAGCCGAGAAGTTTCTCCGCCTCGGCATCCCGGGCCGTGAGCATGATAATGGGCGTGTTCCCCCAGGCCCGGACCTCCCGGCAGACTTCCCAGCCGTCGCGCTCGGGCAGCATCAGGTCGAGAATGATCAGGTCGGGATGGGCCGACTTAGCTGTCTCCAGGGCCAGGCGGCCGTTGTCGGCCTCCAGGGTCTCAAAGCCGGCCTGCCTCAGGTAGAGGCAGATCAGCTCTCGGATATGGGCCTCGTCATCCACAACCAGTACCTTCTGGCTCATGACCCTCAGTTTTCATCCCCCCCACCCCGGCCTCCTGCTCGCCGGAGACAACCATCCCCTTTCCCCCTCCGCGGTCCAGGTTTGACCGGCGGTCGAATAGCTATTCCCGGGGTGGTAAAGCTTGCCGCGCGCGGGTCTTCCCAAGCGATTCGAGGTCATGGCTCTCTGCATCCTGACGGGTGGACTACTTCTTGTCGGGCGCCTGGCCTGCCTCCAACTCGTCCGGGGCGAGGACTATTCCATCCAGGCTCGGATGAATGCGACAAGAGAAGTGCGCGGGCCGACTCCGCGGGGCCGGATCCTCGACCGCGACGGCCTGATCCTGGCCGACAGCCGGGGGCCGGCTCGGCTCTACCCGTTGGGGGCGGCCGCCGCCCATGTTCTCGGCTACCTGGGGGAGGCCGGCCCGTCTGATCTCGACCGCTATCCAGGGGTCTACCGGCCGGGCGACGTCAGAGGCCGGACGGGCGTGGAGGCGGCTGGCGACTGGGTTCTGCGTGGGGCGCCGGCGACCACGGTCTACGAAGTCACCGCCGAGGGCCAGGTCACCCGTGTCCTCGGCGTGGCCCCGGCGGAGCCCGGCCAGGACGTTCGCCTCACTCTCGACGCCGGCCTGCAGACCCTGGCTTTCAACCGCCTGGGAGAGGCCATGGTCAAGGTCAGGCGCGAAACAGACGGGCGAGCCGCGGCGCCGGGCGGGGCGGTCGTGGTTCTCGACCCTCGAACAGGCGCCATCCTGGCCATGGTCAGCCGGCCTTCTTTCGACCCCGGCGTTTTTCTCGCGGCGGGGGGCGTCGACACCGCGACCCTGGTCGGAGACCCCCAGACCCCTCTTCTCAACCGGGCCGTCGCCGGTCTATACGCGCCCGGTTCCACCTTCAAGATCGTGACGGCCGTCGCGGCCCTGCAGGAAGCAGTGACTGGGCCCAATGAGACCATCGTCGATCGCGGCGCCCACTGGCTCGTCCCCAAGAAGTGCTGGAAGCCGCGCGGACACGGTAGCGTTAGACTCGAAGAGGCCCTGGCCTGGTCGTGCAACACCTACTTCTACGAGATGGGACTCAGGCTCGGCCAAAATCGCCTGGCCGCTTGGACCCGCCGCTTCGGGCTTGGAGAGCCGACGGGCTTCGACCTTCTCGAGCCGCACGACCTCTTCGGCCCCGGGCGATCGGGTCCCGCCGGCGAGGGAAGCGAACCCTCGGGGACCCTGGCCACCGAAACCTGGAAGGCTAGCCGCTTTCCCGAAGATCCAACCTTTTGGCCGGCCGAGGTCGCGGACTCGGCCATCGGCCAGGGCTTCCACGCCTACACCCCGCTCCAGATGGCCGTGGCCATGGCGGCCATCGCCAACGGAGGAACAAGGTGGCGTCCCTACGTGATCCACGCCGTCCTCGATTCCGACGGCGCCGAAGTCGCCCGAGCCCGTCCGGATGCCTCCGGCCACATGGATCTCGCGGAGAGCACTCTCCGGGCGGTGCGGGAGGGTCTGCTGGCGGCGGCCATGAATCCGAGCCTGGACGGCCGCTACCCCGGCACGGCCGCCTGGTGCTTCGGACCCGTCTTTCGGTCCCGGTGGGGAGTGGAAGTGGCGGGCAAGACCGGCACGGCCGAGCACGATCCCGGATCGGGTCGGGCCGACGATGCGTGGTTTCTGGCCTACGCGCCCTACGACGACCCCCGCATTGTGGTCGCCGTCCTCGTGGAGGAGGGCGGAAGCGGCAGCCGCGTCGCGGCCCCGGTGGCTCGCGACATCATTGAGGCCTGGCTCAGAGAAGAGAGGGCTGGACCTTAGGTCTCGCCGACAGGGGCGTGAGGAAACCTCCCGTTGTGAATGCGCCGCAAACGACCGAAGTACTCAGCTTCCGACAGCTCCCTGCCATCCGTCGCGCTGACCAACCGGATAGGAACCGTTGGGGTGGTCTGGCCCAGCGGGTCAAACAGCAGGCACGTGACGTCCTCGAACTTCTCGGCTGGATCAGTGTACTCCGCGCGGCCGGTAATGGCGCCGAACAGCCTAACCGCCCGGCGGAAGGTGGACAGCGTCCGGCCGCCCGTGTGATCCATGTCCGCCGCGAGGGGAAACCCAAACAGACCGCAGATCACCGCGTACGGGAACCTCAGGTGGAGACTCACCGCTTCCGTGCACAGGTCGCCAAACCTGTTCTTTTGCCAAAGGGGGCAAAGCAGATGGTCTTAATGGATACCGCCAGGATAAGGCCATGCCGGTAGTCAGAGTAACTAACGTCGACCCTCTTGGGTCCAAGACCGCCCTGAAACTCCCGCTCGCCTCGCCCGCCGGGACCTGGCCGAATGTCCTCGAAGCCCAGAACCTCAAGATCGCGGGCTACCTCGGCCGCCAAGTTCGTGGAGAGGATTTCGGAGTAGCGCTTCTTTGCGTCCTGACGGGCATCATCACCCGGCAGGCTCCCGGTCCGCTCAACCGCCCGCGCAAGACTCAAGCTTCCTCCCCCTTCCCCGCTTCAGTCGTCTCTCCCGTAGCTGGCGCGTTCCGTCGGACAAGAGGTGACACTCACGCCGACTTAGACCCAAGTGCTCGATGAGGAGAAAGCGGTCCACGATGCCCCGAGCCTCATCGAGACGATCCGACCTCAGAAGCGCTTCCACGTCGTCCGCCACCTCGCCCGCCCTTGCCGGGTGGCACAGGAGAATCCGCTCGGCTTCCTGCGGCTCCATCTTGAGAAGTCCTCCGTCCATGCTGTGTCCCTCTATCTCGGCGCTCAACTGGCTCAGGGAAGACTGAAACGATAGCGCGAGCCAACGCGTTTCAGGAGCGCCCGGACTGACGCGCAGCGCGTGCAGAGTGTTCGGGACGACGACACCCGCCTCATTGGCGACAAGGCGAGGACTAGTGCCGCTCATGTAGGTCAGAATCGCGTCCGGTTGGAAGACGTGCGGCACACGATACCAGGGCTTTCTGACGCGGCACTTGTAGGTATGGGCCACTCCCCGGCTTTCGCCCCGCGCAAGGTATGTCCGTACCCCCGGAGGAAGATCAGCAAGATCTTCGGGCAGATACAGAAGCCGAGATCTCTCCCCGCGCCCCCAATCCTCGCCCCATCCTGACCCCGGTAGGTCAGACCACGAAGGTGGGCGGAGCGCGTCACCGCTCTCAGGGTGCACGAAGACGGAATCGAAAACTCCTCCATCATCCGCCGGTCGAGATGGAAGAAGGAGTTCGCCCCAGTCACATACCCAATCCCGACCCCCGCCAGTGTCCCCAGCCGGGTCACTCCCTTGGCCGTGGAGATCTCTGAGTAGAGATGCCGCGTCGACAAGGGCATGTACTGAGTGACGAACCGGGTCTCCCCCGACAGCAGCCCGGTGCAGTCCAAGGGCTCCGCCGATGCGGCGCCCCCCGGATCGATCGGGTCGAGTAGGGCCAGCGCCTCCGCGCTTGACACATCCAGCAGTTTCAGATCCAGGCCTCCCGCGGCCCGAGGGTTGGGCCATTGCCGATCGTCCGCGAGCAGAAGCATCGTATCCTGACTCAAGTGTGAGAAAGGCCGTTCCCGAAACGTAAGTAGCGTCACTGAACGGAAAGATCGTAGAAGGAAGCCGAGGACCGGCCGCGCGTACGCCGCGTGGCAGATCTCCGCTGGAACGACCATCGCCAGCCGGCCGCCCGCCTTGAGACATTGAACCGAGGCAATGATGAAGGGCGCCCACGAACTGCTGAGGCGCGAGAGTTCGACGCCGGATGCCCTGGCGAGCGAAAGGGCCATGCGGCGACCCTCGCCGCTGAACTTCTGATACCTCACGAAGGGTGGGTTGCCGACAACTGCGGTGAAGAGACGTTCAAGTCGCGGGGCGATGCTGAAGAAATCACCTAAGATGAGGTCGGGTTCAAGAGTTCGGGGGGCTCCGGCCAGCAGCCGAGAGGCTCGGTCGTACGCGGCGGCTTCAAGCTCAACACCGGTGACTCGGGCGCTCTCCCCATTTCCGAGGCGAGACAGTAACTCCAGCGCTGTCTCGAGGAACACGGCGCCGCCGAAGCAAGGATCGAGGATTCTCTCTGACGACGAGCGAACGGCCCAGCCGACGAGGAAGCGCGCGATCTTCTCATCGGTGTAGAAAGCCCCCAGGGCCTTCTGCGCATTGGTGGCGCACACTGCGACCCGCCCCTTGCGGTCCCATGGACTGAGCGACGACCTTCCAAGCTACTTCAAGCGACCTGAACCGAAGTCCTTGTGGATGGTCCAGGCGGTTGCCGACAAGTCGGCCGGTCAACTACGGACCCTACCCGACGGCGTCCTGTTCCTTGGGTCGCACCAGGGGCACACCGTCACGGCAGAGCGGGCATTGCTCGGGCACGTAGGCCGGGGCCTCCATGAGAGCCAGGGCCGAGACCAGGACATCCGGGCCGAGATCGAGAGTCTCGACGGCCTTGCCGGCCGTCCGGTCGATGATGAGACCCACTCCGACGACCTTGGCCCCGGCGGCCCGGACAGCGGCCGCCGATCGGAGGACCGATCCCCCTGTTGTCAGGACGTCCTCGACCAGAAGAACCCGGTTCTCCGGGCCGAGCCTGAAGCCCCGCCGGAAGACCTGCGAGCCGTTCTGCTTCTCCGTGAAGGCGCTTCGCAGGCGGAGTCTCCGAGCGACCTCGTGAGCCAGGATAACCCCGCCCATGGCCGGTCCGGCGACCATGTCGGCGCCGAGGTCGGCCAGCCTGTCGGCCAGGGCCCACCCGATCAGGGAGGCGTCGTCCGGGTACTGGAGGACCTGGGAACACCGGATGAAGACCGGACTGTGCTTGCCCGAGGTCAGGTGGAAGTGGCCGTCGAGAATGGCGCCGACCTCGCGTAGGCGGGCGAGAAGGCGTCCGGAGTCCAGCTCCTGTGTCGACACGATTTCCTCACTCCTTCCGAGGCTTACCGGGAAACTCCCGGTCTTCGTCAGTCTCTCCCGCCGTCAGTGAGCGCTTCCCCGAAGGGGCGGGGGCGGCCGCGCTCCCGCAGAGCCGCCACGAGTTCCTCCCCGATCCGTTCGGCCGCCTCGACCGGATCGGCGGCTGCGGTGATGGGACGGCCGACCACGACCAAGTCGGCGCCGGCCAGAATGGCCTGGCGTGGCGTGGCCACGCGGACCTGGTCGCCGGTTCCGGCGTCCCAGACCGGGCGCACGCCGGGGGTCACGATGAGAAACGGTTCGGGGTGGGCGGCCCGCAACAGAGAGGCCTCCTGAGGCGAGGCGACACAGCCGTCAAGTCCGGCCGAGTGGGCCAGAACCGCCAGACGCATGACCTGGTCCACAAGGTGGCCGGCCACTCCTGTCTCGGCCAGAGTCGCCTGATCCACACTCGTCAGCACGGTCACCCCGAGGAGGCGCAGATCGTAGGAACCAGCGGCCTCGACCGCCGCTTTCAGCATGGCTGGTCCGCCGCAGGCGTGGACGGTAAGGAGACTCGCGCCGGCCCCGCCGGCCGAGGCCACCGCTCCCGCCACGGTGTTGGGTATGTCGTGTAGCTTGAGATCGGCGAAGACCAGGTGACCCATCTGCCTGAGTTCGGCCAGGACCTGGGGTCCCTCGGCCACGAAGAGTTGAAGACCAACCTTAACGAAGGCTACCCGGCCGACGAGCCTGCGGCCGAGATCTAAGGCGGGGCCCTTAGCCGGAAAGTCCAAGGCCACCACCAGAGGCGGAAGTCGCTCCATCACTACGTCTCCTCCCTATCGGAGCGGGCGCCGGGCCCACCACCGCCGGGCCCGCGACCGCCGGGTCCGCGGGCGCCGGGTCCGCCACCGCTGGATCCGCAATCGCCGGGTCCGCAATCGCCGGGCCCGCCACCGGCGGCGGAGGAGGGTGGGTAGCGTCCCACGAAGCCCGTGTTGGCCCGACCGACCATCTCGGCCACCCGTCCGAAACCCTGCTCCGTCATGAACTCGCCGAGCTCCGCGACCACCCTCCCGGGGGCCGACGGATCAACGAAAATGGCCGTACCCACGGCCACCGCCGACGCGCCGGCCATGAGAAATTCGGCCGCGTCACGCCCGGTCCAGAGGCCACCCATCCCGATGATCGGCACGGTGACGGCGGCGGCCACCCGATAGACGGCGGCCAGAGCCACGGGCTTGATGGCCGGACCGGAAAGCCCCCCGGTCCCCCGGGCCAGCACCGGCTGCCTGGTCTCCAGGTCTATGGCCATGCCCACCAGGGTGTTGATGAGGGAAATGGCGTCCGCCCCGGCGGCGACGGCCTCCTTGGCGACAGCGGTGATGTCCGTGACATTGGGGGTAAGCTTGACGATCAGGGGAAGCGAGGTGGCCCGCCTCATCGCCGCCACGACCGACCCGGCCGCGGCCGGGTCGGCCCCGAAGGCAAGACCACCCTTGTCGACGTTGGGGCAGGAGATGTTGGCCTCCAGGGCCGCCACGCCGGCGACACCCTCAAGGCGGCCGGCCATCTTGGCGTAGTCCTCCACGGTGTCGCCCACGACGTTGACGATCACCGGAACGTCGAAGCCCCTGAGCCAGGGAAGATCAACGCTCAGGAAGTAGTCCACTCCCGGGTTCTGTAGGCCGATGGAGTTGAGCATTCCCGCCGCTGTCTCCACGGTGCGGGGAGGCGGGTTACCCTCCCGGGGACTCCACGACGTGCCCTTGACAACGATGGCCCCCAGGGTCGACAGGTCAATGAGATCAGCGTACTCCCGACCGTAGCCGAAAACCCCGGAGGCGATCATGACCGGGTTTCGCATCTTGACACCGGCCACGGTTACGCCGAGATCGGGGCCAACGCGGGCGGGGCCAACGCGGGCGCGGCTACTGGTCATGGCTAAACGCGCTCCAATCCAACTCGCCGGCGAGGAAGACCGGGCCATCCCGGCAGACGCGCTGGTAGGTCACGTCCCCGGCGCTCTTTCCGGACCCCGGCCGGTTCACGGCCACGGCGCAACCCCGGCAGGCCCCCACTCCACAGGCCAGGCGCTCCTCAAGGGAGACCCAGGCCGGGACGTTCCACTTCTGGGCCAAGCCATGCACGGCGGCCAGCATGGGGCGAGGGCCGCAGGCGTAGATCACCGGTCGCCCTCCGTCTTGTCGCCGGAGGACCGGTTCGACGTGCTCGGTGACCTTGCCGGTCTCCGTCCCGGGGGTTCCATCCTCCGTGGCGACGACAAGACCACCCCGGTCGGGCAGACCCCGGAACGGCTCGACCAGATCCAGGTCGGCCCGTCCCGCGAACCCGATGAGGATCGAGACGGCCGGCCCCAGGCGCCTGGCCAGAAGGAGAAGGGGGGCCACGCCGATGCCGCCGCCGACGAGGATGGACGGCCCCAACCCGAGGGGAAACCCCGTTCCCAGCGGGCCGATCAAGTCGAGATCGTCTCCCGGCAGGCTTTCGGCCAGGGCCCTCGTGCCGGGGCCCTTGACCCGGAAGAGGAGGTCGATCGTGCCCTTGGCCTCGTCCACGTCGTGCAGGCTCAGGGGTCGCCGCAGAAGAGGCAATGCGGGAGGTTGGCCCCGTCTTCCGGCCCGGGGCGGCGGGGCGAGAATGTGGACGAATTGACCCGGCTGGGCGTCGGCCGCCACGGCGGGGGCCTGGAGACTGAGGCGATGGTAGACGCCCACCCCGAGCGGGCCGCTTTCCGCCACCTTGGCCAGGCCCCGCCAGATACCCGTCACGGAAAACCCCTCCCCTCGCCTAGACCAGCTTCCCGTCCAGCACTACCGGGCGCCCGCCGACAATGGTCGCGGTGACCTTGCCCCGGAGGCTCATCCCGCCCAGGGGCGTGTTGCGGCTCTTGGAGGCGAACTCCTCGGGCGCCACTGTCCACTCGGCCTTCGGGTCGATGATGGTGATGTCCGCGTCGGCTCCGACGGAGAGGCTGCCCTTACTCTCCAATCCCAGGAGGCGAGATGGGTGCAGACTCATGAGACGGGCCACGCCCAGCCAGTCGAGACGCCCGGGCTCGACAAGGTTCGTGACCACGAGGCCTACGGCGGTCTCAAGCCCGACAATGCCGAAGGCGGCGTAGTTGAACTCCACATCCTTGTCGTCGAAGTGGTGTGGAGCGTGGTCGGTGGCGATCAGGTCGATGAGTCCGGCCTGGAGGGCGGTCAGAAGGGCTTCCACGTCGCGGCCGCTCCGCAAGGGCGGGTTGACCTTGGTGTTGGTATCGTAGTCCAGCCGCCGCACGGCCTCGTCGGTCAGGACAAGGTGGTGGGGTGTAACGTCGGCCGTGACCCGGATACCTTTCTCCTTGGCCCACCGCAGAAGGTCCATCGAGCCCGCCGTCGACAGATGGGTCAGGTGGAGACGGCCGCCGGTCCTGGCCGCGAGGATCAGGTCTCGGGCCACCTGGACCTCCTCGGCCGCGGCGGGGATGCCCCGCAGGCCCAGGACCGTGGACCAGTAGCCCTGGTGCATCACGCCTTCGTTAAACAGTTCCTGATCCTCGCAGTGATCGATGATGGGCCGGCCGAACATCTTGGCGTACTCCAGAGCGCAGCGCATGACCTCAGCGTTCCCCACCGGGTGTCCATCGTCGGAGAAGGCCACGGCGCCCGCGGCGGCCATGTCGCCCATCTCGGCCAGCTCGAGGCCTTTCTGGCCCTTGGTGACCGCCCCGATGGGAACAACGTTGACTCGACCGGCCTCGGCCGCCCGTCTTAGAATGAACTCGATCCCGGTCCGATCGTCGATGATCGGATCCGTGTTGGGCATGCAGGCGATGGTGGTGTAGCCCCCAAGAGCCGCGGCCGTCGTGCCCGAGGCGATGTCCTCCTTGTACTCCTGACCCGGCTCGCGGAGGTGAGTGTGGGCGTCGACCAGCCCGGGCAGAACCACCTTGTCCCTGGCGTCGATGACAACCGTGTCCGGGTCCCCCGTCTCGCGCCCCCCGGGCGCCCCGACCGAGACAACCCGACCTTCTTCCGTGACAACGTCGGCGATCTCAAGACCTTTGCCGAGGGGATCGGCGACCAACCCGCCCTTAATGATCAGCCTCATCTGGCCTCACCTCCCGCGCTCCGGTCGACGACCGCCGCCGTCGAACTACTCTCGCCCGTGGCGCCGCCCAGGAGCAGGTAGAGAATGGCCATCCTCACGGCGACACCGTTAGTAACCTGCTCGGTGATGACAGAGTAGTCCGCGTCGGCCACGTCGGAGGCGATTTCAACCCCGCGGTTCATCGGGCCGGGATGCATGAGAATGAAGCTGTCCTTGGCCAGAGCCAGCCGCGTCCGGTTCACGCCGAAGAGGCGGGCGTACTCGCGGATGCTCGGGAACAGACCCTTCTTCTGCCGCTCCAACTGCAGGCGAAGGACCATGACCACGTCGGCGCCCTCGATGGCCTCCTCGACCCGGTAGGTGGAGCGGACCCGGCCGCCATAGCCGGAGAGAGCCTCTCCGAGACGGTCGACCTCGGGCGGGATGAGGGTGGCTGGACCGGCCAGCCAGACCTCGGCCCCCATCTTCCCCAGACCCCAGATGTTCGACCGGGCCACCCGGCTGTGGAAGACATCGCCGATGATGGCCACCTTGAGGTTCTTGAGGTCGCCCCTCCGCTCCCGGATACTGAACATATCCAGCAAACCCTGGGTCGGGTGCTCGTGCATTCCGTCGCCGGCGTTGACGATCGAGGCCTGGCAAATGCGAGCCAGGAAGTGCGGAGCGCCACCAACCGGGTGACGCATCACGATGCAGTCGATGCCCATGGCCTCCACCGTCCAGGCGGTATCCTTGAGGGTCTCCCCCTTGACCACGGCCGACGTGGTCGTGGCGATGTTGACCGTGTCGGCGCTCATGTACTTGCCGGCCAGCTCGAACGAAGTCCGCGTGCGGGTGGAGGCCTCATAGAACAGAGTCAGAACCGACTTGCCTCGAAGGGTGGGAACCTTTTTGATGTCGCGGCTGAGGATTTCCTTGAGCGATTCGGCGGTGTCGAGAATGGTCATCATCTCCTCGACATCCATGTCCTCAAGGGCGAGGATGTCCTTACGTCCGAGCAATTCCTTCACTCCCTCCGAAGAAGAAGACCCTCCGGCCGTGTCGCGGGCCCAGGGTCTTCGGCTTCCTACGTCCCTTGCCGGCCTCGCTGGACCGGTCCTTAAAGGGCCTCATGATCTCCGCTCCCCTACTTCCCCTGCTCCTCTACCTTCTCCACAATGAGAACCTTGTCTTCGACTTGGTCGATTTCGGTGAACTTGACCTCGATGACCTCACGACCGGAGGTCGGGACATTCTTGCCCACGTAGTCCGCCCGGATGGGCAACTCGCGGTGGCCGCGGTCGATGAGCACAGCCAACTGGATGCTCTCGGGCCGGCCGAGATCCATGAGGGCGTCCATGGCCGCTCGAATAGTGCGCCCGGTGTAGAGAACGTCGTCGCAGAGGATGATCCTCTTGCCTCGGATACTCCCGGGGACCTCTGTCCGGTGAACCTCCGGGGCGTCCGAACGGGTTGTCAGGTCGTCCCGGTAGAGGGTGATGTCCAGGATGCCGAGGGGAACCTCCTTACCCTCGATCTCCCGGACGTTGTCCCGCAAGCGTTCCGCCAGAGGCACACCCCGTCGCCGGATGCCGATGAAGACCAAGTTCTTAACCCCTTGGTTCTTCTCGACGATCTCATGGGCCACTCGTCGCAACGCCCGATCGATGGCCTGCTTGTCCATGATTTGCGCCTTCTCCTGAAGGATCACGATCCATATCATCTCCTTTCGTTGGGCCAGTCCGTCACCGGCCGAGGCTGTCGAGACCACAAACAAAAACCCCTCGCCTTAGGGCGAGGGGTGATGATGACCTGGGCCGCGATCTTGAAACACACCAGCGGAGTTCATCGGCTTTGTCTCCTTACCGGCCTCACTGGGCCGGCTTAAAGGGTAGGGCGTCGGTGCTGCTCCAAGTCTAGCGGGGCGGAGAGGGCTTGTCAAGGCAGGAGCCCGCCCGCGTCTGCCGTAGTGAACCACCTCGTCAGGAGGTCTAGCACATGTCCCTGGTCTCGCCCGGCACGACTCCGAACCGTTCCCCCTCCATGCGTCTGCCCGGCTACGTCTGGCCGCTCCTTGTCCTCTGGTTGGTTCTCGTCGCCGTCGCCGCCGTCTTCGCCCCCAAGCTCGACGGCGTCGCCCGCCAGAGAGTCTCCAACGTCGAGGGCAGCGACAGCCAGGCCGCCGGCGACCTCATCCGGGCCGAGTTCGGCGACTCGCGGGAGTCCAGCATTCTCATTGTGTTCGCCAGCGACACTCTCGACGTGTCGGAACCCGCCTACCGTCAGAGGGTGGAGCTGGTGCTGGCGGAGGCCTCGTCCGTCGCGGGTGTGACGGGCACGGTGTCCTACTATGACAGCGAGGCCGCCTCCCTCCTCGGGCGCGACGGCCGGAGCACAGTCGCGACCTTATCTCTGGCCCGGACCACCGAGGAACTCCTCGCCCAGGCCCTACCCGATCTCGACAGCCGGCTGGCCTCGCTCAGAGATGGCCCGGTGAGCTTCTTCATCACCGGAGAGGCGGCCATCGCTAGAGACGTGCGGGAGTCTTCGACCGTGGCTCTCCGCCGCTCGGAGCGCCTGGCCATCCCGCTGGTGCTCCTCACCCTCATCCTCATCTTTGGCTCCCTCGTCGCCGCCGGCATTCCGCTCCTTCTGGGCGGCGTGGCCGTGGTTGTGACCTCGGCCGTGGTCTACTTTCTGTCGAGCTTCATGACCGTCGATAACCTGGCCCCGAGCATGATCTCGATGATGGGCATGGGGGTGGGGGTCGACTACTCTCTCTTCCTGGTCTCCCGGTTCAGGGAAGAGCTGGGCCATGGGCACGACCGCGTCCCGGCCATGACCCGAACCCTGGCTACGTCGGGCAAGGCCATCGCCTTCTCCGGCGTCACGGTCATCGTGAGCGTGGCGGCCGCCTTCATCGTGAAGATCGCCATGATCCGGACCTTGGCCCTGGCCGTGGTCCTGGTTATCCTGGCCGCCGTGATCACGGCCCTGACTTTCCTGCCCTGCATCTTGCTCCTGCTGGGCCCGAACGTGGACCGGCTCAAGCTGCCCGGAGCTCGCCGGCGCGCCGCCGCCAGCCAAGGTTTCTGGCGCCGCTGGGCCCTCGGGGTCATGAAACGGCCCTGGGTCTACCTCGTCCTCGTTCTCGTTCCCCTCGTGGCCATGGCCCTGCCGGCCGCAAGACTGGAGACGGGTTTCGCTCTCCTGGAACTGGTGCCCGAGGATGGGGAGTCGCGTCTGGCCGCCGACGTTCTCGGCCGGCAGTTCGAAATCGGGCTGATCAGCCCGATCGAGGTCGTGGTCAAGGTGCCCCGGGGCACGGTAGTCTCCGAGGAGAATCTGCCCAAGCTCTACGCCCTGGCTCAGGACCTCCGCCAGGATCCGGAGGTGGCCCAGGTCATCGGGGTCACCAGCCTCGACCCGGAGTGGACCTACGAAGACTACGAGGCAACCTTCATCGATGGGCCCCGGCTCGTGGCCGAATCGACGGCAGACCTCGGCCAGGGCGCCGATGGCCTGGCCCAGTCCCGAGCGGCCCTGGGCCAAATCGAAAGTGGCTTGAGGGCGATGCAAACCCAACTCGCGGGGGCCCAGACCGGCGGCGCCGCCGAGCTATCCCAACTCACCGCCGGCCTGCGACAAGCTCAGATCGGCATGGCCGAGGTTCAGGGCGGGCTGACAACACTGGCCGGCTCGGTCACCAGCCTGTCGGGGGCCGTCGGGCAGGTTCGCGCGCAGGTGGACACGGTCAAAGGGAACCTTGAAGCGATGTCGTCGGCGGCCAAGGCCGACCCTCACTTCGCTGTCGCCTACCAGTCGGCGGTGACGGCCCTGGCCATCCTGGACGGGGTGAACCCGCTCACCGGAGAGTCGACCGGTAGCCTGGCCGCCGCCCTCCAGAGTATCGGGGCCGGCCTCGGCCAGTCCTCGGGCGCCCTCGGGGGCATAGCCGTCGGCTTGGACCAGGCCATCGCCGTCCTCCAGAGCGCGGCCGGCGGCCAACCAGGAGACACGGCCGGCGCGGTCCTGCAGGCTTCCGCGGGATTGGAGCGAGCGGCCGACGGTCTGGACCGGGTCATCGCCGGTCTGGGCGAGATGGAGACAGGCCTTCGCCAGGCCTCGGGCGAGGCCCAAGATCTCGACCTGGCCACGCTCCTGGCAGACAGCGACCTGCCCCTGAAACTCGTCCTCAGCCAGGCCACCGCCACCCAGCGGGAGAGCCTGGAGACTCTTGTCAACACGGAGAGCGGGTCCAACGTGGCCGTGTTCAAGGTCATCGCAAGAAGCGGCCCGGACGACCTGGCCACCAGGGATCTGGTGACCCGCATCCGCGAGACCATCGGTCTCAAGGCCGCCGCGGATGGCATCGACCTTCACGTCGGCGGCCTGCCGGCCTTCGTCACCGACTTCAACGCCGAGTTAACGCGAGCCTTGCCCAAAGTGATGGCCCTCGTGCTGGTCATCACCTTCCTGGTTCTCATGGTTCTCCTCCGTTCGATCCTTCTGCCCCTGAAGGCCGTTTTGATGAACGCCCTGTCCGTGGCCGCGAGCTACGGTCTCCTGACCCTGGTCTTCCAGGAGGGGCACCTGGCCCGGTTCATCGGCGTCAGCCCGCTGGGCTACATCGAATCGCCCATCATCCTGATGCTCTTCGTCGCCCTGTTCGGGCTGTCCATGGACTACGAGGTCTTCCTTCTGTCGCGGGTCAAGGAGAGCTACGACCAGAGCGGCAACAACGAGGAGGCCGTGGCCGAGGGCCTGGAGCAAACGGCGGGCATCATCACCGGGGCCGCGGCCATCATGATCTTTGTCTTCGGGGCCTTCGTCTTCGCCGGTCTCGTGGCCATGAAGGAGTTCGGTTTCGGCCTGGCCGTGGCCGTGGCCCTAGACGCGACCCTCATCCGGATCATCCTGGCCCCGGCCTTCATGCGCCTCATGGGCCAGTGGAACTGGTGGGCCCCGCAGTGGCTGAAGAACATCTTGCCCAGGGTGGGAATTGGGGAGTAGGGCGAGGGGCGTCGTGGGGACCCTCTGCCCGGGCAGTTCCACGCGGGTGGACGTCGTTACGTTGGGGCTTGGCAGGCGGCGTCGCGCAGGGGGCGTCGCGGAAGCGCGCTCACGACGCCCCCCTGTCTTCTTGCGGTGGGGCATCCCAGCTACGAGCCGCAGTCGGCCTGGTTCGCCGAGAGCGTGCCACTGAGCAACATGCCAGTCTGCGACTCGTCGTTCGTCACAACCACCTTGAGCGTGTTCATCCCGACGATGAAGCCGGACGTGATGTTTACAGGGAGGCCCGATCCGGTGAAGGGAGGGTTGTTCACCGTAGCGGGGGGGGTCGTCGGAGAGCCGTTGAAGAACAGCTTCGCATGGTTGTCAGACCACAGCGTGAGATTGATCTGCGCGTTCTGGAAGGTCCAGCACAGGCAGAAGCTGAGCTCGTAGGCGTAATCGCCCTTCGCGCCAGAGTTGCTCCCGCTGGTGCCCACCCATTTGGCTGAACCCGGCTCCACGCCCCATGCGGAACAGGGAGGCATAGAAATCGGCGCCGGGCCGACCACCATTGGTGGCGTGCTGCCAGTCGGCAGCGGTGGGGCGAGCCGCCACTGCGCCACGCCGGTGCTGATATCCATTCTTAAGTCCTTGCAGCGTGGGATGATCCGCGCCGGCACGCGCTCCATGTGCATCGCCCCCAGGCGCCCGTCCTGGACAGCCGCGCCCGTGTACACGCCGACCACGTCGAGCTCCTCTTCGCTCTCAATGACGAAGTAGCCCTCAACAAAGGACTGCGGGCTGACGAAGTCCAAGTGGTCGTACTCCGTGGCCTCGTCGGGTCCGAGTTGGTGGAGCTGAAAGGGAGAGATCACGCCTGGCCTTCCGTGGGAACCCGAGATGGCCAGCTTGACAGCGTAGTTCACCTTGTGACGCCACGGGTTGTGCACGTTTACGCTTGTGAAGTAGATGCCCGGGCCGATGGGCGTGGGCCTGCTGTCAACCTTGCCTTGGATTACCTTGACCGCATACTGGTAGATGACACATGCCATGACCTGTTACCTCCTCGCTGCTGCACTTCGGCTTTCGCGTCCCCTCCCTCACGGGTCATGACTATGGGCGGGTGGTGGGGCTTGGGGAACGATGACGGTACCATTTCCCGGCACTGTTCCCAATTCCTTTCAGCTGCCTAAGGCTAGACACCTGCTCATGGAGAAGGCTTGCGCGAGGGAGGTAGTATCTCGTAAGCCACCGCGAGGGGGTCAACGGCTACAGCTACGAGGATGACCACAGGAACGACCACAGCCGTGCGAGCCGCGGCCGCGCCACAACCTCTGGGGGCACGGCGGGCCGCCCCAGGTGGGTTACAGCTTGGCCTGAAACAGGCGCCACGATGGGGCTGGACAATGGTCAGCCTACCGGCGGAGATGCTGGTCCTGGAGACCAAGGGCCAGGACACCGAGCAGGACCGAGTCAAGCTCCGCTATCTGGACGAATGGACGGCGGCCGTGAACGCCCACGGTGGCTTCGGCCGCTGGCGCTGGGCCGTTGCCCGCGAGCCGGGGGAGGTAAGGGACATCCTGACGGGGGATGCGAAAGCATCCTTGCGAGCGTAAGGGGCCACATTGCCCCTGCTAGAGGTCCTGCTTAGGGCCGCGTTCTGGACAGCGGCCTAGGAACCACCTCCGGAGTAGGCAGCGGCCTCGATGGCCAAGGCGTACAAGGTCTCGGCCAAAGCCCGGAGACGCGCTTCCTCCTTGGCCAGAGCCTGAGGAAGTGCTATGTCGTTAAGTGAGCCCATGCCGCCGTACAACGCCAGCACCTTTCCCGATAGCCTCCGCCAGCCCGGCAGATCTGCCTCCTCGACCTCACGAGCTGTGTCCCTAAGCAGAAAGAGGGACCCCAGAGTAGATTTCTCCGGAGAGTATCCGTTCCGGCCCAGCTCTGAGACGAACTCGTCGAGAGTATGGACAAGCCTGCACTGCAGATTAAGCAACTGCCTTCCCCCTCTAGCGAGGCACTCAAGACCTAGTGCTGAGACAAGACCTCGCGTTGTAAAGCAAGTCTGCCTCGATCGCATTGGCTGGTTTCGTGAGACCGCCGGCGACCACCGCCGCGCGAAGCCGGTGCCGGCAACACCTGGCCAGGCTTCAGGTGCTCTTCCGGCTGGGCAGGGGAACCATGGCTGCCCACGTATCGTAGACATTCCTCAAGCCGGTCCCATCCTTCTTGCCTTCAGCCAATCCGTAGGCTAGGACCCGCGCCAACCCCACGGGATCGACTGCGGGGGGGATAAGCCCAGCCAGCGCAGGCATGTTGTACTCCATCAGTCTCTTGGGCTTGGTCACCCTCACCCAATGGACGCCTGGTACGTTCTCCTCCATGACCCGGCCCAGGTACATCCCAATGTCGTACGCCAAGGAGAACGTCTCATCGGTAAGCGTCCAGTCGTCAATCGCCACCGACTTAAACCACTCCGGTCCGGTTCGGTAGATGGCGTCCTTCTCTTCCCGAGAGCGCGACCGCGTGGTCACCGCCCGCGCGAACCAGTCTCCCAGGGCATCGAGCGAGTCGCGCGTGAAGTTGGCAGTCCAGGATGCGAAACTGGGTGTCGACCTCACACATTTTTCCAGTCCGGCAATGCGAACCGGCATTTCGTTGACCAACCATTCATAGAAGAGCTGGGACTGCCGGTCGGTCATGGCCCAAAACAGCCGGTGCGGTTCCGCGCTGCCCAGCAACTCGGGAAACGGCAACTGGATGATCTCGTAGCCGGTCACGGTGTCCCTCCCTCCAGGATGATCTGGAAACCTGCCTTTTGCAGTGCGAGTCGTAGCGGACCGCTCGGGCCGATGACATAAGTCACCGGGCTTCGGTAGAAATGCCATGCGACCCCTCGCACCCGTGCGTTAGATAGCAGCCATTCGTCCTTCGCGATCTGGGCCCCCATTCTCGCGCTGAGATACTGGTACCCCACCTTTGCTTCGTGAATCACACCGTCAGCAAACCGATCGGCATACCGATACCCGTACGGCGTCCAGAACTGCTTGTGCGCCTCTCCCCCCAGCCTGGCGAGGTCTTCTTCTCCGATCATGCCTGTCCAGCCGATGGAGGCTCGCTGGCCCGTCGCCGGACCACTTTGGACGGGGTCACCGAGTTCTCCTCCCAGAGACCGCAACCCCGTCATCCCCGGGAACCGGGCCCAGAACACTCCCTCCGCGATGCCGAGGGCCACCGTCCCCCACGACCCCAGGTGCTCCGCCGCCCAGGCATAGACTGGGTCGTTGCCGCCCACGCTGCCGTAGTCGCCCTGGAGGTAGGCCTCCCAGTCCTCGACGACAGCGGTGAGGTGACTGGCGATGAGAGCGCCGCCAACGGCCAGGGCGGCTATGCCGACGGCCGTTCCCGCTACCGGGGCGGCCAAGATGACCAGCATGGCCGCGCTGGCGGCCCCCACTGTCTCAACTACGTTCCAGAAGAGCAGTTCGCCCGGCGTGGGGTACTGGTCAAGACCCAGCCGCTCTTCGATGAGCCCGGTCGGGTCCACGTAGCCCAGGGGGTCACAGGCCGCATAGCTGTAGGGGTTACCCGGGAGGGCCATCCCGGCCCCGGCGGCGAGGGGGTCGGGGGTCAGGAAGCGGGCCAGGTCGGGGGAGTAGGTTCGGGCCCCCAGGTCAACCAGAGCGAAGGCCGGGTCGTGCTCGGCCCCGGTGAAACCGAAGAGGTTGCCGGTGGCGAGGCGGGCCCCGGGATCGAGGTCGCCACCGAGAGGAACACCGTAGGGCGAGTAGCTGTAGCGGTCAAGAACACTCCCGCCGGGGGTGGCCATCTGGCGTACGCTTCCGGCGTGGTCGGTGAGAAAGTAGGCCGCGGCGCCGGCGCTGTCGTAGGCCGCCAGGCGACCAAGACCGTAGAGGTAGGTTGTGGTCTGGTCCAGGCCGTCGGTCACGGTGAGGGCCTCGGGAGAGCGAGCCAGGGGATTCATTACGTAGCGGAGGTTCAGGCTCATCTCGAGGACCGGATCCTTTGACGGCTTTCCGCCGGAGCTGCTGTCTCCGGACTTTCCTTGAGCCGCCCTGCCTTCGCCTTGGCCCTGGGGATCGACGCCCTGGCCGGACTTGCCTTCCTTCCAGCCCTTGTCCCAGCCGTAGTGGTTGCCGTTCCCCGGGGCCTTGGCCCAGGCCTCGAGGGCCAGTTTGTTCCCGGCCGCGTCGTAGGTGAACCGGACGTAGCGGGCGATCCCGGTCTCTGTTCCATCACCCTGGGTCACCTCAAGGAGGCGGCCGTCGAAGTCGTAGCGGTAGGTGGCTAGATGCCGTTCTCCTTGATGGCCGCGTCGGCGAACGCCTCAGGGGTGAGGGTTGTCGGCGACGGCGCCGGCCGCGCGACGGCTGCCGGAACCAGGCTCGAATCGGCGTAGGCGCAGTCGGTCAGGAGTCCGGCCTGTGACAGATCGTGGTTGAGCCGAGCCAGAAGCCCCCGGAAGGCCGGTGACCCCAGGCGCCGCAGGAAGACGGTGATCGTGGATGGATCGAAGACCTCGTCCTCCAGCCCCAGGAACAAAAACCACCGAAAGGCCAAGTTCTCCTCGATCGCCGCGCAAAGCTTGCGGAAGGAGGGAATCGCGTAGGCGTAGCCGATGACGAAAGCCCGCACCAGAACCTCCGGGGGCACGGCGGGCCGCCCCTGGTCCGGGTCATAGGCGAAGCCCACTGGGGCGGCGATGGCGCGGAAGTCGATGCATTGGTCAATGCGCCTGAGGAGGTGATGCGGGGCCACGAAAGCCTCTAGTGGCTTGGCCGTGAACTCGAATAGACGGTTCCTCTTAGCCCGGTCCGGTTCGATCAGCAAGCGGGACCCCCCAAGTCCACCTCTACCGGGGCTTCTGATTCAACTCGGAGAATGCGCTTCCTGTACGAAAGGGACCGACTTTTTCAGCAGGCCCCAGATCGGGGCGCCTTTCACAGGCAGCTACGGGAATACTACTTGAACTGATCTCCCACACATGTGTCAATCCCCTTCAGATCGGGGCGCCTTTCACAGCGCACTCTGCTTAGTTGCGAAAGCCGACGGTCATAGTGTCAATCCCCTTCAGATCGGGGCGCCTTTCACAGCCGGAAAGGCACGCGGCGAGGAAAGCAAAGCAAATGTGTCAATCCCCTTCAGATCGGGGCGCCTTTCACAGCCGGAAAGGCACGCGGCGAGGA
>Ga0315274_10000682_pt1 | contig 52796 bp, 40 predicted proteins | sample YL17G02_20_MG_FD_203700 | JGI IMG/M metagenome (GOLD analysis project Ga0315274, IMG submission 203700) | Sediment microbial communities from Yellowstone Lake, YNP, Wyoming, USA - YL17G02_20 | ecosystem: Environmental > Aquatic > Freshwater > Lake > Sediment | place: USA: Wyoming | collected... | reverse complement strand
CCGAGCTCTGGGAGAGTGTGACGCCCGGAAAGTTAACGGTCGTGAACGAAGATATCTTGCGCTGCAACTTGGACGAATTGTTGGTTGGAGGCGCAGGCAATACCGCGCTTGTTGGTAACATTCCCTATCATATTTCCAGTCAAATTATTCAGCTTGGCATCGAGCATGTCCTGAAATTTCAAGCTATTCTAGTGATGACTCAGCTTGAGTTCGCGGCGCGCGTTGCAGCAAAGCCGAGCACCAAAGATTTCGGCAGTCTTACTGTGTTTGCTCAGTTGCGTGCAAAAGTTACGATGGAATTCGAAGTGCCTCGTACCTGTTTTGAGCCAGTGCCGAAGGTAGATAGCGCGGTCATGATGATACGCCCGCGCGAGGCTCAACTCGATACCGACATACTCGCTCGGACTGAGAAATTAACTCGTGTTGCATTTTCTCAAAGGCGCAAAAAGTTGAGCAATAGCATACAGACTTTGACTGATGGCCAAGAAATGGCCTCGTGCCCGATTGATCTTAATCGGCGTGCAGATAGCTTGGCGCCGGAAGAGTTTGTTGAGCTGGCTGAGTGGGTGGCATCGCTTTCGGTTTAGAAGAGCTAGGAGCTAAGGTCGTTAGCTCAAGCTCTCGCGCTTCACAGCCCACATAAAAATAGAGACTCTTCAGTACCTCTGGAAGGATCTGAATCTGTGCTCAAGGCGGAGCCTTGAAGTAGGGTTTGGTCGGGCCGGCGAGATTCGAACTCACGACCTCACGCACCCCAAGCGTGCGCGCTACCAACTGCGCTACGGCCCGATCAACCATGCTTGTTAGGCCAAAGAGGCGCCTAATCGTCAGGGAATTCTGATGGTTACTATAACTTATGGCAACGGTCAATAGAAAGAGGTCCCGTCCTCCGGTAGCCCCCGGTTTGCCCGGCCCCAGTCGGTGCAGCTATACTGTCAATAGGCTAATTGTATCATTCCATGTGTCCTATTCATTTAAGTCGCTCGATCTCGTCGTCCGTCTGTAGTTCCTTCTTTATCTCCCGGTTCAAACTACCAGATTATTCGGAGTCTTTGTCGTGACGTCCAGCTTACGCTTGGCCACAACCCTCCTATGTACTGTGCTCAGCTGCAGTGCAGCCGGCCCAGCATTTGCGGTGGTTACTGGCGCGCGAGACTCGAAGTCGACAATGATTCGAGACGATGATTTATTCCCACGCCCTGCTGCAGTGCGCAAACAGGTCAGGTTTTGGCGAAAAATATTTTACGAATATCCATCGACTACTGTAGTGGTTCATGATGCGTTTGATCCAGATCGAGTCGTCGAGTTCATTGACTACTCTCCTTCCGAGAAAAATAAAAATTCTTTTACTGTGCCGCGCAAAGATCGTGATGAAGTTACGACTCGCAACCTCAAGCAGTATTTAAGCGCAGCAGAACATTTTGCGAAAGAGGGAGAGGCTGCCCTTCAACGAGGCGAGGCAGAAAAACGCTTATTTGAGGCCTATCGCTCAAGTCCGGCCGCGCTCCAGCGTCTTTATAAGGGAGAGGTAAAGCTCAGAGCTCAGAGCGGTCTAGCTGATGATTTTATCTTTGCCTCCAAGAATGCGCAGGTGCATCTGCCGATTATGGAGAAGATTTTCCTGCGCTACGGAGTACCTACGATCCTAACTCGCCTGCCTTTTGTGGAATCGATGTTTAATCTTAGGGCTCGGTCAAAAGTCGGAGCCTCTGGTATATGGCAATTCATGCCGCAAACGGCTCGTCATTATATTTTTGTGAATAATTTGATTGATGAACGAAATTCCCCAGAAAAGTCAACCAAAGCGGCGGCCCAGTTTCTGGCAAACAATTACCGCATGCTTGGTAGCTGGCCACTGGCGATCACGGCCTATAACCACGGCGTCGTGGGCATGGCTAAGGCTGTCAAGAAGTTGGGCACAAAGGATATAGGTTCGATTGTCGAGACTTATAAATCACCAAGTTTTGGCTTCGCGAGCCGGAGTTTCTATTCCGAATTTCTCGCAGCAGCAGATAGCTATGATCGACTCTATCGGCAGAAAAAAATTCCGAAAGCGGATCCTAGCATTCTGACTTCATCGGTGATTTTGCAGCATCCAATATCAGTTGCTCAACTAGTTCAGAATACGACGCTGTCTAAAGAAAATCTCGCGTCACTAAATCCATGTCTGCTGGACACAGCTCTTTCGGCTGGTTTCCAGCGACCTCTGCCAGCTTTTTATGAAATTAAAGTGCCAAAGCGGCAGGCCAAGGCCATCAAGTTAGGGATTCGAACTTTTCAAGCCAAGCGCTATGCCCGGAGATGACTGTCATTATGAAGATGCTCAAAAAATTTTTCCTCAGTCTTTGCTTCTTTTTTATTTGCTTTGTGACCGAATTAGGGGCCTTTGCCCAGGATGGTGCTGTCGGTCACGTTGATTCGATTTTGGATCGCTTGGAGAAACGCTTACTGGACCAAGAGGCGGATGGTTTAACTTTTGGCGAGCGCCAAAGTGATCCCGGATTCTTGAAGAGCTCACCAGAAAAAACCATTAAAAATTTCAAGTTCAAAGGTGGCAAGGTTGAGGCATCGACACCAGATAAAGACAAACTTAAAGCGATCGATCTCCTTATCAAGGATCTAGAGCGGCAGGTTGATCAATTGGCTGGCAATGTTCAGAAAACCAAGCAAACAGTGGTCGATGAGGCGGCGGTCAATAATTATGTCTCCGTAGATGCTGAGTTAATCGAGACTGATAAAGCTGCCATTAAGTCACTTCAAATCAAGCTTGATGGCTATGAGCTTTATAGCCTTTCCGATGCTGCCGGCATGTGGCTGCCGTCAAAGTCAGTGCCTGTTTATGCGGGCCCATTACAGCCTGGTGTGCATCGGCTCGATTTGGAAGTGCGCTTAGTCCTGCGCCAAAACCCTGAATTGCCTTTGAACGGCGATGTTTATCGTTTTATCAGTAAGAGTTTTAATTTGAATATCACCGGTGCTTCTAGCAAGAGTCGCTTTGTCATAGCGATTAAACCACCAGAAAAACTTGATGAAAATCCTGATGTGACAATTAAGGAAATCATTTGAGATCCAGTATTTCAAAATATTTTATAGTGAAAATTATGCAATATTCCACTGCAGTCGCACTCTTTTTTATTGTGTCGCAGTCGTTGGTGGCCGCTCCTGCACCTGCCAACAGCGTCAAGGAGCCAGAAACAGAGTTGGAGCTCATAAAGACCGATCTCAACAATTGGAGTCGCCGCCTCGACGCCAATGAAAATCTGAATGGACGCCTTGGACTCGGTCCTCAAACAGCTTCAGCTGAGCGGTCATGGAGCAATGCACTCGAGTTTTTCTCGCATAATGAGTGGACATCTGCGATCCGTGAATTTAATAACTTTCTAAATCAAACTCAGGTTCCGGAGATTAAAAGTTACCTTAAAGCGCAGTATATGCTGGGTTTATCATATGAGAGTCTGCAGTACAAAGAAAAGGCTCTGCGCGCATACTTTCGCTATCTATCGAGTTTTCTCACTGCCGAGTCCCAAGATCACGAGGAACTCATCGATGTCCTTAGGCGAATGATTCCTCTGTCTAGTTCCGTTGGAAATAAGAATGAACTAAGACAGTTGTTGGCTTCGATCACAAGTTTGGATCTGCCTCAGGACGTGCAACCATTAATCTATTACTACGTTGCTAAAGCAGCGGCTAATGCCGGTGAAGATAAAATCGCAACGACTTGGTTCGAACGTGCGGCAGCATCCCCGAACGATCCAGTCATCAAAGCAAAATCAATGTATATGCTTGCTATATTAGCTCTCGGCCGACAGGAATTTGACCTGGCCGAGGACATCCTTGGGCAAGTCATCCTTATAGATAAAGACGATTCCACGCGTGACCTTGCTAGATTAGCGCTGGCTCGTTTAGCGGTTAAGCAGAGAAAGCGCGAGACCAGCCTTAAGTTGTACAAACTAATAGATTCTGATTCCCTTGCATTTAAAGATGCAGTTTTCGAAAGTATTTATGTCCATCTAGATCTTAAACAAGACGGCGAGGCACGCGCAAAGTCTTTATTATACCTGGGCCGTTGGCCTGATGGACCGGATGCGCTGCAGATCCGGATGCTGTTGGCGTATCTTGATATGCGTGCAGGTGATCTAAAATCTGCGCGTGAATCGATAGTCGCTGCTGACAAGAGATTGAATGACATAAAGGCATGGTTACACAAGAATTTAAGTAATCAAGCGACGATAAATCAAACGACACTAGACGACATTTCGTCGATTACGGGAGCTCAGTTACCTGTGCCGCCATCGGTCCGTGTGTCGACTGAATTCTACTCTAGATTAGCCGAGCTTTCTCGGCGTCTCACTGATATTCGAGGCTCTGTCCGTAATACGATCTTCACTGTAGGTAGAGCTAATATCGATGATATTCGTCCATTCTGGGTAAATAAAGCGACTCAGCTGGGCAGTGCCTCGGACGAATTATTAAAGATTGGACATCGTTTAATTGCGGTTGAAAGAAACCTTTGTGAAACTAGGATTTCAGAAATCGACAAACAGAGATTGGATGCATCTTTCAATCGGCGCGCAAGTTTATTGAGTTCAGCAGCTGTCAGTCATCGGCGTGCGAGTAATTGGGAGATTTTTACCACGTTTGCTGACATGACAAAGCGTTTAGCTGATGCGTCGGCCAAGCTTAAGTTTGCTCAGGCCGAGATCGCATCGAGTCAATTCCTGAGAGATTCGATGAACAAGGGTAAAGACTTTTCTGATCCTAAGGCTAGGCTAACTGAGCTGCGCACAAGATCGGAAAAACTTCAGGAGTACGTGGCAAAGGCTCTTGAAGCGGTGCGACGTCGTCGAGTATCTGACTTGCTTAATGAGAGCCCTCACCGCGCCTCCGGAAAGTTTTTTGCCTCTTATGCAGGTGCTCTTGTTGAAGAGGGAGGTGCCCTTGCCAAGATTCGCGATCAGGTTGCTTCGCCGGCTGATCGCTTAAACGCAGACGATATAGCGAAGTCCTGGGAGCAGTGGCGCTTTCTGGCATCCACACTTTTTAAGCAAATGGATGCATTGGATAGAGATGTCGGCAGCGGTCTTTCGAGTTTACTAAGTGATCTAGATGGCCAAGAACGTCGTTTTGACGAGTTGAATGGACAGTTAAACGCTGTCACAAATTTGCTGGCTAACCACCTAGGGCAGACCTTGTCCTCCATAGTCGATCAGTATAGCCGTGCGATTAGTGAGCGCTTCGCTCGCAATAAAAAATGGCAGGGCGATATTGATTATTTAACTTATAAAAACAGTTTGGAAGAAGACAAGAAGCTGCAGGAACGGAATAATCTCGAGCAACAGATTCTACGTGACAATCTCTTGGGTCTCCAACAAGGAGCGTTGTGGCAATGGCCAAAATAATCAATAATTTTATCATATTAGTTGTTATTTTGCTCATGCAGGCTCAATGGGCTTTGGCCGAGGCTAAGTCGGAGTTTCCGGCTGAAGTTGCGGATCCACAGGCAGTAGACGCTTTAAAAAAATATTGGAATGCCTTTGAATCTTATGAATATAACCTATTAAGGGACGGCGAGAAGCGATTCAATGACGCCTGGCTGCAGGTTAAAAAGAGCTACCAGCGGGAACGCGCAAAAATTTCGGCCTCTGAGTTGGCTTCGTTGCAGAAATCTGCAGCTACTTATCGCTCACATTTGACATCACATGTGAATGTCGAGAGTCGTCCCTATGTCATGTTAAATCTGGCCCAGATATTATCCCTGATTGGTGATCATCAGTCGTCTGAAGATCCTGACGCGGGAACGTTCGCGCGAAGTGAGTCCCTAGCCCTCCTCAATGATCTTGATACTAACTACAGAACGTTCACTTACCGCGAACAGGCAATGTATCTGCGCGCCACCGTATTTGCCGCGATGGGACGAGACGATGAGGCTCTGGCTGTATGGCAGAGTCTGGCGGCTACAGCGCAAACCACAATATACGGCGTTCATGCGAGAATCGCTGTGGGTGATTACATGTTTAAGCGTGAAAAGCCATTAGAGGCAATGCGCGCCTATCAAAAAGCATTAACGCTTTTACCTTCAGTTAATGCTGAGGATCCAGAGTACGAGAGAGTGCGGCTAGACTATCGACTCGGGTGGGCAGCATATAGAGCCGCCGAGTTGGAGGTCGCTATCTCTGCCGCAAGTGATCTTTTAACCCCTTCTATTCACACCGGGTCTGCAGAGCAAAAGCGACAAATTCAACGAGATGCAATTGAACTGATTGGCGACTCATTATACGAACAAAATGTTTCGGAAAAGACTTTTGCCACGCTTAGACGCCGCGAACTTAATGATTACATCGGTGCGATTGGACTGCGAACGGTTAAGCGCTATTACGCCAACGCGATCTATGCACAGGCAGCAGAGCTAGGTGATTACCTCGTCCAGGAGGTGCCTATGGCTCGCGAGAGGCCGGAGATTCTTCAAGTGACGGCTGACGCGTGGTCAAAGCTAGGAAACCCAGCTAGGCGTCTTCAGGATCTAGAGAATTTGGCTTCGCTATTGCCTACGCAAAGTCTATGGCGGGCACGTTATAAAACTGACTTAATTGCAATACATAGTATGGAAGACGCGTCTCGCAAGGCTGTGGAGTTGGTTGCAGCGCAAAACTATGACATAGGGCTGGCCTCGGGTAACAGTAAGGTTTTCATCGCAGCAGCATCCTTCTACGAGATGTTGTTAGACTTTGCCCCTAACGACTCATCAGCAAATGAGTGGCGCCTAAGACGTGCACATTGTGCATATTTTTCAGAAAATATTGAAGAGGCGGCTAAGCTATATAGTGCGCTGAAAACAGATTTCAAGGTCGATAGTGAAACACTTCAGATCGCATCTTATCAGTTAGTCCTGACAAACGAGAAAAGGTGGCGGGAGGCCTTTAGTAAAGCAATCTCGCATAATGACGATTCTTATAAAGATGCAGCAACTCTAGTAGCTCTCGGGGATTTAGAGAAGAGTATCGATGAGTTCTCGGCTCGCTTTGCTGGGCAGAGTAGAGCAGTTGACTTGCTATTAGTTGGCGCTAGTTCTAATCGCGATATGAACCGGATGGCAGAGGCTAGTCGCTTTTGGCAAAGAGTTTTGGTGTCGCAACCATCGCCACCTCAACGAGGGATTGCTGTCCGCGGATTGATTTTGACTGCTCTGAAGATAGGAAGTCCGGCGGAAGTAGTTGACGCTTCGCGCCGTTACTTGAAACTTGAGGACTGGTCGGCGCTGGGCCTTACCATCGCTACGGAACTGACTGGTGTTCTGTCCACCGCTACCATTGAACAAGGTAAAATATTAGTCGGAACCGGTAAGATGACTGAGGCAGGTGAGTTGATGGTGGGGATTGCCGAGGAGTTTCCGAAACTCCCGGAGCGGGACCGAATTTATCGTGATGGCGCCTATCATCTAGCTATCGGTGGTGATTGGAGTGCGGCACAGAAATCAGCTGAAAACTATCTTAGCGCTGGTTTGCCTATGTACCGGGGAGACATGCTCTATCTTTTAGCGCGCTCTCAAGAGTACCAATTGCGATTGCATGATGCTGCTAAGAGTTATGCAGATTTGGCGGGAAAATTTGCGACGCATCCACGTGCTTTAACCAGCGCTGTTAGGGCCGAGCGCCTTGCTCTGGCCGAGGGCGACTTTGCTCTCGCTGCTCGTGCGGCGATGATGCAGGCCGAGAGATCTGCATCCGAGAAGCAACGTCGGGGTAACTATACCCGTGCGGCAGATCATTTAGACAAAGATGGCAATCCAAGTCGAGCTCTGCAAATAGCGCGCAAGGGTCAGCGAGCAAGTCGTACGGCAGCTGAACGTTTTGTCGCTCAGCTGCAGGTTGCGCGTCTAACATTTAAGTCAGGCTCAGAGCAGGAGGCTCTAGACGATCTTACTGTGTTGGCGAAGCAAATAGATAAAAATGCAGCTAAGATGTCGGCTCAGGAGTTTGCTGCTTTGTCTGGAGAGGCACATGTGATGTTGGGCGACGAAGCTCGGCGGCAATTTGATGATTTCCATATTGTTGAGCGTGGTGGCGATATAAGTGCCAATGTCGATAAGAAGAGCGAATATTTCGCAAATCTCGTCACAGAATATGATCGTGCAGCAGCCCCAGGAGATCCTCGCTGGGCTAGTGAAGCTCGTTTTTATATCGGTGCCGCAGCTGAGACCCTATCAAACGAAATAGCCGCGATTCCAAATCGTAGTGGTGAATCGGTGACTCTTAAATCGCAAAGTCGCTATAATGCAACGATACTGAGGCTGCAGGCACTCAGTCGAAAATACTTTAGCGCAAATGTTCTTGCGGCACGTAAGAACCCGAGTCAGTACCGGGACAATGAGTGGACGAATAAATCAACTATGAGGCTAAGTGGAGCTGCGACCTCTGATGAGATTACTCGTCATAAGGACATAATGCCGACCGCGACACAAAATAATATCCCCTCCGATTGGAGCCTTTGATCATGGTAAAGCTGAGATCAATGATCATTTCGATTTTTTTCGTCACAACTTTAGGTTGTGCCGGAAGTTCTAGTGAGTCAGCGGACGGCAATGATCTAGATTTAGATATCGGGATGACAGCAAAATCAAAGACGAAAAAGAAAAATAATCTAGGCACCGGTCTAGATAATAATATTAAAAATTCGACCGGCATTCCTCTCGGCGCTGCGACAAACTGGCGCTCATTTTTTAAGCCGCCACCAAACGCTAAGGAGCGTTCTCTGCTGGAGCAGCGTCTAGATACTTGGAAGACGAAAGATTCTGCTACAGATTTGATTGCTAAAGGAAAAGCTGAGCTGGTGATCGGTAGGCTTGTGGCGGCTGAATCGTCTTATAGGCAGGCTTTGCGCCGGGATAGTGGTAATGCTGAAGCGATGCTTGAACTCGCTGCACTTTACCTGCGCCTTCAGCGCTCCACCGATGCTTTTGACTTTTTAGCACAAGCAAAAGAGGCTATCAGTACTCAAGATGGTGTGGCGCAATCACTTGTTTTCAAATACCGCTATACACTCGCATTAGCTTATATTTCGCGCGGTGATCGTGAAAAAGGTCACAAGGTATTAAGTGACTTGATCGGTATTGATAAGACGTTTGCGCCAGCATATGCGACTCTTGGTGCTTCATATATTGCTGCTGGTCGCGATTCTGTAGCCGAGTTTGTTGTGCGCCGCGGTCTTGATCGAGTCCAAGATAGCGCCAGCTTATTTAATTTGCTGGGCGTGATTATGCAGAAGAGAAAGTTGGCGGATGAGTCAAGAATTCTTTTTGATAAGGCTTTGCAAGTTTCGCCGGCTTATACTCCTGCATTGGTGAATCGTGCGGTTCTTAGCACTGAAAGCATGGAATTCAGTGCTGCTGAAGAGGACCTCCTGCAGGCGCTTAAGCTTGATCCTCAAAATGTTGATGCCTTGGTGGCCCTGGGTGTGGTGCAAAAACGTCAGGGAAATTACAGTGGCGCTAAGACGTCGTTTTCCCGGGCGGTCGATATAGGTCCCGACAATCCGTATGCGAGATTCAATTTGGGTGTGCTTTTTGCTGATCATCTGAAGCGTCCCAATGAGGCGGTACGGTTATTTCGGGAGGTGACTCAAACGGCTGGCGCAAGCGCTGAGGTCAAGGACCTAGCTCGTTCGTATATCAACGAGCTGCAGCCTGCGGCTGTTCGTTAGTCACTGATTTCACAAGAATAATTGTTTTGAAGGGATTTCCTTCTTAAGTTGTTAGCTCTTCCTCCGAAGAGCACTCGAGCTGTTTTGAGCGAGGGGTAAATGACGTCGGATCAACATGGACATAACGAGGGTAACCTTCCTATTGGTAACAGTAGCGTACGTAACTACGACAGAATCAGTTACATTCTCGTGGTGGACGATGACAATACCCTGCTTAAGTTCTTCAAAATTCACCTAAATAAATTCTTTTCCAAAGTTATCGTAGTCAAAAATGCCAAAGAAGCAGTCGCTACATTTAAAGAAAAAGAGATCGATTTAGTCTTATGCGATATTCGGATGCCTCGAATCGACGGCTTTCAGCTAATGCGCAAGGTGAGGCGTCACGATCCAAGGATTCCTGTCCTGCTGATAAGCGGGGCGATGTTGTCGTCGGATCAAGAGACCGATGCCGAGGGCGAAGCGGATGGGTTCTTGCGGAAGCCTTTTTCGATTGATGAGCTTCATGCTTTTATTAATCGGGGGATGGAGCTGCGTGCTAGCTTCGTTAGGTTAGCGGAGCTTTTAGGCGACAGGAAGTTGTTGCGTCAGGTCTTGCGTGGCAAGAGAAAAGTTGAGCGTTTGGTCGCTAACGATAAGGGCGAAGAGGCGAAGAGTATACTTGCCTTCGTTAAAAAGGCCGGCTGAATCCTGTTTACGAGCGTTTCAGCGCCTTAGCTGTGAGGCCGGTTGCGTGTGTGAAGATCGCCGCCAGTGCTGCCGAGAGCAGTATACCTACGCAGATTCCCACAAGGTCCGTTTCGTTGCTAGGTGGCTTAGACGCTCTAATTAGAAGTCCAATTCCCATTGCTAGTGCACCACACATCAAGCCGAAAGTCTGGGCTATTTTCCATTTCAAGGGCAGCGTTGAGTACGGCAGTGTTAGGCCGAAAGCGATGTGGAGTAGCGCAAACAAGTTAGTATGGCCATGTGCGCTTTTAGTCAGCATCATCGCCCAAGTTTCCCGAAATCCGCTTTCGGCGATATATCCGGCTGTTAAGTCGGTAGCTATAAAGGCTCCGGCCGCGGCAGCCAGAAATAGCAACCAAAATCCGAATGCCATATTGTAAATTGACAGCTTGGACATAGTTTTGGCCGTCTACTTAGCTAATAGGCCGAGTGCCATCAGCCCATGCCGATAAGCCTCGAACTTGAAGGGTACGACGCGCCGCAGCGCTTCAGCCACTGTGACCCAAGCCAAAGCGCGGAACTCCTTATCACTAGCTCGTGCTAAGGACGGTTCGTGTCCTGCGACTAGTCTGAGGTGAAACCAGATTTGGTCTTGGCCCTTAAATTTATTTGCTAACGGGCCACTCACGTTAGCTGGGAAGTCATATCTAATAGGCGATTCGCTGCGACCGACTATGACGGAATCCGCTATGCCAATCTCTTCTAGGATCTCCCGCTTGACGGCGCTCTCCGCAGATTCGCCGGTATCGATGCCTCCTTGTGGGAACTGCCAAGATCCTGGCGGTTCCATTCGCTCTCCGACAAGGACTAAACCGTCGCGATTGGTGATCACGGCAAGAACACATGGTCTGTATACAGATTCCAACGGAATACCTCTTGTAACTACGTCCTCGGGTCTCACCTCATGATATAATAACTTAACCGGCCTCGACAGGACAGCCCCCCGCCACCATCAAGCCAAATCACAAGAGTCACGCCTATGAAGCCCATCAAGCTTATCCGCTCGTGGTTCAATGTCTCTCTGCTAGCAGTGACGTGGATTTTCATTTTAGCAGAACCTGCACTGGCAGCGATTACAGTGACAGGGTCGATTTCGACATCTACCACGAATGTGCCGTTGCAAATTACAACGATGCAGTATGGCACGGCTGGTATCGATTTAGATCTAGGTCAATATATTCGCTTTGGTTTGAATTATGGCCTGCAGGTAAGTAGCTCTGCTATCTATCAGCCTGTAGAGAATACCTCTAGCGCTGCACTGGCTGATTCGGCGAATCCAACGTGTCCAACTGTTGGCTCGTGCTTTGCTGTGATCAATAAATCTGTAGTTACCGAAAGAGGATTTGGATTCACACTCATACTTTGGTCAGGCGATGTTGTCATGCCTTACATTACAGTCGGTGGTGTAGTGAAAAAGTACACATTCTCGACACAGGTAAACGACGGCCTCATTGAGGAGCGACAAGGTCAAACGCCCCCTTCGGTTAGCCTGGGTGCAGGTTTGGTTTTGAAGTTGAATCGCGACTTTTCTCTTAAGCTAAATACCCAGGCATCTCCTGGCGTGACGATGCGTCCAGGTGACGATAAGCCGGGGATGATGTGGGACAAAAAGAATACAGTTGGTATAACTTACCAACTCAAATAAGCCTGGTTAGTTTGAGAGCAATCTCGATAAGCTCCTCAATCTAGTGTCATCTTTTCCGATACGCCTTATGGGGATCCTTGTCCTCATAGGGAGCTAGTGTTGCCAGTATCAATTAAAATCGCAATTGCGCTCACTATCGCGGTAGCCTGCATTTTTGCTTCATTGTGGCAAATATCAAATGTCCGTGGTGTGAAGTCGCGCGGTCGTCGGAGGGCTCCGGCGGGTTCGGATTCGCATGGTCAAAGGTCTAGCGACACTCGCAAGCTCAGTCGACTCGGCAGGAAGCTTTATAACGAAGCTCAAAAGTTGCTTGAGCAGGGCAAAGTGCCCGCAGCTGCCACTATACTTGAACAATTAAGCATGCAGCGTGAAGCGATCCAGGTGCTCGAGGATCACGGATTTATCCACGATGCAGCAAAGATGCTTATGCGAATGCAGCGGCATAATCGTGCTGGGGTCATCTATGCTCGGCATGGACTGTGGGAGCACGCTGCGCAGTGTTTTAAGATGGCTAACATGCCAGCTGAGGTAGCGAAGTGTGCTCGCGAATTCGGTGATTTAGCGATGGCAAGTGAATTTTTTGAAAAAGCTCAGCGTTATACCGATGCGGCCGAATGTTGTGAGGAACTGGGCGATAACTTGCGTGGCGCAAGATTATTTTTGTTGGCCTCGCAATCGCAAAGAGCGATGTCGGCATTCGCGCGAGCTGCGGCAAAGAATTCAAATTCTAAACCGCTCGATTTGCGTACATCAGAGTTACAGCAGATTGCAGCGTATCTCAGTGAAGGCCGTTCAGATACTAATTTGGCTCAGATACTTAAGACTCACGGCCGACTTGTCGGCGTTATTATAAAGCAATTAGAGCAAGGGATGAGTAAGCAGGCCGCTGAGTTAATTAAGAGCGTAAAGTCTGACATAATTCCGCAAATCATGAGCGAGATCAATTACCGTGACCAGAGCGCGCACTTGCTCGCGGAGATACTGGTGGCATCGGGCCATCATAACTATGCCGGAAATGTTTATGAGCAGCTTTTGGTCTTTGACAAAGCAGCTGTTGCCTTTGAAAAGGCAAACGATATGCAGCGAGCCCAGTATTGCTATGAGCGACATGGCGTTTCCGGCAAAGGCAGGGCGTCGCGAGTCATGCCGGAGATGCCGAAAATAGGCACTCCGAAAGCAAATACAAACCATACCTCGGCACTGCCCCAGCCAGTAAATGTTAGGCCAACACTCGCCGAATTCGCGCTATCTGATTTGACGGAAGATGGTCGCAGAAGTCTAGAAGACGTCCTCACAGGAAAGCCTGAATCCCTAAAGGTACCAGAGAGTTTACCTGTGGTACCTCCGCAACTGCTTAATTTATCGCCTCCTGCTGACCCGCCACAGTTACCGGCTCCTAAACAAGTGGCGGTGTTATCTCCCAGCAAAGAAGCTGCCCGGGAGGACGATGGTCGATCGTCGTTTCAGAAGGCGTCGCTATGTGCGGAGCTTAGTTCGGAGCAAACTAGTGCCTTGTGGAGTATTGGCTTTACTTTAAAGTTTAACGCCGGTGAGTCGATTTTGAATTATAACGACGACCCTCGGGGCATCTATGTAATTTTGAAAGGTTCAGTTAGTTGTTATCGCCGCATTGGCGATAAAGAAGCTTACATCGATCAGATGGCAGCAGCCGACTCCTTTGGGGAATTGTGGCTGCTTGCTGATACTCCCAGTGCGGTCCATTTCGTGGCGGTCAGGGATTCGGAAATCCGGATTGTCGACAGGTCTGCATTTTTAAAACTATTGGATAGGGATGCTCCAATTGCGCAGCGTTTATACAGGCGGTTTGCTAAGCGGCTCCTGGATAAGCTGCTAAACAACCGGGATGAAAGAAGAAATCCATTGGCTTCTTAGTTCGGAAGAGCGGCACGCTTCCTGCAGCGGTCAAGTAGTTGCTTCTGGCTGAATCTGAACTGAGACACAGTAGTGGAGTTTTGTATGAATTTGGTCTGCATACGCCATCCTGAATACAACGGTGCTGCTTCCCCTGTACTTTCATGCAAGGTCTGCTGCTCTATTTTCCTGGCGGAAGTGCGCAGCCGGCAATTCGGCTCTGCTGGTGCCGAACTGCCCGCGAACAATAAACAAGGTACCGAGCAAGTGCGAAACTCGCTCATGGATGCAATCATTCAGACTTTGTAATCGAAGCCAAAGCGATAGATATTTTAGAGTAATTCGATCACGATCGCGCTAGCTTCGCCGCCGCCAATACAGAGAGTGCACAACCCACGTTTTTTGCCAGCAGCCCTAAGGCCGTGGATAAGCGTAGCCAAAACGCGAGCTCCACTGGCACCGATCGGGTGACCGAGGGCGACAGCGCCGCCGTGGACATTGACCTTTGAAGGGTCTAATTCAAGCTCTTTGATCGCTGCCATGGTGACGACGGCGAAAGCTTCGTTGATCTCAAAAAGATCGATATCAGTGATTTTTAATTTCGCCTTTGTCAGCACCTTGCGTATGCATTCGATCGGTGCGGTTGTGAACCAGCTTGGTTCTTGCGCGTATGAAGCCTGAGCGACTATGCGTGCAATTGGCTTCAAAGCATTCGCTTTAACGAAGCTTTCAGCTGCGACAACGCATAGAGCTGCGCCATCGTTGATGGAGGAAGCGTTGCCTGCAGTGACGGTGCCGTCGCGCTCAAATGCTGGGCGCAAACCTGCTAGTTTTGCCAGGTCTACGGAAAATGGTTGCTCGTCTTTATCGACAATCGTGCTGCCTTTTTTGCCGACAACTTCAACCGGCACGATCTCGCGGGCAAAGTGCCCAGACTCGATGGCCAGGCGCGCACGCTGATAGCTTTGGGTGGCAAATTGATCCTGGGCTTCCCGGCTGAAACCAAAGTCCCTGGCACAGAGGTCTCCGAAGTTTCCCATAGCTTTGTTGCCGTATGGATCCCACAAGCCGTCAAACTGCATGTGATCTTGTAATTCTACGGTGCCAAATTTGTATCCTTGGCGACTGCCAGGAAGTAGGTGAGGTGCCAGCGACATGCTCTCCATGCCACCTGCAAATACGACTCGTGCATCGCCGGAACGGATCGCTTGATCTGCCAGCATGACCGCTTTAAGTCCTGAGCCGCAGACGCGATTTATTGTTGTAGCGCAGACGGATTTCGGAAGTCCGCCGTAGATTGCTGCTTGGCGTGCGGGTGCTTGGCCAATGCCAGCCGGTAGCACGCAGCCCATAATAATCTCATCTACTTCTTCTGGCTTGACCCCTGTACTTTGGAGAGCATCTTTGATCAGCGGCGCAGCTAGCTTTGGCGCGGGTACCGTGGATAAAGAGCCGCTTAATTTCCCAAGTGGTGTGCGTTTTGAATAGAGGATTAGAGTTTGCTCTGTCATGAGAACCTCGCTTGAGTGCAATCGGGTCTTGGACCGCAGTTGCTCTCTAATGTGTTATTAAGCCTCAGTGTTTAAATAAATTAATTAATTAAGCTGCGAAACCTCTATTTATCACCATGATTCGAGATGAAGCCTATCCTTAAGCACTTTTTCTGTGGCGCGGTGCTGCCTTAGCCATTATAAGTTGCATCCATTCCAGATAGGATCGGGCCATCTTTGGCCGCTCACTGTGAGGACATCCTGCTATGTCTTTTAAGGGTCCCAAAGACGACCGCCAACAATGCACCCTGATGCTATCAGATGGTGGGAGATTCACCGGTAATTTGATCGGTGCACCGCTTCAAGCCAGTGGTCAGATGGTTTTTACGACAGGTATGGTTGGCTATAGCGAGGCCATGACGGATCCTTCGTACTTTGGCCAAATTCTTGTGTTCACCTACCCACTGATTGGTAATTACGGGATCCCATCATTGCCAAGGGCATTAGAGCTGCCGATCCCGCATGGCTTCGAAAGTGAGCGCGTGAATGCTGCGGCCGTCATCTTAGCGATCGACAGCCCAGAGGCCTTTCATTGGAATAGCTTTCAGTCATTGCATACTTGGCTAGCCCAGCAAGGGGTGCCCGGAATTGTAGGCCTTGATACGCGTCATTTAGTGCATCTGATCAGACAGGCGCCTAATTTGCTCGGCAGGGTAATCCCTGGCGAATCATCTGGCACTCGCGACTACGGTCCAAAGTTGACAGCAGTCGCTAGTGAGGGGTTTTTCGATCCAAGTCAGCACGACATAGTTGATGCCGTCTCGGTCAAAGAGCGTCGGCTACTCGGCAAGGGTAAAGTGCGGATCGGCTTAGTCGACTGCGGTGTGAAGTGGAACATCATCCGACAATTGTTGGAGCGGGGCTGCGAGGTGGAGTTGCTGCCCTGGGACACTAACCTAGCGAGTGTCGATTGCGGTGCTTGGTTGCTGAGTAATGGGCCGGGTGATCCTATGCGCACCGGTAATTTACGCAATCAGGTTGCCCAACTCATCGAAGGCGACAGACCGATTCTAGGGATTTGTCTCGGCCATCAGATTCTAGCACTAGCGGCTGGTGCGAAGACTTTGCGCATGCAGTACGGGCATCGCAGTCATAATCAGCCTGTCTATCAGGTAAATACTCGGCGTGGTTGTATCACCAGTCAGAATCACGGCTATGTAGTCGATGAACATAGCTTGCCGGAAGCGTGGGAGCCCTGGTTCCGCAATGCTAATGATCAGACTATAGAGGGCATCCGCCACAAAATTAAGCCGTTTCGCAGTGTGCAGTTTCATCCAGAGGCTGCCGGTGGGCCGCGGGACACTGGCTGGATTCTTGACCAATTTGTGAACGAGGTAATGACCTAATGCCACTTCGGTCAGAGTTAAAAACTCTAGGTAGAGCCCCAAAGGTCCTATTGCTTGGTTCCGGGGGCCTATCTATAGGTCAGGCGGGTGAATTCGATTACTCGGGAACGCAGGCTGTCAAAGCGTTGTTGGAAGAAGGCTGCGAAGTCATATTGGTGAACCCCAATATCGCCACGGTGCAGACTAATCCCGAGAAGAACGTAAAAGTATACCTCTACCCAGTGGAAGCTGATTGGGTGGAGAAGGTGATTGCGGCAGAACATCCGGATGCGATCGTTGCCGGATTTGGCGGCCAAACGGCACTTAACTGTCTCATCGCGCTGCATGACCTTAATATTCTAGCTAAATATAATGTCCTCAACTTAGGAACCTCGGTAGCCACATTAAAGATGACGGAAGACCGTGATCTTTTTGCGCGCAAAATGCGCGAGATCGGTATGCCGGTTCCATCGAGTAAGGCGGTCACTACGCTCGTCGCGGCGGAAAAAGCTGCCGCTGACATTGGTTATCCGGTGATCGTCAGAGCGGCATACGCTTTGGGGGGGCTTGGGTCTGGATTTGCTTCAAATGCAAAAGAGCTGGCAGCTTTAGTGGTGCCTGCCTTAGCCAACTCGCCCCAGGTACTTGTTGAGAAGTCCCTTAAAGGGTGGAAAGAAGTTGAATATGAAGTCATGCGCGATGGTGAAGGAAATATCATCACTATCTGCAACATGGAAAACTTCGACCCACTGGGTATCCATACTGGCGATTCCATAGTCGTATGTCCAAGCCAGACACTCTCCGACGATGAGTATCAGATTCTTCGCAATGCGGCGCAGCAGATTGTCGAGGCCTGCGCCATTGTCGGTGAATGTAACGTTCAATATGCTTTAGATCCCTTTAGTCATCAGTTTTTCGTGATCGAGATCAACGCACGCCTGTCGCGATCTTCAGCTTTAGCAAGCAAGGCCACCGGCTACCCGATTGCATATGTTGCGGCGAAAGTAGTGCTCGGCCATGATCTGCTAGAGTTAATCAATCCAGTAACAGGTGTTACATACGCCTATTTTGAGCCCGCGCTCGATTATGTAACGATCAAAGTGCCGCGCTGGGATTTGGTGAAATTTCGTGGTGCCTCGCGGTTACTTGGCTCGACCATGAAGTCGGTCGGCGAGGTCATGGCGATCGGCCGCAGTTTTCCCGAGGCCATCCAGAAGGCCATTAGGATGGTGACGGAACATGGTGAGGGCCTTAGCGCTTTTAGCCAGACTTCGGAATCAGAACTCGCGGCAGCTTTGGCGAATCCTACGGATACGCGTTTTTATGCTGTTTTGAATGCATTGCGTCATTCATGGGATATCGAGAAAATTCATGCTTTGACTGCCATTGACAAGTGGTTTCTCGCTAATTTACGCGAAATCACTACGCTTGAGCAGCGCGTATCTGAGGCAGCAGGAAGAACGACTCATCATGGCGACGATCAGGCCTACCTGAAAGCTGTGTTTGGCGAGCTCGATGCGCCGATGTGGCGGCGACTCAAGAGTGCTGGATTCGGTGACGAACAGATTGCTGCACTAGCATTAAAAGCAAGTAACGAAAACTCAGAAAATCTGACGCAAAAGCTGCCGGTAAAGCTGCCGGTAAAGCTGTCAGAAAAGCGCGTGCAGATTGGCTCTCGAGTCGTGCGTGAACTGCGCAAGCAAAAGGGAGTTGTGCCCTTAATCAAAAAGATCGACACCACTGCGGGTGAGTACCCGTCACCTTCCAACTACCTGTATATGTCATATGTCGGCATGTTTAGTGACCAGTTGCCAGACGATGGTAAAAAACCCATTGTGGTGCTGGGGAGTGGAGCTTACCGCATTGGCACGAGCGTTGAGTTTGACTGGTGTGCGGTTAGCTGTAGTCGGGAGCTACAAAAAGCCGGCTGGCGCAGTGTTATTATTAACTGCAACCCAGAGACGGTATCCACTGACTACAATAGTTCAGACCGTTTATATTTCGAGGAGATGACCCTAGAGCGAATCCTCGACATCTGCGAGGCCGAGCAACCAACTGGAGTCATTGCCTGCATGGGCGGGCAGTTGCCGAATAAGTTGGCATTGCCGTTGGCTGCTGCAGGCGTACGCCTGCTTGGACACAGCCCAGAAACCATCGACAAGGCAGAGAACCGCAGTCTCTTCTCGGCCATTCTCGATAAACTGGGGATCGATCAGCCGCGGTGGGTGGCTGCAACCACCCAAGCGGATGTGGAAAAGTTTATCAGTGAAGTCGGCTTTCCTGTCTTAATTCGGCCTAGTTATGTGCTTTCTGGTGCCGCTATGAGAGTGGCTTTTGACAGCGAATCCCTGGCTCAGTCGCTAGCTTTAGCCGTTGATATTTCTACAGATTATCCAGTGGTGATTTCCGAGTTCTTACTTGGCGCCCGGGAAATTGAGTTAGACGGAGTTGCCAAGGACGGTGAGATTCTCACTGCCGTGGTCAGTGAGCACATTGAGAACGCTGGGGTACATTCAGGGGATGCCACGATGGTGGTCCCGGCGCAGAGGCTGTATGTGGAGACGGTACGGCGTGTTCGCGTGGCTGCCCGCTTGATTGCGCGCGGTCTAAATCTCAATGGTCCTTTCAATATTCAATTCTTAGCTCGCCATAATCATATCAAAGTCATTGAATGTAATGCTCGGGCTGCGCGCTCCTTTCCCTTTGTTTCGAAGGTGGTAGGTCTAAACCTCGCCGACGCGGCGACTGCGTCTATCATCGGGGAGAAGCCTGCGCTGCTGCGTTTCCCGGAAGAGGATCTTCCGCATGTCGGGGTTAAGGCGCCGATGTTTAGCTTCACCCGACTGGCCGGTGCAGACCCGGTTCTTGGCGTGGAGATGGCTTCAACCGGTGAAGTTGGCTGCATAGGGCGATCTTTTGAAGAGGCATTACTGCTCTCTCTTGAGGCAGCGAAATGCCGCCGACCGAAAAAAGGCGTGCTTGTCTCTGCGGGGCCGGAAAGCGAGAAGTTGAAGTTTCTCGAATGCGCTAGCTTCTTCACCAAAATGCAGCTGCCTTTGTATGCCACGGCTGGAACGGCTGACTACCTGGAGAAGCACGGGTTTGCTGTAGAGAGGCTGGCATGGCCTGCTGAGGGGGCTGAGGACGGCCCGGTGGACGTCATTCGGGTCATCAAAGAGGGCCTGGTCGATCTTGTGATTAACGTGCCTAAGGCGCTACATCATCAGGAGCTTAGTTACGGGGCGCAAATTCGTCAGGCTGCAGTGCAGTTTGGCTGCTCGTTGCTGACGAATATGGAGGCGACGATCGCCTTTGCCCAAGCTTTGGGTAGGTATCCAGATTTCGCCTCCAGCCACGAGGTTATAGCCCTGCCGCCATATCGCAGTTAAGCGCTCGTTGCTCGGTGTTGCGGATCTTTCGATCTTTCGATTGACAGGGCGGCCCTAGCCATTTAACTAACTAGCTCGAACTTTCCCCTGGTGGGGTAGCTCAGCTGGTTAGAGCGATGGATTCATAACCCATAGGTCGCGAGTTCAAGTCTCGCCCTCACCACCATTTAATCACATAAAATTCAATACATCAGCGTGTGCCTCTAGGCTCCCCTTTGCCTATTTTGGCCGCTTTTGAAAAAAATAATTAATTTCATATCTTCTGGGAAATTCTCGGCGTGATCGTGTTTACAGTAGGTTGCAGCCAGTGCCCGACCCATTCAAAAAATGAATTTTTAAAATAGATATTATATATTTTCTTATATTGGCCGGTTGGCCGAATGTTAGGCTCGTCTAATATATGGGTACTGATTCAGCTCGTTACTCTGGATGACCGCGTCATGATTACTACTCAGCAGCAACAGGGCCTTTATAATCCACGGTTTGAACGCGATGGTTGCGGTATTGGCGCGATTGTTAACGTCAAGGGTGAGCGCAGTCATACCGTGGTTCGGCAGGCCTTAACGATCCTGCAAAATCTTCGGCACCGTGGTGCGCAGGGCTACGACCCGCAGACGGGTGACGGGGCCGGAATCATCACGCAAAAGCCTCACGCTTTTCTCGTCGACGTGGCCCTGCGTCTTGGGGTCTCCCTCCCTAGTGCGGAGGACTACGCTGTCGGTATGGTGTTTCTACCTACAGATGCCGGACAGCGTAATGAGATCCTAACGATCTTTCGTAATCAATCTGAGCGAGTTGGTCTCGAGTGGCTGGGACATCGGTCGGTCCCTGTAGACACCGACGTATTGGGCGAAGCTGCCGCTATTGTTCAGCCTGCGGTTTATCAAGTCTTTATTGGCAGAGGCCGTGCCCAGAATGATGATTTAGCCTTCAACCGCAGTCTATATCTAGCCCGCAGACTTACGGAAAATTTCGCCAACGTGCAGCTTGGTCCTGCGGCGAGTGCCATGCATGTGGCGAGCTTGTCGGTTCATACCATAGTATATAAAGGCATGTTGCTGCCGGAGCAGGTGTCCACATACTTTCTTGATCTTACCGATCCGCGATTTACCTCCGCAATGGCTGCCGTGCACTCCCGCTTCAGCACGAACACGTTTCCAACCTGGAGCCTGGCGCACCCATTTCGTTGGCTGTGTCATAACGGTGAAATCAATACTATCCGCGGCAATATTAACTGGTTTCGTGCGCGTGAAGTCACCCTAGCGAACGAGCTTTTCGGTGAATTTGCGGCTGAGCTACGACCTTTAATTGCTCCAGGTCAAAGTGACTCGGCGTGTCTAGACGATGCCGTTGAGTTACTGATGTTGACCGGAAGGTCTATCGATGAGGCGCTGCGTATTTTGGTGCCGGAGGCCTGGCAAAAGAACACGTTTTTAGACAAAGCGCGGCGTTCCTACTGCGAATATAACGCCACGTTAATGGAACCATGGGACGGACCCGCAGCACTTTGTTTCACAGATGGCCGGGTGCTTGGGGTGGCTTTGGATCGTAGCGGCCTGAGACCATGTCGTTACACAATCACCCATGACGACACAATTATCTTAGCCTCGGAGGCCGGAGTTTTGCCGGTTCCTACCGAGCAGATTAAGATTTGGGGTAGGCTTAAGCCGGGTGAAATGTTGCTGGTCGATACGATGCAGCAGAGAGTGATCAGCGACTTTGAGTTGAAAGCGAAAGCTGCGGGGCAGTTTGATTACAGTGGCTGGGTAGATCGCCACATCACCCAACTTGAGTCTGGTGCGGAAAGTGAGTCGGACGTCGTCGCGGATTTAAATCGCCAGCAGACGGCTTTTGGCTACTCGCGAGAGGAATTGATTACATCGCTCGCAGCAATGGCAGTGAGTGGTGAGGAGGCGGTTAGCTCGATGGGTGATGACACGCCGTTGGCAGTGTTGTCGCATAAAGCCAGGCCGCTGTTCGACTATTTTAAACAGCAGTTTGCTCAAGTCACGAACCCACCCATCGATCCCTTGCGCGAAGACATGGTTATGTCTCTGACTATTTACCTTGGAGCTAAGGGTAACTTAGCAGCACCACCATCTTCCTCAGCTTTATTGGTTAGGCTGGAGTCGCCTATCCTAACATCTGTCGAGCTGTCTCAGTTAAAACGATTACCAGCATTAAAAACGCGAACGTTATCTACTTTGTTTCCAGTGGCAACTGGTGTTGCTGGAATGCAAATGGCACTGAGTGAGCTTATTGATACAGCGGCAAAAGAGGCCAGAAGCGGGGCTGCTCTAATTGTCCTCAGCGACCTTGGTGTTGATGCTAGTCACGTCGCTATGCCAAGTCTGCTAGTTGTCTCTGCAGTTCACAATCACTTGATTAACCTTGGTTTGCGTAGCCGTACTGACCTAGTTATCGAAACCGGTGAGGCTCGTAGCCCCCATCATTTTGCCTGTTTACTGGGATACGGTGCTGTCGCGGTAGCGCCGTATCTAGCTCTTGCTAGTGTTAAAAATCTTGTTGAAAGAGGTGAGCTGAGCCGGCGGGTGTCATCGCAAGAAGCTACCAATAGCTATATAAAAGCCATCAGCAAGGGGGTCACTAAGATTCTCTCTAAGATGGGAATCACTACTCTGCAATCGTACTGTGGGGCGCAGATTTTCGAAGCCATCGGCCTGTCGGATGAACTCATCGAGGAGTATTTTCCCGACACCAGCGCGCGGATAGGTGGGTTAACGCTTAGCGAGCTGGCGACGGAAACGCTCACCCGCCACATTGCAGGGTTTAAAAAGTCGACATCTGTTGGAGATTTGCCGCCTCCTGGTGGCTATGTTCACTACAGAAACGCCGGCGAGAGTCATAGCTGGAGTCCAGAAGCTATCGCGACTTTACAGCATGCAACGATCACGAATAGCTTTAAGGCCTATTCGGCTTTTCAAGCAATTGCAAACGCGGATGTGGGGTCACCTCTTGCCTTGCGCCATTTACTTGCGCCAGTGTCTACAAAGGCACCGATCGAGCTTGCCGAGGTTGAGTCCGCAGCGGATCTCGTTAAGCGATTCACGACGGGTGCCATGTCACTTGGTGCGATCAGTCAGGAATCCCATGAAGCACTCGCCGTCGCGATGAACCGTATTGGTGGTAAGAGTAATACTGGCGAAGGTGGGGAGGATCCCGCGCGATTTGCTGCAGTTAGTAAAGATAATTCGCAAAATTCTGCCATCAAACAAGTTGCCTCTGGTCGTTTCGGTGTAACGATCCATTATTTGATTAACGCCGACGAGATCCAGATCAAGATTGCGCAAGGGGCTAAGCCGGGTGAGGGCGGGCAGCTGCCTGGTCATAAAGTAGATGCGCAGATTGCAAAGCTTCGACACTCGACTCCTGGTGTTTCGCTGATTTCTCCGCCGCCCCACCACGACGTCTACTCAATCGAAGATTTGGCACAGCTGATTTTTGACCTTAAAAATGCCAATCCTAGAGCACGCATTTCGGTAAAATTGGTTTCTGAGGCTGGAATTGGTGCGGTCGCTGTTGGGGTGGCTAAAGCCGGTGCAAATAAGATTTTGATTAGTGGCGACAATGGTGGCACCGGTGCTTCACCGCTTAGCTCAATTAAACATGCTGGAGCACCCTGGGAACTTGGCCTAGCTGAAGTTCACCAGACGTTGATCATTAATCGTTTGCGCGACCGAGTAGTTCTGGAGACTGATGGTCAACTTCGCACCGGTCGTGATGTTGTCATTGCAGCGATGTTAGGTGCGAATGAATTTGGGTTCTCCACGGCCCCGCTCATCGTGCAGGGCTGTATTATGATGCGCAAGTGTCACTTGAATACTTGTCCAGTGGGTATCGCCACGCAAGATCCAGAGCTGAGAAAGCGCTTTCGGGGTAAGCCCGAGCATGTGATTAATTACTTCTTCTTTGTTGCGGAAGAGGCCCGGTCGATCATGGCCAATCTTGGCATCAAATCGTTTAGTGAGCTGGTGGGACGCACCGACCTATTGCATCAGCGGCGTATTGAAGGCCCAGCAAAATCTCAGCATATTGATTTGTCGGCACTTTTGCATAGGCCCGAGGTTGAGCACACTGCTGTGGTCGTTGCCGCAGGTTTCAGGCCGGATGATTACGATGAATCTCTCCTATCTCAATGTCGACCAGCCTTGGAAGACAAGACTCCGGTAGTGCTGTCGCGGCGTATTAATAACGCTCAACGCTCTACAGGAGCATTATTATCGGGTGAAATCGCTAGGCGGCACGGTTCTGACGGGCTAGCAGATGGCAGTATCACGCTGCGTTTTGAAGGAACAGCTGGCCAGTCGTTTGGAGCTTTTCTGGCCGGTGGAGTTAGCGCTTATTTGGTCGGTGCAGCAAATGACTATGTAGGTAAGGGCCTCAGCGGCGGCAGGCTGGTCGTGGCGCCCCCGCCTCAGGCTTTGTTTGATCAGGAGGCCCCCGTACTGATTGGCAACACTACCTTATACGGAGCCACGTCCGGATCGCTATTTGTCGCGGGAACAGCAGGAGAACGCTTTGCCGTCCGCAACAGCGGAGCTCTGGCTGTAGTCGAAGGTGTCGGTGATCATGGTTGTGAATATATGACTGGTGGAGTTGTCGTTGTCCTAGGTGTTGTCGGTCGTAATTTTGGTGCCGGTATGTCGGGCGGCCTGGCTTTTGTGTTAGATGCGGACGGACTATTCCACCTGCGCTGTAACACTGGAATGGTGGATATTCAGCGGATGACATCCGATGCGGATCAGTCCGATGCAGTGCTGCTCCGGCAGATTATAAACCGTCATATTGGTCACACGCACAGTGCTAAGGCGTCGGCGATCATGGCGAACTGGGATTGGCATCTGCCCAAATTCGTCAAAATTTCGCCAAAAAAAGAATGCATTTCTGATCAAAAGAGGACGGCGACAGCAACTATCTCATCGGCTCGCCGCCCTGCGTCGCACGAGGTTCATGGCCATGTCTGAGCCCACGGGTTTTCTGAAGATTCCGCGTGAAAAAACGCCTTATCGTCCCGTTCAGGAGAGAGCTCATGATTGGCAATACATAGGGCCTAAAAAAGTACCTTATGAGAAAAGTGCCCGTCAGGCTGGCCGCTGTATGGATTGCGGTGTTCCTTTCTGCCAGAGTGACTTCGGCTGCCCGGTACACAATGCCATTCCTGAATGGAGTGATATGGTATCGCGAGGACATTGGCACGAGGCACTACATTCTCTTCACGCTACAAATAATTTTCCTGAGTTTACTGGCTTTCTTTGTCCTGCGCCTTGTGAGAATGCCTGTGTTCTAAATCGCGAACAGTCGCCGGTGACGATTCGTGAGATTGAATTGGCTATCATAGAACAGGGTTTCGTCTCTGGTTGGGTATCGCCGCGGGTCCCTACTGTTCTAAGGCAGGAGCGAGTTGCTGTAGTCGGCTCTGGACCGGCTGGTCTTGCCGCTGCACAGCAACTAAGGCGACGTGGATTTCAAGTGAGTGTTTTTGACAAAGCTAAACATCCGGGGGGACTGTTAAGGTACGGAATCCCCGATTTTAAAATGGCAAAAAGTGTCGTTGAGCGCCGGATTGAACAAATGGAGGCGGAAGGCGTCGAGTTCGTGATGGGTGTGAAGGTCGGAAAAGATCGCTCGCTCGAAGAGCTTCGACGCGACTACGATGCCGTCCTTCTCGCTGTCGGGGCCGAAGCGCCGCGTGATCTAGTGACTCCTGGACGTGAGTTAGGTGGCGTCCATTTAGCGATGGACTATCTTTGTCAGCAAAATAGAGCTCACAGTGGTGAGAGCTCACCGCCAACCATCAGTGCTAAAGGCAAGCGGGTAGTGGTGATCGGCGGAGGTGACACAGGTTCCGACTGTATTGGCACCGCGCGACGTCAAGGCGCCAAAAGTATTCACGAACTCTCGCTATTAGCAGTGCCCGATGTGAAGGGAGGCGGCGACGCACTTTGGCCGCTTCCATCGAACGACTTAAAGGTATCGCATGCTCATGAAGAGGGCTGTGAACGAATTTTCGGGGTGATTACTACGAGTTTTTCCGGTCAAAACGCCAAGGTTCAGCAACTGCATGCTATTCAGTGCGAGTTGCGGGATGGGCAGGTCTTTCACAAGCCGGGCACCGAGTTCACTCTTGATGTGGATTTAGTCTTACTCGCTATCGGCTTTGTTGGTGTGCCAGAAGGCTTCGCCAGTTCTACGCCTGGATTAGTTCAGCGTCCAAATGGGACTCTTGCTGGTGACAGTAACGGTATGACGACTTTGCCTGGAGTATTTGTTGCGGGTGATGCGCGGCGCGGCGCATCGCTAATCGTATGGGCCATTGCAGAGGGCAGACAAGCCGCGGTTGCTATCGAGCGTTATTTGCAGAAGTGATTTTCTGTCACGAACCTTAGATAAGCTCGCCAATGACTCTGTTGAAGAATTCGAGAAAAGTTTCGGCATTCTTCGACAATACCCATCTTTTGCGCGTGACTAGTTTTAGGCTGTAAGCGAATTCTTTTTTCGGATAGAGCACAGACAGTGTGCCGGCAGCGATATCTGATTTGATCATGAAGCGCGGCAAGAGAGCTACGCCTAAGCCTTGCAGTACCATCTGCTTTTGGGAATCTAGGTTGTTGCTAGAAGCGGCAACATCAAACGCAACTTTGTTCTTCTTAAGCATTTCAAGGACGGGAAATGGGCGCGACTTTGGATAGTCAATGTCGCGAGAGATGATGAACTGTGAGCGAAGTTTGGCTTTGTGCTTATGTTCGTTACTGATGACCACTTGAAACGGAATCTTCATCAGCTCTTTAACAAAAAAATCGTCGTTGTTTGGTATTGTGAAAAATAAACCGAATTCGACTCGGCCCTCGATGAGTTCGTTACAGATTAAATTCGAGGCGCCGGAAAAAAGTGATGGTCTTACCTTGGGATGGTGGGCGAGAAAGTTGTCCAGGACCATCGGCCCCAAAGTACTGGCCGCAGAGTCAGTTAAGCCAAAAGAAAGAGCGCCCTGGCACTCGGTCATTTCTTGGCCAGAGACCGTTTTTATCTCCTCGACGCTTTGGAAAATTTCTTGACAGCGTTTGAAAATCTCGCCACCTGCGTGGGTTAGGTGTACCCCGCTGCGATAGCGTTCAAGCAGCACGACGCCCAGTTCTTCCTCAAGCGACCGGACCATTTTACTGATTGTAGGTTGCTGGATTCGCATGGCTTTTGCCGCGCGGGTGAAGCTGCCTTCCTTCACTACGGCGTGGAAGTACTTAAGGTGATTCAGCTCCATGGGGTATTCTCAAAATGAATGCTATTAATAGATAATATAAACTTTCGTACCAATTATGAGTGTGCCATAATTATTGCATAGTTGACCACTAACGTGGACACGGAGGGGAAGTAACAATGGCTCATGGATTTCTCATTGATATGGACGGCGTGATGTACCGGGGCAATCAGCCCATTCCTGGTGCTATAGAATTTGTGCGCCGTCTCCTAGATGACCAGATTCCCTTCCTATTTCTGACCAATAACAGTCAAAGAACAAAGCGTGATGTGGTGGCCAAGCTCCACCGGATGGGAATCCCCGTCACGGAGAAGCACGTCTTTACCAGCGCTATTGCTACAGCGCAATACCTCGCTTCTCAAACTCCGCGCGGGACAGCATTCGTGATTGGCGAGGGCGGATTAACTAACGCTCTCCATGAATGCGATTTCTCTATCGTTGATAACGACCCGGACTATGTCGTTGTTGGCGAAGGCCGCACCATGACTCTTGAGTTGATCGAGAAGGCTGTGAAGCTGGTCGGTCGCGGTGCTAAGTTAATCGCTACTAATATGGACCCAAGCTGTCCTACCGAGGGCGGTGTTAGGCCTGGTTGTGGTGCTATTGTCGCCATGCTGGAAGCCGCCACCGGCAAAAAAGCATTTAGCCTTGGTAAGCCAAGTCCAGTGATGTTTCGAGCCGCGCGTAAAGAGCTGGGTTTACGTACTGCCGAGACGATTATGATCGGCGACACCATGGAAACTGATATTCTCGGCGCCACCCAAATGGGGTACTTCTCAGTGCTAGTGCTTTCCGGTGGCACTCGTAAGGATGAGCTAAGTAACTTCTCTTATCGTCCAGATCTTGTAGTCAGTTCGGTCGCCGATCTGCTCGAGACCGAAGCGCTGTCTAAGTTTTTTAATCAAAATGGTGGCGATGTCGGCGCTACCGCAGGTTTAAAGACCAAAGAAAGTAGCGCTTTTACTTAAGCTCCTCGCGGAAGCTAGCCCATTTTTAATTTGACCACTACTTCGACATGTTCCGTCTGAGGAAACATGTCGAATGCTTTTACTTGTTCTAATCTCCATCGTCCCGACTTGGTCAGGACTTTAAGATCACGAGCCAGGGTATCTATGTTGCAGGAGACATAGGTTAAGTGTCGTAGACGCGGCAATTTTGTGGGATTCGCCAGAAAACCGCTTACTTTGGGTGATATCCCGGTGCGCGGTGGGTTTACGATGATGTGAGTGACTTTTGGCGTATCTTTATTAAATCCTGGGTGACGCATCAGAAAATCCTCAACCGATGCATGCACCGCGACGAGATTATCTGGCGAGTGCGGCTGGGTTTTTGCTGCGGCAATCGCATCTTGATTACCATCGACCAGATAAGTCCGGCTAAATCCGGGTGCTGCCTCGAAACTATAGGCGCCGAATCCGCCATAAAGATCAACGAGCACATCGCCAGCAAGATCACCAGCGATGTGTTTAATGAAGGCGCCATTGAGGCTGTAATTGGCCTGGAAAAAAGCCAGCGGGCTTAGGTCGAAGTAGCGCTCACCTATGGCGAATGGCACGCGTGCAGGACCACCTAGGTATTGCACATCCGCACTAATGATGCGGGTGTCATCGGCTTTGTTAAGTTGACTGGCATAAATACTTAGCTTTTTGTCGCTGTGTGCTGCCGCCCATTTTTTCAGTGCCGTCATGTCGACACCGGTGTGGGACAAAATGATCGCTGCAGCTTGATTGCTGGGACTATAGCGGACGGTAAGAAACTTCAAACGTTCGCTTTGAAAGCCGCGTTTGCCATGTTGATAAAACGGAGCCGGCAGCTCTGGTGCTCTGCTGGAGAAAAGCTTGGCAATTAGTTTATTGATCGCGGGATGGTGGACCGGGCATTCGGGTATGTCGACGACTGTCTTAGACTGTTGTTGGTAAAGTCCAATTCGTCTTTGGCCAAATTTGTCTTCATCTAAGCATAGTTTAGTCGAGGCTCGGTACCCGAGCGGAGCTGGGCTGGCGGCGATGTCTGCAAATACATCTGAATCGGGATTGTTTGGCACTAAAGAGCTAAGTGCTTTACGAACTCTGAGGGCTTTGTCGCGCAGCTGTTTTGGGTAAGCTACCTGGAGACTGGAACAGCCCGAGCAAGTGCGAGCATAACTGCAAAGGCTTTTCATCTAATCCTGGCTCCCTGTTGTGGTATCTAGTTCTTTGAAATTAGGATGTTATATCTCTGGTTCGAGAAAAATGAGATTGGTGATGAGTTCCTCACCCTCTTCTAATTTAATCTGATTTATATTAGTTTTCAGGCGACTATCAATATAGATAGTCATGTTAACGGCATTGAATGCTAAAGAAAATTGGGGGGACGATATGAGAATCCTCGTGGTTGAAGACGATGCTCCCTTAGCTAGTATCCTTCTTCGCACATTACGTGAGGAATCGTACGCTGTCGATCATGCGCCCGATGGCCAGGAGGCTGAATGGTTGGCCTTCGAGAATCCCTATGATCTCATTATCCTAGATCTGATGTTGCCAAGGAAAAATGGTATGGAAGTGCTCAAGACCCTGCGCGATGGGGGCTTAGCAACACCGGTACTGATTTTGACTGCGCGTGACGCTAAGGAAGATGTCGTCAAAGGTCTCGACCGAGGGGCAGATGATTATCTTACCAAACCATTTAACCTTGATGAATTGTTAGCGCGCGTTAGGGCTCTGCTACGTCGCCAGACGGGCGAGATGGCGACGGTGATCGAGGTCGGAGCAGTACGCATCGATCCCAGCCGGAAAGAAGTGACTCGGGATGGTCAGATTATCCATCTGACAGCCAAGGAGTATGCTTTGCTCGAATACATGGCGAGGCACGCTGGCACAGTGCTCAGCCGCACGCAGCTAAGCGAGCATGTCTGGGATATGAATTTCGAGCCAACGTCCAACGTTGTAGATGTCTACATTGGCTACTTAAGAAATAAAGTGGATCGGCCGTTTGACTTGCCTCTTATCAAAACCGTACGTGGTCATGGGTATATGTTAGATTTACCGCATGTTCAGGTAGGTGCGCAGCCCGGAGTTGAAGCGAACGCAGGGTCTGTGATTCCTCCTGCGGCAGCTGTTAATCAAACTAGGGAACACACGACTCATGTTTCTTGACCGCATTCCGGTTCGACTGCGCCTATCGCTGGGCCATGCCATTTGGATGGCCCTTTTATTTCTTTGCGTAGGTTTCGGTCTCTACCGGGTAGTTGAGCACAATTTATTGCGATCTGTCGATGCTTCGCTATTGGTGTCGGCACAGTCGATTCGAGACGCTCGCTTTGTCCGCGGATTTAGTCCGCCGCTCATGGAGCGCTTCCTTAATCAGTTTTTCGGTGAAAAATACATCCAGCCGTATGCGCAGCTGGTTGATCTCTCTGGCAAGATCAGCATTAAGACCGACTTGCGAGTTAGCTTACCAGTCACTCCCAAGGCGCTCGCGAGGGCTGAGCGGGGTCTAGAGACTTTAGAAACGTTTGTACCACGTCGAGAAACGGGAGCGCCACTACGCCAAGTGACGTTGCCGGTGATGAGATTTGGCCGGTTCACAGGCGAATTTATCCAGGTTGGGGCTACGCTTGATTCTACCTTCCATACCCTGCGAGAGATCGTCTGGGTACTTTGGACGTCGCTACCGTTTGGCGTCGTTCTTTCCGTAGTATTCGGTTACCTGTTGACCAAGCGCTCTCTAAGTCCAGTGATTCAAATGAGCGAAGCAGCTAAAAAACTCGGCAGTGATGATTTAAGTGTTCGGTTGCCACTGCCACCAGCTAAAGATGAATTACGTCAACTCGCCCAAACATTTAATGAGATGTTGGACCGTTTAGAGGACGCTTTTATGCGTCTACGCCGCTTTACTGGCGATGTGTCTCATGAGCTGAGGACTCCGTTGGCAGTGCTCAAGGGTGAAGCTGAGCTGGCATTGCGTCGCGAACGTTCGGCGGAAGATTATCGGACTTCACTAGGCACGATCATGTGTGAAGCAAACCACATGACGGGAATTATCGAAGATTTGCTACTGCTTGCCAGGGCTGAGAGTAAAGCCGTGGCGATGAGTTGGATGGAACTTTCAGTATCAGATTTCGTAGAAGAGCTCGCTCATGCTGTGCAGCCGGTTTATCAAGCGCGTGGTGTTAATCTGCGTACATCTGTTGCGGTGAACGACCATTTCCTGGCTAATCCAGGCTACTTAACTTTGGCGCTTAAAAATATAATGCTGAATGCTGCCAAGCACTCTGCCGCTCAGAGTACTGTGGAGTTTTCCATGGCAGAGGATGGCAAGGACATCATCTTTGTGATCGCCGATTTTGGTGAGGGAATCCCGGAAGATTCCGTGCCTTATATATTCGATCCCTTCTACCGCGCGGATACTGCGCGTAATCGTGCCGCGGGTGGTACGGGGATCGGGCTAAGTCTGGCGATGGCCTTAGTTAAACTCCATAATGGAAGTATTGCGGTTAAGTCTCGCCCAGGCGAGGGTGCCGTCTTCAACGTGCGGATCCCCCAGCCATTACTTTCGAATCCCGTGAAAATTGTAAAATCCGAGCCAATACAGGTGCTTCCGATTGCGGCCGGCAACCCGTCGTTGGCATGATTTTAAATTAAAGTTTTAGGCTTAAATCCCCGATCCCTCAGATGTAAGACTATGTAGATGCCCTCAGGAAGCGGCATCCACAGTCGAATTCTTGGCACTAGAGGCGGCATTTGGTACCTAACTTTAAATCTTTGACGTTTAAGTTTTGCTGCGCTGCAATTGCAGTGCTCGTGATTGCTGGGTCTTCGTGTAACCAACGTCAGGCGCAATTTGCGGGTAACTCGATCGAGGCCAAGGCGGCCATGGTGGTTGATGACGAGTCGTTTAAGGCAGGACTAATCAATCAAGCGATTACAAATTACAAGCCAGCATTTGGACTGATACAGGATGAGCTCACCCTGAAGGAACATCCTCCGGTTAAATTGACCTTCAAGCAGGCCGGTAGAATGCCAGTGTCCGAGTCATTTACTCAGGGGCATCCCGGGTCAGTGACCATTAAAGATTATGCTATTAGCTCTTCTGCTGAACTTGATTTATTGGTCGTAGTCGATAATTCAAGCTCAATGGCGGCCGTACAAGCGATGTTGGCTGTTGGAATGCGTGAGTTCATAAGTAACTTGCAGTCAGTGGATTGGCAGATTGGCATCATTACCTCTGATAATCCAAGTAACCCGAACCTCCTGAATGCTGATGGCTGTCAGCTTTACGGAACTAACGGTAGGCCTGGTGGTCAACCGATACGTAAGGGGGATCCTGATGCTGCCAGCAAGTTTCTCAGCACCGTCATAAATATAGGTGCGCGGGGTTCAGACAACGAGGAAAGTATCCTCAACGCATACAAGCACCTCACCGGTACCTGCGCTTACGGTAACAACCTGTGGTTGCGGCCAAACGCGCTGCTAGGGGTCGTTTTTGTTACGGACGAAGACAGTTATTGTCCGGAACCGATTGATCCGGTGACGCGTCTACCGACGCGGCCGAAAGATTTTGACAGCGAACTTTGTACTCAGGGTCAGAGGCCGTCTGATCTAATTCGACTGTTAACCCCGCCGCAACGGTCGGAATCCATGGCGCGAGTTTACTCTTTAACTTGGCGCTCCGACGACTTGCAGTGTTATAGCAACGCGCAACGGCCGGCTAACCGGGTGCTAGAAGTGATAAATGCTGTCGGTGGTTTTGATAATAGTATTTGCCAAGAAAATTACTCAGCAACGTTGCAAGCGATCGCTACGGATGCATCGCGAGTGGTTAGACGTCAGTTTCAGTTGCCCAATATCCCAATTTTGGATTCTGTTCATGTGACTATTGATGGAGTGCCCAGTAGTGATTTTACTATTGAGGGATCAGTAATCACGTTGACGCGGGTAACGGCAGCCCAAACTACACTCCATTTATCCTATAGGCACGACCCAGTCCCGATTTTCTCTTCTATTGCTCTCAATGAGAAGGCGGATCCGAAGTCACTCGAAGTTGTGGTTAACGGTTCCGTGTTGAATGGAACTGAGTTCAGTTACGACAGTGCCACTGGCAGCATTCAGTTTGCGGAAGCTCCGGCCAACTATGCTCACATTGCCGTTGAGTATCGTCGCGAAGGAATTTTGAAACGTTCTTTTGACGTTGGTGCCATTAGCATGGGTCCGGTTCCCGTCAAAGTGACAATCAACGGACAGGCTACCGATGACTTCGTCTTGGATCCTTCGAAGCATTCTCTAGAGTTTTCCTCGCCCCCACCAGATGACGCGGAGATTACATTCTCCTATGTGCGCAGCGATGCAAAGATCCTCAGGTATGCAGCAATTGAGGGTCCAGCTGGTGCCAAGCCATATGCGGTCAATGTTGTAGATAAGGACACCAATGAGCCTCTAGCTACGACAGTCAGCGGTGCTGAAATTGTATTTGACGAACCAGATGTGAAACATGATCGCCATGTCATTGTAAGTTATAACTATGGTGATGGGACAACTCTGCTGACACATGATTTGGCATATGAGCCCTTGCTGGATAGTGTGCAGCTAAAAGATGAATCTGGAGGGAGCGACTGTTTCAAAAACATAGTCGTTACCGGTAAGCAAGTGAGTTACTACTGCGAGGCTCAGTCCTTAGGCAATGTTTCGATTGACTATAAATATATCGAACAGCATTACGAAACATTTACTATGGCGAAGCAGATTCCTCAAAATGGCATCATTCAGGTGTATGTTGATGGTGCTGCCAACTTTAACTTTCAAGTCGATGGACAGACCGTGCGAGTGCCGAAAAGCGAGACGAATCCCCAGTCGACAGTTCGAGTGGTGGTTCTGGCGCGGCTGTAACGATCACGGTGCGTACATGAAACTAGCTAAATATTTTTAGAGGCTCTGCAATACGTCGCTGATCGTCGTCTGCCCGTGATCGTGCCTTAACATGCTGACCAATCCTAACGCCTTACGCAGATTTAGCGGCAGGTCGTAGTGCCAGTGTTCGAGCCACTGCTCCATGGGGCTGGCTAAATCTTGATTGACCTTTGCCACGGCCAGATGGGTGGCAGGCGACGTGGGGAAGTATGGGTCTGTGACGAGTGGGGAGGCACTGCCGACGGCGGCCTGTTGTTTGCCTGCGATCACATAACCAAGTGATTGTAGGGCGTCCAGTGCTTCGTTCACCCAAGTCACGGGCATACGTAGAGCATGTGCAAGATCTTGGCCGCTAAGTCCCTTACCGTCACCGGATTCAAATTGTTTATATATGGCTAAGAGCGAGACCCACGGTAGCGAGGCCTTAACCTGTGTGTTCCGCAATTGCTCTAAAGGTGTCTTGCTTTGGTCGAGGGCCTCTTCTTCATTTGGCTGCGGGAAGCCTTCTTGAAGCCGCCAAGATACTAGCGCGCCGATCAAGATGATGACCCAGCCGATATAAAGCCACAGGAGAAATATTGGTACCTGCGCCAAGGCGCCGTAAAGGTTTTCGTAGTTTTTTGCGTCGCGAATATAGAGCCCGTACAACCGGCCGCCTAGTTGTAGTGCCGAAGTTGCCACGGCCGCGCCAATAGCGGCGTTCTTTGTGCCAACGGCGCAATTGGGGACGATCTTGTAGAGGAAAAAGAAAAAGATGAAGCTGCCAAGTAGTTCCGTGATAGCCGCGAATAACCAGGCAATGCTGCTCGCTGGTACAGATGTCGTTGTTGAGAATAAAGCTGGAAAGCTAAGCCCAGCGGTGAAGCCTACGACCACAGCCACTACGACCATGCCTAGAGTTAAAAAGGTCCAGAAGTACATGAATCTGATGAAGACGTTGCGGCCTTTGCGCACAAGCCAAATCCGATTTAGAGCTTCTTCTATCTGCCTAAGCAGTAGGACTAAAGTCACCAATACACTGGCGAAGCTTGACCAGCCGATGGTTGCTAGGCTGATCTTACCGATCATTTTATCGAGATATTTGACGACGGCCTCGCCACTTTCCGCGGCAAGGTTTTCGAGAATAAATTCGCGGACTGTGTCGATTAGGTCCGATCCCTTGCCAAGCAGTGGAGCAAATAGGGAGAGTACGCAGAATATCGCCACGAGCGACGGCACTAAAGATAAAAGAGTCACATAAGCCATGGCGCTGGCTTGTTTGGTCAAATCACAGCGGACTGTATCCTGGACCAGGGTCCGGGCGTGATGAGCCGGCATGCTGAGGCGTTCAGGTAGCTGTCGAAATGCAACTGACAGGGGGTTTTGCATTAGTGAAGCGCACCAGAATCCTGTTTGTTCTGCCGCTGCTTTATCCATTCCCGCATGTCGATGAGTACGGTTTTTTCCCAATCGGGAGCTACCCTCGTATCAAGAAAGCGGGCGAATAATGCATCAAGAATTCCAGCGAAAGTCGCAGTAGCTTGCAGACGTTCCGCCAGCGGGAGGCTTGCAGCTGATTTCTTTTCGCCATCCTGGCCCTCTTGCGGCTCTGGTGAAGGCAACTTAAGTGATCTTGGGTTCAGATCGTCACAGCCAAGAATGGCCGAGTATTCGCCGCCATCTTTCACTCTGAGTCCCAACTTTAGTTCCCGCACCGTCTTGCCCGTAGATAAAGACGCGGCCGCTTCCCGACTGTGGCTGGGATCGCCACCTTTCATTACATTTTGATGGCTCATCGCTGCGGTGCCTTCTAGTACCAGGCGGTCATCGACCCACAAATCGACTTCTAGTTCCCGACTGTCTACTGGCAGCTTAAGACGCTCGCGCGAGGTCTCTGCGATGTACCAGAGCCACGTTAGAAATTCGCGTCCAAGGAAGCCTTTGGCTCGCCCTAAAGTGGTTAACTGATCGATATGGTCATAGGAAGTGGACATGGCTCTATTTTGCTCAATAAATCTAGCTGGTTACCAGCGTTTTAGGCATGTGGACAATATGTTGATAACATGAGGATAAGCAGTGGATAGATGGGAGCGGCGGAGCCAGATCCATGTTCTAACCATATATCGCTAATCCCCATGAAACGGACCCTAAAACGGTACGTGTCAAAGGCTGAGTCAGTCAGTCTGGACTTCCGGTTTTGATTTGTCAACGCCCGCTAAAAATTTTTTTCATAAATCGCTTCCCAGCCCGCGGAGGTCTCGAAAAGCCGAATACATCTGATTGCGCGGGCAGCTGTCAGATAAAAAGAATGACGGCGATATGCGGGGATCACGATGAGATCTCCTGGCTCGGCTGTGAATTTCAGGAAATCATCGTGAACCGTGGCAATTTCAAATACGCCCTCTCCCGCAACAGTAAAGCGAACCTCATCATCGTTATGGTGATGCTCTTTAGTGAACTTGGCGAGTATCCCATCTAGATTGGGCGTGGTGGGCTTGAGTGCCACCAGATCTACGGATTGGTATCCTCGCTCGCGTTGCAGTCGTTCGATATCTGGCCGATAAAGCTGCAGAACTTCCTCATCGGTCGTGACTTGCTCGCGAAGGGCCCAGCGTTCGTAGGGTATTGCGTTTGCATCAAGCAGCGTCTTAATTGTGTGGACATCAGAGATCGTCTCGCCGCGATATTCAAGTCTCGCCATGTGGATTCCTGCTCCCTGCCCATCGGATGACGAGCTTTTAATGGCTGTATTACATAGGAAACCTTAGACACTGTAAATAGGTGGACCTTCGGTTGACGGCTTCATTAGATGAGTACATGCTTTCGATCTATGGCGCATGTTTGGTAGCGACTGGCATTCGGATTGAATTCAGGAGCTTGCGTTTGTGAGTAAAAAAAAGATCCACGGCAAAAAGGAGAATGAGCGGCGCCAGCAGTCCAGCGTTCGTAAGCTGCCGTCGATTCAGTTCGAAGATTTTGATAAAGCCGATGAAATTTTTCGTGCTCACATAGAGAACGGCGAATTCTTGCCAAAGCGCCCCAAGGAACCGCGTGAAAGCGAAAAGACGCCGCTGAATAAGTCTAGACCAGCTAAGAAGGACCGTAGCAAGCTCATTGACCTGCATGGCATGACTGTTACTGAGGCTATAAATCACCTGGACCGCGAAATCAGCCTGGCAGCTAATACCAACGGCGGACCCGTTACTCTCAAGATCGTGACAGGAAAAGGGCTGCACAGTGGGCCAGGCGGCGGCATCTTGGTGACTGAAATTTATAAATATGTTTGCCATCGCTACGGTCCGGTCATCGTCAGTATCGATGCATCGCCGGCAGAGGTTGCTTTAGGCGGCATTCCTTGGCGCGGCCACTTCAATGTAACAATAAGTAATCGTTGATAATATATCCTGACGCCCGGATTTTCTGGTGCCCGTCCTAAGGCCAAAAGCCACGCCTTATATGGCAGCTCTTGCAACTTCCACGAAAAACTGGGAAAACCCGGCGGCTCGAGCACGACGCCGAAAGCTACTCCCCCTTGACGCAAGGATTACCGCTTATGCATCCCCAACATACCTATGAACTCCGCGTCACCTTTGACGGGGAAGCAGCGGCTGCCATTAAGTGCAAGGAACGGATGATCGACTGGCTGCTGCTTAGTGGCGTCGAATCTTTTGTTGAGGGTGAGCTGACGGTTGATATCAACCAGAATCAAGACGAGCCGCCAAGAGATTACTACACGGAGCTTGGTGGCGACCAAACGCCGCTATCGATCTACCGCTACAGTCGTGAGTCGTTAGATGACTTGCGCGTCAAACTTGAACATGCATTTAGTGGCCAAGTTTCGACTGAGATATTGACGATGGAAACGGAAGTTTGGATGGAAGGGTGGAAGGAGAGCTTTAAGCCTTTTGCAACCGATGTCTTTTATGTCTGCCCACCTTGGGAGCAGACTCCAGCGCCAACGAGCGGTCTAATTGATTTGGTAATCGAGCCAGGCATGGCATTTGGCACAGGTCAGCATGCTACCACTAGGCTGTGTCTGGATCAGGTAGGGGCTGATTTTCTCGAACAACGGCGAAATGTGGCCAATCGTTCGGTCTTGGACGTGGGCACCGGCACAGGCATTCTTCTCATTGGCGCGAAGAAGCTGGGTTACGGCGAGTGTCTAGGCACCGACATTGAAGACGATGCTATCTTGGCGGCAAACACCAACGCTCGTGTTAATGGCGTCGCCACCAAATTTGTGCTGGGTAGCTTGCCACAAGGTGAGACTTTCGACCTAGTGCTCGCCAATATTTTAGCGGTTGTGCTCATCCGTCTGATGCCTGATTTGGCTGCGGTGATGAGTCCCGGTGGGCGCATCGTTCTTAGCGGCCTCTTGACCGAAGAGGCCGAGGAGGTCAAGGCGGCTGGCGTGCGGGCAGGTCTTACAGCAGTCGGGCAGACGGATCTCACGGGTTGGGGCTGTCTACTTTTAGCCAAGCCAGTTTGAGGTTAAAGAGCGATGTCCCATACGTTTCGCTTTTTAGGAGAGTTGCGCTCAGATCAGACTTGGTGTTTGGCGGGTGAAGAGGCGCACCACTTAGCTAAAGTCTTGCGCTTAGAGGTCGGTACTAATGTTGAGGTGACCGACGGTCGTGGCAACTGGGGTAGCGGTCAAGTCTTGTCAGCCTCGGCAAAAGAGGTGGTCATCTCGGCTGCTCAGGTGCAGCGTCAGGATCAGCCTAAGGTGCTTGTTGAAATTGCCGTTGGCGCGTTAAAACCGGGATTTGTCGATGAGATCTTGCCAATGCTCTGTGAGTTGGGGGTTGATAGGGTCCATGTGTTTGGCCAGGTGGGTGTTTCTAAGGCCAGGTTAGGGCAAAAGGTTCATGACCGCTGGCAGCGTATTGTGGCGCAGTCGGTCAAGCAATGTAAGCGGGCCTGGTTGCCGCAGGTGCTTGAACATGACTCGGTAGCCGACCTTGTGAGGGCGACTACTGGCGATGAGGGGGTTCGTGTTTTCCTGCGAGCTGGTACCGATGCACCCCTAACCAGTACAATCACTAGGGTCCGCTCTGGCAGAATCCTGGCTGTCGTTGGTGGTGAAAAAGGGTTTGATCCGTCTGAGGAGCTGGCCTTGATTGCCGCTGGATTTGTCCCTTCAAGCCTTACTCAGTGGATTTTGCGTGCGGTCACGGCGGCAGTAGCGGCGGCTGCGGCACTGTCGTTACATCGCGACCAACTGTGATAATATAGCTCCCTAGATATCCTTCATTCTATGGATAGTAGCTGGGAGCGAGACGCGTATGGGCAACAAGGGACGGCGCCGGGGATTTGCCTCGTGGTTTGTGGAGCCATATAAACAGGTTCGGCTTGGCTTGGTGATTGTACTCGTCAACTTCCTGTTTGCGTTTTTGATCTTCGGAGTATTTGGCTACTACGCCTGGGATATGTACGAGGCAGTTTCGGTATACTTTAAGCTGTCCGAGGGTGAAAATCTCGTGACTATGCAGAAGTTTTCTGTGCCGATCATCGCCTGCGCTAGTTTGATCGTTTTATTTGTTCTCACAACGATTTTAGTTTCAGTTCGGTACACCCACGAAATATACGGACCTTTGGTGTCGATCCACCGCTACCTTGATGAGGTATTGGCCGGAACCGTACCGCAGCGAATCCAGCTGAGAGAATCAGACCAGCTTCAGGACCTGGCGAATAAGCTAAATAGTGTCGCTGAACGTCTCGCTGTGGACCAGCGCGCTGGAACTATGATTGCGGTCTATCGCTTTTTAGATGAGCTTTCTGAGGGTAAGCATCCAAATCCGATCAAGATCCGCGACAATGATCGTCTGAGTGAGCTAGTCGAGAAGTTAAATAGAGTGGCTGCGCGTATCACCTGATAGTAGCAGCACTGCTCTAGCGGAATTTCGGCGCTAGAACAATCTTATGGTCGTGGCTCAGCCAAGACTCCAATATGAGCTGCGACTGAGTCGGCCAGAGCTTTCAGATGGTAGCCACCCTCGAGGCAACTTACGATGCGACCGTTACAATAAGTGTTGGCAACCTCTTTGACTGATTTTGTCATCGTTGCAAAGTCGATCGTATTTAAACCAAGGTTACCGACTGGATCATCAACGTGCGCATCAAAGCCTGCGCTGATTAAAATTAGGTCTGGTCGCGCCGCCGTAACTGCGCGCTCTAGTCCCGATTGGAACAAATCAAGATATAGTTCGCGTTTCACGCCAAATTGCACAGGTACATTCAAGGTCGTGCCGCGTCCTTTGCCTGTGCCCTGCTCACCTTCGTCGCCAGTTCCCGGATAAAAGGGAAAGCGATGAATGCTGTAGAAAAATACCGAAGGATCTTCATAGAAGATATCTTGAGTCCCGTTGCCGTGATGAACATCCCAGTCCACGATTAGGAGTCGGTTTGCACCATGTTTTTTTTGTGCATGCCGTGCAGCAACTGCGACATTATTGAAGACGCAAAAGCCCATGCTGCGGTCCGCCGTGGCATGGTGGCCAGGCGGACGAATCAGGCATAGAGCATTAGCGTCGGCGCCGCTCATTACTGTATCAACGGCAGCAATTGCTGTGCCGGCTGCAGTCAAGGCGACATCATATGATGCCGGGCTCATGACGGTATCGGGGTCAAGATAACCGCCGCCTGCTGCTGCCAGATCACGAGCATCAGTTATTTGTTTGGATGTATGGACGACAGCTAGTTCGTCTAGAGTCACTTTGGCGACTTCGCCTTGGCGGCAGGATTTTAACCAGCCTGCAGTGTTGAGGGTGTCGTGGATGCTCGTTAATCTTTGCGGTGATTCCGGGTGAGTGCCGGTCACATGGTCCAAAAAATGCTGATGGGAGTAGATAGTGGTCATGGTTGAAATTTTACTTATATGACTATTTACTTGCTCTGAGATTGGTCGCGCTGGTGCAGACGAAGTCGACCCTTTGCATCTAAGCCATTAGTTCGAACCATATCTGATAGGACCCTGATGAGACAACGTGTTAATGTCTCACCAAATTAGCTATTTGCCAGGAGGCCGAGGCTGTGGAAGCGGTAATAAATCCTCAGTTCGATACGAAGATGATCTTATGGATCTTTATCAGTTTACGATTGGCTCAGTTAGCCATAGAGCGCATCCTCGCGACGCTAAATCGTCAGTATTATAGCAACGCGTCCAGGCAGCAGGCTGCGACCGATTTACTGGGTATTGGCACTGATGAGATGCAGCGCACCCTCGCCTACAGTAACGGTAAGTACTTTTTTGCGCGCATTGCAGGAACCTTGTCCCTTGCCGGAACTCTGCTCTTTCTCGGCGGTGGCGGTTTTGGCTGGCTTGAGCGCGGCGCGCAGAGTCTCAGTCTTGCCTTGAATGGTGGTGAGTTGATTGCGGGGCTGTGTTTTTTCGCCTTGCTCGGGCTGGTGAGTAGCCTTTTTGGGCTGCCGTTTGACTACTACCGAACTTTTGTATTGGAGCAAAAGCACGGCTTTAACCGCCAGACTCTAAAGGGTTTTTGGCTTGATCGGGTGAAGGGGCTTGGCATCGCTCTAGTCTTGGGCGCGCCACTTTTATCGCTAATACTTTGGCTTATGCAGGTGGCAGGCCAGTATTGGTGGGTTTATGCTTGGGCTGCAATGAGTGGTTTCAGCATCCTAACAGCATGGCTGTATCCGACGTTTCTCGCGCCGTTATTTAATAAGTTTTCTCCGGTCACGGATGAGACGCTGCGCCGTGGGATCGAGGCTCTAGCGACGAAGATTGGCTTCCGCACTGCGGGTATCTCAATCATGGACGCTTCCAAGCGATCGAGTCACGGCAATGCGTATTTTACAGGTGTGCTGGGTAAGAAGCGCATCGTCTTATTCGATACCTTGGTTAACGCAATGTCAGCTTCGCAAGTGATCGCTGTGCTGGCGCATGAGCTGGGGCATTTTAAGCTGCACCATGTGCGTTGGGGACTGATTCGTGGCGTGCTTATGACTGGGGTGGTGTTTTATGTGCTTAGTCTGTGCTTGCATCTAAGTGAGTTTTACCGTGCCTTTGGCTTCGGCGGAGTCTCTAATTACGGTGCGCTCGTTGTCTTTTCACTTTGGTTTGGTCTGCTCGACTTCGCCCTTCAGCCACTCAGCAATGCGCTGTCTCGGCATAACGAATTTGCCGCCGACCGCTTTGCGACTGAGCAAATCGGTAACCCACAGGAGCTAGGAACAGCTTTGTTAAAGCTACGGGAGACCAGCGCCGGTATGCCGGTGAGCCACCCGCTATTCTCAGCGGTCTATCACTCACACCCGCCTTTACTTGAGAGATTAGTTGCTCTCGGTTATACCAAGTCGGAGGCAGCGCCAACGCTCCCTTGAAAATTACGACCTTGAAGGTTAATTTAGAGGTTGGTAGGGACCATGACTAAGCTAACCACGACCCAAGCAAAAGCCTTAGAATATATCCGCAACTCGAGCGCCAAGACCGGGGTTGCTCCCACTTTGCGCGAGATTTGTGCGCATATGGGCTATAAAGCTATTGGGTCAGCGCAAGATTTAGTCACGGCCTTGCGCCGCAAGGGGTTTTTGACCGAGAATTCAAGGCAATCAGCGCGCGCCCTTATTTTGACACCTATGGCGCGGCAGCAGCCCGGTGGCGATGAGGTGGTCCAGCTAGACGATGATTCACTAAGCGTTCCGCTTTTGGGAAAGGTCCCGGCTGGTAATCCAGCATTGGCGATAGAGGAGCGCATTGGTAATCTTCGCGTGTCTTTATCGTTAGTTGCTGCGTCCTCTACCCAGTCGCTGAAGTCGAAAAACTTATTCGCACTGCAAGCGACCGGTGACAGCATGATGGGCGCCGGTATTCTCGACGGCGACTTCTTGGTGGTGCGGCTAAATAATGATCCCAAGAAGGGTAGCATTGTTGTCGCGCGATTAGACGGAGACGTTACGGTTAAAAGACTAATGTTTGAGGCGGAAGAGGGTTGGTATCTTCAGCCCGAGAATCCACGCTTTAATAATATCTACGCCTCTGATGAGCCCTTTGAGTTGATCGGCGAAGTGGTAGCTCTCCAGCGCTCATTAGTTTAATTCAAGCCCAAAACGCTAGGTCGAGGGTCCGTCTGTATTTAGAGTGCTCACGAATGACTGCGATTCTTCAATGGAGCTTTGCAGTGCGGAGCTTAGTGTTTTTATTTCCGACTCGACTGAGCGTAGCTCTGCTTTAATTCCACCCAGTGCCTGCGCATTGAGGTTGTGCTTGAGGTAGATGACTTGTTCCTCTAGTGCTGCAAGAACTGGAGTTAGGCCTTTCTCAGCTTTGCGCACAGATGTCTGTAGTTTGGCATATTTTTGCTTGGTTTGTTGCAGTTTGTGCCGACTATCCTGTTTGTATTTTGGTGTTTTTAGCCTGCCTATCTCAGCGTCCCACTCATTGAATAAGTCTTTGGCGATGTCGTCAACTTTTTCAATACGAGCATGCAACTCGGCCGCCTTGCTTTTAGCGCTGTCGTAATCACTCTTTAAATCATCGTAGACCTGAGTCAGCTTTTCCGGGGGGCTGCCGTAGAGCGTCCTTAGTCGTGTCAGCGCATCCTGTACTTCTTCTTGTACTTCTTTCTGATCGCTGGAGAGATTTTCGACATTATCGCGTAATAAGTCGCGCTTCTGTTTGCCTAGCATTTCCCACGTCGAATAATAAATTTGCGAGCATCCCTGCAGTAAAAGCAGGGCTACGATCCAATATAACTTCATTCCTTACCTCAATTTGCTGAAATGCGGCTTATGCAATTGGTGACGAAAATACATGAACTAAGGTGCCGGGGGTATGCTAATCAATCCAGCCGGGGATCCAATTTAGATCGTTAATCAGTTCATCTCGCGACAGCCAAAAGCGCGCTGCTCTGTCACAGACGGCCATCATCTCCAGCCGCTGAGGCAGATTTTCGGCCTTTTTCGCAGGTTTATTGCCGCTGATGCGGTAGTGGCGCCAGCCTTGGACTGGCGTCTCCGCGGTCCAGGCGGCGTTAATTTCAAATGATTTGGATGGCAAGCGCCGCAGTTTCGCCAAGTGTTTAGCCCAACCTATGAGTCTTTAAACGGAACAAATAGGCTGCCCATGCCGCCGTCAAATTCGCCTTTTTCCCCTGGCATTAGGTATGCACATCTGACGCCGACAAGGGATGAAGTCCATGGTTGTTTAGCTAATGTGTTGGCAATTTTCCGGCAGCGGACTTTCATATCAACCAGGGAAATTTCACCTGGTGAATGCATGCGCACGAATACGCCGGCACCGTCCGTGACTAGCATTGTTGCGGCGTAAGCGACGTCCTCATTTGGCAGCAATTTGTGGATTAATTCGCCAAAGCTTTTTTTGGTGAACAAGGCGTCGCGGTCTTTTGCGACGTCATCTGCTATTGCAGATTTGAGATTTGTGCCGCTCTCTAACAACTTAGACGCGATATCGAATTTCACATATGCGGACTCTTTATGGCCTTTGCTTATGTCTTTAACTGCATCTTCGATCCAAGCACTAGGATCTTTGCCAGCGTGAGTCCACTGTTGTGACTGAAACGATCCGAGGTACCACTTGTCTTCTACCGGCACGATCGTGGTAAAAATCCGTCCGATTTCTTTTTGACCCATGACCTGTAGCCATAGGCCAAATTCAAGTGAATATCCGTAATGCGGATAAACGGTGACTTTGTCGTCTACACACTCAAGGCCTTTGGCCGATCCATCGACCGTGTTTAGTGCCCAGAGACGATAAATAGAGACATCCAAGGGTCCGCCAAAGGTGGCATCAATTTTGGCCAGTGCTTCTTTGAGTGCAAAAAGTCCGGTATTGAGCCGAGGATGGAACATTGGCTGCAGAAGCAGCGCATCTTTGGTTCGTATCGCGCGGATTAAATCAGCGATGAACTGATCGATACGTGGATCCAGTCCAATTTGCCCTCGCGGATCAGTTTTTATGGTCCGGCAGGCTGGTGTGCCTTCACTACCCTGAAATATCTTAGAGCGGACCTGCTCAGTCGGGGGTGATTCCGAAGCCGCCTTTGCTGGATTGGCGGCCTTTACTGGCAGTGCACGCATGCTAAAAGCAAATGTCGAAACGAGAAACAGCACTTTAAGTGGCTTATTTCTTCGCCACGCAGCTGCCGCATCCTTTTTTGTCAAAGCTTTCAAGTTCCCACGATCCAAATTCTGCATTGATCACCTCAAGGGCGTCCGTGAGAAAATCATACTCACAGGTAAAGAGTTCCTTCATCACCTTCTTTTCCAGACAATATGCATTATAGCTGAAAGTGGTGGACTCTGGGTCGTAGATTTCGCTGATCCCGGCTTGTCTGTCGCGGAAGACCAATACGTTGCTGTCGTAGTTCAATTCTGTGAGTTTATTCATGTGCGATCTCGTCTTAAAAAGTGCGTTTGAGTAACCAGTGCGCAAATAGCTCTAGGTCACTATTCTTGGGCACGATCCCGGATAGCTCTGCTAATGCCAATTTAGATTGATTTTCGGCGGCAGCGCGTGCGGCATTGGGGGTCATCATAGCAAGGTATGTCAGCTTGCCGGCATCTTTATCTTTGCCAACGCTTTTGCCGGTTGCGGTGGATTCATCCAGGAGATCGTCCATGATTTGAAAGGCGAGACCTAGCCCTGCGCCAAATGACCGGAAACGCTGAACCACAGCCGGTGACGCCCCAGCAGCGATGGCACCAAGAGCCGCGCTGCAGCCGAGTAGTCGGCCCGTCTTGCGCTCATGAATCTGGTCTAAATGCTGGCGTTCAGCACCGGTTCTAGCAGTCCAGTACAGGTCTAAGCTTTGGCCGAGGACCATACCTTGGCTACCGGAGGCTGCCGCCAATTCTCGGACCATGTCAACCTTAGCCTGCGCATCTATGGATGAGTCCGCTCCGGAACCAGCAACAAGTCCAAAGGCGTCCGTAAGTAAAGCATCGCCAGCCAGCAGCGCTTGCGCTTCACCGTATACTTTATGCGCAGTCGGCTTCCCGCGTCTCAGATCGTCGTTGTCCATGCTTGGCAAATCATCATGCACTAAGCTGTAAGTATGAATGAATTCGACGGCTAAAGCGGCTGTCATCGCTTGGGGCAACTTACCGCCCAAGGCTTCATTCGTAAGTAGGCAGAGAAGTGGACGCACCCTTTTGCCGCCTGCCAGCAGTGCGTAACGCGTGGCCTGCGTTACTAGATCCTCACCTCGGTAGCACTCTTGAACATGGCTTGCTAGAGCATCGCTAAATATCTCGCGCCAGTTTGAAAGGCGAGTTTCAAAATTCGTCATGTTTAAACCTCTCAAAATCTCCATCGTTCCGTGGTAGTTCCCCAGTGACTAAGCGCTGGAGAACCTCGGGATAAAGTTTACATTCAGCGGCAAATACTCGATCTGCCAGCGTGTGAGTGTCATCGGTAGGTAAAACTGGAACTGTTACTTGTGCAAGGATTGCACCTTCGTCGTAGCGTTCATTGACATAATGAACAGTCGCGCCACTAAACGCAGCGCCGGCAGCCAGAACAGCCGCATGCACTCGATCACCATACATGCCCTTACCACCGAATTCCGGAAGAAGCGCCGGATGAATATTAACGATGCGACCTGCATATTCAGGGAGTACAGGAAAAGGCTTCAAAAAGCCCGCCAACACAATCCACTCGATCGCTTGTAATTGCAGCCAAGCTTTGACGGCGGCTGCCGTGGAGGGTGCTTTAGCGCTAAAATCTCCGATAAACAGAGCGATTTCCCTAGTGCTGGCGATCTCGACGGCGCGGCAGTCTGGCCTTGATGCGATGACGCCGGCCACTTTGAAGTTTCGGTCTGTTGTATGTGTCTCGAGAAAATTAATTAAACTGCGGCCGCTGCCGGATACAGCAACAGCTATGCGAGCGGGAGCACTTGGGCTGCCTCTCTTACTCATACGGGTAACCTTATAAACTTAACTTGCGTGCGTTCCTTGAGGCCGTTCCAGAAGGATTCTGCAGTTAGAGCCTTGCCGCCAGCGGGTTTCAGCTTGGCGATCAGGAGATCCCCTTCGGCCGTGGTTACGCGCAGTAGCCTTTGCTTTTTGTCGTAGGAAACAGTCCCTGGAGGCTGCTGCGAAGCCTGTTCTGAATCCGATTTAACCTCTAGGAGATTCAATCGCTTATCACCAAGGTGTGTGTAGCTGCCGGGCCATGGTTCATAGGCGCGAAAGCGCCGGTAAATCACCGTCGATGGCTGCTCCCAATCGACTTCGCCAGCGTTTTTTTCGATCTTTCGGCAGTGCGTCACCGCGGATTCGTCCTGCAGGTCGCCGACGAAGTGTGGATCTCTCAATTTATCGATCGCTGTAAGCAGAAGAGGGCCGCTGGCACCGAAGTAGCGATCGGTCAGTTGGCCGGTTGTCTCGTCCGGGTGGATGGGCAGCCGCTCTTGTACGATCAGCGCGCCTGCATCCAGCTTTTGCACGGTAAAGAGCACAGAGACACCACTAGCCTCGTCCCCAGCTAGCAGCGAGGCAGGCACCGGCGTGGCCCCACGGTACTTAGGGAGCAGTGAGGGATGAATGTTTATAGTCGCCCGCTTAGGAATTTGTAGGAAGTCGGGCGGCAATATTTGCCCAAAGGCAGCAGTGATCGCGATGTCTGGGCGAAGTGCCGAAAATGCCTCGAGAAACTCTGGGTCGCTTGATTTTGTTGGTTGCAGAGTGGGTATGCCATGCGCTTTGGCGAAGGCGGCAACTGGCGGATCGCTCAGCGTGCCGCTGCGGCCAACGGGGCGTGCCGGCTGGCTGACTACTCCTACCACTTCGTCACCGCGATCGGCAGCAGCGGCCAACAGGGCTTTGAGGGGAGCTATAACTGGCTCCGGAGAACCTAGAAAGATCAGACGCATAGTGGACCCTGGCAAAAGGAGACGGATACCCGTCCGATTTATAGTCAACTTGTGCGGTCTAGTCCATTCAATGCCTGGGCAGCGATTGCCCAGGCAGTGCTTGGGTCGCAAAAGTGCCGGACTACTGCTAAAATAAAGACTCCAGCCCTATATTCAAATCCCACTTTTCGAAAGATCTCAGGTGCCAACCACAACCCTGGCACAACTTAGGCAATTGCAGCAATCTCTCTATGATAAGGCCTTCAAAGAGGCTCGTGCCATAGTGGGGGGTAGCTCTCGCCGAATTATGGCATATTCCGCTAAGTTTGAACGGAGTCTGCCCAGTCGGTTTGTATTCACCACCCAAGCGGACCTTCTCGATGCGTTACGTCAGCATCAGTTCATTCTCTATGGCGACTTTCACACCTTAAGACAGTCGCAGCGCGGCTTACTGCGTCTATTGCGTAGTTATGTGGATCGTCAGCGGACTGATAAGGTCGTGATTGCTCTGGAAATGTTTAAGCACGTTGATCAGGACTTCATCGACGGCTACTTGGCAGGCAAATTATCTGAAGAGGCCTTCCTCGATAGCATTAATTACGCAGTTGAGTGGGGATTTCCTTGGCAGAATTTTAAAATGATCCTCGACTTTGCCAAAGCTAAGAAGCTACCCGTGATAGGCATTAATACTGACAACGCCGGTCGGGATATGTTGTTCGTGCGGGATCGTTACGCAGCCAAGTGTCTCATTGATGCCGCAGAAACTTACCCAGGGTTCAAGATCATCTGCCTCATCGGAGAGTATCACTTAGCTGATGACCACCTTCCTAAAGCCTTAGCTGTCGAGCACCGTAGACGCGGCAGCAAGGGCAAAGTTATGCGCGTGCTGAACAATATCGATTCCTACTATTTTAGTAGGAAACGTCCAAGCACTCATGCATCAACCGAATATCTGAGACTACGTAAAGATTTTTTTTGCATCATGAACACCCCGCCATGGATGAAGTGGCAATCATTCGCTCTTTGGGAAGAAATGCGCCACATGGGCGCTTGGCATACAAGCAATCACGAGGCTGATTTTGATCAAGACTTCGATATTCATCAAGAAGAAACCTACGATATTGACTTCCAGTTCCTAAGTTTTGTGAAAGAACTGGCTGGGTTCATACAAATTGATATCGATGCCAGCGACATGGAAAGCTTTCATGTGCATTTTTCAGCCCGAGGTGATTTTTTTCAGTACTTGACTCAGGAAGGCACTGCCTCCTCGGTAGAGGCCAAGAGGATTATCGGCCGCGCAAGTGTAGACGGAGTGTACTACCTAGCCCGAACCAATACGGTATTACTAACGGATATCTCGATCAATAACTTGGCCGAAGCGGCGGGCCAGTATCTTCACGCTTTGTTGAGTAGTTTTGAAGACAGCAGTGAAAATAAAACAGAAGACTTTTATCGCCGAGTACTCAAAGCTGCGGTTGGTATGATTGCGTCGAAGATTTTAAATCCGCGCCGCAAGTGTATGGAGCTTCATCACTTCCGCCAAGTGGTCCGCAGACAGCGCGGCATTCGTCGCACATCTGCTGGTGATCAAAGATCGCGGATGAACCATGCAGTGCTCAGATTTGATCGTTGGATGGAGTTAGCTCTTGCTAAAGAAGGGGGCAGAATAGAAGCACTTCCGCGTGCTTTGCTACAGCTTGATGCTGATACAGACTACCATTTGAGTCGAGTCATCGGGCAGATGCTTGGTTTTAACCTTTATAAAAAGGTGATTGCGGATAAGGTGTCGACGGTAAAAATTAGACGCTTATTCAAAAAGCGAATACCTAGCTTAGACGCGGTCTGGCGTGAAGTCTCATGGCTCTATGATTTGATGCTGCGTTAGCATTATTAATCAGTGCGTCAAGAATAGATTCATGGGCTGGATACGATATAGAGTGCTGGTGTTGAGAAGATCAGGTTGCCGTCTTGATCAAGTAGACAAGCACTATAATGATAGGCCGTGTTCGGCGCAGCCATAGTATCTGTGAATTCGATTTTGTCCGCTGATAATGGGTGTGCGGTGTACATTGGTGTGTCGAGCGGTGAGTCACATCTAGCACTGGGCAGCCCTGCTGGTGCGGCTCTTCTGCGCACTAAAATGTAACCATCAGCAGACCACTGTGCCGGGGGGGTTATTGTGATATCGATGCTGTTCGCTGCACTGACAGACGTCACTGCCTCCAGCATTGGTGTGGGTTGAGCAATACAATATATTGCGCGTTGCTGATCACATGTTTCTACTCCGCCACCATTCAACCAACCTTGGCCACTCAGGGTTGAGGCATCACCGGTGTGGCCGAATATGCTGCTGCTAGCAGAACTCCAGTCTGCGCAAGCACGGTCGGCAATATAAGCTCCGGTCTGATCAGAACCCGTCCAAACAGGTGATTGAGTTGCGTTACCAGTTGTATCGAGCACAGCTCCGCTGGCTGGACTGAGCCCTGTACTCCACAGTTCTGTGAGGGAGGGAAACAGCGTATGGTACGAATTAACGCTACTGTAATCTGAGCCCACTATCGGCCCCAGAACTCTGATGCGAACACTTGCATCTAGATGACTATCTGAAAGCACGGCCTGCCATGACTCTTCCCGACGAAGCATAGCCCGAGGACTTCCTGAGGCATACGGCGCGCATAACCGATCAGCTGCTGCGGCTGAGCCGCCCATATCACCCTTAACTGTTGGCGAAGTGATAAACATAATTTGTGGTTTAGTAATCGCTGTTGGTTTATCTTCACTCGCCGTGACTTGTGCTTTTTCGTCATAAAAACACGCGCGATAGGTGTAGCTCTGGGCGGCGATACCTGTCTCATCAGTAAAAGCGATTGGCGTATTGAACGGACCACTTACATCTTTCACGATCGTGCCGGAGCTGCATTCTGGTGCAGTCTCGCCTAGTAGGCGACGGACTTGCATGCGTGTCCAATCTGTTCGCGCTCCAAATGCTAAACTAACTTGATTGCTTGCGACTATAAATCCAGTCAGTGCCAGTAACTTGGGACCGGCCACTTTGGGTTCTGTCTGCTCTGGATTGGGTGTAGGTGTGGGCGAAATAGGAACCACTGCTGGGCTGCCAGTTGCAGGTGTAGTAGGTGCCGCGGCAGGCTGTGGCTCGGACATAGGCCGTGCATCAGCAGTTGCTTGGGTCGGTGTACCACCCACAGTCCGCACATCCATGCCAGCACGGCTAAAAGGATTTCCCGGCCCACATGCTGCCAGGGGTAGCAGAGTGAAAGTGGCGGGCAAGAGCAGGGTCGACAGACGAGTCATTTAGCGATCCTCTATGGGGCATTACCAATTCGCTCATCGGCGACTTAGCAGGGCGACTTGAGGACACCGTTAAGATATTGAATTTATTGATAAAAAATTGCTGGGAGATGGCTTCAAAACCAGCGTCAGCAGGTGCCAGCAGTGTTTACTTTTGATACTCAACTGAAACCGATAGCACTGTGCCTTGCAACTGCAAGTATTACCTAGCAAGATGCCTACTAGGGGTTTAGCAGGCATAAACTTAAGCTGCGATGCTACCTATCGTTTGGGTCCCAATTCAATCTCACGTCCGAGTGGTCCATGCGTTCTTTAAGCGTGCTAGTAGTTGATGATGAAAAAGTGCAGCGTGATACGCTCGCTTCCATCCTCGCTGAAGACGGGTATCAAGTTACAGTGGCGCAGGATGTCCAGTCAGCAACTGCAGCTCTTACCGAGTCCAATTATGATGTAGTGCTGACGGATTTCCGGATGCCAGGAGGATCTGGGCTCGACATCGCGCGCAAAGCTAATGAAGTCTGTCCAGAGGCTGCGATTCTCATTATGACTGCGTATGCCGATGTCCAAGGCGTCATTGATGCGATGAGGCTCGGTGTTGTCGATTACTTATTAAAACCGCTTAATGTGGAATCGTTGCTGCGGCGTCTGGAAATTATTCGAGACCGTAGGGCTTTGCAGCTGGAAGTTAATTTCCTTCGCGCTGAGATGAATCGCCAGAGTGATGCCGGTACTCTACTGGGCGAATCGTCCGCGATGACTGATATCTCGAAAATTATTGAGCAGGTCGCCGCGACGCGTGGAACCGTTCTGATTACAGGCGAGAGTGGTACAGGAAAAGAGGTCGTAGCTCGTTCTGTTCACCGTTTGAGTGCGCAGTCTGGTAACAAATTTGTCGGCATTAACTGTGGTGCTTTGCCAGAAAATTTATTGGAGAGCGAACTATTCGGCCATAAACGCGGTGCCTTCACCGGTGCTCTTGCAGATAAGCAGGGCCTATTTGCAGTTGCAAACGAGGGTACACTTTTTCTTGACGAAATCGGCGACATGCCAAGAAGCTTACAGGTCAAATTGCTGCGAGCTCTCCAGGAGCGTGAGATCACGCCAATCGGCGACACGAAACCTATCAAAGTTAATTTGCGGGTTATCGCTGCGACTAACCGAGACTTGACAGCGGAAGTGGCGACCGGGAATTTCCGGCAGGATCTTTTTTATCGATTGAACGTTGTAGAGATCAAGATGCCGCCCCTGCGCGATAGGCGCGACGATATTCCGATGCTGGCTCGTCATTTTGTCGAGAAGTATACTAAAGA
>Ga0315274_10000680_pt1 | contig 52805 bp, 46 predicted proteins | sample YL17G02_20_MG_FD_203700 | JGI IMG/M metagenome (GOLD analysis project Ga0315274, IMG submission 203700) | Sediment microbial communities from Yellowstone Lake, YNP, Wyoming, USA - YL17G02_20 | ecosystem: Environmental > Aquatic > Freshwater > Lake > Sediment | place: USA: Wyoming | collected... | reverse complement strand
ATATCGTGATCAGTTTTCCGCCCAGGTACAGTATTGCGAAAGTGGTCCAGATCATCAAACAGAACACGGGGCGGGCGTTGTACGAGAAGTTCGAATTCATCAGGAAGCGGTACTGGGGACGAGGGGGGATATGGTCGGTTGGATATTTCGTAAGCACAGTGGGCTTGAACGAACAGGCGATATTGCGGTATGTGAAGTATCAGGAAAGCGAAGACTTAGGACAAGCGAAGCTTGCCCTTTAGGATTCCCCGGACGTAAGTCCGGGGTTGGTTCAATCGGTAATAAAGAAAGCGGTAAATTCAATTAAATGAATGACAATCATTCATTTAATTGAATTTCCGTCAATATTGTTTACATTTGTTCGAACTAATTATAATATTATAAATATCTTAAAAATATTTTATTCTTGGCATAAAGATTGCTATAGAAATAAGCGGATTGTTATTTTTTATTATATTAAGGAGGTGAGAATTCGAGGTAGCCAGGTCCAAAGACCGGAGAGTTGAACAAAAACCAGGAAGAACAAGGAGGAAGATTTGAAAGCGAAAGCATTGATCGGCGTGATCGCCCTGCTTCTCATCCTTTCCCCCGTCGCCTTTGCCCAGTCCCGTGACACCGGCGCCATCACCGGAAAGATCACGGACGAGGAAGGCAATGCGCTGCCGGGCGTCAACATGTCGCTGACCAGCCCCAACCTGATGGGCGCGCGGGCGACCGTCACGGATGCCAACGGCGATTTCCGCTTCCCGGCCCTGCCCCCCGGCGAGTATAACCTGAAAGCCGAGCTCCAGGGATTCGGCACGGCGGTTCGCGAGGCCATCCGGGTGACGACGACGACGACCCTTAATCTCAACATGACCATGAAAGTCTCGGCCCTGACCGAGGAGATCACGGTCGTGGCCCAATCGCCCACGGTTGACGTCAAGTCCACCGAGACGGCGTCCGTGACCCTGAGCAACGAAATTCTGAGGAACATCCCCTATAACCAGTTCACCTCGGACATCGTCAACCTCGCCCCGGGCGTCACCGACAACGTCGCCTACGGCGCCTCCCAGAACACGGGCATCGCCTATACGATGGACGGCGTCAACGTCGCCGACCCCGAAGCCGGATCGGCCTGGGTGTTCATGGACCATAACGCCATCGAGGAGGCCAAGGTCATGGGCCTCGGCCTCCCGGCCGAGTACGGAAACTTCACGGGCGTCATCTTCAACTTGGTCACCAAGTCGGGCGGCAACGAGTTCTCGGGCCACTTCGAGTTCAACTTTCAGGGGAAGAAAGACGACAAGCCGAAGGGGCTCTGGCAGACGACCAATAACGGCGCCTATGTCGCCGATTTCCCCGCGCTGACGTCGCCCCTCACCAAGCTCTTCGACATCGGCGCCCACCTGGGCGGCCCGATCATCAAGGACAAGCTCTGGTTCTACGCCGGCACCCAGTACTACCGGAGCCAGAACTATCCGACCGGATTCCCCGAGGCCGTCGATTACAAGCAGCCCCGCCTGTTCACGAAGATCACCTCGCAGCTCGCCCCCTCCCTCAACCTCAACGTTTCGCTCGAAATCGACACCTACGTCGGGAAGAACCGCGACTCGGGCTCGACCGTCTCCCCCGAGGCTTGCGTCAACCAGGATTCGCCCGAGATCGTCGGCAATTTCAGCCTGACCAAGATCCTCAGCCCGAAGACCTTCTTCGACTTCAAGGGCGCGTTCTTCACGGGCTACTACTACCTTGACCCCGAAGTCGGCATGGATCCCTACCAGCACTTCAGCCTGGACGAAAACTTCAGGCGTGGCAGCGCCGGCTATTTCTTCTACGCCGACCGGAGCCGCTTCCAGACCAACGCGTCCATCTCCCACTACACCGAGGACTTCATCAAGGGCGCCCACGACTTCAAGTTCGGCGTCGAGGCCGAGTACTCCAAGGTCCGGAACCGCTACGGCTACTCCGGCAAGGGCGGCGGGCTGGGCGATTTTGTCAAGTACTTCGACTACTACGGCCAGCCCTACCTGGCCTACCAGTACCAGGGGTACGACACGAACACCCGCTACGCCCGGGTCGAGGCCTTCGCCCAGGATTCCTGGCAGATCTCGAGCCGCCTCAACATCAACCTCGGTTTCCGCCTCAGCCAGAACTGGGGCTTCATCAAAAACGTGGACGGGACCGTCTACAACACGACCAGCCTCGCCCCGCGTTTCGGCTTGAGCTTCGACTTGTTCGGGGACAAGTCGACCGTCCTCAAGGCCCACTACGGCCAGTTCACCGAGGCCATGCTGTCCTCCTTCCACGACCGCCTCAACCCCGACTCGGCCTACAAGGACTACGTCGGATACTACTGGGACAGCGAATGGGTCGAATTCACCCGGACCGTCCACCAGTCCCTCTACAAGATGGACCCGGATATCGGCCATCCCTATATGAACCAGATGACGGCCGGCATCGAGCGCGAGCTGTTCCGCGACACCTCGTTGGGGGTAACCTTTATCTACCGGAAGTGGAACAACATCGTCGGCCGCGTCGATCGGGCCGCCCAGTACACCAAGGTCCCGGTCTTCATCCCAGACCTCAACAAGACCATAGACGTCTATGAGCGGACCGAGGAAACCCTCGACACCCACGACTACCTCCTGACCAACATCTCCAAGGCCGGCTGGATTCTCGAGGATCCCTACCGGAAGTACATGGGGATCGAGGTCCTCTTCAACAAGAGGTTCTCGAACCGCTGGCAGCTCCTGGCCTCCTACGTCTACGGCCGGGCGACCGGCACCATGGACAACGGGTTTGCCGACGACATCGGCTACGGCGGCAACGTCGACGATCCCAACTTCTGGATCAACTCCGAAGGAAATTCCACCTTCGACGCCACCCACATGCTCAAGCTCCAGGGAACCTACATCCTGCCCTTCGACATCAGCTTCAACGCCTACTTCCGGCTCATCACCGGCGACTCCTGGACGACCCGCTACCGGACCGCCCGCTTCAACCAGGGCCGTATCACCTTCTTCGCCGAGAAGAGGGGCTCCAACCACTACCCACCCGAGAAGATCCTCGACGTCCGCCTCGAGAAGATATTCACCCTCGCCACCAAGTACAAGCTGGGCCTGATGATCGACGTCTTCAACGTCTTCAACACCGACACCATCACCGGCTGGGGTAACCGGATCGGCTACGACTGGATGACGGACGGCACCTACCCGTCCACGGACGGACACCAGCTCTACGGCATCGTCCGGCCGCGCCAAGCGAGAGTCGGCATCCGGCTCATCTTCTAATCGTTCCAGCTCCAGCAGACGCTCACCCCGCACCGCCCGACGGCGGTGCGGGGTTTTTTTTGGGGTCAAACCTACACTTTGTCACTTTTTACCATTCCTCCCCTATATCTACAGAACGAGGCGGCATCGCGTCCGGCGAAGAAAAAAGCGGAGCCGCCCACCAGGGTAAATTGGAAAAAGTAACAAAGTGTAGGTTTGACCCCGACTTTTTGCTAAAATGAGGTCCGCCATGAAGAAGAAATGGGTCGTGCTCGGAGCGGCCGTCGCCGTCGTTGCCGCGGGAGCATTCCTCCTCATCGGCCTCCGGCCGACATCCTTCAAACGGATGGCTGGGGAAGGGACCTACAACGTCGTCCTGATCACCGTCGACACGCTCCGGGCCGACCGGATCGGCTGCTACGGCTTTGCCGGAATCGAAACGCCGACCATGGACCTGTTCGCGACCCGGGGCGTCCGCTTCGAAAGCTGCACGTCGCAGACGCCGCTGACCCTGCCCTCCCACACGACCATCCTGACCGGAACGCTCCCCCCTTTCCACGGCGTCCGCGACAACGGAGGTTTCATCATCCCGGCCGAGCTCACGACCATGGCGGAGTTCTACAAGGAGCGGGGCTTCGCGACGGCGGCCTTCGTCGGCGCCTATGTCCTCGACTCCAAATGGGGCCTGAACCAGGGTTTCGATTACTATTTCGACCAGTTCGACCTGAGCCGGTTCGAGAAGATCTCGCTGGCCAACGTCCAGCGGCCGGGGAGCGAGGTCATGGACGAGGCCCTCCGCTGGCTCGAGACGAAGACGGACGCGCCCTTCTTCGCCTGGATCCACCTCTACGACCCGCATACGCCCTACGAGCCGCCCCCGCCCTTCAAGGACCGGTACCCCAATCACCCCTACCTGGGAGAAATCGCCTACACGGATTCCCAGCTCGGCCGGCTCTGGTCGTTCCTGGGCGACAAGGGTCTCCGGGACCGGACCTATATCGTCTTCGCCTCCGACCACGGCGAAAGCCTGGGCGAGCACCAGGAAGCCGCCCACGGTTTCTTCATCTACGAGGCCGCCATCCACGTTCCGCTCATCTTCGTGACGCCTTTCCCCCGGCTCCAGGGCGTCGTCTCGCCGGCCGTAGTCTCGCTGGCCGACATCCTTCCCACCCTGTGCGAGATGTCCGGCCTCGCTCCCCCTGCCCAGGTCCAGGGCCTGAGCCTCGTCCCCTTCTTCCTCAAGCCGGGCCGCCCCTCGGAGCGGCTCGCCTACGCCGAGACGTTCTATCCCCGCTTCCACTACGGCTGGTCCGAGCTCCAGAGCGTCCGGGACGGCCGCTACAAGCTCATCCTCTCCCCCCAGCCCGAGCTCTACGACCTCGCCGCCGATCCGGCCGAGGCGGCCAATATCATCGAGAAGGAGCGGTCCGTCTTCCTCGCCCTCAACGAGCGAGCCACGGCCTTCACGGCCGAAGCCGCCCGGGGCGGTTTCGAGCTCGACTATCGCAAGATCGACGAGGAAACCCGCACCAAGCTCGCCGCGCTCGGCTATATCGGCTCGTTCTCCGACCCGGCCAAGCTCAAGGGGAAACGGCTGGCCAGCCCGCGCAACAAGATCGGGATCTTCAACGAATTATCCCGGGCCCGCGAGATAGGACTCGAAGGCGACGCCGCGGAGGCGATCGGAATCATCAAGACGATCATCGCCGAGGACCCCGAAATCACCGACGCCTATTTCTCGCTCGGGAACATCCACTTCAGGCTCGGCGAGTATCAGGAGGCGATCCGGGCGTTCCAGCAAGCCCTGGAGAAGAAGCCGGACGATTCCTTCACCGTCATCAACATCGCCAACTCCTACCTGGCCATGGGCCGGTTCGCCGAGGCCGAGCGTTTCGTCCTCGACTACCTCAAGTCGGGCTTCAGCGACTCCCAGCTCTACTTCCTGCTCGGGAACATGAATTTTCTCCGGAAAAAATACGACGCCGCCATTCCCTACCTCGAGAAGTGCCTGTCCCTCAACTCCGAATCCGCGTCCTCCCACAACACGCTGGCCGCCATTTATATCGTCAAAGACGACCTCGGCCGGGCCCAGCAGCACCTCGACGCGGCCCGCCGGCTCAACCCCCGCTTGAGCAACCTCTACTTCAACCAGGCCCAGCTCCTCGAGAAGCGGGGGGAGATCGCGTCGGCCATTTCCAGCTACCAGGAAGAACTCGTCTACTCCCCCAAGCATTTCAAATCCCTCTACAACCTGACCCGCCTCTTCCGCCGGACGGGGGATGAAGGACGGGAGCTCGACGCCCTCCGTCGCTGCATCGAGGTCGACCCCAATTTCCCGCTGGCCTACTTTTACCTGGCCCGGATCTATATGAATCGGGGCGAAAACTATGAAGAGGCCGTCAGGCTGGTTCAAAAGGGGATCGACCTCAAGCCGGAGGCCGGGGATCTGCCCTTGGGCTATTTCCTGCTGGCCGACCTCTATAACAGGCTCGGGAAGGTTTCTCTATCCAACGAATATGCGCGAAAAGGCCGGGAGCTGGCCTCGAAAATTTCCCAGAAATAGTCGCGCGAAAACCCGGCCTAGTTGTTCTTGCCGAGCGAATCGAGCAGCTTGCGGATTTCGTCGGCGTTGGAGGCTTGGGGGGCGCGTTCGAGGTAGACGCCGAAATATTTCGCGGCGTTTTCGATTTCGTTCATTTTGAGATGGGAGAAACCGAGCTTGAGCCAGGGTTCGGGCCAGTCCGGCTTGATCCGGGTCGCCAGCGAATAATAGGAAATTGCGTCGCCGAACATCCCGTAGGAAAAATAGATCTCCCCGATGGTGTGGGGCAGGTTCGCGTATTTCGGGTAGATGGCGAGCGCCTTCTCGAAATCGGCCCGGGCCGAGGCCGGGTCCCCCTTCTTGAGGGCGACGTCGCCCATGGCGGCCAGCGTCTTGGTCGCCATCGCGTCGCCGATCATCTCGGGGTTGGTTTCCCGGATCTTGTCGAGGACCAGGCCGTATTCGACAAGGGCCTGATCGTATTCGCCCAGCTCCTTGTGGCAATTGCCGATGTTGAAATGGACCTGGAAGCGTTTGGGATGCTTGTCCAGGAATTCCCGGTAGAGGAGGAGCGCCTCCCGGGCGTTCTTCTCCTCGAACAGCCGGTTGCCCCGCTCGACGAGTTCGATGTCCGCGTCAAAGGCGGGCTCTTTGGGCCGGGCTCTTCTCAGGACCGTTTGGACGGTGACGTTCCTGCCGAGCTGGCTGACGTGGGTTTCCATGATTTTCGGACGATAGCCCTCGAGGGTCAAGGTCATCTTCCAGGCGCCGGTCCCGAGGCCGAGGATGGCCCACTTTCCCTTCCCGTCCGTGACGACTTCGCGGAAGGTGTTGGATTCGAGATGCATCAAGCCGACCTTGACCCCCGGCAGCGGTTGGCCGGCCTCGTCCTTGACTTCGCCCGCCAGACGGGCGGTCCCCAACCCGTCCTGGTCTCCAAAGCCCAATACCGCCCAGAGTAAGACCAGACAGATCGGCGCCGGCCGTCTTCCTACGTTCTTGATGCATCCGCGTCCGTTCATGCCTTGCGCCGATCGAAGGACCGATTCGGATATCTAGTCTACTCCCTCCCCATCCGGTTTTCAATACTTCGATCCCATCCGCTCTATCGCTTCTCCGGCTGGGATTGACAGTCGAATAGTTTACAGCTTTCGTGTGATTGCATCTCTTTGCATGAGGCGAATAAGCCGTCCTCAAGCCCCCGTAGCGGAGGGGGGCCCCGCTTCGGGGGGAACCGACGGGACTGGTTCACGGGGTTCGGGGGTAAAGGACGGCTTGTTCGCCGTAAGCCGGATAATGGATGTTTCAGTAAACTATTCCGAAAATTGATCGAGGGTCAACCGACTGGGATTGTTGCAATATCGTGCGTCTTTCTATAAACTTGAAACCTTCAAAGATGAAATTCGTCGCCGACCTCCACATCCACTCGAAATTCTCGCGGGCGACATCCCGCGACATGACCCTCGACCAGCTCGCCTGCTGGGCCGCCGCCAAAGGGATCACGCTCCTGGCGACCGGCGACTTCACCCATCCCGAATGGCTATTCCTGATGAAGGCCAAGCTCGAATCCGCCGGCAACGGTTTCTTCCGCCTCAAGAGCCTGACGCCGCCCGAGGACCCCCAGCTCCGCCCCTTCGCGGCCGCGGCCCGCGACGTCCGGTTCCTGTTCTCGGCCGAGATCAGCTTCATCTATTCCAAGAAGGGCAAAGTCCGCAAGATCCACCTCCTCGTCTTCGCGCCCGACTTCGAGTCCGTCGACAAGCTCAACGCCCGGCTGGGCGCCGTCGGCAACCTCCATTCGGACGGCCGGCCCATCCTGGGCATGGACGTCAAACCCTTCGTCAAGATCGTCGCCGACCTCTGCCCGTCGGCCGTCATCGTCCCCTCCCACATCTGGACGCCCTGGTTCTCCCTGTTCGGCGCCAACTCGGGATTCGACGCCGTCGAGGACTGTTTCGAGGAGATGACGACGCATCTATTCGCCATGGAAACCGGCCTCTCCTCGGACCCGGCCATGAACTGGCGGCTGTCGGCCCTCGACCGCTTCGCCCTCATTTCGAACTCCGACGCCCACTCGCCGTCCCGGATCGGACGCGAAGCCAACGTCTTCGACGCCGACTTCAGCTACAAAGGCCTCGTCGACGCCCTCCGTTCCAAGGACCCCGCCAAATTCCTGTACACGATCGAATTTTTCCCCGAAGAGGGGAAGTACCACTACGACGGCCACCGCAAGTGCGGAGTCGTCCTCGCCCCCCGGGAATCCTTCCATCACAAGGACCTCTGTCCCCGCTGCGGGAAGAAGCTGACGATCGGCGTCGCCCACCGCGTTGAGGAGCTCGCCGACCGGGAAGAGGGCGTCCGGCCGCCCGGCCGCATCCCCTACAAGAACGTCGTCCCCCTCAACGAGATCATCGCCGAAGCGCTGGGCAAGTCGGCCGAGTGCCGGAGCGTCCGGGATCTCTATTTCCGGTTTCTCAACGAGTTCGGCAACGAGCGCCGGATTCTGACCGAGATCCCGGCCGACGAGCTCCGGCGTCTCCAGCCCGACGCGGTCGGGCTGGGCGTCGAACGGATGCGGCAGGGCCGCGTCCGGATCCGGCCCGGCCACGACGGCGAGTACGGACGGATCAGCCTGTTGACCGATGAGGGCGGCGGTGACGAGGCTTCCAACGGCCAGCTCAACCTGTTCTAAAGCCCTCTCTTCCTCCCCGTTCCTTGACAACCCCGCGGGGGGGCCTTATATTAGAACAAGAACGCGCCGAGAGGAGTTCCGGATGCAAATCGAGATGAAGATCAAGGGCCTCGTCGTCGACCCCATCTCCAAGATGCCCATCGTCGTCCTGGAAGATCCCTCCGGCGACCGGATCCTGCCGATCTGGATCGGCGTCTTCGAGGCCAACGCGATCGCCCTGACCATCGAGAACATACCGACGCCGCGCCCGATGACCCACGACCTGATGAAAAATTTCCTGAACAAGCTCGAAATCAATCTTGAGAAGATCGTCGTCACCGACGTCCGCAACAACACCTTCTACGCCCTCCTCCACTGCCGCGCCAAGGGCGATCTCCTCGTCATCGATTCCCGTCCCTCCGACGCGATCGCCCTCGCCCTCCGCATGAAATCCCCGATCTTCGTCGAGGAGGACGTCGTCGAGAAAGCCCAGAGCCTCAAGCTCGACGAGAACCTGGAGAGTTCGGAGCGGCTCAAGAAGTGGCTGGAGGGCCTCAAGCCCGAGGACTTCGGAAAATATAAGATGTAGGCCGCCCCGCTAAGTCCGGAGGCGGAAGAGCAGGTAAAGACCGGCCAGCCCGAAGACGAGGTTCGGGCCCCAGGCCGCCAGGAAGGGCGGCAGGATGGCGAGATAGCCCAGACTCTTGAAAACGCCGATCGCCCCCCAGAAGACCATGGCGATGACGATGCTCGTCCCGATCCCGACCAGCGTCCCCCGATTCCCCATCGTGAAGGCGAAGGGGAGGCCGAGCAGGGTCATGACCAGGCTAACGAAGGGGAAGGCGATTTTGGCGGCCAGGTCGACCTTGAACTTGACGACTTCGAAATCGAGATCGGCGATCTCCCGGATGTAGGCGCGGAGCTCCCGGACGGTCATCTGGGACGGGTCCTTCCACTCCTTGAGGAAAAAAGCCTTGTCCTCGACGCCGCGCAGGACCGCCTCGCGGTTCTCGACGTAGCCGACGGACCGTTCGTCCGAAAAATCCCGCTCCCAGCTCTTGGACAGGTAAAGCGTTCCCTGTTTGAGGACGGCCTTCTCGGCGCCGATCCTCTTGACCAGCGTCCAACCGGCCGGGTCGAGGTCGTAAACGGAGAGCCCGCTGAAAGACGCGGATCTCGGGTCGAAGGCGCCGAAGTGGTAGATCCGATTCTTGGCCCGGCCCAGGACCCAATGCCGGTTGACCGAGCCGGCATTGAGGACCGGCGCGTCCGTGATCCGGTTCCAAATCTCCTCGGCCTTTCTGTTGGCGGGGGGGAGGAGCCTTTCCTGGACGATCAGCGCGGCGACGCCGAGCAGTCCGGCCAGGACGACGACCGGGACGGCGGCCCGGTAGATGCTGATCCCGCAGGCCTTCATGGCCGTCACTTCGTTGAACTTGGTCAGGAATCCGATCGTCAACAGGGCGGTCATCAGGACCGCGATCGGCAGGGCGTAGGTCGCGAATTCGGGCGTCTTGAAGATTATGAATTGGAAAAGGAGACCGAGCGGTTTCCCGTTCTCGTAAACCTTATCGATCCGCTCGAAGAAGGTCACGATAAACGAGATGAGGAGAAGGCTCAGGAAGGCCAGGGCCAGAATGCCCGCGTACTTGCGCATGACGTAGCGGTCGAGGATGTTGGGGAAAACCAGGAACCGGCGCCGCCGCCGGGGCCTCGGCCCCTTCGCGGCGTCCCGGCCGGTTTTCCGCGCGAAAACCCGGAGGCTCAGGCCGCGCCCGCGCGGAAGCAGGCTTCGTTCCCGAAGGGCCAGGACGAACAGGACGGCGGCGGCCGCGGCCAGGATGATGTCCGGCCCCCACATCCCGAGCCAGGGCGCCAGACGCCCGTCCATGGCCATTTTCTCGCCGGCCGTGATCAGGACATAGTAAACCAGGATGACGCCCAGGCTGACGGTGAAGCCCGAGGTCCGGCCTCCCTTGCGGGTCGAAACGCCCAGGGGCAGGCCCAGGAAACAGAAGATGACGCAGACGAAGGGCAGGGCGAACTTCTTGTGAACCTCGACCAAGTGGGAGCGGCGGTCCCGGCTCCGGCCCTCGAGACGGAGGGCGGTGGCCTTGGTCCGCTGTTCGGCCGCCAGCGTCTCCGTATCCTTTCGGATGGCGCGCAGATCCTTGAGGAGCTCGCCGATGTCCTTTTCCCGGACCCGTTTCGTGCTCGAGATCGTCCCGAAAAAGCTCTCGACGTCGATCTCCTCCTCCCAGCGTTCGAAGGAGGTCAGGCTGTACTTGTCGGGCGTCGCCGGCGCGAACGAATGGACGGTTCCGTCGAAGAGCTCGAGGGTCGCCCGTTTCCGTTCGGGGTAAAAATTGAGCCGTCCCCTCCGGGCCAGGACGATCTTGGGCTCCTCGGGCGCGGCCAGGGACTGGACAAAAACGCGCTCCCAGTCCTTGCCGGGAGCGGCGTTTTGGACGAACAGGACCAGCCGCGGGAACCGCTCGTTGAACTCCCGGGGATTGATGTTGACCTGGACCTTGGACAGGACTTGGCCGGTCAGGGTTTGAACCCATTTATAATTGGCCCGCGGCGCCAGGTAGAGGGCGAGGACCGAGGTCAGAAGCCAGCCGGCCGCAGCGAACAGGAGGAGGGGACGGAGGAGGCGGAGGTGGCTGATCCCGAGCGTCTTGAAGGCTGTGACCTCGAGGTCCGTCGAAAGCCGGCCCAACCCGGCCAGGATGCCCATCAGGACGGCCATGGGGAGGGTGAAGGCCAGGATCGAGGGGATGAGGTAGATCAGAATCTCGGCGACCGTCCGGAAGCCCACGCCGTGGGTGATGAACAGCTCGGCCAGGATCAGGATCTGGTTCATGAGAAGGACGAAGGTGTAGACGAGAAGACCGAGACCGAACGGGGGGGCGACTTCCTTGAGGACGTAGCGATCGAACAGTTTGAGCATTCGTCCCAATATAGCACAGAAACGGCCGGGGCAAAAAGAAAGGCCCCGCACCGTCCTATGCAGCCCCGTCGGGGACGGAGCTGCATAGGACGGTGCGGGGCCTGGAGAGACGTTAAAACGAGCTGAGCCGGGGTCCTCAGTACATGTCGCCGGGAGGCGACGGGTACTTGGACTGCTTGTCCTCCTCGGGGAGGTCGGCGATCAGGCCTTCGGTCGTCAAGAGCAGGCCGGCGATCGAGGCCGCGTTCTGGAGGGCGATCCGGACGACCTTGGTCGGGTCGAGGATGCCGGCCTTGACCAGGTCCTCGTACTTCTCGGTCAGGGCGTTGAAGCCCATGTCCTGCTTCATTTCCTTGACTTTTTCGACGATGACCGAGCCTTCGAGGCCGGCGTTATGGGCGATCTGCCGCATCGGCTCCTCGAGGGAGCGGCGGACGATGTTCAGGCCGATCTGCTGATCCCCCTCGAGCTTGAGGGCATCGAGGGCTTTCTGGGTCCGGAGCAGGGCGACGCCGCCGCCGGGGACGATCCCCTCCTCGACGGCCGCCTTGGTCGCGTGCATGGCGTCCTCGACTCGGGCCTTCTTCTCTTTGAGCTCGGTCTCGGTCGCCGCGCCGACCTTGATCAGGGCGACGCCGCCGACCAACTTGGCCAGCCGCTCCTGGAGCTTCTCCCGGTCGTAGTCGGAGGTCGTCTCGTCGACCTGGGTGCGGATCTGCTTGATCCGGGCCTGGACGTCGGAATCCTTGCCCTTGCCCTCGACGATCGTCGTGTTGTCCTTGTCGATGACGACCTTCTTGGCCTCGCCCAGCCAGTCGAGCCCGACGTTCTCCAGCTTGACGCCGATGTCCTCGGTGATGACCTTGCCGCCGGTCAGGGTGGCGATGTCCTCGAGCATGGCCTTGCGCCGGTCGCCGAAGCCGGGGGCCTTGACGGCCGCGCACAGGAACGTCCCTTTAAGCTTGTTGACGACGAGGGTGGCCAGGGCTTCGCCCTCGACTTCCTCGGCGACGATCAGGAGGGGCTTGCCCATCCGGGCGACGTTTTCGAGCAGGGGCAGCAGCTCGCGGAGGTTCGAGATTTTCTTCTCGTGGAGGAGGATGAGGACGTTCTCCAGGACGCACTCCATCCGGTCGGGGTCGGTGATGAAATAGGGGGACAGGTAGCCGCGGTCGAACTGCATGCCCTCGACGATGTCGAGGGTGGTGTCCATCCCCTTGGCCTCTTCGACGGTGATGACGCCGTCCTTGCCGACCTTGTCCATGGCCTCGGCGATGATCTTGCCGATCGACTCGTCGTTGTTGGCCGAGATGGCGCCGACCTGAGTGATCATCTCGCCGCTGACGTCGCGGCTGAGCTTCTTGAGCTCCTTGACGACCTCTTCGACAGCCCGGTCGATCCCTTTCTTGATCAAGGTCGGGTTGGCGCCGGCCGTGACATAGCGGAGGCCCTCGCCGTAGACGGCCTGGGCCAGAACGGTCGCCGTCGTCGTCCCGTCGCCGGCGACGTCGGAGGTCTTGGAGGCGACTTCCTTGACGAGCTGGGCGCCCATGTTCTCCAAGGGGTCCTTGAGCTCGACTTCCTTGGCGACGGTGACGCCGTCCTTGGTGCTGGTCGGGGAGCCGTATTTCTTGTCGAGGACGACGTTCTTGCCGCGGGGGCCGAGCGTCTCCTTGACGAGGTTGCTGAGAATGTTGACGCCCCTCAGCAGGGCCTGTCTTGCAGCATCTCCCAGAATGATCTGCTTAGGCATGGTTGTCTCCTTTGTTGGGGTGGTTTCGTCAGGACAGCTTGGCCAGGATCTCGTCCTCGCGGACGATGATGTGCTCGACGCCGTCGATGGTCACTTCGGTACCGGTGTACTTGCCGATCAGGACCCGGTCGCCTTTCTTGACCTCGAGAGGAACGACCTTGCCCTCATCGTTGACGCGGCCCTTGCCGGCCTCGATGACTTCGGCCTCCTGGGGCTTCTCCTTGGCGGTATCGGGGATGATGATACCGCCGCGCTTGACTTCACCTTTCTCTTCCAGACGCTTGAGAAGAACTCTGTCATACAGGGGAAGAACCTTCATAAATACCTCCTTTTTCTTTTTAGCAGTCGATGTGAGAGAGTGCTAAATATAAAGGAAAAAACCTGAATTGTCAAGTGCTTAAGGCAAATTTTAGCGGATTTGAGCGTCGACCGCTAAATTTTCTTGATCCGGAGGACCTTGATCCGGTTATGCAGGGTATTTCGGTGGACACCCAGGGCTTTGGCGACCTTGGTGATGTTCCCCTTGTGTTTTTTGAGCGCGGCTTCCAGGCAGACCTTCTCGAATTCCTTAAGGGCGTCTTCCAGGGCGATCTCTTTCTCGACCAGGTCCTTGCAGATGTTCTCCATTTTTTGATGGAGGGTCAGGTCGCTAATTTTTTTGTCCATGGTCTTCCGCGCTTTCTTTGATGGCGAGATAAGTCTCCTTGAATTTCGCCTTGAGTTCGGCCGGAATCAGAAGGATGGCGGCCCGGGCGACTTGGATGCACGAGGGCGCCAGCCTCGACTTCTTGACCGCGTCCCGGTCGATCGGAAAGACGACCAAGGCCAGGACGCAGATCCCGCAGATCAGGACTCCCTTGACGAACCCGAAGAATCCGCCCAGGACGTGGTCCATGAAATGGAGGGGCCCCTTCATGAGCTTGGAGAGGAGGAAACCCAAACCCCACCCCAGCAGCAGCACGACGAGGAATACGGACAGAAATCCGCTGAGGTTCGCCCAGAGCGGGCTCGAAATGACGGCCTGGGCGACCCGGGCGAACGTCTTGAAGTATTGGCTGGCCAGGATAAGTCCGCCGACCGCGGCGGCGATCCCGACCAGCGACCGGATGAAGCCTTTGATCACGCCCGATAGGACGGTCGCGATCAGGACGACGATCAGGACAATGTCGAGCCAATTGATTCCCATCTACCCCCTCCTCCTTTTTCGCAGCTCTTCGATCATCCAGTACTGTCCGTCCTGGAGGGAGCCGAAGGCTACGTTCGGCTTGATCCGCCCATGGAAATCCGAGCCGGCCGTGGGGACGAGGTCGAGTGTCCGGGCCAGCTCCTTGTAGAACAGGACCTGTTCCGGGGTGTGGTAGGACGTGTAGACTTCGAGCCCGGCCAGGCCGCGCTCCTTGAGGGCGACGAGGTCCTCCCGGGTCGTGTTCTGGAAATAGGCGCCGGGGTGGCTGAGGACGGCCGTCCCGCCCAGCGCGGGAACGGCCTCGAGGACCTCGACCAGCGGAATATGCCTTTTGGCAATGTAGGCCGGCTTCCCCGCGGCGAAATAATCCCGGTAGAAGAGATAGGGCCCGAAATCCCTGTTCTCCTCGTTTAAATAGAATTCCAAGCCGGGCGGCGGAGGCGCCCCGTTCTCGGCCGCTTTGTCGAGCAGGATCTGGGCGATCTTGACGCCCAGCGGCGGATTGCCGTCGGTGACCCGGGCGACCTCGGCCCAGTCGATGTCGAAACCGAGCTCCCGGAGCTTTCCGACCCGCTCCCGGGCCTCTCCGAATCGGATGGCGGAGACGCGGGCCGTCAACTCGGCGACGCTCCGGCCCTGCCAGCCCAGGAAGGGGACCATGAGGTGGAATTCCCGATCGTCCTCGCCGAACAGAGTCGTGAATTCGACGCTGGGAACGACCTCAACGCCCTCGGCCTGTCCGGCCTCCAAGGCTTCCGGGTAGGCGGCGACCGTATCGTGGTCGGCGATGGCGATGGCCCTCAGCCCGCTGGCCCGGGCCATCCGGACAAGCTCGGCCGGCGCGAAATCGCCGTCGCAACTCCGGTTGGAGTGGATGTGGAGGTCGACCGTTCCCGGCATCACAGCTCGCTTCGGCCCGTCAACTTTTTGTAGATATCGAGATAGCGCTTGGCCGTCTGCCGGACGATCGGGGCCGGCAGGGGCGGCGGCGGAGACGTCTTGTCCCAGGGCGTGCTTTCCAGGTAGTCGCGGACGAACTGTTTGTCGAGGCTCGGCTGGCCCCGGCCGGCCGCGTAGGTCTCGAGCGGCCAGAAGCGGGAGGAATCCGGCGTGAAAATCTCGTCGATCAGGACGAGCTCCTCGCCGTCGAGGCCGAATTCGAACTTGGTGTCGGCGATGATGATCCCCTTGTTGAGGGCGTGGAGGAGGGCCTTGTGGTAAAGCTCGAGGCTGACTTTCCGGATCTTCTGGGCCAGGGCGCTCCCGATCCGCTTCTCCATCTCCCGGAAGGAAATGTTCTCGTCGTGGCCGACCTCGGCTTTGGTCGAGGGCGTGAAGACGGCCTCCGGAAGCTGGTCCGACTCGACCAGGCCCTTGGGCAGCTTGATCCCGCAGACCTTTCCGGTCGCCTTGTATTCCTTCCAGCCCGACCCGGCCAGGTAGCCCCGGACGACGCACTCGATCGGGACGACCGATGTCTTCCGGACGAGCATGGACCTTTTATCCAGAATGCGGCGGTGTTTCTTGAGTGCGGCCGGGAACGCCTCGACCTCGGCCGTCACCAAGTGGTTGGAACAGACGAGCGCCGTCGTCCCGAACCAGAAACTGGAGAGCTGAGTCAGGACTTTTCCCTTGCCCGGGATCAGGGAGGGGAGGATGAAATCGAAAGCGGAGATGCGGTCCGTCGCCACGATCAGGAGCCGGTCCCCGAGGTCGTAAACATCGCGGACTTTTCCCTTCTTGTGGAGCGGAACGCCCGGGAGAGAAATATCGGCCAGCGGCTTTTCCATAATCAGTAAGAATAAAGAAAATAAAGGGAAAAAGCAACTCAACCGGCGAACCCGACGAAGCTGGCCATGCGGGCGTTCTCGTCCTTGTCGCGGCGGAAGGAGAGGAGACCCGGTTCGCAGTGCGTGCAGGACGCGACCGAGACGATGTTCTCTTCCCGGCCGCCGGCCGCCCGCAGCGAAGCGACGTTGGCCGCGCGAAGGTCGAAGAGATAGCGGGGCCCGTCCGCGGTCCTCTCCCGGAACAAGGGGCCGGGAAATCCCTCCCGGGCGAAGGCCGACCGGACATCGTCCCCGACTTCGTAACAGTCTCGGCCGATGCAGGGTCCCAGGGCGGCCAGCAAACCGTCCGGAGGCGCTCCGTATTTTTCGGACAGGACCTCGATCGTCTTCTCCACGATCCGGCTCCGGGTCCCGCGCCAGCCGCAGTGGACGGCCGCGACTATGCGCCTCGACTCGTCGACGAGGAAGACGGGAAGACAATCGGCCGTCTTCACGACCAGAAGGACGCCGGGCAAGTCCGTGACCAGGGCGTCGCCCGGCAGCCTGGTCGCGGCCGCCCTCTCGACGTTGCCGCCGTCGATGACGTGAACGATATCGGAGTGAACCTGTTTGAGGACGATCGTCCGGAATCCGCGCCGGCCGGACCAAGCGACGGCGTCCTTCAAGGTCCAATCCGCCGTCCCGAAGCCGTGGACGAGCCCGGGGATCTCCATCAGCCGCTGTACGGTCAGGTAGGGAGAGCCCGTGTTCGAGATCATCTTCTTTCTTATACAGGGAGAGTCCTCCTTTTTGCAACTCCCGCCGCAATCGCCCGAGGGAGCAGCTCTGTTTCCGTGATAGTTGCATCAGCAGTCAGGTTAGCTGAGGAGGAAGCCATCCGGAGGCGAGCGGGCATGGTCCGATTTGTCCCCAAATCGGGAGCGAGCCGAGGACTAAGCGGATTTTCCTCGCCGGGGAAAATCCGCGGGCTGACGATTCAGCTGACCTGACTGTGACTGTATTACGGTTTTGGAGATACGTCCTCCGCTCAGCCATTTCTTGACAAAGGGGGGGGCTTCGGGTATAAAATACGACACTTGCCGACAAGGAGGTGAGTCCGTTTGGCATTTATCGTCATCGACGAAGGCGAATCCATGGAGAGCGCCCTCAAGCGGTTTAAAAGGAAAGTCCAGCAGGAAGCCATCATCAAGGAAATCAAGAGGCATTCCGTTTACTTCAAACCCGGCGAACGCCGCCGTATGAAGGCCGCCCAGGCGCGCAAAAGGATGCGCCGTCGCATCAAGCGCGAACGCGATTTCGAGTACTGAGCCCGGACGCCCGCCTCTCAAGTCGGAATCTTCGGTCGATCGGAATTCATTGGCCGCCGTTAGGACCACAGCTCAGAGGGAGGACCGCCCGATTTCGCGGGCGGCCGGTCCGGTGCGCAAGCCTTCCTGGCTCAAGATCGAGCGACCCAGCCGGCGGACCTTCTTCGTCGTCTCCGCTATCCTCGACCGCCACGGCCTCGAGACGATCTGCCGCGACGCCCGCTGCCCCAACGCCGCCGAATGCTGGTCGGAAGGGACGGCGACCTTCCTGATCCTGGGACGGACCTGCACGCGAAGCTGCGCTTTCTGCGCCGTCGCCAAGGGCGTCCCCGCCCCGGCCCGGCCCGAAGAGCCCGGCGCATTGGCCGCGGCCGTCAAGGCCCTCGGCCTGCGCTACGTCGTCATCACCTCGGTGACCCGGGACGACCTCGCCGACGGAGGGGCCGGCCATTTCGGCGCGTCCGTCCGGGCCGTCAAGGACGCGAACCCGGGGGTGAAGGTCGAGGTCCTCATTCCCGATTTCGGCGGCAACGACCGTTCCCTGCGGACGGTCGCCGAGGCCGGTCCTGACCTCATCAACCACAACATCGAGACGACCGAGGCCGTCTATCCCCAGATCGGCAGGCCGGCCGCCAATTACCGCCGCTCGCTCGAGGTCCTCAATCGGGCCAAAAAACTCGGCGCGACGACGAAATCGGGCCTCATCATCGGGCTGGGCGAGAGCCGGGACGACCTCGTCCAGGCCTTCGAGGACCTCAGGACGGCCGGTTGCGATTTCCTCACGGTCGGCCAGTACCTTCAGCCCGCCCGGGAGGCCATGCCCGTCGTTCGCTACTACGACCCGGCCGAGTTCGACGAGATCAGGGAGCTCGCCCTGGGCCTCGGCTTCAAGGGCGCCGTGGCGGGCCCGCTCGTCCGGAGTTCCTACCACGCCCAACGTCTGTTCGACGCCTCCGGTCAAAGGAATTGACTCCATGCGCTACCTCATCTTCACCGACACCCACGGCAACCTGGAAGCCCTGCAAGCCCTCCTCAGGTTCGTCCAGAAGAAGCGGATCGATCACTATCTGTTCCTGGGAGACTTGGTCGGCTACGGGGCGTCTCCCAACGACGTCATCCAGCGCATCCACAACCTGAAGCCGATCACCCTGATCCGGGGCAACCACGACAAGGCCGTCTGCAACCTGGACTCGATCCAGACCTTCAACCCGATCGCGGCTTCGGCCATTCTCTGGACCAAGAAACACCTGGCCAAACGGAGCCAGGTCATCCTGGGGCATCTCAAGAAAGGCCCGCTGATCGTCCACGATTCGATCACGATCTGCCATGGCGCGCCCTTCGACGAGGATTATTACGTCTTCGGCGAGTTCGACGCGGCCGAGGCCTTCGATCACATCAAGACTCCGCTCTGCTTCTTCGGCCACACCCACTTTCCGTTCGTCTACGCGGAGCGGGACCATCAGGTCGAGGGCACCTTCCTCGAGGGCGACCACAACGAGCTCAAGCTCGAAAAGGGCGTCCGCTATCTGATCAACCCGGGCTCGGTCGGCCAGCCCCGCGACCGGAACCCGAAGGCCGCCTGCGCCATCTACGACACCGAATCGCGGATGATCAAGTTCTACCGGCTCGAATACGAAATCGCCGAGGCCCAGAAAAAGATCCTCGAGAACAACCTTCCCCCGGCCCTGGCCGAGCGCCTCTCCCAGGGCATCTGACGGCCGGCCCCCCTATCACGGCCGCGGGTTGGCGTAACAGTAAAGACAGCTGTGGGGACAAGCCTGGGTGTAGCTTCCGATATCGACCGATTCCGTGCAGCCGCACTCCGGCCGCTGGCTCCGGTCCTTCCTAACCGAGGCCGGCTCTCGGGCGGGGTGAAGCTCCCGGAGGAGACGGCCATCGATGCAGGCGGAGGCTTCGAGGCCGGGGACGTCCGTCAGGAACCGTTGGCTGCAGACGAAGAGCCGCAATCCCCGCGAAGCGGCCGTCGAGGCCATTCGCGCGGCCGTCTCAACCGTCTCTTCTCGGGGCGGATCCAGGAATTCAAGCCCCGCCCGCGCGAACCGCTTGACGGCCTTTCCGTAGCGCTGGGCGAAGCTTATCCGGATATCCCTGACGCCGAGCGCCGCCGCGCGCCGGGCCGCTTTGTCGAAAAAGCCCCGGTTCGTCCGGACGGCCCCGCCCTCCTTCCAGTGGACGACGGGATCGAAACGAAGAGAAACCCGTTCGGGCCGGCCCGCGATCCGGACCAGGGCGTCGAGCTGCCCGAGGGCGTCCTCCGGCGCGGGGACGCCCGGCTCGAGAACGGTCCCTCCCAATCCGGTGACCGTGAAATGAAGATAGACCTGGTCGTACTTGGAAAGCCCGCTCCGCAGCCCATGCCGGTCCCCGATCAAGTTTAAGAAGTCCTTGGACCAGAGGACGATGCTGTGGACGGCGGCCGGCCTCAGGTCCGCTTCGAACACCCGATGCGAGGGGCCGACCACCCGTGCCCGCTCGCAGCGCAAGGCCTGGGACAGCCATTCCGGGAAGAAAGCGACCAGGTCGGTCCGGCGCGAGGCGCTGATGACTTTTTTCATGGCCGTCCCCATTGTACGGGATTCGGGTGAACCGCCTCAACCCGAGGAATCGTCTCCTGCTCCCCGTTCCGGTCAAGATCGCCTGAGACTCCCGCCTTCGCTCGGAAGGGCTCGGGGCAGGATGGCTTGAAGGCACGTTCGCTTTCCCCGGCGAGGAAAGCTTCACTCGATTCGAGACCTCGCTCCCGATGTGAGGACTATAGTCTTCACATCGGTCCATGCCCGCTCGGTCTCTCATACGACCTTCTTCACCATCCTCCCCTCGCCCTTTCCTCGGAGCTTGGATACCGATAGAAAATTGCCGCGTGTCTCTCGTCGTTTTATGGCCGGGCGAATCGTGGTAAGATAAGCGGGCCATGAGCGCCGTCTTGCGGGCCGAGAATCTCCTCAAAATTTATAACCGGCGCCGGGTCGTGGACGGCGTCTCGATCGAGCTCCGGGCCGGGGAGATCATCGGGCTGTTGGGCCGCAACGGCGCCGGAAAGACGACTACTTTTCAGATGATGGTCGGCCTGGTCAAGCCGGACGCCGGATCCATCCATCTCGAAGGCCGCGATATCTCCCGGGTTCCGACCTACATCCGGGCCCGGCTCGGCGTGACCTACCTCCCCCAGGAGGGGTCGGTTTTTCTCAAGGCCTCGGTCCGGGACAACCTCCGGCTCGGACTCGAGCTTTCTCCTTACTCCAAACGCGAACAGGAGGCGATCGCCTCCGGGCTCCTCGAAGAGATGGGCCTCGCCGCGCTGGCCGGGCAGTCCGCGCACAGCCTGTCGGGAGGCGAGCGGCGCAGGCTCGAGATCTGCCGGGCCCTGATCCTCCACCCCAAATTCCTGCTCCTCGACGAGCCGTTCACGGGCATCGACCCCCTGACCATCCTCGAGCTCCAGAAGATACTGCGCGGCCTTAAGAAAAAAGGGATCGGCATGGTCCTTTCCGACCACAACGTCCGCGACACGTTCCGGATCGTGGACAGGGCCACCATCATCGACGAGGGCCGGATCCTGGTCGAGGGCCCTCCCGCCGCGGTCGCCGCAAACGAGACGGCGCGCGCGAGTTTCCTGGGACAAGGGTTTAAGTGGGAGCCGGAGCGGGAGTCGGCCTATTCCTCGGCGAATGCGAACAGCCGGTCCCCGAACGTCTCGCCCAGGAAGAAGTAGAACAGGGCCCAGTACGAGACGAGCAGGATGAGGTAGAACAGGCCGACCGGAAGGGCGGCCGCCCCGACGAGTTTGAGGAGGGAAACCTCCATCGACCGCGCCGCCAGCCAGACGGCCAGCCCCCAGAAGACGGCAATAAGAACGAGGTCGAAAACCTTGGCCTTGAGCCGCGTTTTGAGCCTTGAGGGCGGCAGGAGGGTTCGGTCGCGGGCGGGCGCCGCGGGGCGCGGACGTTCCTCCAGCTCTTCGCCGAAGGATTCAGCCGGGATTTCGTCCCGTTCTTCCCTGCGCTCTTCTTCGCTCTCCTCAATTTCGGTCATGGCCCTTTCCTCCTCGCCGAACGGAAGCGGTTTCTGCGTCAACGTCTCCGGGATCCCGATTCCCGACGGCGAGGTCGGACGGGCCTCGGTTGTCTCCATCATGGGCCGTTCCGGTTCCGCGCCCGGCGAGAGGCCGGAGTCCTCGTCCCGGGCGGCTTTTTGGATATGTTCGGCCCAGGGCGGGATGGCCTCAGGGGCCGAGGTCTCCCGCTTGGCTTTTTGGGCTTCGGCTTCCCGTTCATCGCTGAACGAGGCCATGAACTTCTCGAATTTATCCTTGCCGAGCTCGGCCGTTGGTATGAAGCGATCGAGCTCCTTGGTCCGGAAGGTCTGGTCGTCGGTCTTGACCGGCTTGGGCTCTTCGGCCGCTTCGTTTTTGGCTAAGGTATCGGAGGTCGGCTCGGTCCGCAATGGAGCGGGGATTTCTTTGGATTCCGTCCGGCGGTCGAGCTCCTCCCCAACGCCGCTCGGCTCGCTCTCCGGCGTCGTATCAACGCTTCCCAGAGAGCCGAGTATGATCTCGGCTTCCCTCTCCTCGTCCCCGCCTTCTTCCTCGACGAAGACTGCTTCCTCGACCTTATCCTCGCCCGGCTCGCTCTCTTCGAGGTCCTTGTCCTCGGACGCGGTCTTGGATCCGGACTCTTCCTCCGTATCCTCGACGATCCGGTCGCCCGGGATGTCCTCCTCGACGGCGTCGTCCTCGGGGAAAAGGAGCTGGGTTCCGCAGTTCTGGCAGTACTGGTCCTTCTCGTCGATGACAGCCCGGCAGTAGGGACACTTCTTAATGGCCATTAATGTATTTATATGAGGAAATCGCCCCGATGTCAATTCTCCGCCGGGGCCCAAGCCTGCCCTGCCGTTTCCCGAGGAAATTGACAGAGGGCCAAAAAGTGTCCACAATAAGTGCCGGCTGGGCGATTAACTCAGCGGTAGAGTACTACCTTCACACGGTAGGAGTCAGAGGTTCAAATCCTCTATCGCCCACCACTTTCTTATCATAATAACCGCTGAACAACACGCCTGCCCGCGATCGCGATTATTTACGCGTCCTGTCGGTATAACAATGAAGCCGCCTTCCTCTGAAAAGCCGCTCCGATCGAAAAAAAAAGGCCGCGACCTTCGGGCCGCGGCCCTCTGTTCCGTGTTCGTCCGGTACCGATCCGGCAATCAGCTGAGGACGGCGTCTTTGCAGGCCTTGGCGATCCGGAATTTGACGACTCTCTTGGCCGGGATCTGGATCGTCGCGCCCGTCGCCGGGTTGCGGCCGGTGCGCGCCTGGCGGTTGACCAGCACGAGCTTGCCCAAGCCGGGAACCGTGAAGCTGTTCTTGGCGTTCATGTAGGCCATCGTCACCAGCGCTTCGATGGCGAGGCCGGCTTGCTTCTTGGTGATCTCGGCCTTCTCGGCGACTCCGGCCACGATCTGTCCCTTGGTCAGTGCCTTTGGCATTCGAACATCTCCTTAAATGAATTAATTCGTGGAAAAACCTTTCCAGCCCACGATCATCGGCGGCACTATATACGGATTTCCCTTGAAAATCAACCCCCCTGCCTCGATTTTTCCGCGATTTTTCTTTTGATCGGCTCCGCCGATTGCCCTATACTCAAAGAGGAAAAACGCCATGCCCGGAGCGCCGGAACGCCCCTCGCTGAACATCCTGATCGTGGACGATGAAATCAACATCCGCAAGACGCTGACGGCCTGCCTTGAAACGGAGGGGCACAAGGTCATCGCCGTCAGCAACGCCCCGGACGCGCTGGCCGAGGCCTCGCGCCGGTCGTTCGAGCTGGCCTTCGTCGACCTCCGGCTGGGGACGGACGACGGGCTCGACCTCATCCCATCCCTGCTGAGCGCGACGCCCTGGCTCAAGATCATCGTCATCACCGCCTACGCCTCGATCGACACGGCCGTCGAGGCCATGCGACGCGGAGCGTCCGATTATATCCCCAAGCCGTTCACTCCGGCCCAGATCAAGCTGGCCGTCCACAAAGTGTCCGCGGCCCGCGAGCTGGAGCAAAAGGTCGCCGCCCTCCAGGAGGACCTGGGACGTCTTCACCCCGAGATCGATTTCACGAGCGCAAGCCCGGCCATGGAACGCGTCCTGAATTTGGCCCGCCAGGTCGCGCCGTCCGACGCGACCATCCTTTTCCGCGGAGAGAGCGGGACGGGGAAGACCGTATTGGCCCGGGCCGTTCACTCCTGGAGCCGCCGGGCGGCCCGCCCCTTCGGCGTCATCTCCTGTCCGTCCTTCCCGGCCGAGCTTCTCGAGAGCGAGCTGTTCGGCCACATCCGGGGGGCGTTCACCGGGGCCGTTCGCGACAATCCCGGCCGGATCGCCGTCTCAGAGGGAGGGACGCTCTTCCTGGATGAAATCAGCGACCTTCCCCTGTCTCTCCAGCCGAAGCTTCTGCGCTTCCTCCAGGACAGGGAGTATGAAAGGGTCGGCGACACCCTAACGCGCAAGGCCGATGTCAGGATCATGGCGGCCTCCAATGTCAACCTGGAGGACGCCGTCCGGCAGGGACGGTTCCGGGAGGACCTCTTCTACCGGCTCAACGTCATTTCAATCGAGACCCCCCCGCTCCGTGAGCGGCCCGAAGACGTGGCCGCCCTGGCGGAACGGATGCTCGCCTTTTACGGCCGGATCAATCACCGCGCCTTCCTGGGTTTTACGGAGGAGGCGCTCCATGCCCTCCGCCGTTACCGTTGGCCCGGGAACGTCCGGGAGCTCAGCAACGTCGTCGAGCGGGCCGCGATCCTGTGCCGGTCCGACCGGGTCGGCCTCGAAAGCTTCCCCGCCGGCCTTTGGCCCGGCGATCCCTCTCCTGGGATCGGTGATCCGGTGCCGATTGAAAAAATCGAGGAGCAACACATCCGCCGGATCCTGGCGAACACGAAATCCCTCGCTGAAGCCGCAGCCGTCCTGGGCATCGACCAAGCCACTCTTTGGCGCCGCCGGAAAAAATACGGGATATAGCTCCTCGGTCCCCTGCAGTTTTCAATTGCCGATCGAGGCTCCCATTGAAAAATGCAAGGCGCTCCGCGCGCACAATGCTCGTATTTTAATTATTATCAATCATTTGAATTAATCTGCGGATTGGCATGTTCTTTGTATTAGCAGGGAGCGGAGATCAATATGATCGGACTCCGCCAAAAGCTGTCGCTGGGATTCGGCGGCCTTCTGCTGATCATCGCGATCATCGGCGTCCTGAGCATCATTTATCTGACCAGGCTGGGAACCTCCGTCGACGTCATTCTGCGCGAGAACTATCGCAGCGTCATCGCATGTCAGGACATGAAGGAAGCCCTGGAGCGGATCGACAGCGGGGTCTTGTTCTGCCTGCTGGGACACGAGCAGAAAGGGGACGACCTCATCCGCGGGAACGAGGCTGTCTTCGAACAGGCCCTCCAAACCGAGATGAACAACCTGACCGTTCCCGGCGAGACGGAAAAGTCGTTCGAGCTTCGGGACCTCTACGAGCGCTATCGGGACGCGCTGAGAATCGTCCGGGTTCGCGAAGAGCCGCTCGCCCGCCGGACCGAGACGTATTTCTCGAGCCTCCTCCCCTTGTTCGGGCGAATCAAGGATACGGCCGATGAGATCCGCCGCCTCAACCAGCAGAACATGCTCGACGCCAACGACCGGGCCCGCGGCGACGCGGCCGCGGCCCGGAAACGGATGATCGTCCTTCTGTTGGCGGGAACGATCCTCGCGGCCGTTTTCATCGTGCTGAGCGGACGATGGATTCTGGGGCCGATCCGCCATTTGACCCAATCCGCCGAAGAGATCAGGCGCGGCAATCTAAACCTCAACGTCCGGGGGAGCTCCCGCGACGAGATCGGCCGACTGTCCGACACATTCAACGCCATGGCCGCCGGCCTTCGTGAATTCCGCCGCAACGACCAGGCCAAGCTCATCCGGGTTCAGCGGGCGACCCAGCGGGCTTTCGACAGCCTGCCCGAGGCCGTCGCCGTCGTGGACCTGGAGGGCACGGTCGAGGTCGCGACCGAGACGGCCGGGACGGTCTTCGGGCTCAAGCCCGGCGTCCGCATCCGGGACCTGGCCGAGAATTGGATAGAGCCTCTTTTCAACGAGGCGGCCTGGCGGACCCCAGCCGCGGCGCCTAAGATCGCCCGCAAGCTTATTCAGCGCTTCGTCAAAGGCGAAGAGCGTTTTTACCGTCCGGAAGCCGTCCCGATCCTGGATGACGCCCGGCAGCCGGCGGGAGTCACCCTCGTCCTCCAGGACGTCACCCATCTCCGTCAGCAGGAAGAAATCAAGCGAGGCGTCATCTCAACCGTCTCCCATCAGCTCAAGACCCCGCTGACCTCGGTCCGGATGGCCATCCACCTCCTGCTCGAGGAGAAGGTCGGGCCGCTGACCGAGACACAGGCCGAACTTCTCATCGCCGCCCGCGAGGACAGCGACCGTCTCCACGGCATCCTCGACAATCTGCTCGACCTGAGCCGGATCGAATCCGGCCGGGCCCGGCTCGCATTCGAGGCCGTCGCGGTTCGGACGCTGGCTTGGGAGGCCTTGGAACCGTTCCGGCGGGCGGCCCAGGATCAAGGCCTCGGTCTGGCTGCGGAGATTTCCGACGACCTCCCCGACGTCTGGGCCGACAGGCCCCGGATCCATCATGTCTTCACCAACCTCCTCGCGAACGCCCTCAGGTTCACTCCGCCCGGCGGCCGGATCGCCCTGTCGGCCGCCGCGGAAAAGGACCGGGTCCGCTTCTCGATCTCGGACACCGGCCGGGGTATTCCCGCTTCATTCCTGCCCAGGGTTTTCGAGCCGTTCTTCCGGGTCCCCGATCAGGAGGCCGAGACCGGCGCCGGGCTGGGGCTGGCCATCGTCAAGGAGATCGTGGAAGCCCACGGCGGCCGGGTCGGCGTCGAAAGTGCCGAGGGACGGGGGTCGACCTTCACCTTCACCCTGAGGCGGGCCGACCGGGCCAAGCCCAAGGAAGCGCTCCCATGACCGACCTCGTCTTCATCCTGGTGGCGGCCGCCTTCTTCGGACTCTGCGAACTCTACGCCCGGGCTTGCGAAAGGCTATGATCATGGTCAACATCCTGGGAATCGTCATCGGAACCCTGCTGGCGGCTTATCTCCTGGCGAGTATTCTCAAGCCCGAAAAATTTTAGGGAAGCGATCATGACGAATCTCTCCGGCTGGATTCAACTGGCGCTGTTCATCGGGCTCGTCTTCCTGGCCACGAAACCGATCGGCCTCTATCTTGTCCGCGTCCTGGAGCCCGAAGGGAAAACCTGGTTGGACCGTCCCCTCAAACCCGTCGAACGCCTGCTCTACAGCCTGCTCGGAGTGGACCCCAAAAGCGAGCAGAATTGGAGGCGGTATACCCGGTCTTTGCTCGTTTTCAGCCTGACCGGTCTGCTGTTCAGCTACGCGGTCCTCCGGCTCCAACACCTTCTCCCCCTCAACCCCCGGACGCTCGGTCCCGTCGGCCCCGGCCTCGCCTTCAACACCGCGGTGAGCTTCGCGACCAACACGAACTGGCAAAATTACGCGGGGGAAACGACCCTCTCCTATTTTTCGCAGATGGTCGGTCTCGTTTTTCACAATTTTGTCTCGGCGGCCGCGGGCATCGCCGCGGCGGCGGCCCTGGTGCGCGGCATAGCCCGCCGCTCGGCCCTGACCATCGGGAATTTCTGGGTCGACCTCATCCGGATCAACCTCTATCTCCTCCTCCCGCTGTCGCTCGTCTTTTCGCTCTTCCTGACCTCCCAGGGAGTCGTCCAAAACTTCAAGCCGCCCGTGAAGGCGCCCGCCGTCGAGAGGGAGGCCGGACGGACGCCGGCGACGGACGGAGACGCGCAAACCATCGCCCAGGGCCCGGCGGCTTCCCAGGTCGCCATCAAGATGCTGGGGACGAACGGCGGCGGCTTTTTCAACGCCAACGCCGCCCATCCCTACGAGAACCCAACGCCCCTCTCGAATTTCCTGCAGATGCTCTCGATTTTTCTCATCCCGAGCGGCCTCACCTATTATCTCGGGCGGAAGGTCAGGAACCAGAAGCACGGCTGGGCCGTGTGGAGCGCCATGGCGATCATCTTCTTGGCTGCCGCGCTCGTCTGCTGGAGGGCTGAAAGCGCCAGCAATCCCCGCCTGCAGGCCCTCGGCGTCGACCCGGCCGGGGGGAACATGGAAGGAAAGGAGGTTCGCTTCGGCGTTTTTAACTCCAGCCTGTTCGCCACCGTCACGACGGCGGCCTCGTGCGGCGCGGTCAACGCCATGCACGACTCCTTCACACCTCTGGGCGGGCTGGTCCCGCTCGTCAACATGCAGCTCGGCGAGGTGGTCTTCGGCGGGGTCGGCTCCGGGCTCTACGGGATGCTGGTTTTTGTGATCCTGGCCGTCTTCCTCACCGGCTTGATGGTCGGACGGACGCCCGAGTACCTGGGCAAGAAGATCGAATCCTATGACGTGAAGGTTTCCGTCCTGGCCGTGCTGATCCTCATCTTCTCAATCCTCGGGTTCTCCGCTTGGGCCACGGCCAGCCGGTGGGGCCTGGCCGGTTTGAACAATGCCGGCCCGCACGGCCTGAGCGAGATCCTCTACGCGTTCTCATCCGGCGCGGGCAATAACGGCAGCGCCTTCGCCGGGTTGAACGGCAACACGCTTTTTTACAATATCACCCTGGCCCTGGCCATGCTCTTCGGCAGGTTCCTCATGATGGTGCCGGTCCTGGCCCTGGCCGGAAACCTGGCCCGTAAAAAGCCCGCCCCGCCCGGCGAGGCGAGCTTTCCCGTGAGCGGCCCGACCTTTGTCATCATCCTGATCGGGACGGTCCTCATCGTCGGCGCGCTCACCTTTCTGCCCGCCCTGGCCCTCGGCCCCATCGTCGAGCATCTCCTGATGACGGGGACAGGGGTCTTGTACTAAAGGAGGACGAACGTGCCCGCATTGAACCGTCCCCTTTTTGACCGGGCCATCGTCGGCCGGGCGGCGATCGACTCCTTCAAGAAGCTGAATCCCGTTCACTTGCTGAAGAACCCCGTCATCTTCGTCACCGAGGTCGGCGCCCTGCTGACGACCCTCGGCCTTTTTATAAAATCAAACAACGAGCCGGCGGGCTTCGTGCTGCAGATTGCCCTTTGGCTCTGGTTCACCGTCCTCTTCGCCAATTTCGCCGAAGCGATGGCCGAGGGGCGGGGTAAGGCCCAGGCCGATGAACTCCGGAAAACTCGGGCCTGCACCATGGCCAACCTCGTCAGGTCGGATGGCTCGATCGAGGCCGTCCCCGCCGAACAGCTGAGGAAAGGCGACCTCGTTGTCGTCTCCGCCCGCGAGATCATCCCGGCCGACGGGGAGATCGTCGAGGGCGCGGCCACGGTGGACGAGTCGGCCATCACGGGCGAGTCCGCCCCCGTGATCCGGGAAGCGGGCGGCGACCGCAGCGCGGTCACGGGAGGGACGCGCGTCCTCTCCGACAAGATCCAGGTCCGCGTCACAGCCGACCCCGGCAAGAGCTTCCTCGACCGTATGATCGCCCTTGTGGAAGGGGCCCAGAGGAAGAAAACGCCGAACGAGATCGCCCTGACCATCCTGCTCTCGGCCCTGACGATCATTTTTCTGGTCGTCATCATCTCCTTGAAACCGTTCGGACGCTATTCCGGAGTCGACCTGACGACGACCGTGCTCGTGGCCCTGCTCGTATGCCTGATCCCGACGACGATCGGCGGCCTGCTGAACGCCATCGGGATCGCCGGGATCGACCGCATGGTCCAGAAGAACGTCCTGGCCATGAGCGGCCGCGCGGTCGAAGCGGCCGGGGACGTCGACGTGCTCCTGCTGGACAAGACCGGGACGATCACCCTGGGCGACCGTCAGGCGACGGCTTTCCTCCCGGCGCCTGGAGTCACAGTCGATGAGATGGCCGGCGCCGCCCAACTCGCCTCCCTGGCCGACGAGACGCCCGAGGGACGGAGCATCGTCGTCCTGGCCAAGGCTTACGGCCTCCGGGGCCGCGCCCTCTCCGAAATGCCCGGCGCGGCCTTCATCGCCTTCTCGGCCCAAACCCGGATGAGCGGCCTGGACTTCGAGGGGCACCGCATCCGGAAAGGGGCCCCGGACGCCATCCTGGCCTTCGCCGGGACCGGCCTGCCGGTCGAGGTCCACGACGCGGTCAATCGGATCGCCTTCCAGGGAGGTACACCCCTTCTGGTCGCCGACGGACAAAGGGTCCTGGGCGCGATCCATCTCAAGGATATCGTCAAGGGCGGCTTGAAAGACCGTTTCGAGCGGTTCCGGGCGATGGGCATCAAGACCGTCATGATCACCGGCGATAATCCGCTGACGGCCGCGGCGATCGCGCGGGAAGCCGGCGTCGACGATTTCATCGCCGAAGCCAAGCCCGAGGACAAGCTGGCGCTCATCCGCCGCGAACAGGCCGCCGGGCACCTGGTCGCCATGACCGGGGACGGCACTAACGACGCGCCGGCCCTGGCCCAGGCCGACGTCGGGGTGGCCATGAACACCGGGACGCAGGCCGCCAAGGAAGCCGGCAACATGGTGGACCTCGATTCCAACCCGACCAAGCTGATCGAGGTCGTCGAGATCGGCAAGCAGATGCTGATCACCCGGGGCGCGCTGACGACCTTCAGCATCGCCAACGACGTCGCCAAGTATTTCGCCATCATCCCGGCCATGCTGGTAGGCGTCTTTCCGGTCATCGCCCCCCTCAACGTCATGGGCCTCCGCTCTCCGTCGAGCGCGATCCTGAGCGCCGTCATTTTCAACGCGCTGATCATCGTCGCCCTAATCCCGTTGGCGCTGCGCGGCGTGCGCTTCCGCCCCTTGGGGGCGGCGGCCCTCCTCCGGCGCAACCTCCTCATCTACGGCCTTGGCGGCCTCGTCGCCCCGTTTCCCGGGATCAAGCTTGTGGATGTCGTTGTCAACGCCCTGCATCTTATTTAACATGGGAAAGGACACGCCGAGATGAAAAGCGGACCGGCCGAACTCAAGACCTCCTGCCTGGCCGTCCTGGCCCTGGCCGTCATCCTCTGTGGCTTTTATCCCCTTGCCTCGTGGACCCTGGCTCAAGGACTGTTTCCGGCCCGGGCCAACGGTTCCTTGGTCGTGCGGGATGGAGTCGTGCTGGGATCGAGCCTGATCGGCCGGGAGTTTTCGGGTCCGGCGTATTTTCACCCCCGCCCGTCGGCGGCGGGCCGGGGCTACGACGCCGCCCGCTCCGGAGGCAGCAACCTCGGGCCCCTGTCGAAGGAGCTGGTGGAAAGGGTTCGCGGGCGCTCCGCCGCGTACCGAGCGGAAAACGGGCTTCCGGCCGACGCCTTGGTGCCGGCCGACGCCGTCACAGCCTCGGCCAGCGGCCTCGACCCCCACATCTCTCTGAAAAACGCCCTGCTCCAGGCGCCCCGCGTGGCCAGAGCCCGCGGTCTGACCGATGCGGAAGTCCTCCGTTGGGTCGAGGCCGCCAGCGAGGGCCGCACCCTCGGCTTCCTGGGAGAGCCCCGCGTAAACGTCCTCCTCCTGAACCTGTCGCTCGACGGAGCCCGCCGTGCCGAATGACAGGCCCGATACGTTTCTGCGCATGATTCGCCGGGCCCAGCGGGGCAGGCTGAAGGTCTACTTGGGCTATTGCGCAGGGGTCGGTAAGACTTATCAGATGTTGCTCGAGGGCCATCGGCTCAAGGACAGGGGGATCGATGTCGTCATCGGGCTTCTCGAGACTCACGGTCGCGCCGACATCGTCAAGCTCTCCGAGGGGTTGGATGCCGTCCCCCGCCGCCGACAGGAGTACCGCGGCATCGCTCTGGAGGAGATGGACATCGACGCCGTGCTGGCCCGGCGGCCTCAGGTCGCCCTCGTCGACGAGCTGGCCCACACCAACGCCCCCGGCAGCCGGAACGCCAAGAGATACGAGGACGTCCAGGATCTCCTCTCGGCCGGGATCCACGTCATCACGACCATGAACGTCCAACACCTGGAGAGCCTCTACGGCACGGTCGAAGCGGCCGTGGGGGTCAAGGTCCGCGAGCGGCTGCCGGACTCGGTCTTGGCCGACGCGGACGAGATCGTGGACGTGGACTTGACGACCGACGACCTGCGCAAGCGCCTCGAAGAGGGGCGGATTTATCCCCGGGAGCGGATCGGGACCGCCCTGGCCAATTTCTTCACGACGTCGAACCTGGAACGGCTCCGCGAGCTGACCCTGCGCGAGCTCGCTTCCCAGATCGACCTTCGCCGGCGGGAGGTCGCGGAGGACAAAGCCGGCGCCGCTCCGGATCAGGTCATGGTCTGCCTGAGCTCCCACGGCCCCAACAGCCGCATGCTCCTCCGCTTTGCATCCCGTCTGGCCGGGAAGCTCAACCGGAACTGGTATGCCGTCTATGTTCAGACGCGGTCCGAAGGCGCCACGGCCATCGATGCCGAGACGCAGCGCGTTCTGTCCGAGAACTTGACCCTGGCCAAGCAGCTGGGGGCCATGGTTTTCACCTATAAAGGGGACGACATCGTCGAGACCATCCTGAGCTTCGCCCGGGAATACCGGGTGGGACATATCGTCATCGGAAGCCCGCAGCCGAGACCGGTTTGGAAGCGGCTGGGCCGGAACCGTCATATCGTCAAGAACCTCATCGAAAACGCGAGAGGGATCACGGTCATCGTTCTCGACACCAGGAGCGGAGAACCCGTTCCGATCAAGCCCGCGATCGAAATCCCGGAAGGACTATCCCGTTCCCAACAGCCTTCCGAGGCCGAAGCCCCCCGCCCCTCCTCACCGGCCTTGACCGGCACGCTTTCGCCCCGCCGCATCATCATCTGGGAGACGCCGGTCCGGGAGGAGGCCGTGCTGCGAACGCTGGCGGCAACCTTTCTCAAAGAGGACGGGACCAAGGATCCGCCGGGATTATTCGCCGCCATCATGAAGCGGGAAGAGCAGGGCTCGACCTTTCTTAACGAGGGCGTCGCCTTTCCCCACGTCCGCCTCCCCGGCTTGGCCGCCCCACTGGTCGCTTTGGGGCTCACTAAGCGGGGCGTCTCGGACGTCTCCACCGAAAAGCCGGTCGAGATCGTGTTCTTGATCATTACTCCCGAAGAAACCCCCGATGTCCAAGTCAGGCTTCTGGGTTTGGCCAGCCGGGCGGCCCAGAACAGGCATCTTCTTCAGGACATCAGGGCTGCCCGCTCCCCCGAAGAGGCATTGAGGATCATCGCGTTCTGGGAAGCGCCGGCGAGTCCCGAAACCGGAGGATAGGCTCCGCCCGGGGGCCCGCGGCCGGTCAGACCAAAAATTGACCCCCCTTCGGCCATTGTGCTATGGTGCTTCCAAATGAAAAAAAATATGGTCGTGTTGTCGATCTGCGCTGTCCTGGGCTTGGCCTGCCTCAGGGGATCGCCTCCGAACGACCGGCCCGGCTTGACCGCCGAAATGGTCAAGAAGGAATTCCGGCATGCCTGGAACGCTTATAAAACCCATGCCTGGGGACACGATGAGCTGAAACCCTTGAGCAAGGGCGCGCGTGATTGGTACGGAACCCCTTTGCTCATGACGCCCGTCGACGCCCTGGACACCATGATCCTGATGGGACTCAAGTCGGAAGCCGAGGAGGCGAAGGCCCTCATCTTCGAGCGCTTGTCTTTCGACGTCGACATCGAAGTTCAGAGCTTTGAGGTCACGATCCGGCTGTTGGGCGGCCTCCTAACGGCCTATGAGTGGGATGGAGACGGCCGTTTCCTGAGGCTGGCCGAGGACCTAGGCCGGCGGCTCCTTCCCATCTATGATTCTCCGACCGGGATGCCCTACCGTTATGTCAACCTCCGGACCGGCCGAACCCGGGATGCCGCCAACAACCCGGCCGAGATCGGAACGGCCCTTATCGAATTCGGGACCCTAAGCCGATTGACGGAAAATCCCGTATTCTTTGAGAAGAGCAAGAGAGCCCTGGTCGAGCTGTCCAAGCGCAGGTCAGCCCTCGGCTTGGTCGGCACCAAGATCGATGTCGAGACCGGCGCATGGATCGATAAAACCAGCCACCTCGACGGGATGATCGATTCCTATTATGAGTACCTGTTGAAATGCTGGCTCCTGTTCGGGGACGATGACTGCCGGCGCTTGTGGGACAGCGGCCTCAAGGCCGTTCAGGCCTATCTGGCCGACGATTCAGCCCGAGGCCTTTGGTACGGCCAAGCGGATATGAAGACCGGACGGCGTCTTTCGACTCAATTCGGCGCCCTGACCGCCTTCTTTCCGGCCGTCCTGGCCTTGAGCGGCGACCTGAACCGGGCCGCCCGGCTCCAAGATTCCTGCATGAGGATGTGGAACCTGCATGGGATCGAGCCGGAGCTTATCGATTACTCGACCATGGAGGTAATCGACAAGGACTATGTCCTCCGGCCGGAGATCATCGAATCGGCCTATTACCTTTATCACTATACGAAGGACCCCCGCTATCTCCGAATGGGCGAGACGTTCTTGGACGGCCTGGTCAAGTACTGCCGGACGGACACGGGCTATGCATCGCTCAAGGATGTCGCGACCAAGGAGAAAAGCGACAGCATGCCGAGCTTTTTCTTGGCCGAAACCTTGAAGTATCTCTATCTGCTGTTCGCCCCGGACGAGACCTTCCCCTTCGACGAAGTCCTATTCAACACCGAAGCCCATCCAATCAAGAGAACGTGGACACAGCGACCCGGCGCGATCGGCCGGGATTCGACTGAAGCTCCACGGACTTACGTCCGTGGGATCTACCCTTTGCAGGCGTTGGAGCGCCTGTCCCCGAAGCGGGGAATTCGCTATTCCTCCACGGAGTTACGTCCGTGGAATCCCGCGAAGGGGATCGAACCCTATCTCCACAAGAATGCGAAGCTGAGCATCGGCCTGCCCGGGGATCCCGGCATCTTCAAGTCCGACGGCCGCCGGGCCGTTAGGCCAAGCCCATCGTCTTGAGGGCCTGCTCGCCCTTGTTGGCCGCGGCCGGCGCTTCGCCCGGAAGATAGAGCATGACGCCGTTCCGGACGGGCCGGAGCGCAATTTTCCCCGTGGCCGCGAATGCGGTCGTAACCTGGATCGGATCCTCCCCTTCGTAATAGACCCTGAACGCTTCGTTGAATCCGCTGTAGACGGAATGAATGCCTTTGAAGGTCCCCGTCCTCAGCTTCTCGATGGCCAGCCTGACGAATTCCTCGTGGGACAATTTGTTCGCCATATCGTCCTTTTTCTCCTCGGACCGTTTGTCCTCCCTTGAAGAAAGACGGACCCCGGCCTTTTCATTCTCACTTCAGCCGGGAATCGCGGTCTCAGGAACGCCTCAGCCCCGGCCGTCCCAACAGAAAGTGCAGACCTTGTCCTTGGGAAGTCCGATGGCTTCGACCAGGTCGTCCAGCCGCTGATACTTGAGGGTGGTCAAGTTGAGGCGGGCGCGGATCCGTTCTTCCATCGCCCGATACTTGTCCGTTTCGGGGCGGGTATAGTCCGTCAGGTCCTTGGCCTTGGCGCCCTCGATCTCCCGGACGGCCCGGCGCGCGGCCAGGTCCATCTCGGAGCGCGATACCGAGAAATTCAGGAATTTGCACCCGTATACAAGGGGCGGGCAGGCCGGCCTCATGTGGACCTCGAGGGCCCCGACCTCATAGAGACGCTTGACGGTATCCCGGAGCTGGGTCCCCCGCACGATCGAGTCCTCACAGAACAGAAACTTCTTTCCCTCGATCAGCTCCCGGACCGGGATGAGTTTCATCCGGGCGACCAGGTCGCGAACATCCTGATTCTGGGGCATGAAGCTGCGGGCCCAGGTCGGCGTGTACTTGACGAAAGGCCGTCTGAACGGAATCTTGGCCTCGGCCGCGAAGCCCAGGCCGTGGCCGACCCCGGAGTCGGGGATGCCCGCCACGAAATCGACCGCGGCCGGCGCGCGGCGGGCCAAGGCCGCCCCGCACCGGTAGCGGGCTATCTCGACATTGATCCCCTCATAGCTCGAAGCGGGGTAGCCGTAGTAAACCCAGAGAAAAGCGCAGATGCGCAGCGTCGTCCCGGGCTTCTTCCGGGTCTCGACGCCTTCGGGCGTCACGAAGGCGATCTCGCCCGGCCCCAGCTCCCGATCGACTTTGAAGTCGAGGTTGGGGAAAGCGCAGGTCTCCATGGTCACGGCCCAGCTCCCTTCCTTGCGCCCGATGATGACCGGCGTCCGTCCGTACTTGTCCCGGGCCGCGTAAATGCCCTTCTCGGTCAGGATGAGCAGCGAACAGGATCCCTCGACGGCGTCCTGGAGGCCGCTGATCCCGGCCTCGAAGCTCCCCTCCTGGTTGATGAGGAGAGCGGCCAGCTCGGTCGGGTTGAGGCCGCTGCTGAGCTCCGTGAATTGAAGGCGGCGCCGGACGATAAGCTCGTGGGCCAGCGTCTCGGCGTTCTTGATGGCGCCGACGGTGGCGATGGCATAACTCCCCAGGTGAGAGCGGATGAGGACGGGCTGGTCGTCGGTGTCGCTGATGACGCCGATCCCAGCCCATGAGCCGAGGGCGCCGATATCGGCGTCGAACTTGGATCGGAACTGGGCGTTCTCGATGTTGTGGATGACCCGGACGAAACCGTCCTTGCGGACGACGGCCAGGCCGCCCCGCTTCGTCCCGAGGTGGGAATGGTAGTCGGTCCCGTAGAATAGGTCCGTGCTGCAGTCCTGCCAGGATGTGACTCCGAAAAATCCGCCCATGAACACGCTCCTCCCGGAATCGGGGTCAGAGCATTTTCGTACGGAACGGCCGGGTCTGTCAACCCGGCCCGGGACGAAACCGGCGCCCGAATTCGCCGAGGAGGTTCCGACACCCCCGGCCGCCCGAAAAATCACCCCCCGAATCATCGAGAGGGGGCATTCCCTCCCTCCTAGCCGAAATCCCATACTGGTTCGGCGGGGCAGACAGAGGTATAGGGCGAATTGATGGGTATCGAACAACCTGGATCGACTCCCCGGGTGTCCGGACCCGCCGCGCCCCCCGTCGAGCTCGACCCCCTCATCCGGGATTTCCTCAAGATTCTCAAAGTCGCTTTCAAAATGGCCGCCATCTACAGGATGGACCATCCCGCCTTCAAGCGGACCGTGGTCGATTTCATGGCCAAGCTGGAAAGTTTATTCAAGCTGATCTCGCCGCTCTCGATCGGGTTCACACCCCATTCCCTGTTCATCGACAACCGCTTCTGGGAGGACGATAAGATCATCATCGAGCTGGCCCAGCTCTTCCATTTCCGCAAGATCAAGAGGCTCGAATTCCGCCAGGGGATCACGCTCGATGAGCTCTCGAGGTTCGCGGCCAAAATCACCCTTTCGATCAAAGAGTACATCAAGGCGGGAGGGATCCGGGCCATCCTCAAGAGCGAACGGATCGTTCACATCACGGCCGAGGAACTCGATTACGCCCAGCTCCTGCACGGCGAAGGCGAAGAAATCAAGGACATCTGGCCTTACCTTCTGATGGAGGCGGTTGAGGAAGACGACAGGACAAAGCTCGGCCAGCTGGCGGAGAGCTTCGACAAGGTCGCCCATAAGTTCAACACCGAGGACCTCATCCAGAACGAAGAGCTCCAGCGCCATTTCGCCCAATTTTTCCGGTACCTCAAAGAGACCGCCGCCGACAAATACCGGACCTGCGCCAAGGCCCTACTCAAGTCCCTGCTGGTCATCCGCAAAGCCCCGCCCGAGACGAAGTTCGAACAGCTGAAACTGATGATCTCGGACCTGAGCGAACAAGACCTATCGTCCACGCTTTGGGAGGAGATCATCGGAGACGACAAATTCGACTCCCTGAGCTTCAGCGTCTTTTCCAGGATCATTTCCAAGGAAAAGCACATGAGAATCTCCGCCTCCCTCCGGACGCTCTTCCAGATCGACGATCACGCCAACCGCCGTCCCGAGGTCGAGCGAAAAATCCGGACGCTCCTGTCCGGGACCTCCAGCCTCCTCCTGTCCGACGTCTACCGTCAGACGCTCGCCGGCCTTCTGTCCGAGATCGCCTTCGAAAAGAAGATGGAGTTGGACCAGACGCTGATGGCTCAGAGCTATCGCCTCCTCCATGTCAATCTGCTCGCCCGGGAGACGTCCGCCGAATACGAGGTCAAGAGCCTGGAGAGGATCCTCGAAGACTGGGAGCCTATCGCCCAGGAAGAGAACCTCGATTATCTCCGCTCGCTTTGGGAGGTCCTCGAAGCCAAGAAGCCGCGTCTGGCGGCCGTCCCGGCCTACGAATCCCTGCGGAAAGCGCTCCCCGGACTCATCGAAAGCCTGATCCTGCGCGGAGACAGCTCGTCCGCCCTCGACGCTTTCGTTGACGGCCTGGGAGAGAGCCTTCACGAGCGGGGGACCTACCTGGACAAGGTCTTTATCGAGAAAACGGTAACGCCGACTCTGTTGCGGACATACTTCAGGTTCTTTCCATCATTCCTGTCCGATTTTAAAGCCCGCCTGGAGAAGAACAAAACGTCCAGCCGGCTCCTGGAACGGATCGCCGACAACCTCAAGAGCGTCGCGGCGCCCGCCTCTCTAGAGCTCCTGAAAACCCTCTATCTCCTGGGCGAGAAGCGGGTCAAGGTTTGCGCCCTCCAGGCCATGGAAGGGCAGAGCGAGTTCGACGAACGATTCTTATTCGCGGCCCTGGACAACAAGGACGAACAGATCAAAGCGGAAGCGTTGGTCCTCCTGGCGAAACGGGAACGGTCCCGCCACGTCGCTCTGGCCAAGCTCCTCAACATCCAATCCCCCTATGGGACGAGGAACAGGGCCTTGATCAAACATATCCGTATCGTCGAAACCAAAGACCTCCGCGAAGCGAGGCCGTTCCTGAAGTCCCTGGCCGAGCGCAAGGACGTTTGGAACCGCCGCGTCCGCCAGGAGGCATTCCGCGTGTTGGAGGCCTGGGGTGAGGGATAAAGTCAAGTCCTGTTTCATCTACCTGATGAACACGATCCAGGCCGGCAAGATCTACTCGGAGAACCATCCTAAATTCAAGGAATACATCGAACGGCTCTACGCCGTGCTCGAAGAAATCCTCGAGGGGAGGAAGGAATTGACCCTGGGGATCGTCAAGGGAGAGCTGGCCTGGGAAAATGAGATCTTCTTCAACTTGACCCAGAAGCTCGGTCCCCTCATCGCCTTCCTTGAGGAGAGCCGGATCGAACGGATTATCTTCCAGCAGGGCCTCCGATTCGAGGAATTGCACGGGTTCGCCGTTTTCCTGGCCAGGACCAGACGGTTGGACAAGGTTGATGAGCAGGAATACTTCAACCTCCACGGCATCCAGAACATCCGGGCGGGGCGGCTGCGGGCCCTGGTCAAGGGAGAAACCCCCGAAGGGGCCGTTGACGAGATACGGATAAAATACGAAAATTCGATCCAGTCCGTCTCCCATAGTTTGAACCAGGTCCTTAACGAGGAGGAGATCGATTATCTCGACCTGCGCTTCAACGTCCTCAGCCTCATGGAAGATTTCGTGGGACGCCACCAGGACCTTTTAAGCCTAGTCGCCGTAAAAGAGAAAGACTTGGCGACCTTCGCCCATCTCCTGAACGTGACTCTGTTGTCCATGTTCTTCGCCTCCAAGCTCGAATTCCCCAAGGACGACGTCCTGGACCTCGGCATCGCGGCCCTTTATCACGATGTCGGCAAGCTCGGCATCTCCCTGGGCATTCTTAATAAGAGGACGAAACTCGCCGAGCAGGAGTACGTCCAAATCCGCGACCATCCGGTCCTCGGCGCCAAGATCCTCGACGGTTACAAGGAAACCCTGGGCATCCTCCCCGTCATCGTCGCTTTCGAGCACCATGTCCGCTACGACCAGACCGGCTATCCGAAACTGGCCTATCCGAAGAAGCCCCACCTGGCCTCCATGATGGTTTCGATCTGCGACGTCTACGACGCCCTCGCCCTCAAGCGCTCCTACAAGAAGGATTATCCGCCCGACAAAATCTACGAGATCATGAACCTGGAGAAGGGTAAAATGTTCGACCCCCAGCTCCTCGACAAGTTCTTCCGGTTCATGGGGATCTGGCCGGTCGGGACGATCGTAGCCCTCAGCGACGGCCGTGTCGCCATAGTCCGGGAAGTCCACGAAGCGGACCCCCGCGGCCCGACCGTGGAGGTCATCGACCCCCAAGAGCGCAAGGAGGCGATCGACCTGTCCAAGACCAAGGAGCTTCGCGTCACGGAAGCCTTGAACCCCCACGGAAAGGGCAAAAAATACCTGCCCCTGATTCAGGGGTCCTCTCCTCCCGTCTGATCCCGGGCCGGACCCGCGCCGGGCTTGACGCTCAGAATTCGAACTCGACGCTCGCGGAGCGGGCCCGGCCGCACGGTCTTCAAGACGACCAGCGAACACTCGATCGGCGACCTCAAAGCCATCCTGGACTCCGGGTCCAAAGACGCCCACGCCATGCTCGAGGAATTCCTCCTCTACCTCGCGGCGCGGCGTTCCTACATCGCCTCTCTCATCGCCGCGCTGTTCGACTGAAGCATTCCCGAATCGCGATATCTCTTTTATTGTCAATATATTGGATTGAGCGCAAAAATTTTTGATACGAGGCTAAGGCTTCAAGCTGCGGATGAGGCTCTCGCCCCGGGCCGTCTCGCGGGCGGCGATGACCGAGCGGGCCGAGACGAGGTCCAGGATTCCGGCCCGGGAAAAATCTCCCTTGGCCGAGTCCTTGCGCCCGGTGAAGGGGAAGATGTCGGGACCCCGCTGGCACTTGGCGTTGACGTTGATCCGGGCGACCTGGGTCCGGGCCGCTTCCAGGATGGGCCTGAGGCCGGACGGGTCGCGGCCGAATACGCTCAGCTGCTGGCCGTAGGGAGAGCGCCGCAGAAAATCGAGCGGCTCCTCGATGCGGCCGAAGGGAACGACGGGAAGGACCGGTCCGAACTGCTCCTCGTGAAAGACGCGCATCAGGCGGTTGACGGGATAGAGAAGGGTCGGCCGGAAGAGAGATCCGGCATGGGCCCCGCCCTTGTCGTTGAGGATGCGGGCGCCGAGGCGCCGGGCGTCCAGGACGAGCCCGTCGAGATAGGCGATCCTTTCGGCGTCGGCCAGCGGGGTCGTCCGAACCCCCTTCATCCAGGGCATCCCGACCCGGATCCGTTCGACGCCTTTCTTCAAGGCCCCGAGGTAGTCCGCGGCGATCCTCTCATGGACGAAAAAAATCTTGAGCGCGGCGCAGCGCTGACCGTTGAAGGCGAGCGCTCCCAGCAGCGATTCCTTGACCGCGACCTCGATATCGGCGTCGGCCAGGATGACGGCCGCGTTCTTGGCGCCCAACCCGAGGACGGCCTGGAGTCTGTTCTTGTGGGGATGGAGGCCCATCAGATGATTCGCCGTCCGGCTCGTCCCGATGAAGGCCAGGATATCGACCCGCCCGCTCTTCATGAGCGGCTCGACGACGGTCGGCCCGTCGCCGAAGACGACGTTGACGGCGCCGGCCGGAAAGCAGTCGCGCAGATCCTCGAGGAAATGCCGGAAAAAGAGGACTCCAAAGCGGGGCGGCTTGACGACCACCGTATTTCCCATGATCAGGGCCGGCCCGACCAGGCTCATCGTCTCGAAGAGGGGATAATTATAGGGTCCCAGGCAAAGGGCGACGCCGAGCGGTTCGTCCCTGACGACCCCGACGATGCCCTTGTCCCGCCTGAGCTTCGCGGAGGCCCGTTCGCGGGCCCGGGCCGCGTCCAAAACCTGGCCCAGGAAATCGACGGTCCGGTCGAACTCGTCCTCGAGCTCGGCATAGGGCTTGGCGATCTCCCACATCAGAGTCCGGCAGATCTCCTTCTTTTTCGCCGCGATCCGGCCCAAGAACTTTTCGAAGGCGGCCGCGCGCCGGCCGATCGAAAGCGCCGGCCACTCCCCCCGCCCCTGACCGAAGGCCCGGCCGGCCGCTTCCAGGATTCTCAGCGATTCCCGCGAGGTCAGGGCGGGGTACGAGCCGAGGCGGACCCGCTCGAGGCGCTCTCCCCTGCGGAGGCTGATCGGCGAGAGGACGGGAAGCGACGAGCCCCGCCAGATCCTGATCTTACCGTCCGCGAGATAGTCCCTGAATTTCGTTGGCGCGGCCGGACGGAACGCGGCCGGAATCTCGGATTCTTCGGGAAAGACGCCCGCCGGCTCGCGGTCCATGGCTTACCTTTTCAAGAACCGTCGCAGATAGGTTCGGACCTCGCCGAGGCCGAGACGAAGGCAGAGGACGTAGAACAGGACGAGGGCGGCGCCGCCGCAGACGATGACCGAGGCCAGCGCGGCCCAGAAGGACGCGCCGGCGAAGCGGGCGAAAAGCCCGTTGAGCGCCCAGGCGGCAGCCCCGCATAAAACCGAGGCCGTGGTCAGAATCAAACAAAAGCGGCCCAAAGCTCCCATCTCGAATCTCCCGATCTTCGCCGGGAGACGCGCGACAAGAATCCAGGCGTTGAGGACCGCGGCCAGGCTCGTGGACAGCGGGAAGATCATGAATCCGAGGACCCCCATCAACGAAACGTTGAGGAGGATGGTCAAGGCCACCGAGGCCAGGCTGGCGATCATCGGCGTCTTAGCATCCTTGTAGGCGTAAAAGACGGCGGCGACGTTCCGCAGGCCGGACATGAAGGGGATGCCCAGGGCATAGAGGACAAGGGCCCCGGCTACGGCGATCGTGTCCGCCGCCGTGAACTGGCCCCGCTGGTAGATGACCTGGGTGATCGGGCGCGACAGGAAGGCGATCAGGGCGGAAGTCGGCACGGTCAGGAACAGGACCATCTTAAGCGAATCGGCAAGGGTCGAGCGGACGGCAACGACATCGTTATTCAGGGCAAGCCTGGAGAATGCGGGCAGGGCGACCGTCCCGACCGCGATCCCGAACAGCCCGAGCGGCAGATGCATGATCCGGAAGGCGTAGGTCAGCCAACTGACGCTCCCCTGCTTGAGGGGCGTCACCAAGATCGTGTTGACGAGGACGTTGATCCGCGGCCCGGCCAGCCCGATCGCGACCGGGATGAACAGGGCCAGGACCCGGCGGAATTCGGGGTCGCGGAAGCTGAGGAACGGGCGGTAGCGGAATCCTTTTTTATAGGCGAGCGGTACCTGAAACAGGAACTGCATCAAGCCTCCGACGAGAACCCCGATGGCCATGCCGAAGATGGGCCGCTTGCCGTGGGCGACGAACCAGCCGTAGGTCAGCACCGGGACCAGGATCGAGAACAGGTTGAACATGGCCGGCGCCAGCGACGGCACGAAAAAGGACTTTTCCGTGTTGAGGTAGCTCATGGCCCAGGCTCCCAGGCTGACGAAGAGGAGAAAAGGGAAGAGGACGGCGGTCAACTGGGCCGTCAGGTCGATCTTTCCCGGCACCTTGCCGAAGCCGAAGGCCACCCATTTGGCGATCGAGGGCGCGAACAGAAGCCCGGCCAGCGAGACGGCGCCGGTCACGACGGCGAGAACGTTGAACATGTTGGAGGCCAGCTTGTTCTGGGCGTCCTTGCCCTTGGCCTTTTCGGCCGTCAGGACCGGGACAAAGGCGGCGGACAGGGCCGTTTCGGCGAACAGGTCGCGGAGGAGGTTGGGAATCCGGAAGGCGACGTTGAAGGCGTCCGTGGCGGCCCCGACACCGAAAAGGTGGGCGAAGACGGATTCGCGGACGAGTCCCGCGACCCGGCTCAGCGCCGTGCCGATCGAGAACGAGCGGACGCCTTTCGTTATGTCTTCCATTTCGGCCTTCCCGGACGGATAAGATTATAGGGGGGAGACGAGATCGGGGTCAAATCTTCGCTTTTTAGTTGGGATACATCCCATGTTAGCGCCGATCTTGTCCGCCAAGGTTTTCAGGCGTCCGTTGTCCAATTCCATATCAAGAGTCGATGGAAGGATTTTTAGGAAGCAAGGAGGATATCGCCATGAAATTCCGCATCCTGAGTCCCGGCAAGAGAGGAATCGCCCTGGTCGCCGGATTTGTCCTGGTCGCCGCGCTGGGCGGCGCGCTTTTCGGCTCTAAAGTCCCCCGCTCCACCCCAATCCCCTCCGACGCCGGTTCGGTCCAGGCGCAGATCCTGTTCTGCATCGGAATGCACATCGAGCCCCGGGGAGCGAAGGTCAGCCCTTTGGTTGATAAATCCCTTGGTTTCAGCGGATCGCAGCCGCCGTTCGTCGCCGGCGCATCGAAGCCCAAAGGGGACTACAATGATCCCGCGTTCTTCCGCCTTCATCTCGGGTATATCAACCAGGTCATCGCGGTCATCGAAAAACACCACGGAAAGCTGACCGTCCAGGCCCAGACGCCGTTTACTCAGGTCCTTGTCAGGAACGGCGAGGATTTGTTCAAGGAGCTCCAAGGCCGGGGCCACGAGATCGCCCTCCATTTCCACGAAGGGCCCCACCTCGGCAAAGATTGCGATACGCTGCCGGCGGCGACCTGGACCGCGGTCATGAATGAGGAAATCGACTGGATCAAGAAGGCAGGCGGCCGTTCCATTCATTACTGGAGCGGAGGCAATCTCTATCCGCGCCTCCTCGGGGCGGCGTCCAAGGCCGGGCTCGAGTTCATGAGCGATTACAAGAACCCGGATACCCAGAAGGCGGATCCCCGGCTGTTGGCCGTGGGTCCCTGGCGCCCAGCCGGAGGGCCGTCAGCGACGAACCTCGACGCCTTCGTCCGCCACGATCCCAAGGGACCGATCATCTACCTCCCGGACGGCGTCTTCGAAGACGAAGACTTCCGCAAGCGGAAAATCGGCGGGGATGAGACGTATTTCGAAGCCATGACCGAGGGCCTGGAGCTGTCGCTTCGCGCCGCGCGCCAGGATCGAGTCAACGTCTTCCACCTGACCGTCCATCCGGGCGAATTCCTGGGTCCTAAAGGGGAGGAGCCGTTCGGAGTCGTCGACCGCTGGCTGACCGAAGTCGTCGATCCCCTGGTGAAGGACGGCCGCGTCAAGTGGGCCACCTTCGCCCAAATGGCTGCGGCCTTTCGCGCCTGGGAGAAAAGCCATCCCGGCGTCGACCCGCGTTCGGCTTCGCAGTCCCTGCCGGGAGCGGACGCCGCGCGTAATTCCGGCCGTCCCGCCCTTGCCGCGCAACCGGACCGTTCCGTCCCCGGATACATGACTTTCGCCGTCAACATCCACGATTGGGCCCATCCGGACGAGAGCGCCGATACGATTCTGAAGCTCATCGGCCTATTCCGCGGCGCCGGCGTCAAGGGCGATTTCTACTTCACCGCCCCCCTGCTCGAGGTCTACGCGGCCAAGCGCCCGGACGTCCTGACCGCGCTGCAAACGAGCGGGATGACGGTCAGCTATCATGTCCGGCCGCCATCGCCTCTCTATACCGGGTTCGACGCATCCCTGCGCGAACTGAGCGATGCGGCGCTGGCCCGGGCCGTCCGCGACAACGAAACCTACGCCCTTGACCTGCGCACCGGCCGGCTGGACAAATCCCGTCCGGGCGGATACTCCTACGCGGCGCGCATCCTGGGCCGGCCGCCGGTCGTCGTCTCCCCCCAGTGCGGCTCGCTCCGCATCCGGAACGCCGTCGAAAAAGTCTACCGCGAGATGGGGGCCAAGATGGTCGTCCTCTATCACGAGACCGGGACCAAGATCGAAGATCCCTTCGAATTCCGCAACGGCCTCCTCATCCGGCCCAGCGACTTCAGCATCACCCGCTGGCGGCTTTCCGGGGAATCCGAGGATTCGTTCTGGTGGAACCGCGTCGGCCGGGAGCGCGGGTCGGCCTTCAATCCTTTAGCCCATCTGCAGGCCGAGTTGGCCAAATGGACCGCGTCCCGCGCGCCGTTCATCACATCTCTCATCCACGAAAATAATTTCGTCCGCGGCGGCCCCGAAGCCTGAAGGGCTTATTATTTCAAGGCCCCCCAATATCGCGTCCCGGCCCGGCCGCCTTACAACCTGAACGCCCCCGATCCGTCGCGGACTCGTCCCAAGAGCGAGCGGGATGCCATCTGGAACGCCTACACGGCCATGGTCAAGTGGGCCGCCGCTCACCTTCGGGTTGTCACCTCCGAGGACATCGTGGCCATGGCCGCTCGGTGACGCTTATCGGTGTCCCCCAGGGACACCGATAAGCGTCACCATATTTCACGGGCACTGGATGACGCCGTGGGCCCAGAGACAGCCGCCGCAGGCCGGGAAGGAGTTCCCGAAGCAATCCTCGCTGTTTGTCTCTAGGAGGCTGCAGCCGCCGCAGAGGTGGCAGGGGGCGAAGTCGAAGGCGTTGACCTTCTCCCTGAACGCCCGGTACTCCTCCGAATTCCAGATGTCGAAGAGATCACCCGAGGCGACGTCGCCCACGACGTAGCCTTCGATCGCCCTGTCGGTCGAGTGGAGGGTCGTCGTATGGGAGTGGAGGAGCCCCATGCAGGGCGCCACCTTCCCGTCCCAGCGGACGAAGGTCGCCCGGTCTTTTATAAAACGGCAATTCCCGGTCCGGGCGCTGATCGGATTCCCCATCATGTCGAGGTTGGCGTAGCCCCAAAAGAGGCTGAGCAGGGCATCGCGGGTGATCGGGTTGAAGTCGATCCGGGGCAGGCTGACGGCGGGCTTTCCGGGCGCTTCCGAGAAGGTGTCCAGGGCCAGGGTCAGCCGACAGACCATCTCCTTCTCCATCTCCGGCGTGTAGGGCAGGACGTTGCTGACCGAGACCTTGCGGGCGCCGGTCAGCTCGACGATCTCGAAGAGGTGGGCGAGGTCGTTGACGTTCTTCCTCATGACGACGACGGCCAGGCCGACCTCGACGGCGTGGCCACCCCGCGCGTTCAACGCCTTGAGGGTCTTGAGGCTCTCGACGACCCGGCGGAAATTCGCCCCGCGCCGGATCTCCTCGAAGACCTCTTCGGCCATGCCGTCGAAGGAGACCCAGAGCATATCGAGCCGCGCCCCGTGGAGGGCGCGGAGCATGGCCTCGTCGAGAAGAGTGCCGTTGGTGACCATCTCAACCCGGACGGCCAGCGCCTTGATTCCGCGGATCATGTCCACGATCCGGGCGTGGGCGGTCGGCTCTCCGAACCCCCCGAACATAACGGACTCAAGGTGCTCGAAGCGGCCGAGCTGTCCCGCCAGCCTTTCGAAGACGGCCCAGTCCATGTCGCCCATCGGCTCCTTCCAGGTGTTGCGGATGCAGGTCGTGCAGGTCAGGTTGCAGCGGGAGGTCGGCTCGATATACAGGCGGGACAAGCTGTGGATGTTGGGCAAGATCTCGACCCGGCCGGCCACGGCCGCGATCGGGACTTCGGTCCCGGGAACGAGCCCCAGCCTGTGGGTGATTCCGGCGGGCAGGATGAGCCGGCCGTCCTTCCCGACCCGGGCCTTGAGCTCGGCCGGGTTGTCCTTGGGCCGGCCTCGCGAAATCATGCAAAATACTTCTTTCTAAAATACAGGGCCACGTTGACCAGCCCGATCATGACCGGGACCTCGACGAGAGGGCCGATGACCATGGCCATATCCTTACGCCTGGACGAATATCTGTCATAAGAATTTCAATTATATAAAAATCGTTAAGAATAGCAAGACAGCCCCCCCGGGCCTCTGGATCGGAAACGGGTCAAGCCGCCTGAATTTATTACAATAGTTTCGCCTTATCCTTTTAGATGCCGGATTTCTTAGGACCACATTTTTCACGAAGTTCCCGTAAAGTTTTCACGAGCTCCTCGTCAGCGGGAAAGCTGATGGCGTCCGCGGGGCATTCGCGTGTGTAGGCCCGGCAGCCGACGACGCAATTGAGCGGCTGAACCACTTCCATGACGGTCTCACCGAGGGCGAACACTCCGTTCGAGCAAAAATCCTTACAGGCACCGCAATTCGTGCACTTCTCCGGATCGATCGTCGGGAACCAGGGGATTTTTTCCCGAGGGATCCCCATGTAGGAATCCGAACTCACTGGTCGACCTCCTCGATGGCCTTCTTGATGTCCGCGAAGGCCTGGTCCGTGTTCTTGAACTGGATCGAGACGGGTTTCCATGTCTTCTTGTCCATCGGAACACCGGCCCTCTGGAATCCGGCCCGAAGGAGCTTGGCCTGCTTCTCGATCTTGCAGGCCGGGGTGACATAAACGACGCCGTCCTTTTTGAGAAGGTCCTCCATGAGGGCTTCTCCGTTCGCTTCGCATAGGCGGGTATGGAGGAGCATGTAATCGTGAGGTAGCTCGAGCCGGATGCGCTCGGCCAGTTGATGGAGGTCGAGGTCCTTCATGCTCGGGCAGGCAAAGCTGCAGGTGCACATTAGAATGGCCTTTTTCATGATTTCTTTCTCCTTTGATATTCTATTTCGCTAAATAACGTAACGCCGAAGAGAGTTCTTTCCTTTTCGGCAAATCTCGAATCGTTTGGCCGCCACGGATCTTTCTCGATCCGACAGCACGAGGGGATCCTCTTCCACCCACCGGGAAAGGTGTTCAAGAAGGGACTCGATGACCGGCAGTTTCTCGTCGTTCAATCTATATTCGATCCACCTCCCGTCTTTGTCATCGAGAATGAACCCCGCCTCGCGCAGGATCGCCAGGTGCTTTGAGATCGTCGACATGGAAAGACCCAGGACCTCACGCACCTCACAGACGGCCATGGGTCGTGTCTCCAGCATCTTGAGAATCCGCAGACGACTCCTGTCGGAGAGCGCCTTCAGAACCTTTTGTGCGTCACGTAACGTATTATTTCTCATTTCGCCACATATCGAATTGTAAAGGAGGCAGGTATTTTTGTCAAACCCTCTGTTTGCTTTTCTGTTCATAAGGCTCCACGGGCGGATTCCTCAACTTGACAATTCGAAGATGGTTCGCTATATTTGTTTATGTGCATATGCGAATATATGAACTTGTCAGGAGGGCCCGTTGATTGAAATCAGCGATACCGCCATAAGGGAATTTAAACGAATCCTCGACGATGAAAAGAACGGAAAGGCCATAAGACTATTCTCATCGGGAGGAGGCTGCTGTGGCCCTTCGTTGGGCATGGACATGGTCGCCCAAGGCGAAGAAGGGGATGTGAAATATGTAAATGAAGAATGCCCGGTCTTTATTGAGAAACGCGCCTTCGATGAGTTGAACGGGGCGGTGATTGATTTTAGCAACGAAGGCGCTCAGAAAGGCTTTTTCCTCCGGGGGCTACGTGGCGGCTGTTAACAGGGATCATTCTCCAGCAAAGAAAAACATGGATCACTATTTGAAAGTCCTGAAAGCACTCGCCGATGAAACACGTCTGCGTATTATCAATCTCCTTTACGAACGTGAGCTTTGCGTATGCGACCTTGGGGATATTCTCGGCACGACCCAGACGAAAATATCGCGTCATCTGACCCATTTGAAGAATGCCGATCTGGTGCGGGACAGGAAACTTGCCCAGTGGTCTTTCTATTCCTTAAACAGATCCGGCGGAATGAAAATCGTCGATGAACTCGTGCACGGCGTTCTAAGGAGCCTGGACGTTTATCGGCATGATTTGGACCTCCTTAAAAAGAAGGAAAAGGCCGGCGACTGTCAAACAAATGTTGCTAGATAAAGGAGCACTTCATGAAGATCATCGAGATTTACGAGCCGCCCTTGTGCTGCCCCACCGGAGTATGCGGTCCCGCTCCTGATCCGGACCTCGCGGCCTTACAGGAAACGATCCTGAAGCTCAAGAAGGCCGGATTCTCCGCGGAGAGGATCGCCCTCAACCAGCAACCCAAGCGGTTCATGAACAATCCTCTCATCAAGGGGATCCTTAATTCAGAGGGGAAGGGATCGCTTCCCATCACTCTTATTGGGGGGAAATTGGTCCTCAAAGGCCGATATCCGAAATATGAAGAACTTATAAAAGAGGTGATCTAAATGCCGACTTATGAATATGGCTGCCGGCGGTGTAACCATGTCTTTGAAAAAAGGATGACGGTTGAGGAAAAAAAGAACACGAAGACGGCGTGTCCGAATTGCGGCTCCGACGACGTGCGCCAGCAATTCTTTGGAGTGAGCTTTTCGAGTAAAAATAACACGCGGGAAAATTCCTCGGGAGGGTGCTGCGGTGGCGGCGGAACCGGCTGTTGCGGATGAGAGGATGGCGATGAAACGTCGGTCTGCGCGAGTATGGTTCCCATGACGGACAAGCAAGCGGATTCCATCGGTCGGGTTGCTGAGCTGACTTTACATCTGCTCCGGAAGCTGTTCGACGGAAAATCCGACCTGAACGTGGGAGTTCGCCTGTGGGATGGGACGCGCTGGCCGGATGATCAAATTCGCCCGGCGACTCTCGTCCTCAACCATCCCGGCGCTCTGCGCACCATGTTCTTGCCGGGAACGGAGGTGGGCCGTAGCGGCCTGCCTTTGACCCGCGCGGACTGGTATTCCAGCCAGTCATAGAAGTTCGGTGATGGATGGCAACCCCAAAGAGGAGGGTTATCATGCCCCTGGATGAAAAGACAAGAGAGCTCGTGGCATTGGGCGCGGCCATGGCCGGAAACTGCTTTCCATGCCTCCGGTATCACTATAAGAAATGCCGGGAGCTTGGGATTGCCGTTGATGATCTGCATGATGCGCTGGAGATGGTCAAGACCGTAAAAGAAGTGCCGATCAAGGAAATTTCCAAATTGGCGAACACCTTACTGAAAAGAGGAGAAGATATCGATGACTGAATACCTGTTTTTTTCGGGAAAGGGCGGCGTGGGAAAAACCACGATGGCCGCCACCACGGCCGTTTACAACGCCATGCGGGGCAAGAAGACCCTGATCATATCGACCGACCCGGCCAGCAACCTGGGAGACATTTTCGAAAAGCGGATCGGACACACCATCACGCCGATCCTCCCAAATCTCTCCGCTATGGACATCGATCCCGATGCCGCCGCGGAGGAATACCGGGAGAAGGTCATCGGGCCGATGCGCGGCGTCATGCCCGATGACATCATGAAGGTCCTCGAAGAGCAGTTTCGAAGCGCCTGTACCATAGAGATCGCGGCCTTCGACCGGTTTACCGATTTTCTGGTCAACGAGGAGCTCGATCTCGTCGTATTCGACACGGCGCCCACCGGCCATACCATCCGACTGCTTGAGCTGCCGGTGGACTGGTCGAAGCACATCGAGGAAAGCGCGAAGGGCTCCGGGCAGACCTGCATCGGCCCGGTGTCGTCCATTCAGGGCGCGAAGGAAAAATACGACCGCGCCATTGCCGCGATGCGAGAAGGTTCCCGCACCACGTTTTATCTCGTCCTGAAACCGGAAAAGACCTCTTTGGCCGAGACCTTGCGCGCCCGCGACGAGCTGAACACGCTGGGCATACGAAATTTCCGCGTCATCGTGAACGGAATATACCCGGACGATGAAATCATCCACAGCCGCTACGCGAACCTGTCCGCCGTGCAGTCACGATATCTCGGGATGATCGAAAAAGCCCTGCCCTATCCCTCGAATAAAGTGGGCCTTCAAAGCGGCGAGATCAAGGGCCTGCGGGCCATCACGGACTTCGCCGGCGTCGTGTTCGAGGGGAAAGAAACCGCCGTCACGGAAAGCTTCCCTCAGCCGGGGACGTTTGATCAGTTCGCGGACGGCGATGCTCTGACCCATATCATCCAAAAAAAGCGCGACACGAGGATCGTGATCATCACCGGCAAGGGCGGCGTGGGAAAAACCGTGACCGCGTGCGCCGTGGCGGCCTATCTCGCGGGCAACCGGCAGAAGACGCTTCTTGTCACGACCGACCCGGCAGCCCACATCGGGCATGTGCTCGATGAACCGATCGGGGACATGATTGCGCGGACAAAGGCCCTTCCGCACCTGAGCGCCGCGCGCATCGATCAGAAAAAAAGCGTGGAAACTTATAAAAAGAAGATCATTGATGACGCGGTCCAGTCGGGATATTCCGAGGACATGCTCATCGCGCTCAAGGAGGAACTGGAGTCGCCCTGCACAGAAGAGATGGCCGTCTTCGAAGAATTTGCGGGCGTCGTTGAAAACGGCGATTTCGATTACATCGTGTTCGATACGGCGCCGACCGGGCACACGCTCAGGCTCCTGGAGCTCCCCTTTGATTACGCGCGGCAGGTGGAACTAATGGTCCAAATCAAAAAGGAGGGAGGCGCCGCCGATAAAGCGCAGAGAAGGCTCGAGTCGCTTCTTGGAAAGCTCAAAGACCCCGGCGCCACCGCGTTCATGCTTGTCTTTTATCCCGAGTACACGCCGATCCACGAAGCCAAACGAACATTGGATGATTTGAGCCTGGCCGGCATAAGCGTTCAGGCTGTGATCGCGAACAATGTGCTCGAGAACGGGGATAAAGATTCGGACTTTTTCCACAGACGGGCCGAGATGCAGCAGCACTACCTGGAAATCGCCAAAAAGCTGTTCCAATTGCCCGTCTTCAAGATTCCGATGTTCGATGATGAAATCATCGGACTGCCGAAATTGAAGCAGGTCGCGGAATCGCTGTTCCAGAGGGAATGTTGTCCCGAAGGGCCGGCGGTGAATTGAGGGTCTGATTTGAAAGAAGAGATAATGACACATAAATACCCGAGAAAGGTCGTTAGCGATTATGATCGTTAAAGAGATTCCCTATGACTGAATCCGTATCAAAAAAACTTTCATTTCTTGATCGCTATCTCACGCTCTGGATTTTTACCGCCATGGCCTTGGGAGTGCTTATCGGTTATTTGATTCCCGGTGCAGTGGCCTCGTTTAATGCGAAGTTCAGCGTGGGAACCACCAACATCCCCATCGCCATCGGGCTGATCCTGATGATGTACCCGCCCCTGGCAAAAGTCAAATATGAGGAACTGGGCGATGTCTTTAAAAATTGGAGGGTGCTCGGCCTCTCCTTGGTACAGAACTGGATCGTGGGCCCCGTATTGATGTTTTTTCTGGCCATCACCTTTCTCAGAGGGTATCCCGAATACATGGTCGGTTTGATCATGATCGGACTGGCCCGCTGTATCGCCATGGTCATCGTCTGGAACGATCTAGCCAAGGGTGATACGGAATACGCCGCGGGGCTGGTGGCTTTCAACAGCGTGTTTCAAGTGCTCTTTTTCAGTGTCTACGCCTGGTTTTTCATAAGCGTCTTGCCGCCGCTCTTCGGCCTCAAAGGTAGTATTGTAAACATCACCATCGGCCAGATTGCGGAAAGCGTTTTTATTTACTTGGGCATTCCGTTCCTGGCCGGGATGATCACCCGCTTCACCCTCATCAAGGTCAAAGGCAAGGAATGGTACCAAACGAAATTCATCCCGAGAATCAGCCCGATCACGCTGATCGCACTCCTCTTCACCATCGTCGTCATGTTCAGCCTGAAGGGCGAGTATATTGTCAAGATACCCCTCGATGTCGTCCGGATCGCTATTCCGCTCCTCATATATT
>Ga0315274_10000679_pt1 | contig 52807 bp, 61 predicted proteins | sample YL17G02_20_MG_FD_203700 | JGI IMG/M metagenome (GOLD analysis project Ga0315274, IMG submission 203700) | Sediment microbial communities from Yellowstone Lake, YNP, Wyoming, USA - YL17G02_20 | ecosystem: Environmental > Aquatic > Freshwater > Lake > Sediment | place: USA: Wyoming | collected... | reverse complement strand
GTAACTCCTATAGGCACCTCTGCTAAAGCAGATGTTCCTAGAAGATATTTAAGGAAAAGAGTTTATGTTATTATAACTAAGAAAACAATTAAAAAATAATTCTATAGATTATTAATGTCCCACATTCCTTAGTGTTTGTCAACTTACTAATTTAACATTTGCTCTATTTGCACTTTCAATTTTTATTTTATTCTTAAGATTGTAAATTGAAAATACTCTCTATCTGCTGATATCGAGATTATATAATATTAATTAATAATAAATTAGCGAAATCTTTTAGAAAGTGGTAAGTGTAAGATTAAGAATTAATTTTTTAACACTATTCAAAAAATTATATCCCTCTCAAGTCCAGTTCATTATTTATAATAATAAAAATCTGGCTGGCAAAATAAACTTTTTTTCCAATAGATATTCTGTTTTTAAATCTTTTAATTTCTTTTTTAGGTAATCCTTCATGATCTCCAATTACAAAAACACAATTCTGTAAATCTTTAACATCTCTAAGATTCTCTCCTTTTGAATCAAGAACATAAATCTTTTTTTCTTTATCTTCTAATTCTTTTAATAATCTTGTAAAGCTTTTTTTCTCAATAAAACATCCTGGAAAAACTTGTGTTTTATTTTTATCATTGCATTTATATAACATTCTTTTAATCAATCCTGCAACATCTTTTTTGCTAATTGGCATGTCTTTATTTGAAATAAATTCTAAATGCATTGGAGGATTTGGAGGGCCATCAAAAATCAAATGCAAATGAACATCTTCTCTCATTTGATTAGAAATAAAAAATGCCTGTATAATAACATTGCAGACAATGTCTATTCTTCCTGCTTTCATTAAATCATCTCCAAAATTTCCAGAAGTTCTTGCTCTTGCAGAATAATAAACAAATTCTCTCATAATAAAGAATAGAATTTGTATTTTATAAATTATACATTTATTCAGCCGATACAACAACACCATACTTTGTATCAGAAATCTTTGCTCTTGAACCGGGAATTTCAACCTGTTTAGAATCAATATAAAAATTTAAATGCCCCTTATTGTGGCTAGGTCTAACACTAACACACCTAGCACCTATAACCTGTTGTGCAGGCTAGTGACTTATTATACCAGTTGTTTTACACTTAATTTCATATAAATAGATGATGAATATAAAATTTTAATATATTTGTTTTATATCGCTAAATGGTTATTAATCCTGCTTTATAGAAGACAAATCAATTGAAGATTCTACTTACACTTTAGGTGGTATAAAATGTCTGTGTCCTGCACATCTTTTATTTGCTGTTAAATTGACCCTTATTTATTAAATCTTTTTTTGTAATTATCAGCTGTCATATCCAAACCCAGGATTTTTTACTATATGAATCCCAGAATCATTTAATGGATCTTCTGTTAGTTGATTTGAATTAAATGAAAACCCTATATCTTCAAGTCCTGCTTTAGCTATCTGATGATGTATGTCTACAATATCTTCAAAGTGTTCTCTAACTCCTGGAACTAAATCAGATAATTCTGAAGATTCTTGATATAATAAAATATCACCTAATGCAAATGCATTATTTATAATTTCTAAAAATGGGCAATAGGTTTTGCCACAACACATTTTATAATTAATATCTATTTGTTTTAATTTTGAACCAAAAATTTCTTTTCTAGTTATTTCTGCTAATATTTTTTTTAGTTTTTTCTTTTGACATTTATAAACTATATTTTTATTATTTAAAAACCCTCTCTTTTGTTTGTTATTACTTTGTCTAGATTAATTTAATCTAAAATAGATTCTGTTTTAGCAGCACTTTCTAATCTGCCTAGCTCTTGTTTAGCAAGACAACAGGTTCCTGGGCATAATGAATCATTTAGATGATGACAACCAAGAACAATAACTTCTGGGTCACTACAAACTGCTTCATAAACATCAGGCAATTTTGAATAATCATTTTTTTCTTCCATTTTTAATACCCCTAAAATTTATCAAAAATTAAACTACTAAAGCAGCTGCAGCCTGATAAGCAGCTAATTCTTGAGCAACATCTTGATCAAGATCATTTATTACCTCAGGCTCAAGTTCTATTCTATGAAAACCATATCTCCTTAAAGTTCTTGTTCTAGGAACTCTCATTTCTGTGACTGCCTGATTAAGAATAACATGCCCGCGCTCACTATTAGCATTCCAACTAAAAGTTTTTATTAAATAATTATCATCATTATCTTCTATTAATTCTTGTCTGGTTCTTTGATCAATAAATTCTTCACAAAAACCATAATATAAAATTTTATTTATAGACCTATCAAATATCGCAACATTACCAAATTCATCAGAAAACTCTGCCAAACTCCCTGTATCTATCTTAAGTATTCCACTCAGACCTTTCATTTTAAAATCAATAATTTAGGCTTTAAAAACTTTATTTTTATTGAGTATATTAAAAAATATAATCTTTTATTATTAGTAATTCATAAAAAGAAGAAATAATGCAATATTTTATAGCTTATTAGTTTTAGAAATTATTGATAATTCTAAAAAATATTAATTTAAAACAAATTTTGTTTTAGCAATTATTTCTTCATCATCTTTTTTATCTATCTCTTCATCTTTTGTTTTTTCTATTTTTTCATATATCCCTATGAATTTCTCTTTATTAAAAACTAAAAATAAATCAGAATCAGGAATCTTTTCATCTTCTATGTCTTGTTTTTTCAAAGAAATTCCATTTAATAAATCTTTAATTGTTTTTTCATTATCTTTAACCTGAACAACAGGCAAGATTTCTGTTATAATTTCAGCAGGAATTAAAATTTCTCTTAATTTAGTTTCATCTGCTTTTTCTTTATATAATTCAAATGCTTTTGCTATTTCTTCAATTTTATAAGAATTTTCTTGTTTAAACAAACCAGCTCTTATTCTTTTTAATTCAATCATATGAGCCCCGCCAATATTTTCACCTAAATCTGAGCAAATTTTTCTAATATAAGTTCCTGCTTCAACATCTGCAATAAAACTAACATTCTTCCCATCTTTTCCAGTTATTTCAAATTTATTAACTGTCCTTGGCCTTAAAACTCTTTTAACAGCAGATTTTACAGGAGGTTTTTGCATAATTCTTCCATTGAATTTTTCCATCTCAGTTTTAAGCTTTTCTTCAGAAATATCAGAATGCAAATGCATTTTGCCAACATAAACCTTGTCATGATGCATAAAATATTCACATAATTTGCATGCTCTTCCTAAAGCAATAGGCAAAACTCCCGTGACTTTATTATCCAACGTTCCAAAGTGGCCACTTTTCTTAAGATTGAAAAGTTTTTTAATATATTCTGCAGTTTTAAATGATGTAAGACCCGAAGGTTTATCCACGTTTATGATCGAAAACTCCAATAGTTCCTCAATAGTTTTATCTTCTTTGATTTTATCTAAATCTATCATCATAAATTGCCTCCAAATTTTTAATAATATCTAAGAATTCCTTCCCTTTTTTATTTATCGAGATTATATAGGGGTTTTTATTAATCCCTTTTCCTTTTACATCAATAAATTTTGAATATTGTTTTTTTCTTATTGCATCTAAAATGGAATCTGGACGATGATTCATCTTGCAAACAAGTTCTTTAATAGTAAAATTAGGTTTTTTGTTAATTATTATAAGGTATTTATAAGCAGTTTTAGTATGGCCATGACATAGAAATCCTTCAATAGCTTTTTTGCATCTTTCATTATTAATTTTAAAAGGGATTATATTCATTAGATAAAATAATCTAAAAAATTTATATAAATTTTCCCAATTACTTATGCAGAAACGGCTATTTTGTTCAACACGAGTTATTTTTAAAATTCCAGTATTTTTAAGAATTCTTTCAAATAAACCTTTTTCTCCTTGGTTAAAGCTTAATGTTATTTTATGCAATCCTATCTTATTTTTTCTAACTCCACCTTCAGCATATAATAGACCATTTAAAGCATGAAAAGCTAATTTTCCTCTAAGATTTTTAATCTTTTCAAATATATATCTAAAAACCGAAGAGACAATTGTTTTATCAATAACTATTCTTAGGTTGCCTGTTTCCGAAGTTTTTAATTCAGTTTTTGATATTGATGGATAAAATTGTTCTTCTTTAATTTTAAGAAGTTTTTTCCATTCTTCTTTTGCAGTATTAGCATTTGAATCATTATTGAATAATAATCTTGCCCTCCATATTTCTTCAGGTATTTTTAATATATCTTTAAATTCTTTAATTACAAACTTATGTAGATCTGGATTTTTATTAACAAAATATAACTGGTATTTATAATGCCCATCTCCATGAATTAAAAAGAATAGTTCCATTAATTCTGGGGTTATCTCTATAAACCTTGGCAAAGTTATAGGTATTTTAGATGTATTAAAAAAAGTAATAAAGTTTTTATTTCTATATAAAATCTTTTCACCAGAATTTATTTTTGCAAGATCGATTGTATTGTGTTTTAGAATATTTCTGTGCAATGATTGTTTTATTATCTGAAATTCTAAATCTTCATGGTTTTTTAAGTTCAAGATATTAACCGCAATTCGAGGTATAGTAAATTTTCCCCATTTTCGAATTATTGTTATAAATTCAAATATCTTTGTTTTTTTCAAAATCCTGATTATTATAACATCCCATTCTTTGATATTTGATAAAGTTCTATACTTAGAGGGAAAGTTAGCAAAAGGATAATTACTTTTGGTAGTAATTTTGGAATTAAATTTTATAAGAATTTCTTCATGATTACAAAGATCTATAAAAACTGAAGAATCTATAATCTCATTTGTAAAAATTTCTAAATTTTTATATTTGGATATAGGTTTTTTGAATTTCATATTAAACAATATGAATAGTTACTATATAAAACTTTTGTTATTTTATACCAAAATGCCCTGTTTTTGTAACTCCTAAAATATTTTTAATTCTCTCAACAACACCAAAACTAGTCATTCTAGAAGGCTTGTTTACATTTATAATACTAAATTCAAGTAATTCTTGGATTGGTTTTTGTTCTTTTATCTTATTTATATCTATCATAATCCTTACTATCTCTACTATTATTTAAGCTTAATCATAAACATCCTCCACATATATTTCATAGAATTAAAAGATTATTAGAAAGAGTTTTTATATTTTTAGAAAAGAAAACTAACACTGATTATGTACAATCTTGCTCGGAAAAGCCCGCCACTCTTATCTTTTCAACAAGCTCCCCCGCACTATATTCTTTACCAATTTCTACATCATATTCTAGAGCAACTTTTCTATCAATTTCTGGAACTGTACCATTTATACAATTTTCTGTTCTACATCTTCCCATCCAACAAATACTATCTAAACTGTTGGTTATTTTAATTTTAGAATATAGATTACTTAAGATATGGAAGTAGAGATTTGCAGACATCTCAGCAAATTCAGAATCATCAGCATGTTCTAGAAATTTTCTTAATGTATAATCATAACCTTCGATTAGCATTAATTCTAATTGCTGTAAATGGTGGGCTCTTAATTCCATAATCAATCATAAGCTATCAATAAGGCTTTTTATATTTACTTTTTATGCAACAAATATATTTCTGCAGTCTGCCTAGAAGTTCCAACAGTATTAATTACTTCATATCTTGAAATTGGCAATTTATCGATAAATTTCAGGAATTTTCTTTTACTATACCAATTTTCACAAAAACCACTTTTATGTTGTTTGAGATAATCAAAAAACCAAAGTTTATGAAAAAAGTCAATAACAACTAGTTTTGAAGAAACTCTAACTGCCTCACTTACTGCTTTGTCATAATACGGCAAATGTTCTAAAACATGTTTTAAAACTACTGCATCAAATGAATTATCTTTAAATTGGATTTGATTAACATCCCCATAAATAAATATTGCTTCTGGGTGTTTGGTTTTAGCAATTTTAAGCATCCGATTACTTTTTTCCATGCCAACATATTTTATATTCATATTTCCTGCTTTATATCTTTCAAATTCTGTTCCAACCCCACAACCCGCATCTAAAACACTACAAACACCATTTTCTATTAATTTTTTTTGTATTATTTCTCTTTCACTTGTATTTGTATTAGATAATTGATTTACTATTTTTTCTAAATCCTCTTGATCAGAATAATCCCACCAACAACCATCTTTAGAAAAATCATTATTTCTAGAATGTAAAAACGATTTCCAAAACATTTCAATATCTTTAAGTTTCATAGGATAAATAATAAAGTGATCAATAAAAATATTTTTATGATAGAAAATATAGTATTAATTTTGCTAGATTCAATAATCCTCTTCCAACTTCTTCAATTCTCTCTTAACTTTTTATCTTCCTCAGTTTTCTCAATCCTTTTAAATCTCTTTCTGTTGCATAACTAAAACATATTGGATGCATATTTATATTTTTTAAAACAAATCTCCTCACTCCCTTAATATCCTAATTGTCTCTCTTTGCACTTTTATAATCAATTCTTTAATTCTCTTTAACTGTTGCAAATCAATGCTTGTTTCAACACCATATGTAGATGTCTCTCTACTTTCCCTGACTGTAGGATTTGTAATATTCTTTTCAACATCAAGAGTATCAAACTGAATAACTAAATCTTTATCTAAATCCAGCTTCTTTTCATTTATTAAAGCAAGCAGGACAGTTATTGTGCATGCCTGATTTCTTGATTCATAACCATATTTAGCTAAAAGTGCCAAAAAGCAATGATAAATTGAGTAAAAACCAACATTCAAAGCCCAATCATAAATCTTCATCTTTTCAAGAGTCTGTACAACTCTATAATTATATTCTGACTTCTTAATGTGTTTTTGCGCCAAGTCTAAATCAGGCTTTGTCTTTAATAGTCTTCTTGAATCTTTCAGACACCATTTTAAATGCTCATCTATTTGTGCCATTTTTTTATTATCTCAACATATTTTTTAGGATTATAAAATACTAGACTATCTGATATGATATTATAAAAAATCTTATTGTTCTTGTTTAATAAAATGTCCTTTTCCGTTATATCAACATATCTTATTGGCTGTTCTACTAACCCTGACCTTCTTATTTCGTCTTTTATTTTTTTGATATCTTTTAATTTATCAGTTTTATACATAAGCAAAACATCTATGTCATGAAAGTTTTTTGTTTTAATAGATGAGCCGAAAACTAATCCAAGCTGTATGTAGGGCTTAAATCTATTCAAACTATACAAAAGCACTATAACCTCTTTAGGAAAATCCTTTTCTTCCATGCTCAGTATATATTCTATAAATTTAATGGCTAAGTCATTATTATAATCATAAGAAAAATAAACTGAGTTTCCTATTTCTTCTCTGGCCAAGAGCTTTTTATCAGCTAAAAGATTACATAATTTATTAGTATGAGCATGATTAATATTTAATAATCTGGCTAATTGCCTAGCATTATATTTATCCTTGCAATGCTTAAACAAGTATTTAGTTATCCGAATTTCAATCTTCGTAAATTGTATGTTATTAACAGCCATATGTATTCTAAAAACATACATTATTTAAATACTTTTCGGTTTACAATAATTTTCTCTCTGACTCAAAAATCCTCTTGTTTTTTATCTTCCTCAGTTTTCTCAATCGTTTTTTATCTTCCTCAGTTTTCTCAATCCTTTTAAATCTCTTTCTGTTGCATAACTAAAACATATTGGATGCATATTTATATTTTTTAAAACAAATCTCCTGACAATTTCTGGTTTTTGCTTTCCAGCTTCTCTTAGCATCCAGCCAGTTGCTTTTTGAATATAAGGTTCTTTATCTTTAACATATTTTTCTGCAAGTTTCATAGTTAATCTAATGTCTCCTTCTCTTATTCTTGGAAGAGTAGAAACAATTGCAATTCTTCTTAGCCAAAAATCCCTGCTTTTACTTAATTTTAAAAGTTCTTTTTCAAGTTCAGGATATTTTAATAAAATTTTTCCTATTATAGAAGACGAGATTGCATCAATTTGATCCCAGCTTTTTATATTACCTAATTTTAGTTTTAAAAATTTCCAGGTTTTTAAATCAAAATCTTTTTCATATAATTGCAATGTATAAAGTGCAAGAGACATTTCTTCATGATACCCTGATTTCCATAATCTATTAAAAGTCTTATAAAATTCTTTTAAAGAATGTTCTTCATTAAGTCTTTTTGCAAGAATTCTTATCTCAGGAACTCTAATTCCATAAAATTCATAAGGAGATTTAATATATCTCTTAATATCTTCTGCAAATTGTTTGTTGCTAAGTTTTTTTAATTGTCTCTTTAATGTATATGTCATCTTAAGATTTTTCTGTTAATTTATTATATCTTATATCTTGTTTTATTATTGAGTTTTGCAGATGAGTTATTTTAATCTAATTTTTTTTTGCATAATTTATTATTCCAATAAACTATTAATATTTTTAGTAAATTGTTTATATTATTTTATCTGCTTAAAGCTTTCCTGTGTATCTGAACTTTTTTGTCTTTTGAAATATGTCTCATCTCTTTTGCTTGCATTTTTGCTTTTGTTAAGCTTTCTTCTTTTGAAGCTGCTTCTTTTTCCTTAGCTTCTTCTACTTTTTCTTTTTCTTCTGGTTTAGGTTGAATTTCTTCTGGTTTTTCTTCTTTTTTCTCCTCAACCTTTTTCTTTTTTTCTAATTCTGTTAATTTCCTTTCTTCTCTTAGTTTAGCAAATTTAACATGAGCAGGAATATCAACTAATTCAACTCTTACAATATCATTATCATATTTTTTAGCTTTAATTTTAATTTTTGCTAAAGGTTTATACATCCCTCTAAATCTTAATTGATTATTTACTAATTCATCAATTTTTATTTTTCTTAAATCTCTGTCATAAACTTTCATATGCCTGACTATAAATTCTTTTAATGTTTTAACTGCTTTATTTGCCCTTTTATATTTTGGAACTTTTAACCAGCCCTTTCTAAGAGGGACAATATATTCTCTTTCTAATATAATCTTTGGTTCAATTTCTTTCTTTGCCATTTTTAATTTTTATTAATTATTTTTTTAATAATTGTAAAACGATTTTGAGCTCTGCAGATGAAAAGATTAAGCTTCTTTTACATAGCTTATCTCGTATTTTTATATTACTAGTATAGTTTATATTTATTCTCCTATCCTAAATGTTGTTTCCTTTGTCTTCTTGGTTTAATTTTTAATTTTGTTTGTTTCCAATGTCTTCTGATATAAGTTACAGAAGATGGATGAGCTCTTTTTCCAGGGCCTAATTTTTTCAAAACAACCCAAACAGGAGCCCATTTAGTCCTTCTATTTGCTTTACTTAATTTGATTTTCTTTTGATATCTTTTATTTTTTGATTTTGCCATATTACTTATCTCTAAAGCTTTTCTTTTTTAAAATTGATTCACCTGCTTTTATTTTTTTAATTATAACATCTAAACCTCCATCTTGTCTTACATGTTCCCCTCTTAATACAACAACTTCTTTAGGGGCGATTATAAGAAAGTATGCTTGTTTGAAGTTTGTTATTTTGTTTTCAGTGATTTTATCTTGAACAATTTCTATATAGTCTCCAACTTTTGTAGGTTTAGTAAAAAATAAGTAATATTTTTCTCCTTCTCCTCTTCCTATTTCTAAGCGCCCCATTTTATTTTATCCCCTCCATTAATTCTTTGCCTTTAGCAGTTAATTTTCTTCCAGCTCTTTTTCCAGGAACATTATATTTTTCTAATAATCCAGCAGCCTCTGCTTGCTGTAAAATAACTCTTATAATTTTACCAGAAGCTTTTTTAAATCTTTCAGGCCTCATGCCTCTATTTTGCTTGCTTCCATATCTTGTTCTTAATCTATTTACTCCAACAATATTTCTTATATAAGCTTGTCTTAAAATACTCGCAGCTCTTTTAAACCAAAAATCCTTGTTAGTAGGAGGTTTTATTTTTGATACTCCTGATTTAACAAACAAACTCCATTCAGGTTCTTTAAATTCAGGAATCTGTTTTAAAGCTTCAGCTAATTTAGTATTATATTCATCTGCTTTTAATTCATAAACACTACTTATTTTCATTTTATAAACACCCCCTCAACTTTTGTCAATAAATTTTTTTTAACTTTTATTCTCTCTCCAGTTAACTGTTCAATAAGCTGAATAAAACCAGGAAAAGAAATACCAGTGCATTCAGCAGCAGATTTTGATAATGTAATTGCAGGGGCAGGATTTTCAAGCTTTTTAATTAATATTTTAGTTTGTCTTTTTGTGAGTTGAGAATATCTAAATTCTTTATTATATTGTTCAGCAAGATTTTTGCATTCCTGTATAACTTCACTTTCAGTTGCTTCTACTACTGCATATATCTGATTTTTTAGATTAGCTATCACATAATTTTGCTGTTTCATTTTATTAATTATTATTTTTTTATTGATAATTTATTAAACGATTTTGAGCTTTGTTTGAGTTGATTAAGCTTCTCTTAATAGCTTTATTAATCTTTATTATTAATAATTTGTATCAGGCCATGCTTTACAGCATTAGATTGGTTAATAAACCATCAAACCTGAAATTATCTATCAAAAACCCTTTATAAACTTAACTTTCTATTCTTTAACCCTGGATTTTCTCCACTTCTTGATAAAAATACTAAACCCAATTATTCTGCTAGTATATTTGTCACCTAAGAAATTTTGGATTTCTTCTGCATATTTTTTAACATCTTGTTTATTTTCTCTTGCACTTCTTAGAACATGGATTTTAATGTTTTGAAATTTATTTAAATCAAATCTCTTTTTGATTTCTCCTAATAATTCATGAGTTATTCCTTTTTTACCTAATTGTAATTCTATTTGCATTTTATAATTAAAGAACAAGGGTTTTTATAAGTTATTAATTAAAAGCTAATACAGCAACACCTTTTAATCTAGAGAATTTTTTCTTTGCTGCATGTAATCTACTTTTTACAGTTCCTATTGGAATCTGTTGGGTTTCTGAAAGTTGTTTATAAGAAGCACGACCAAAATACCTTTGTGTTAATATCTCCCTATATTCTGGTTCAAGATTTGGAATGTTCTCTAAGATTATCCTCTGAGCTTCTTTTCTACTTGCCCTTATATCAGGAACTTCTTCTCTTTGTTGTTTAACCCAAGATCTATCAATAAATGCAAAATCCTCATCATCTCTATCAGATAAAGAAGATGCATTCAATTTATTTCTCTCTCTTAAAAGGCTTATAGAAAGATTTCTAACACCTCGGTATAACCATCTAATTAATTCTTTATCAAATGAACCATTCACTTGGTATTCATAAGTAAGTGCTCCTTTCTTAATAAGATTAAGAATAAAATGACTAACAACATCTTCTGCATCATGATAATTTCTAACAATTTTATTAGAATAATTAAGAAAGCGACTATATAAAACTTTTCCATTATTCATATCTTTTTCAATAAGATTAATTAATCTCTTTGCATTTCCCTCTCTTTTATCAGATGGGCAGAGTTCTTTGGTATCTTCATCTTGTTCACTATTATTCATGAAATAAATAACAAATCCTTATTTTTATATCTTTTTAATAATATTTTTTACTACTAATTCTGAATACTTAAATTATTTATTAATTTTTTGGTAATTTATTAAATGATTTTGAGCTTGATATAAGCAGATTAAGCTTGAGCATCTCTTTCTTACTTAACTTAGTTTTGTTTATTACTAATCTGGTTTTTATTAATTATAAGTATTCCCTCAACAGAAATAAACTAATTCTTAACATCAATTTTATCACTTGGAATTGCCTGCATAACTTCATCTTTATGAGTAGGAAGATGAAATTTATTTCTCATAATCTTTGCAATTTTTTCAGCAGCTTGCTCTTTTGTTAATTTTCCAGGTTTAATCTTGGCTAATATTTTTTCTTTGCCATTAAAAGGAACAGCTTTTATCTTGCCTTTTTGAATAATTAATACAAGTTCTGGTTTTACTTTTATTGTTTCCTTTTCTCCTTTAACCCCAAATGTTCCAATTTTCATTGCTTTTGTTTTGTAAATCTGGCTTGCTTTAAAAATATCAATTTCTATATTTTTATTTCCATTTTTCCATTGTTTTGAAAAAGCAGCAGTAAATATTGCGGTTTCTCTTAGGTCTTTTTTTGAAGGATTATCCTCTTGTATTATCATAAAAGGGCTTCCTGGAAGAGAAGTATGCATAATAATATAATTAGGTCTTAGAAAATTTCTTACAATCTCTTCATTTTGTTCATCAGATTTGCCCCCAACTACTAATTTTCCTTCTGATGTAAAGAACCACCTATAACTTCTATAATCTTTTCCTGGATTTGACAACCCTGCACTTAATAAGTTTAACATTAAATTACGAGAAAAAAGATGTTTTTAAGGGTTTCTAAATGTGAATTTAGAAATATAGAAAAAATAGATTATAAAAAAGGAAGAGGAAATTTAAGGTTATGGTTTGCTAGATATTAACCCCACTTCTCAATAGCTAATCTTAACTCTGTATGAGTTTTAGCATATTTTTTTAAATTAATCCCTTCCATTGTTGCATTTAATGCTTGTTTTGCAGCTCTAGCTCCTGCACTTGTTCCATTAGGATGTGAATGAATCCCACCCCCCATCTGAATAATTAAATCATATCCTAAATTCTTAACAAGCTTTGGGATATCTAAAGGGCATAACCCCCCAGAACTCACTGCAAACACAGGTTTAATTTTTTTCCAGTTTTGTGTTAATCTTTTTTTTGTAGCTTTAACTTCTTTATCTTCAATTTCTTCAACTAATTCTTCTATATCAGAAAGGTTTCCCTCTAATTTTCCAACACCAGTTCCAATATGTAATTGGTCAACTCCAATTAATCTTGCAATATCAGCAAGAACCATCATACTAATACCATGTTTAGGATTTCTAGTCATAGCTGCATGCATGGCACGATGACTATGTATTGCCAGCTTAAAATCAGCTTCTCTTAATGTTTGCAAAGCAGCAAATCCTGCAGTTACCATATCGATCATAACAAATTTTCCTCCTAAATCCTCAACTAATTGTGCTCTTTTCATCATTTCTTTTGTTTCAGCAGTTACATTTTCAACATAACCTTTTTTCATACCTGTTTCTTGTTCAGCCCTATTACAATATTCTAAAGTTCTTGCTAATCTCTCCTCAAATTCATTAAATTTTTGGTTTGCAAGATTTTCATCTGCTTTAACTAAATCACAACCACCCAACCAGGATTCATAAGCAGATTTAGCATGTTCATAAGGATTTAATCCAAGTTTAGGTTTAATAATTGTTCCTAAAAGAGGCCTGTTATAAACTTTCATCATTTTTCTTATCCCATCTATTCCATATTTTGGGCCATAAAAAGAATTTAAAATTTCTTTTGGAATTTTAATATCTTCTAGTCTCAAGTTTTTTACAATTTTCATTCCAAAAATATTTCCTGCAATAGAAGATAAAATATTCGGAGCATTTCCTTTTTCAAATAATCCAGAAGGATAAGCAATTTTAATAAAAGGTTTTTTTATAGAAAAAACTTTAGCTCTTAATCTTTCAGCAGTTTTAGTTAACTCTACTTCTGTCCAGGTTCCAACAGAACTTTCCAAAGCAACATTTGCAGCAGCTTCTTTTATAGAAACTTTATTAGGTTCAATTCTAAACAAGCAAATTAAATCACTTTCTTTTGGTTTATATTTTAAATTAATAAATTCTAAAGGTTTCATTTTTTTACTGAGATTGTACCATTTTTATGTGATTTTTGTTTTATATTAACATAAGCACAGCCACTATGGCATACATTTATTACCCTATGTATTTCTCTTGGTTCTATCATTAATAAATCATATTTTTTAAGAAGCAATTCTTTTTTATTTACAATTAAAATCATCTCACCATCTATAACTAAATAATATTCATAAAAATCTTTATGGTAATGTAATTTTTCGTGCTTATAAAGTTCTTTTCGCAAAGCAAAACTAATTGCTAAAGGAGAATTATTCCAAAAACCACAATACCACCCATCTTTATCCGCATTAAATTTTTTCATTTTCTCTTTTTTTATTTTGGTAATATTATTTATTTTTGATATTAGTAATCTTTATCTTATTAATGCTTTGTAGATGAACAGCTTAAGTTTTTCATCCATAGCATATTAGTTTTATTAATTACTAATTAAATTTAATCTATTTTTTCTTTTTCTTCTTTTTCTTACATCCGCAACAACAGCACATTTTATTCACCTCTTATTATGATTTATTTTACAGTTTGTTTTTATGTTATTAATTTCATTAATTGTCGCCTCTTTAAATTTTTTAAGTCCCTCTACTTCTCTTGCGACTATTGCCAATTTATGTATCTGCCATCCTGCAATATAGACTGCTCCATAAATAGGAGCATATTCTATCCATAAAGGAGAATTAATTACCCCCAGAGTTTTTAATATTAACCATAATAAAATTAACCCTAAAACAATCCATGCAAGAACATCCCAAAAACTTATCCCTCTTTTGTCCATAATAATTAATGGGATTTTTAGTTTAAATATTTATCTTAAATTTTGATAATTTTTTATTAACATAAATATTTTAAACCTTCTTAATCTAATTAAATTAATATGAGTGATTTAATTTCAGTTTTATTGTGGATAATAGGAATAACAAGCATAACTTTAGTAGGTAGTCTTTATGCTAGAAAATATGAAAAACCTGATTTATTAATAGCACTGTATGTTACTTTTTGTATTGCTGCCCAGATTTTAGCTGTTAAAATAACTGTGTTTGATTTTGGATTTAAGCAATTTTTTGTACCTGCAGGAGTTTTAGTTTTTTCTATTACTTATTTACTCACAGACATAGTAAATGAAAAATTCGGAAGAAAAGAAACCCATAAAATGATTTTTATATCTTTTATCTGCCAAATGGCTGTTTTATTCTTTTTGTGGTTAAGCATTAAGTTTCAGCCAGCTCCTTTTTGGAATTTACAAGATTCCTGGGCCCAGATATTTGGGATTGTTCCAAGAATCACTTTTGCAGGATGGGCAGCATTTTTAATATCTGAAAACTTTGATGCAATAATTTTCTCTTGGTTTAAAAAAATTACAAAAGGAAAATATTTATGGACAAGAAATGCTTTCAGCTCTCTTCCAGCATTATTATTAGATACATTAATCTTTATCCCTCTTGCCTTTTTAGGAGTTAATCCAATTTGGCCTTTGATTATTGGCCAGATAACATTAAAATGGTTAGTAGGGTTAATTAACATTCCTTTTATGTATCTGAATAAATGGGTTATATTTAAAAAACAGCCTTTATATAAAAAATTTAACTTACTTATGTTTTAATTATTTGAAAAAGTCGATGAAAAAACATAAACCAGATTAGCCTCTAGTATCTCTCCTTTTTTGTTTTTAATTTCAAATTCATATTTAAATCTATAATCTGACATAAATTCTTTTAATTTATCATAATCTAAGTCATAAAAACAAAAAATCCTTTTTCCATCCGAAGTATCTATACTAAATTGTTCATCAGGAAAAAACTTTTCAGGATATTCTTCTAAAAATAAACTTTCTAATTCTCTATCTAAAGTAAATAAATCAACTAACATTAAAATAGATAACTTAGATATTTTTTAAATAATTGTATAATCTAGAATATTTATCTTAAGCAAGCAGGCTTATCTTTATTTTCTCTGTGATATCTAATGCATTCACAACATACTCCATGTCTTTCACAATCAACTTCATCGCAAGGGCATTCTTTCTCATTTTCCTTTTTATTTAGGCAGGGTTTTCTTGACATTTTTGTTTTTTACTTTTATTTTTTTGATAATCTTAATAACTTTTATACTCTTTGTTATGGGTTGTTAAAGCTTAACCTTATTAGCTTAAGAGTTTTTGGTATTGTTAATTATTAATATTGGTTCTCTTGTTTTTCCACCTTTTTAATTGAGGCAATTTAGTCTCAGCCATATGTCTTGCAATTGATTCAGGCAATCCTAATTGTTCAACACTTATTCTTACAAGTTTATTAATCTTTTCCTGCAAACTTATTTCTTCATCTGTAAATCTTCCATTTTTAAAACAAAAACAACAATATTCAAAATTTTGGCTTCTGTCTGCATTTGTGCCAAAATCCTTGTCTTTTTTCATAGGCATTCCGCAGCTTTGGCAGATTATTTTGTTATTTATTGGATGTTCCATTTTATAATTTAGAAAAAATCTTTTATAAAAGTTTCGTTATTTTAGGGCCTTCATTTGTGTCACTAATCATATAACCTAATTCTTTAATTTTATCTCTGATTTCATCAGCTTTTTTCCAGTCTTTATTTTTTCTTGCTTTTTCTCTTTCATCAACAAGTTTTTTTATTTCAGCAGGAATTTTTATTTCTTCTTTTTTTAGCAAATCTAATCCAAAAACACTATCAATTTTTTTTATTGTGTTTATTTTTCCAACTGCTTTTTCATCTCTTATAAGCTTCCATAAGATTTGCAATGCTTTTGGCATGTCTAAATCATTATTAATTGCTTTTTCAAATTCTTTTAAGTATTTTTCATTTGTTTTTTTATCATTTTTTATCTCTGATATTATATTCTTCAGTCTTTTGTAAGAGTTTTGTGCATTTTCTAAAGTTTCTAAGGAAAATTCAAGCTGAGTTTTATAATGTGCTGTTAAACATAGATATCTATAAGATAAAGCTAAGAAATTTTGTTTTTCTAATTCAGAAATAGTATATAATCCTCCTTTGCTTTTACTTACTTTCTCTCCTTTAGAAGTTAAAAAAGCTCCATGTAACCAATAATTTACAAACTTTTTTCCTGTTGCAGATTCTGATTGAGCAATTTCATTTGTATGATGAATAGAAATATGATCTTCTCCTCCTGTATGAATATCTATAGTTTCTCCTAAATATTTCATAGACATTGCAGAACATTCAATATGCCAGCCAGGAAATCCAATTTTCCCAAAAGCAGGCCATTCTTGCTGCCTTTCTCCTGGTTTTTCTGAAAATTTCCATAATGCAAAATCAGTTTTGTTCTTTTTTTCACCTATGTCTATTCTTGCACCAGCTTTTAATTTTTCAATCTTAAGTTTTGCTAATTTACCATAATCTTTTAATTTACTAGTATCAAAATAAATTCCATCACTTGTTTTATATGTATAACCTTTTTTTTCTAATTTCTTAATTAATTCAATCTGTTCTTTGATATGTTCAGTAGCCTTGCACCAAATATCTGGTTCAATAATATTTAATTTTTTAAAATCTTCTCTGAAAATTTTCCAGTAATAATTTGCAATTTCTTCTGCAGTTTTTCCTTCTTTTGCAGCTGCTTTTTCAATTTTATCTTCTCCTTCATCAGCATCAGAAGTTAAATGCCCTACATCAGTAATATTCATTACATGTTTTATTTTATATCCATTATATTTTAAAACTCTTTTTAAAACATCTGAAAAAATATAACTTCTTAAATTTCCAATATGCTGAAACCAATAAACAGTAGGTCCGCATGAATATATTCCAGCCTGTCCTTTTTTGATAGGCTTAAATTCTTGTTTTTTTCTTCCAAGAGTATTGTATAATTTTAATGCCATAATATGAAGCTTTACCTCTTAAAGCGAATATTTGAAATTTTACTAAAATTTCATAAATATAACTAAGAATTATAGTTTTTAATATTATCTCTTTGAATTTGGTTAATCTGATTTATCCTTTTGAACAGAAATTGATCTTGGGAGATATTTTGAGATTTTGAGATATTGATCTATTTCATTAAATGCTATGCTATTAAGATCAACCTTAACTAGATTTTCTAAACTTATTTTGAATGTGTTTGCTATTCTTACAAGCAATCCAAGAGGTATTTGGGTTCTTTCATTCACACGTTCTAATCTATATACTTGTTCAAAACTTCTTCCAAATTTTTGGCACAGGTCTTTTTGCTTCATACCATATAAATGTTTCAGAAATGTGATGTTTTTTCCCAAATAGATTTTTCTTTCATCATCAGAATATTCAATTTTGGTTTTTGTCATAATTTCAAATTATAGAAATCTTTATAAAGATAAGCCCCCCCTTTAGAGGTACCAATAATGGAATTAGATATTTTAGAAAATATAGGATTTACAAAATCAGAAGCTAAAGTTTATTTGGCTTTAATTAAAATAGGGGATTTTTCTTCAAAAGGAGAGATATTAAAGTATGCAAAAATAGCCCCCTCAAAAATATATGATGTATTGAATAAACTTATAGAAAAAGGGCTTGTTAGCACAATAATCAAAAACAATGTAAATCATTTTGCAGCAGCTCCACCAAGCAGAATTAAGGATTATATAAAATCAAAGAAAGAAGAAATATCAAAAGAAGAAAAAGAAATTGATAAAATTCTCCCAGAATTAGAGGAGAGTTATAAATCCTTTGAAGGAAAAGTAAATGCAGAATTATTTATTGGTTGGAAGGGCATGGAAACTGTTTATAAATCCCTTACAGAATCTTCAAAAAAAGGAGATAATATGTCTATTTTAGGAGCAAGTAGCGGGATTGATATAAAGAGAACTAAACAATTTTTTTTAAGATACAGTCCAAAAGCCCGTTTAAAAGGTATAAATATTAAAGTTATTTTTAATGAAAACTCTAGAGATTATGTTAATGAATTAGAAAAAGAGTTAGGATTTAAATTTAATAAAAGATTTTTATTTAAGACATCTTCTGTAGAGATACTTACAACTAAAGATATAACTGCCATTGTTATACTAAAAGAAGAACCAATAATTATATTAGTTCATGATAAAGAAACCACAAATAACTTTATAGTATATTTTAATGAGTTCTGGAAACTTGCAAAGAAGTAGCTTCAATTTTTAACCTTTAATATTAACATCAAAATTTCTAGAAACATAACTACTTGAAGGAGTAACTGGATCTTTTACAGTAATAGAATACCTAATAAAACATAAAGGAGCACCCTGAGGAATACTAAATCTAATAATATCATATCCTGTTTCTCCAGGATTAAGGCTCAATGAACTTGTTTTTGGTGATTTTATATAAGCTTCAGCCTCTTTAATACTTAATCCACCACAATTATTTTTTAATTCTACAGAATCCATATTTACTGCAACTGTATATTCAAATTTCTTAGAACCTGTTACACCTGGAATTAAATTTTTAACTGCAAAAGCAACACCCCAATCTTCACTTTGTTTAATATCTAATTTTTGATTTGCAAGATAAACAACCATTTTTTCATCTTCAACAAATAATTTATTAATTTCATTCTGGACTTTTGTGTTCATTGTATCAACATTATATTTTGCTCCTGTAAAAATAGTTTTAATTAAAACTAATCCTAAAATTAACATAGACATAGCTAACACTAAAATAACAATAGTGCTCATTGAAAGTTCCATTGCTGCCTTCTTATTTATCATCTTTTTTTCCTTTTTGTTTTTTTACTTGGTATCTGAATGATATGCCCAATAATTGCAATTAAAATTGCTATTAAAATTCCTTTTAAACTATGAATCCATAAAGCATAAATAAGTACAATTCCAGCGATTAAATGAATAACACAGTTTATTGGACTTCTATGCATCTCACAACATTTCCCGCAAAGTTTTTCCAAACACATTTTATTTGCCTCTTTTCTTAATATCTTAATGAATTTAGCTTTTATAAATATTTGCTTAGATTCACGCTTATTTTTAAAAATGAGGAGGGCGTGAATGGTGTTCATAATCTATATGCTGAAACATAGAAAAGTTTATATAATATAATATCTTATATTATCTTATGAAAGAGAAATTTGTTAAAAGTGTGAAAAAATCAGGAACAAGTCTGGCAATTAATATTCCATCTGAAATAGTTAAACTATTGAAAATAAAAGAAGGAGATTTTCTCAGAATTGAAATTGAGAAAATAAAATAATGATAACAGAAGGAGTAGCAGAACTTATAGGGGTCATAATTGGAGATGGACATATTTATAGGAAAAATAGAAAATATCAAATAGGCATAGTCGGAAATTCAAAAACGGATTTGGGATATTTTGAAAAATTAAAAAAATTAATATCTGCTGAATGGAATAAAGAAGTTAAAATAAAACCGGTGCATGGAACTAATGCAATAAGAATAGTTTTTGATTCTAAGGAGATATGCAACTTTTTAATTAATGATATGAATATATATCATGGAAGGGGCAAATGTCAAAAAGTGAAAATCCCCAAGGAAATATATGAAAATTGGGATTTAGCAAAACACACAGTTCGAGGGATCTTTGACACTGATGGATCTATATTTGTTTCCAAAAAACCCGGAATTGAAAAATATCCTTGTATGGAAATAACTACTACAAGTAAAAATCTTGTTTATCAATTAAAAAGTTTATTAAATAAAAACCGGTTTAGGGTTGCATTAAGGATAGAGAAAAGAAAGAATCCAAATCCAAACGCACTTCCTTCTTATAGACTTGCTTTAAATGGAAAAGAGAATCTTAAAAAATGGATAGAAGAGATAGGTCTTACAAATCCTTATAAACTAAATAGGGCTTTAAATTATCTAGAAAATTAAAAATTTATTAACCAACATCTTTAAACATCAAAACCTAGAAAAGCAGAGCTTTTCTGGTCCAGAAAATCCATAAAAGATTTTCTAGGAATCTAAAGATTTTTGTGGCTTAAAACTTCCATTTAGGAAGTTTTAAATAAGTAATTTCTATAATATTTTTAATGGGGGAGTAGCTCATTGGGAGAGCACATGGCTGAAGACCATGGTGTAGTGAGTTCGATTCTCACCTTCCCCATGGATTAAAAGTATTCAGACTGATAATCTATAAATCGCGATAATATTTCTTGAAGATTGGAAAGTTCTAGATTCTATAAAAAGAGATTGAGAGAAAGTTTAGTTATTACTAAAAATTGGCATTAAGATAATTAAGTAAGAATCCAAATAGTGCTAATACTACGGAGATTATAAAAACCAAAATAAAAATAATCCAAAAAGATATTAAAATTACCTAAATAATCCCTAACGGTAATACTTTTAACACTCGTTGGGCGGGGGCATAGTAGATATTCTAAAAGACAGATTTATAAAGATTTAATCCATAAAATTATCATAAAAAGAGGGTTTAAAATGGCAATTCATAAAGCAAGGTTTAGAGGAAAAGTAAGCATAAGAGGACGCCCGAAAGAACAAGCAAAAGCGGAAATTATGATTATGAAACAGCAAGAAGCTTATGAAAGAAGAAAAAGCAAAAGGAGATTTTTTCTTCTTTTAGACATTATTGCTTTGATTTCTTTAATTATAGCTATCTATTTATTTTATCAAGGTAGTATATTAAGAGGATTATTAAGCTTGCTTGTTGGAATTTTAATTCTTGTTTATTTTGTTCTAAGAAAAAAATTAAGACAGAAGAAAAAATAAGATGGACAAAAAACAATTAGGCAGACTGAGTTTGCTATTTTTAGTTTTAGCAGTAATATTTTGGATTGATAATGGATTATATGGCTGTAATCCAGGAGAAAGAGATATAGGAACTGAACAACTGCCTTTATCTGAATATAATATTTCATGTTTAGTAAATAGAGAAATAAACGCTTCATTTACTATATTTTGTTTTGCATTGTTTATTGGTTTTGGAATATTAACACTTTTAGAACCAAAAGAGAAAAAATAAAATGGGAGATGAAAATGTCAAGAAGTTAATAGACATAATTTTATATTTCATTTTAGCTTTTGCTTTTTTTTCATCTTTTACTAGCCAAAACGATACAATTCAAATAGACGTTCATTTAATTCTTATAGTATTTATTTTTGGAGTTCTTTCTGTTACCTTTTTATATCTTGGAATGTGGCTAGAAAATAAAATTTTCAAATTTATTGGTTATTATCTTACAGGGGGGTTTATCTCAGTTTTTAGCTGGTTTATTTTTAAGACTTTAGCTTTAACTCAGGATATAAGCCCATTAAAAGAGTTATTTGTAGTATTAAAGAAAAAATCTGTTATTTGGGGTTTAATTATCCCTCTTATTTGTTTAATATCATACAAGGTTATATATCTGGTTATAAAAAAAATAAGGGATAAGAAAAATTAAAATGGATAAGAAATATGAATTATTAAAAATGACTTATGAAAATAGAAGATTAGGATTTTTATATCTGGTTATAATCACTGTTACGATTGGGTTAGCACTTATTAATAAAATTGAAAATTCAAGATTCTTAATAATAGCTTTATTTATTTTGTTTCTATTTTTCTTTTATATCACTTTTAAAGCATTTAATTTATTAGAGACCGCTTTTATTAAGATAGAAGAAAAGTTAAAATAATTCTCTTCATAAATGAACACTTTTAATCTGTTCACGCCTTCCCCATTTATTTTTAAATCTTTAAGAAAAAAAGTGAGTAAGGAATAGGCCACCTTTTGTTGTTTTCTGTTTCCCGAAGGACAGACAAAACATGTCAACATTAGACTAAGCGGTTTAGTATTTTTACTTCCCTTGCATCAACCAAGATATTCGTTTCATCATATCTTTATCTTCGAAGTTCATCGCATGATTCATAACTCAGATAAAGCTGTGTCGTTTCTGTAACAGAGCTTTGCTTCACAGCAACTTCAATCTCGTAAGAGTTGAAGTTCCCAAAAATTGTTTACAATTTTTTAGGAATTGAATTTTCATTCAATGGTTATATTAATGATGGGCAGACCTTCCTCAAGAATTAGTGTTTATATTTTATCAACACTTGCTAATTTAATAGCAAATTCTCGTAAGTTGACTACCTTACTCACTATAAATATACAAGTATATTTACAAAAAACCCAATATTTTTTAGTTTTTAAACCTAACTATCCATCCTCCCAACGTCTGGTTCCTATCCTTATAGGCTTTCCTTCAACTGCAGACTCTAAGTCAGATAAAGAAATTTGGTTCCAAGTATCTCTTTCAGAAGTTCTTCTTATAAAATAATTAAGTTTGCAATTAGGAATGTTCTCATTTAAATATTTTGAAATATCTAATACTTTTGAAGGAGAGCTGATTACTGCAGTATCCATTTCAACTACATTTGGGATTTGTACCTGAATTTTATATACTGACATTTTAATATAAATGATTATTAGTTTTTAAACAAATCTTTGCTTGAAAATATATATTATTTTTAAGAAATTTACAAAGATACAAGTAGAGAATAGTTTTCTTAGCTTTTGATTTATATAAAATTAAATTGAAGCTTTTAGTAGTTGCGAACTGAATTTCTCGTTACCTTAAAACTTACATTCCAACTCTATCAACGCTATCTTTTATAGCGGCCTTAGTTGTTTCGTTTTGCGGACGGCTTCGTGCTTAGATGCTTTCAGCGCTTATCCGTATAATGCGTAGCTGCACAGCATGCTTATAACAACTGTTACACCAGAGGCATCGGATTCAGGTTCCTCTCGTACTACTGAATCCTTCCACTCAAACAACAACACACCAAATAGATATCATACAATCTGTCTCACGACGATCTTAACCCAGCTAACGATTCCTTTTAATATGTGAACTCCAGCACCCTTGGTCGCTTGTGCACGACCAGGATAGGAAGAGCCGACAGCGGTGTAGCAAGCCTCCCCGTCAATATGAACTATCGGGAGAGACAACCCAGTTATCCTTGGGGTACCTTTTCTGTCATCCTTAAGTCTCATTAAAGGACTTTAAGGGTTCGCTAGGCCCATCTTTCAATTCTGCTTTTTGTGCTATTTAAAAAACAGTTAGACAAGCTTTTGCCCTTACACTCTACTCTAGATTTCCGACCTAGATGAGCTTGTCTTTAGGCCCCTCCGATATTTTTTCAGAGGGGTCCCGCCCCAGGCAAACTGCCCGCCTGTTGGTGTTCTCTATAAGAGTAAGTGAATCTACATAATGTAAGTAGTATTACATATTATGAGCCGCCTCGCCGAAACTACGCGTATTCTCCTACTTATTCTAGGTACTAAACATAAATTCACAACAACAAGTTGCAGTAAAGGTCCACAAGGTCTTAGCTTCCCGTTTGGTGTCTCTGGTCTGTTCACCAGACAATAATTTCAGAAGTTTCTAGTTAGGGACAGTGACAATTTCGTTAAACCATTCATGCAAGTCGCCATTCAGACGACAAGGTACTACGCTACCTTAAGCAAACTGACTGATATTACTATCAGAGTCGGACTATATCTTCATAAAAATTTTGTTCTGAAAATATAAAAATTATCTGCTCCACAAAACTTTTAGTTATTTCACATTTATTAAATTTTTTAATTATTAATAATATAAAATAATTTAAGTAATTTAGTTTAGCAGTTCAGAATTTACTTTTTATGCCCGACGTATAGTCTCTGAGGATTTTAGAATTAAATTAATTCTAATCTTTCCTGCTGATTGTCCTTGCGTTGTATTCATTTTCACTTATCTTCTTCAATGAATATAAGTAAAATACAACTTAAATAACTTTATTTTAACTTTAAAGTTACTTAGGATTTCCAGCATATAGTCGAGTTTATTGAGACCCTTAATTGAGCCTCAAGAATTAGGCCCGCCGTTTGATGGGTCTTAGCCGCGTTGAAACACGGTTTTAAACACCACCACTGGGCAGGTCTCACCGATTATACAAGTCTTTTCAGATTAGCAATCGGCTACGTTTTTGATAAACAGTCGAACCATCTTAGTTACTGAGATCTACAAATGCTTTTCCATTTCTAAAAAAACAAATATAGACACCCCTTATACCGAAGCTAAAGGGCCAATAATGCCGAGTTCCCTTAACTAGATTAAACTTTCATATCTTAGCCTTTTCAGCTAGAGCATCAGTGTTGATTCTGGGTACGGCTATACACTTTCTAAAATATAATTTTTTCACTGGTTCCGGGAATCAGTAATTTTCATTACATAAATTCAGTTATATCTAAGCATTATGCTCCATAACTTTCTTTATGTAATTTTCCTTTCAGAACTCTACTTATCCTGAAACAATATTATACTGTCAAACGATTGTGTATAGTACAGAAATATTAATCTGTTCTCCATCATCATACTCGATTAAGGCATGATTTAGGTACCGACTAACCCTTGGTTAATTGATATTGCCAAGGAAACCTTGCTCTTACGATATTCTGCGGTTCTCAGCAGAATCTGATCTTACTCCTGCCAGGATTCTCATTCCTTTTTGCTTCACCCTTCCTCTCGGAAAAGCTTCTGTGCAAAAAAGACGCCTGTTTACCACAATACTCTAATGAGTATGTCTATGGTATCGGTATTATGTTTAGCCCTGTCCATTTTCAAGGCCTCAAACCTCAATAGGTGAGCTGTTACGCTTTCTTTAAAGGATGACGGCTTCTATGTCTACCTCCCTAGTGTCTCAGGTTTAAGACTCTTTTTGATACACTTAACATAAATTTTAGGACCTTAACCATAGTCTCCCTTGTTTGGGTCTCGGAACAGCACCTTACGCGCTATCCCTGTTTCCCATCATAAATATCTTATAATTTCTGAGTTGGAAAGTTCACCGTAGCAAAAGCGCTCTGCATGACCTATCCGTACTTTACACCATAAGAGAATTATCTGATGAGACTATACTTAGGCATATTTCAACAGGAACCAGCCATTGCCAGATTCGATAGGCTTTTCACCCCTAATCGCAAGTCATCCTAGTGCATGCACACAACAATGGTTCAGACCTCCATTTTCCTTTCGGAAAACTTCATCTTGCTCACGATTAGATCATCTGGCTTCAGGTCTTGCCCAAGTGACTAACGCATTTTCATACTCGCTTTCGCTTTGACTACCTAATGTTAATCTTGCCACTTAAACAAACTCCCTGGCCCGTTTTTCAAGACGTACGTTACAGCTTCCGAAGAAGCAGTAACCAACTGTAACTGTTAGATTTCAAATCTTTTAAATCTCTTTTAAGAGTGCTTTTCAGCTTTCCCTCGCGGTACTAGTACACTATCGGACTTAAATTCATATTTAGGGTTAGCAGTTAATTCTGCTGTATTCATACCTCCAATCTAGGAAATACTACTCTTTTAAGCATATTCATATCAAGTTTATTTACGAGGCTTTCACTCTCTAAGGCGTTTCTTTCCAGAAAACTTAAATTTATTGACTTAGAATTATAGCTCACCACATCTCTAACTTCTTTTCAAAAGCAGATTCAGTTTGCCCTGTGCCCTTTTCGCTCGCTGCTATTAAGAGCATAACATATTTGTTTTCTTTTCCTGCTGGTACTAAGATGTTTCAATTCCCAGCGTATATTGTCTTCTCAGACTAGATGCGTTATCGCATTCGGAAATCCTAAGATCAATTCTCGCGTGCAGATCCCTTAGGCTTATCGCAGCTTGCCACGTCCTTCATCACAATTTAAACCAAGCTATCCGTCTAACAGTAATAATGAGTAATTTCATATATAAAAAAGCTAAGACTATTCTCTACTTGTATCATTGAACATAAAGTTCCCTTGGATAAATCCTAAGGGTTCATAAGGGAATTTTCCCTTATAAGTTCTCCACTCCATCCAGAATGTGTTTCAATCCTGAACTTCATCATTGCCGGAAAAATATTTTTATTTTTACGGAACAGAAAATCAGAAGATTTTCTGTTGGGATGTTTTAGTTCATCACTGAACTTCACTAAATGTGAATTTGGTGAATATGATTTTGTGATTTTGGAATGATTTTTTATTATAATTTGTTTTTATATTTTGTGAATCTTATTTATTTTTATATTATATTTTTTTGATAATCTTGTTTAACTTTATAATTTTTGTCTATTCCATTTTTAATTCCATATAAAACAGCTGTCCCTAATGCTATTACTGAGGTAGCAGCACTTCCTGCTGCTATTGGCACATATTTTTTTGTCGATTCTTTTAAACTTAATCCTGTAATCGACAATGCTATTAGTATAGTAATTATTGTAAGTCCATTCACTATTCTCTCTAATGTTTTGAATTTCATTTTTATTTCTTCATTAATTTATTTATTTTTTGCTAAGTTTTTGCATTAGCAAAAGTGGACCCATCGGGAATCGAACCCGAATCTCATCGTTGCAAACGACGCGTCCTACCATTGAACAATGGGCCCAATTTTATTCTTATTATTATTTATTTTCGGAATTTTCCATATATTCTTTCCATCTCTATCATTTTATCTGATGGCATTACTGATAATCCATATTCTATTATATCATGTTCATCAGGAGTTATAGGTAGTGGAGTTGTGGATATTTTTTCCAATCTTGTTTTTTTATCTTGGCATGCTTCTTCTGTCATTTTCTATTTCTCCATTATTTTTTTTGATAATTTGATAAACGATTTTTAAGCTTTGTTTGAACAGCTTAAGCGATTTATTCCTCGCTTGATGTCAGTTGCTTCTTATTATTTTTGTTTTTTACATTACCAATATCGTAGTAATTTTCTCAATAATATTCATCTTGGATTTTATTATGTCAGAAATCTTTGCAGATTTCTGAACACTCTAAAAACAATTTATTTGTTTTTATTGATATGAAATGTTAATGATATTGACTAGAGTAAAATAATTTTTAATAAATTTTCATTGTCACATTCTTTAATAAATCATTTCTGATTTAAATTTTAATAAATTTAGGAGGTGATCCCTCTGCAGGTTCCCCTACAGATACCTTGTGACGACTTAACCTACCTTATCATATCGAGGTTTGTTCTCGAGAGACCTCGCCAAGGCATAACTCGGTTGGTTTGACGGGCAGTGTGTGCAAGAGACAGTGACATATTCACCGTTCGCTGATAACGAACGATTACTACGAATTCCATCGTCATGAGGTTAGGTTACAAACCTCAATCTGAACTAAGCCACACTTTAGGAGATTAGCTTCTCTTTTCAGAGTTGCATCTCATTGAATGTGACATTGCCGCGCGCGTGTAGCCCAGGGGATTCGGGCTGTACTCACCTGACATTGCCCCCACCCTCCTCCTTGTTACCAAGGCAGTCTTTTTAATGTGCCCATTAAAGTAGCAATTAAAAACGAGGGTCTCGCCTGTTACTTGATTTAACAAGTCATCTCACGACACAGGCTTATGTCGGCCATGCAACTCCTCTCAGCGTGTCAGGTAAGCCCTTCAGACTGACCTTCATTCTGCTGTCGCTCCTGGTGAGATTCACGGTGTATCATCTAATTAAACCGCACGCGTCACTCGTTGTAGTGTCTCCCCGCCAATTCCTTTAAGTTTCGGTCTTGCGACTATACTTCCCAGGTAGCTCACTCTTCGACTTCTCTACAGCACCAATACCTCTCGAGGAGGTACTAATGTTTAGTGAGCAGTGTTTACTGCTAGGACTACAGGGGTATCTAATCCCTTTTGCGCCCCTAGCCTTCATCCCTCACTGTCAGATCCGTACTCGCAAAGTGCCTTCGCCATTGTTAGTCTAATTGAGATTAACACATTTTACCGCTACCTCAACAATACTCTTTGCGTCTTCCGGTCTCTAGTAAGACAGTACCTCTTGCACGCCTGACACTTAAGATGCCAGATTTCACAAGAGACTTATCAAACAAGCTACGAATGTTTTAGACCAAATAAATGTGGATACGACTTGGACCGCCGGGATTACCGCGGCGGCTGGCACCGGTCTTGCCCAGTCCTTATTCATCTGCTTTTTTACAGTAGATAAAAGTTTCTTTAAAAGAAACACTCTGGTTTATTTTATCACTCTTGCGAGCATTGTAAAATTTCCTCGACTGCTGCACCCCGTAGAGCTAGGAATAGTGTCTCAGATTCCTTCTCAGGGCTTCTCCGCTAAGAGCCCTTACTGATCATCGGCTTGTTAGTCTTTTACACCAACAACTACCTAATCAGCCGCAGCCCCATTCTTTGGCTCGAATTTCAAAAATAAATCATTCCAGAAATTATTTTCTATCAAGTATTAGCCTCAGTTTCCCGAGGTTATCCTTGACCAAAGGGTAGGTTAGCTACGTGTTACTGAGCAGTTCGCCCTTGTATTAAAACAAGAAACTTGCATGTCTAATTATAAACCAGATAGCCGTATCCGCCAGCAGGATAAACTGGATTTAATATATTATAAATTTCTATAATTATTATCAGTAATTTCATCTGTATATCTCGCTGAACATGATTGCTCAAGCTTAATAAATTACTAATTACCAATAAATTAATTTAATAAAATAAATAATTTTTTGCACATAAACCTTCTAATCTGCTATTGAATATGACCCAAACTTAATTAAGAATTATTCTACTACATCCTACTCTTAAAATCATTTAAGGTAATCATATTAGTTAATATCATTAACATTTTATAGAAATTTATGAGAATTAAGGTATTTAAATGTTTTGCTGAAATTTAGAAATAAAATTGATTAAACTATCGATGATGAATTAATAAAAATATAAAAAATAGAAGAGGAAATTAATTCTAAACTATTTATTTAAGATTGGGGGGAAATTGAATTTTTGTCTATACCAGTCATTAAATCTCCCATAAATATTCCCGCTTAAACAAGTAAAAGCCATAGCAAATGGCATTGCAGTTAATCCTTCTTGAAGTGACACATCTGCAAGATATAGAACAGCACTATAACTTGACAAACCAACTATAAGTCCAGAAGCAAAATCCACCACACTTTTTCTTCGTGGGCTGCTATTCTCGTCTGTTTTTGTTAGTTTAGCGAGATACTTCCTACAAAGGGTATGTAATTTTCCAACACCAACAGCATTTACTAAAACAGCCATCCCTCTTGATTTTAAAACCTCTTCATTCTCCATGCCCGCAACAAACTTCTCCCATACACCAATTGTAGGGACATAAAATAAAATACGAGAGGAAGTATCCACTAAATACTCTCCTAATTTAGTTTTACTTGATTCATAGATATCTTTAATTTTATTTTCTAATCTCATGTATCCTATAAGAGATTAGGATTGATTTAATTTATCCCGTACCTGTACTGGTTTAATAGGAAGGTTTTAAATACTTTAAAGTACGCAATCTATTATGTGGAAACTAAAATATGAGTATATTCATTCTGATTGTAAATATACTAAAAAATCAAAAGAGCTAAAAGTAACTTTATTAACATTTCCGCTGAATAATTTTATTAGGAAAGGGGGATTTTATTTAACAGCAATTCATACACTTGAAGGCAAACCCGAGAGTATTAGAAAATATGTTTCTTATCTTAAGAAAATCTCAAAAAAATCAGAACAAATAAGCAATAAAATTCTATTCACTCTTATAGAAGTTAAGAAAAACATAGGCTATTACAAATCTTTTTACAATCCTTCTATTATTTATCCTATGCCTATGGTGCATAAAGAAGGAAAAGAGCATATTGAAATTGCAAGCTGGGACAGAAAAATATTGTCTGATATTATTAATTCTCTTGAAAAAAACAAAAATACAGTCTTTTTTAAAATACTTAATCTTAAAGAAGAGCAAATTAAAGATATTTTTCTTATGAGAGCAATACCAAAAATTACAGAAAAACAAAAACAAATTTTTGAACTTGCTATACAAAAAGGATATTATAATTACCCTAGAAAAATAAATCTTGATGGATTAGCAAAAGTAAGAAATATCTCTAAATCAAATTTACACGAGATTTTAAGAAGAGCAGAATCAAATGTTTTAAAATACTATATTTAGATAAAAGAGAAGATTATTTTGTTTAAATCCCAGCCAAAAAACTCCACCAAGGTTTTATAACCTTAACCTTTCCATCTTCAGCATCAACTTGTGCTTGAACTTTTGCAATTATCTTAAATATTCCTAAAAATTTTCCTTCTTTATTTCCTGTTAATTCATAAACAGGCTTAACATCATCACCCTTCCCAACCTCTTTTAATTCAATTGTAAATTCTAATTCACCTAATTTTGCAATTGCTTTTTCCGAAGCTGTATCAGGCATAATTTTAATTTCAGCTTTTCTTTCATCTGATAAAACTGCTTTTATTTTTGTTTTATTGTTATTATCAGCTTCTGATTCTATAGTAAGATTAGTATCTGCTTCTTTTCCTTCAACACTAATAGTTATAATATTTCCAGACCTTCCTGCTTCAATTGTCATAATTTTTCCATCTGCAGTTGTGCATGAAACTACAGCACCTACACATTTACATCCAATAGGGCATTCTGATTCATTTCTTTTTTGCCATGGAAGAAAGGTTATATTTTTTGGATTTTCAATTTTATTCTTGCTTTCATTCAAAGCTTTTTCACATTGTGCTTTACTATTAAAAGTTTGCAATCCTAAATACATATACATTCCACAGAATTGTTTTTGTCCGCATGTTTGTGTTGTATCATCAAACCAATAAAGATTTTTACATCCAGTAGATTGATTAGAATCATTAACAGCACTCACCATTCCAATCATTCCAAAAATAATAGACCCAACTAATATGCTTAAAATCAATACAAATATTGTTTTATCCATGATCTATTTAATCAAATGCCATTTATAAATCTTATTTAAGCTTCTAATAGGTTTGAAGTTAACCCCTTAACTAGTAATTAATTAATAATGTCAAAAAACTAAATGAGTTTGGTTATAGAATTCAAAGCTTAATTATCTCATCTTTAGCTTAAAATCATTCATCAAATTATTAAAATAAGAAGTTTTATTCTCCACCAAAAATCCTCTTAAACCACGAAATTATTTTCCGAATTAATCCAGAACTTACACAATTTCCAGAAACACAAACATTGCTTGAGCATTCAAAATTATTTTCACATTTTTCATCACTTGCTTTTTGAGAACTCATGAATAACTCAGTTCCGCAATACATTCCACTGCTTCTAACACCCATTGGAAAGCATTTTCCATCATGACTGCAGCCATATTTGCAATCTTCAGTTATAATTTCACATTTCTCTCTGCATACTCCATCAGGGCATAATGTCTCACCTTTGTTGCAGTCTATAGGGCAAGTAATTGTTTTCCCATTTTCATCACACTTGCATTTTTCAGGGCAGGAAAATGTTTCTCTGCTAACTACAAAAATTCCTGTTCTTGAGGCATAATCATAACCTAAAAATGATATTGTGAATTCACCAACCTGTTTTTTCTCTCCTACATTAAGATTTAATATTGTGCTAGTGCTTATCTCGCTATTAACTATCATATCTACACTTAATACTGCAGTAGGTCCAGCACCAGTACATTTCAAAACTTCTGTTGTAGTTGTAGGAGTTGATGGAACAGTCCTTCCTACACCAGCAGATGTTGTTGATGTTGTAGCTGTTTCAGTTGGTGCAACTACCATACCAGTAGCAATTGTAACTTTGCTTTCAATAGTTTCTGCTGCTTCAGTGCTTACTACTGTTTGTTCACATTTAGAGACTATCAAATCTCTAAAACTCATTTTCATTATATCAATACCATTTTCTCTGATTTTTGCAGGCTGATAAACATAGAGTTTGAATTTCTCATTCAGATTAGGATATAATGGTTCTGTTATTTTGCAATCCCGTGGGCAGACAACAGAACAAGTTGCTGGCGGAACTTTGCATTCTTTTCCAATTTCACATGACATAGCTATAGCAGCACAGACTTCTCCTTCTCCTGATTCACATATTCCATTCCCGCAAACAGGCTTTATAATAATTGGCTGGCAAGTAGAACATATACACTGCCCATTATCAATTTTACATTCTGTAATTGTTCCATCATCACATTTACTTGGTTGGCATACACCAGTGACACTGCAATCAAACTTTGCATATTCATCTACACCATCCATAATAGTATAAGCATATCCTCCGCAAGTTGATTTCCAAGTTATTTTTTCTCCTTTATAACCTAAGATACCAGCAACACATGATTCTGTTCCAGAGCAATAACCTCTTGAATTTTGTTCAGCAGTATAACACTTCTGCAATTGAGTTGAGCCACTAAATATACAATTGACTTGTTCTTTAACATCTCCTTGCATACATACTCCATTATAACATCCACTTGGGCATGTCTGGCATGTTCCTCCACCACTGCTTATAACACATTTTCCACTGACACAAGAATATATAGATGTTGAAGTACATGCATTATTTCCATCACAATATTGTTTTCCATATGACATAGGACAGTCAGAATTACTAGAACATTGAGTTGAGGTTATGCAAGCTCCATCTGAACAGCTGTTTGCACATTCTATTACTTTGCTATTCACAATCCCTGAATCGCAATAATACTCATTAACATACTTAAATGTGCCTCCTGCAACTATACAAAAATCTTCATAAACCTTTCCATTATTATCACTAATCTTCCCTTTTAAAAATTCATAAACCCCCCCATCACTATCACTACAAATTGAAGTTGCTTGGCAAGAATAAATAGGACATCCATTACTGTCTTTTTGCCCAGTATCTTTTGCTCCCTCACAAGTAGGCATAGCAGAACATATTATAGGTCTTGTAGGAGCACAAGAAGGGCATTCACAAATATTATCTTTTATATTACATTTTTCAGGACCATAAGTTGTTCCATCACTACATTTTGTAGTTGGGCATAAACAAGCTCCTTCAGAACATCCATTCGGGCAATCATATTTCACTGATTTTGCAATTCCATCCTCACAATAAGCTTCTGATAATTGTTTAGGATTATCAGCAACACACATATCACTGATTGTTTGGTTACTATCTTGCGCACTTCCTTTTGAATAATAATTAATTCCATTATCAGAATCACTACATTCAGCAGAAACAAGACTTATAACACCAACAATACTAATTATTAATAATACAAATAATACCAACCCTTTTTTCATATTTTCTCTAGCACTTTTATGCTTATAAATTTTATCTTTATTTAATTTCATAATTTTACCAAGAAAAACTTGTATATAAATAGTGCGAAGACTTCAAAGAAATTTGAACCTACTAAAAATTAAGCAAACAAGTTTAAGCTCAATTTTTTTATAAATATTAATAATATATAATCTTAATTTAGGTAGGTTATTTAATTTTCAAGACTAAACTCATAATCTGCAAAGAGAATCAGATTTAGAAGATATTGATTTTAAGGCAGATCATCTAAACCCCCTAAATGTTTTTAAAAACATTTATAAACCAATCTCTCAATAAAATTCTATAAATATTAGTAATTAATTTATATAGAGCGATGCTTCTGAAGTAACGCTTAATAATTTATAAATTACTAAAATAAAAGATAATAACCTAACTAATAACATTAAATATTATTAATAAGTTATTAACAGCAAATTAAGCTGCTTAAATAAATTTAAGATAACTTAACAAACTATTAAATAAACTAAAATTAAATAAAATGATGCAAGAAAAACAAGAAGAAAAATTAGATATAAGAAGTTTAGTTGATGAACTAAAAGAAAAAATGAAAGGAAAAGATACTGATGAAGAATTTCAGATTAAAAGATTTAATAAAAAACCAGCAATAAAAGATCTTAGTGATGAAGAAATTCAAGAAGCTTCAAAAGAAATTTCTAAAAAAGAAATTGAAAAAGAAGCTAAAGATTTAAAATCAAAAATTCAGGCAGAAACACTTATTCCTTTAGAAGATTATATTAAATGTGCTGTTCATTTAGGAACAAAAGTAATAACTCCTCATATGAGGAAATATGTTTACAAAAGAAGAGCAGATGGGCTTGCTGTTATTAATACTGTTGCAATTGATGAAAAATTAAGAAAAGCAATAGAATTAATTATTAAATATGAACCAGAGCAAATTTATTTAGTTTGCAAAAGAGAAGCAGGATGGGATGCAGCTAAAAAATTTGGAGAAGCAACAGGAATATTAACATTTACAAAAAAATATCCTCCAGGAATCACAACTAATTTAGAACTTGAAGACTTTTTTGAAAAAGAATTAACAATAATTTGCGACCCTTGGATTGATAAAAATGCATTGGTAGATACTGCAGCATTAAAAAAAACAGTTCTTTCACTTTGTGATACAAATAATTTTACAACAAGAATTACTCAATTAATCCCTTGCAATAATAAGTCTGCAAAATCAATAGGTTGTATTTTATATATTTTAGCAAGAGAATATAATAAAGCAAAAAAAATTCCTTTTGACTACAAATTAGAAGATTTCACAGGGCCTCTGGGATAAACATTATTCCAAAAATAAAAAACACTTAATTTTAAATACCTTTAATTCTTATCAAGAACCTATAATAGGGTTCTAAGAGTATTTTATAATGTCAGAAATTAAGAATTTCTGAGCATGTCAGGAACAAAGTTCCTGAGCACTATCAAAATCTAAAAGATTTTGAAGTCCAAAAAACAAATTAAACATTGTTTTTTTGATAACATAAAACTAAATATCAATATCTTATAAAAATATCAAGTCATAAATAAAAATATTAATTTATATAAAACATCAAGCTATGCAAAACATCATTTAACCTAAATCACATTATCTCCAAAGCCTATAACAAATTATTAGATAATAAAATAAAATATTAAATAATCCATAACAAATTAATAATAAAATTATTAGAATAATTAATAAAAATAATATGACACAGCAAGAACAACCCCCAATTTATCCTCGTGCACAACTCAGAGAATCATCAGACATAATCAAGATTTTAGACCCTTTGGTTAAAGAATGGTTTTTTTCAAAGTTTAAAGAGTTTTCAGACTCTCAGTTATACGGAGTTATGAATATTTATGAAAGAAAAAATATTTTGATTTCTGCAGCAACAGGAAGCACAAAAACTTTAACAGCTTTTCTTTCAATTTTAAATTATTTAATCACCCTTGCAAGAAAAAATGAATTAGAAAACAAGGTTTATTGCATTTATTCAAGCCCATTGAAAGCACTAAACAATGATATTTTTGTAAATTTAACTAAACCATTGAAAGAAATTGAAGAGCTTGCAAGAATCAAAGGAATAGAATTGCAAAAAATCAGAATTGGATTAAGAACAGGAGACACAACAACAAATGAAAAAACCAAGATGTTGAAAAACCCTCCCCATATTTTTATCACAACTCCTGAAAGTTTAGCAATAGTTCTTACTTCTAAAAGATTTATAGAATTATTTTATGGAGTAGAATTCTTAATTGTAGATGAAATTCATTCTTTAGATAATAAAAGAGGAGTTTATCTTAGTATCAGTTTAGAAAGACTTGAAACAATAAGCAAGATTACCCCAGTAAGAATTGGTTTAAGTGCAACAATTGAACCCTTAGATGTTGTTGCAAATTTTTTAGTTGGAAGAGACAGGCAGTGTTTAATTGCAGACATCAAATCAACTAAAAAAACAGAAATCAAGGTTTTAACTGCAGTAACAGATTTAATTGACACAGATGCATATAATCTTCATTCTTCTTTATATGGTTTAATAGACAAATTAATCCAAGAACATAAAACAACAATTGTTTTTACAAATACACGAGCTGCAACAGAAAGAGTAATCAGCCATCTTAAGGATTTATTTCCAGAAAATTATATAGAAAACATTGGAGCTCATCATTCTGCATTATCTAAAGAACACAGGTTTGAAATTGAAGAAAAATTAAGAAATGGAGAATTAAAATGTGTGGTTTGTTTGAGTGGGAATACCAAGATTTTAGATAATAAGGGGAATTGGACAAAAATAAAAGACATTAAAAAAGAAAAAATACAAAGCGTAAATAATCGATTAAAAATTAATGAAAATAAAGTTAAAAATATTTTTAAAATAAAAAATGATGAAAATTTATTAAAGGTAAAAACAGAGTTTGGGAAAGAAATAATATGCACGAGAGACCACAAGTTTTTAGTTATAGATGACTCTGGAAATTTATCTTGGAAAGAAGCAGAGAATATAGAAATTGGTGATTTTGTTGGGACAATGAGAAACTATAAGTTTAATGAATTAAAAGGGGAAGAAATAGAAACAGTTATATTTGATAATTACCCTGAAAAATATTTTTTATTTTTGAAAAAAGAATTTTTAGATGAATTAAAATCTATGATTTTGAGTAAGCATAAGACTATAAAAGAATATTGGCAAAACAATTTTAAAAATGAGTTGGGTTATTCCCAGTTTATACATACTTTAAAGGGAGAATATGGATTCAAAATAAAAGTTTTAAGAAAAATTATTGAATTTTTAAATATAAGCAAAATAGAAGCTTTTAAATCAATTTCTTTTGTTTCTTCTGAAAAATACAAAATGCCAAAACTAGTGATTAATCAAGATATGATGAGGTTGCTTGGTTTTATGCTTGCAGAGGGGTATATCACAGAAGAAACTTTATTTGTTAGTAATAGAAATAAAAATTTGTTAGATTATTATAAAAAGCTTATAAAGAATTTGGTTGGAAAAGAACCTTGGGAAAAAAAAGGTTCTACAGGAACTCCTATTTTGGGGTGGTCTTCTAAATTCTTAGGCGGATTTCTAAAAAATTTAGGTTTTAAATATGGTAGAAAAGCAAGAATATCTAATGCTCCAAATTTTATCTTCAGGCTTAATTCTGATTTAATTTTTAGTTTTCTTTCTGGGTACTTAGATGGTGATGGTTATGTAGAAAGAAAAAAAAAGGATGATAGAATTTATGCGGTTGGTTTTTGTACAGCGAGCAAGGATATGGCTGAAGACCTCTCAAGATTGTTGTTAAGGGAGGGAATACTCTCCTCTATCAGGTCTAAATATTGTGATGAAATACAAAAACTAAAAGATGGTGGAGAAATTATAAAAAGGGGTTGGTTTTATGATGTTGTTGTTTTGGGTGGGAACAATCTAAGAAAATTCGCAGAGAAAATAAATCCGATTAGAGAAAATTTAATGAGAGTAAAGGAAGTTTTAAATTTAGAAGGTTACACAAACAGGGATGTTATACCTAATTTAGGTGAAAAACTTAGAGCATTAAGAAATAAAATAGATATTTCAAGTTACAAACTTCAAAAATTAGGGCTGAACCCTATAAAATATGAACTTGGAACAAGAGAGATAAGCAGAAAACAGTTAGGGAAATTACTTTCTTTATACAAATCAAAAAATAAATTCCTATCTTATTTAGCGAATTCTGATTTATTTTGGGAAAAAATTAAATCAAAAGAAGAAATAGGACAAGAAGAATTTGTTTATAATCTTGAGGTTGAAAATGATCATAATTATATAGCAAATGATTTTTTAACAAAAAATTGCAGCACTTCTTTGGAGTTGGGGATAGATATTGGATTTATAGATTTAGTAATACTTTTAGGAAGCCCAAAATCTTCTGCAAGAGCACTTCAGCGTATTGGAAGAGCAGGCCATAAATTGCATGATATATCAAAAGGAAGATTTATTGTTTTAGACAGGGATGATTTAGTTGAATGTGCAATTTTAGCAAAAGAAGCAATTGAAAGAAAAATAGACAAAATTCACATTCCTAGAAATTGCCTTGATGTTCTTAGCCAGCAGATTTATGGCATGTCAATACAAAAAACCTGGGATATAGATGAAATGTTTAGTGTAATAAAAAAAAGTTATTGTTATTCAAATTTAAGCAAAGAAGATTTTATGTCAGTAATTTCTTATTTAACAGGGGATTATGGCTTGGAGAATAGGAATGTTTATGCAAAAATCTGGTATGATAAAGATACAAAACAAGTTGGTAAAAAAGGAAAACTTGCCCGTGTTATTTATATGACAAATATTGGAACAATTCCAGAAGAAAGTTTTATGACAGTTGTAATAGGGCAAGGACAAGGAAAAGACCAAAAAATAGGGATGATTGATGAAGCTTTTTTAGAAAAAATGAAAATAAGTGATGTTTTTGTTTTAGGAGGCAAAAAATATCAGTTCTTATATACAAAAGGAATGAAAGTTTATGTTAAAGCAGGAATTAAAAAAAATCCGACAATTCCTTCCTGGTTTTCAGAAATGCTTCCATTAAGTTTTGATTCTGCAATGGAAATCCAGAGATTTAGAAAATTATTAAATGAAAAATTTGAAAAAAAACAATCAAAACAACAAATAATTGATTGGATTAAAGAATATACCTATTCGCAAGACAGCGTGGCTTTAGCTATTTACAGATATTTTTATGAACAATATAATTATGCAAAAATCCCTCATAAAACACAATTTATAATTGAAAAATATAATGGAGAGAAAAATTATGTTATTTTTCACAGCTTGTATGGCAGGCGTGTTAACGACGCCCTGTCCAGAGCAATAGCTTATTTGATTGGACAAAAAACAAAAAGAGATATTGAAATTGGAATTAATGACAATGGATTTTATTTAGCAGGAGAAAATTTGCCAATAGAAAAAGCCATGAGTCTTTTAACTCCAGAAAATTTGCATGAAATACTCAATGAAGCAATCTCAAACACAGAAATACTCAAGCGCAGGTTCAGGCATTGTGCAGCCCGAAGCTTAATGATTTTAAGAAATTATAAAGGAAGAAGAAAAAGTGTAGGCAAGCAGCAGATGTCTTCTTTCTTCCTTCTTAACACAATAAATAAATTAACAAAAAACTTTCCCATCCTCAAGGAAGCAAGGCGCGAAGTCTTAGAAGATTTAATGGACATAGAGCAAGCAAAACAAGTTTTGCAATGGATAAAAGACAAACAAGTCAATATAATCACAATCAACACCTCTCTTCCAAGCCCATTTGCAACAAACCTAATCCTGCAAGGCCATTATGATTTAATGCGTATGGAAGATAAAATAGAATTCTTAAAAAGAATTCATAATGAGGTTATGAAGGAAATAATTGGGAAAAGAGGGATGGAATAAAAAATTATTTTTTAAGTTCTAACCTTAGTCTTCTTGAAAATTTTGGCCAGTTTAATTTTTCTCTTTTAAAATTTTGATTGTTTTTTTATCGAATTGCATTTTCTTACTAATATTCATACACATAAATATTGGTAAGGAGTTTAAACCTTTCGTTTTAAGAATTTTCTACTCCACACTCAGCAGCTCACACCACGGGCAGATTTTTTCTTCGTGCTTCTTCGGACACTTTCCATCCAGCAGTTTCAAGGCATCCTTGAATGCTTTCTCTCCTCTTTCTGCACTTACATTCATCTTCACAAGCTTTGTATCAAATATTACTTCACCTGTTTCTAAAACTTCTTTTGGAACATAAAATAAAAGATATGCAAAATCTTCTGTTTCATATTCATTCATTTTTAATAAGAAATTATAAATGTCAAGCTGAAGCTGATAATGCTCACTTGTATCTTCTTTTAATGGAAATCCGCGTGTTTTATAATCAAGAACAATTAATTTTTCATTTTCTTTGTTAACTAGGATATTATCAACAGCACCATGAAGAATATTTCCATTTTTATCTGTCCAGCTTATTCCTTTAAGATTATTTCTCCAAATTGAAAGCAAATTTTCCTCATCAAATAATTTTAAATTCTTGCATTCTTTATTATCACATAATTCAGGTGGCATTTTGTTTTTTTTCATAAACTTGTCAAAATGATTTTTTAATATTCTATCCATGCCAGATGGCAGGCTTGGAAATGCTCCACTTGGCCGCTTCCAGGTATCATGCTTGTCAAGCCAAAAACATCTAGGGCATTCTTGCATTAAATTCAAACTGCTTGGAGATAATTTATAACTCATAATTAAATCAAAACTTCTGTGCTTTTAACTTTTGCTACTCTCTCCCAACCCACAAATCTTTGTCTAACTTACAAACCAATAAAGATATTGATATTTTATAGTCCTTTCATTTTTACAACTAGTTTGAAAGAATAACTTCTCCTGTCATAACTTTTTTATCTTCCCAAACTCCTTCTTCTGCGCCTTTATTTTCTTCAGTAGTTTGCTCTCCTTCTGCTGGAATGCCTTCTCCACCTCCTTCTCCCCCAGGCCCGCCTTCTTTCTGCATCATTGAAAAGAACTTTTTAAATAACTTTTTCATGTCTTTTTCAGATTCAGCAGGAGTGAATGTTGCAGAATTCATTATACTTCTTACTTTTAAATACATCTTTGCCCCATTAACCATATTTTTTATTCCTTGGACTGGCTGCATTTTCTTGTCCTCCCATGGTGGGCTTTCTATTTGTTCTCCATTCATTTCTTTTTCTTGCGAGTAAATTAATTCATAAATTTTTTCAAAATCAATTTCAGCAGTTACATCTTTTTCACTAACTTCTTCTGGAAGCATTGGTGTCATTTTTATTATATCATTTTCATTAACTTGTACATAAAGATTAAACACTACTTCATTATTTGTTAAATCTTTAAACTGAACAACAACATCCAAGCTCCCCCCATATTTTTCTGCTATTGTTCTTATCATTTTCATAAATTTCTCTTCCTGCTTAATCATTTCTTTTTCTTTTGCTGTCATTCCTTCTTCATTTTTTCTCTCCATCTTATCTTCAGGAGAACCAGGGAACTCATGCTCCTTCATAGCTTTTTTCATTTCATATTCTATAAATTCTTTAGATGGAAAGATCCATGTTTTCATATAAGGAGAAATAATTGTAACTTCTCCGTCCATTCCAGGCATTTTTACTGTTTTTATTTCTTCCCAATATTCTAATCTTCCATAATCTGTTTCATATACTATATTAATTAAATTAGGGCTCATAATATCATTTATATTATTTTTATCCAAACATTGCATTCTAAATGCAAGCTCTCTTTGATTATCAACATTTTTCCAATAAAGTTCAAAAATTCCAGAAACAGCTTGTTCCCAGTTTTCAGCTGAATTAGCAAGATAATCTTCGAAAAACCATTTTGCAAACTCTTGATTAAATCCTTTTTCAAATTCTTCTCTTTGTTTTATGAAATTTTGCAATTCAATTTTGCACCAATCAGCATTTCCTCCAGAATAATATTTATTTTTTAAAGGCTGTATTCTTTGAAAAGGATCCCCCCATCCTCCAAACCAAAGAAATCCTTCTGTTTTTCCTTTAGCTGTTCTGCAGTTTCCTCCTGCTTCAAACCCCCCTGTTTGTTCTTTAAATTGATCTTTATTTTCAAATTCTTTCCACCAGTCTCCTTCACCTTTCACGCATTTCTCAATACAAGTATCTTCTGGCTTGCAGGTTTCTTCACATTTTTTACTTTCTTCATCAACATTGCAATCCATTTCTTCTCCACAATTTTCTCTAATACATTTTTCAATGCACGGTCTGTTGCAGTCTTTACTGCATCTTTGTTTTTGCTCTTCTTTTCTCCTTTCATCTTCTTCTTTATTGTAATCATCTCTATTATCTTCATATGGTTGCTCTGGCTGCATTCCTGGTTCTCCAGGTTGTTGCATATTTTCTGTTGGTAGTTCTCCTCCTAAATCTGAAAGTGGTTGTTGATTTTCCTGGCCTGGTTCAGGTCTAGTTGTTCCTAAATTACCTGCATCACCAGTGCCTGGTTGTGTTTCTTGTGTTGCACTCTCTGTTGTTCCGCTATCTCCTCCTCCAGCTTCAAATCCAGTGACTTTTATTTTAGATAATAAAGTTCTAACAACCCCAAAAATAACCTGTGCTGTTACAGGCTCTGGTTGTGTAGTTTCAGTTTCAGAACTTGTTTGCAGTTCTCCCTGCTTTTCTGGTTCTCCAGTCTCTTCTACAACATTTTTCTTCTCTTCTTCAATTCCTATTTCTTTTTCAGGCTCTTTAATTTCTATTTTTTCAGGAATTGCAACACACTTGCCATTACTACAGACATCATTTTTTCCTCCACAATCTGATAAACTAGTGCATTGATTTCCAACTACTTCTCCTACAATAACCTCCTCTTTAACTTCCTCTGTTTTTTCAATAGCCCCAGGGCAAGCAAGTCCAGTGTCTATCCATAATCCATTTGAACAAGTACTAGAAGTAATGCTTTCTCCTGATTTACAATTTATAGTCTTTTGTATTCCATCTGTGCACTCTTGTTCAGAACATTCACTTAATTCTTTAACTTGGCATTTTCCTTCAACACACTCTCCTTTACCACATAAAAACTTGCAATCTTCATTTATCATGCAAGTTTGTTCTTTTATACAAGTTGGTTCTAATGAACAGTTATTCTCATCTTTTCCTTTAAAAATAACTTTTCCAGAACATTCAATTGGAGCATATTGAGGGCATAAAGAACAATCTTCTGCACAATTTTCAATTGTTTCATTTCTTTCACAAATATGATTTCCACATATAATCTCTTTTATTTTTATTATTTCTTCTTTTGCCTTACACTCTCCTGCAATACAATAAAAATCAATTTCAGTTTCTTTTGTTTCATTTCCATTAGCTATGCTGCTTGTTCCTTTTCCACAGATTTTCCCACCACATTGATCATCATCACAATCTACTTTTTCATTTTGATTATCATCAATATTATTATTACATATTTCTTCTCCTTTTTCTCTAAACAATTCTATTAATCTTTTTTTAAATTCTATTTGACTAAAAGAATACTCTTTTTTATCATAACCAGAAAATAAACTCAGATAAAATTGCTTTCTTTCCTCATAATTCTGTTTTCTTAATAATTTTTCCTGCTTTCTTCTTTCTTGGTCTTGTTTTATCCAAAAATAAGGGTCATTATTTCCTTCTTTTTGTTTATTATTATCATTATTATTTTCTTGTATTGCATTTCCAGTAATTGTATTCTCAACTATATTATTAGTATTTGATTCCCCTTCTCTGTTTTCAACTACAATATTATTCTGGTTATCTTCTTTAGAAATTTTATTTTCAACTACAACATTATTTTGATTATTTATTTGAAATTTTTCATCAATCTCTTTCCATACATCATTTGACTTTTGATTCCATGCCTCATTAATTGCCTGGATTTTCATATTTATTGTATTTGTTTCTTTCCAGTTCTGCTCTTCAGCAGCTTTTTTATAAGAATCTAATAAGCTTATAATTTCTGATTTGTAATATTCAACATCTTTATTTTTATATTGATCAGGAGAAATCATTTCTCCTCCTTCATCCATTTTTGGCATAGGCCCTCGCATATTTAACCACAAATTAAGGTTTATCCAGTTCCAATCACAATCATTGCACATTTCTAATCTTGCAATTACTTCAAATTTATCTCCTTCATAAAAACTAATTTCCTGAACAAGCATATTCTGGTTAGGCATTTGATTTTCACTTCCAAAAATACTTGACATTAAATCCTCACACTTCCCTTGATTTTGCCTGAAATAACTTTCAAATGTTTTTTCTGCATTAACAGTTTCTTTAGCCAAGGTTTCTGCATTTGCTTGAGAAGGGTCTAAATTAAAAATCTCAGCTAAACTTTTGATATCATTTATTTTTCCTTCAATATTCAATTGTTCTTCTGGTTTTTTGAATTCAATTTCAAAATTTAATCTGTAAATCAAGTCTCCTTCTTTAACACCACCTTCATTAGATTCCTGTTTTATTTTTTCATCTTTATTATTACCTCCATCATCAAATTGTTTTTTTGTAAAAATTGAAGGATAAGCACTTAATCTAATTTGTATTTTCTTTCCATCAAATACAATTTTTTTCCATACAGGAACAGAAGAATCAAGTTTTTTATCTTGCTCTTCGCCTTCAACCCAGACCCATTTTGTTTCTTCAGTTGGATCACCTAAAATCTCTTTTATTTTCTCTTGTTTTAAAACTCCCCCCATTTGTTGTTCAGTTGCACCTAAAATTTCATTTAAATTTTGTCTTGATGTAGAAATATAAACTAAAAGCTTTACATAATCTATATTCCCTATTTCATATTCTTCTGCATAATGTGTAATTGTTTTTATCTCAGAACCAGCAGAATTTGAAACAGCTAGAACATTTGTTATTAGGAATAAACTTAAAATTAAACTAACTAATGCAATAAACACCCTTTTTTTCATAAGTTAAATAAATAAAAAGAGTTAATAAAATTATCTTTTTCGTAATTTTATTAATGGTTAGTGACTTTTTTTATTTTAATATAATTATAATGAATACCTCTAAAATTTATTAGCTTAAGCAATAAAAATTAAGCTAGAAAGAGTTGAAAGTTATTAAAATGTCTATTAATTTTAAGAATTAATTTCAAACCCCCAAATTTAAAAACTCCAACAATCTTCTTGATTTTATGATAAATCAAACAACACAAACAACTCTCTTTCCACAATCAAGAATAAAATTCCTAGACAATGCTCTATTAATTAATGATATAGAAAACAAAATTCTTGTTTTAGCAGACTTGCATATTGGATATGAAGAATCTGTTGTTGAGACAGGAATTTTTCCAAGAATACAAACTCATGAGATAATTACAAATCTGAGCAAGATTTTTGATAAATTAAATAAACAAAACATCAAGCTTGATAAAATAATTATTTTAGGAGATTTAAAACACGAGCATGGAAAAATATCACCTGCTGAATGGAGAGAAACTTTATATGTTCTGGATTTTATTTCAAAAAAAGCAAAAGAAATAATCTTAATTAAAGGAAATCATGATAATATTTTAGGTCCTATTGCAAATAAAAGAAATATTCAAGTAAAATCATTGTATCAATATAATGATATTTTATTTATGCATGGAGATAAAGAATATAAAACAGCATTTAAGCATAAGAATAAAAAAGATAAAGATATTAAGATTCTTATTCTTGCTCACTTGCATCCTGCAATAACTCTTTCTGATGAATATAAAAAAGAAAAATACAAAAGTTTTCTTCTTGGAAAATATAAAAGAAAACAAACATATATTTTGCCAAGCTTTAATCCAATAAGCATAGGATATGATTTAATAACAGGAAAAGGAAAAAAAGAGTTTTTAATTATCCCTGAAAACAAATTAAAAAGTTTTGATGCAATAATCTATAATCCAGAAGAAGATAAAGCCTATAATTTTGGAAAAATAAAAAAATTAATGTAATTCTATATCAATATATTATAGGAATATATTTTTACACATAAACTTAGTAAGCAAAGCTAACTCAAATTCTTTTTGCTAACTTACACTCTATAAAACCTCTCTTAATATAATAAAGATAGATTAAAAAAATTATCAAATATAGAAGCAGAAAAAAATTCAGGTTGGATTTATCTTCCTGAATTTGTGGGAGGTTAAACCACTTTGAAACTAATGAAACTAGTTTCAAACAAACGCATATAAACATGCTTTTTCTTAAAACCCCATAAAAAAATATTTAAAATAAAAGGAATGCATTGTAATTGGGATTATTGTTCTTATCTTTAATATAGGTTTAAAAAATATAGTAGGACAAACCTGTTCTCATGGCCCTACTTGTTCAATGTATGGCACAATCTCAGTACAAACATGGATAAGTTTAGCAATAGCTGGATTAATTATTATCATCGGTTTGTTCTTAATTTTTAGCAAAGAAGAAACAAAAATAATTACAAAAACTAAAAAAATACAAATAGAAAAACAAAGAAAACCAATTGATTATTCTAAGTTAGATAAAGAAGAAAAAATATTAATTAAGATTGTTGAAGAAGCAGATGGAACAATTTTTCAATCAGATTTAGTTGAAAAATCAGGATTTGATAAAGTAACCAGAATTCTTGATAGATTAGAAGGTAGGCAATTAATTGAAAGAAAACGAAGAGGAATGACTAATGTAGTGATTCTGAAATAAAGATTAGTTTACAATAATCATTAAACATCAAAAATATTAAATACTTTATATATTTAATAAAAATATAAAATGACAACTCAAAAACAGATTTGGAAGTGTAATGTTTGCGGAAACATAATTGAAGTTCTGCATGAAGGTGCAGATGCTTTAGTTTGTTGTGGACAGCCAATGGTTTTGCAACAAGAAAATACAGTTGATGCTTCTCTGGAAAAACATGTTCCTGTTATTCAAGGAAAATTAGTAAAGATTGGAAGTGTTGAACATCCAATGACACCAGAGCATTATATTGAATGGATTGAAGCAACTTTAGAATCTAGAGAAGTTTGTAAAATTTTCTTAAACCCAAGAGATAAGCCAGAAGCAGAATTTTGTTTTGAAATAAAGGAAGCAAGAGCTTACTGCAATCTGCATGGATTATAGAAAAGTTCTTAAATGATAGATTATTTTGTTCAACATGAAACAATTAAAGGGAAGTGAAACAGAAAAAAATCTATTGAAAGCATTTACAGGCGAGAGCCAGGCAAGAAACAGATACACTTATTTTGCAAGTGAAGCAAAAAAACAAGGTTATGAGCAAATCTCTGCAATTTTTTTAGAAACAGCTGAGAATGAAAAAGAACATGCAAAAATATTTTTCAAATATCTTGAAGGAGGAGAAGTTCAGATTACAGCAGGATACCCTGCAGGAAAAATAGGAACAACTGAAGAAAATCTCTTGGCAGCTGCAGACGGTGAAAAAATGGAATGGAGCACTCTTTATCCTAATTTTGAAAAAATAGCAAGAAAAAAAGGATTTCAAGAAATTGCAAGCTCATTTAAAGAGATTGCAGATGTAGAAGAGCAGCATGAAAAAAGATATAGAAAACTTTTAGAAAATGTAAAAAATAAATCTGTTTTTAAAAAAGATAAAATTGTAAAATGGAAATGCAGAAATTGCGGTTATGTTCATGAAGGCAAGGATGCTCCAGACACATGTCCAGCATGCAAACATCCTCAAGCATTTTACGAATTATTAGAAGAGAATTATTAAAAAACTCTAATTGATAACTTCTAAGACTAATAAGTTCTGCAGATAAAAAATTAATCACCTTCTCTGCATTTTAATAATAAATCACTGATCTATAAATATTTAAAATAAAAACTTTAACTTAAACTATTTTTTTATTTTTAGAAAAAATAGTTTATTTTATAAACTTCAAATCTTTAGTTAAATTATTAGTTTAGATGATTATAAGATGAAACAAAAAGAGATTTTAAATTTTAAAAATTCAAAAATTGGTTTTCTTAGCAATTTTCCTCCTAGGGAGTGTGGAATAGCGACGTTTACGCAAGACTTAATTACATCTTTGAATAAGAGAACTAATCCAAAAGTAAAATCAAGAGTTATTGCATTGAATGAAGAATCAAGTCTGTACAATTATGACAACAGAGTAATTATGCAGATGAATAAAGACGACATTGAAGATTATATAAATATTGCAAAAAGAATAAATCGCTCAGATAATATAAAGATAATCTGTATCCAGCATGAATTTGGTTTGTTTGGTGGAGAATATGGAAATTATATAATCCCTTTCTTGGAAACTGTTAAAAAGCCAGTTGTTGTAACATTTCACAGTGTTTTACCATATCCAGATGAATCAAGAAAAAGAGTTGTAAGATTTATTGGAGAAAAATCAGCTGCTATTGTTGTTATGGCAGAAAAAGCAGTTGAGATTTTAAATAAAGATTATGAAATCCCTAAAAATAAAATTTATATTGTGCCTCATGGAATTCCAGATACTTCTCTTCAGTCATCAGAATCTTTTAAGAAAAAATTAAGACTGGAAAATAATATTGTGCTGTCCACATTTGGTCTTCTCAGCAAAGGGAAAGGAATAGAATATATGATTAAAGCTCTTCCTTCCTTAATTAAAAAATACCCAAACATTATTTATTTGGTTATAGGAGAAACCCACCCTGCAATTAGAAAAAATGAAGGAGAAGACTATAGGAATAAGCTAATCCAACTTGTTAAAAATCTTGGACTAGAGAATAATGTAAAGTTTTATAATAAATATCTTGAACTAAATGAAATAATAGAATGTCTTCTTGCAACAGATATTTATGTTTGCACTAATTTAGATAAAAACCAGATAGTTTCTGGAACTTTATCTTATGCTTTAGGATGTGGAAAAGCAGTAGTCTCAACTCCAAGTGTTTATGCAAAAGAAGTTTTAGACAAAGAAAGAGGGCTTTTAGTCAGATTCAAAAATCCGAAATCTTTTTCAGATGCAATAGATAGAATACTTTCTGATGATGAATTTAGAAACAAACTAGAAAACAATGCTTATTCTTTTGGAAGATCAATGGTATGGCAAAATGTTGCATTAAGTTATTTTTCTATATTTAATAAAATAGTCAAATTAAGAGAAGAAACTACTGAAAAATACCCTCATATAAAATTAAATCATTTAATTAATCTGACAGATAATGTTGGTTGTATACAATTTGCAAAGCTTTCTGTCCCTGACAAATCTTCAGGATATAGTGTAGATGATAATTCAAGAGCTTTAATTGTTGCTGTATTGCATGACAAAATTTACAAATCAGAAACTTCTAAAAAACTTACAGAGATTTATCTAAAATTCTTAGGAAAAGTTCAGGACAAAGAAGGGAAGTTTAATAATATTGAATATAACACCAAAAACCAGATCCAAAGTAGCGAAGATGCTCTTGGCAGGACAATATGGGCATTGGGTTATTTAATTGATAAAAGCGAAAACCAAGAAATGATTGAAAAATCAAAAAAACTTTTTGATAATTCTTATAACCTAATTGAAAAAATAAATTCTCCAAGAGCTAAGGCCTTTTCTGTGATTGGATTATATCATTATTATAAAAAATATAATCAAGAAGAAATTATTTTAAAAATAAAAAAATTAATAGACCCTTTAATTGAGTTATACAAAAAAGAAGCAACAGAGGATTGGCCTTGGTTTGAGGGATATTTAACTTATTCTAATTCAAAACTTCCAGAAGCACTTTTCTTAGCTTATGATTTAACAAAACAACAAGAATATCTAGAAATTGCTGAAAAAACCTTAGATTTCCTATCAAATATTGTTTTTATCAAAGACGAATTATCCCCAATAGGACAAAATGGTTGGTGTAATAGAAATGGAAAAAGAGCATTCTTTGATCAGCAGCCAATAGATGCATCTTCTATGGTTCAAACCTATTTAACAGCATATTTAATAACAAAAAACAAAAAATATTATGATAAAGCAGTTCTTGCATTCAATTGGTTCCTGGGAAAAAATCATTTAAAACAAATGATATACAATGAAACAACAGGCGGATGTTATGACGGCTTGTCAAGAAATTCTATAAATTTAAATCAAGGTGCAGAATCCACAATAGAATATATTATCTCAAGATTAATGCTCGAAGAGATTAAGAGGGAAAAACTAAAAGATTAAAAAAGCAAAGGTTTAAAAAATATTTTTGTATCTTAAGGGAATAAAAAATGAACTTGAAACCTACTAAATGGAAAGTGATTGTGAGTCTAGTTGTTGGTTTTATATTTCTGATACTTGCAGCGATAGACTTTCTTTTCGCGGTGCATTTTCTTAAAGATACTTTTTTAGCAGGGATATTTATTTTTATCATAATCTATCTTTCTTGGTCTATTTTTCAAAATACTGATTTTAAATCAAAAAAAGTAGGAATATATTTTGGCATTTTGGTTTTTGTAATTTTGTTACTAGCTTTCATTTACGAATTGTTAATAAGAATGAATTTCCCTCCTTTTGTTTTGATTCAAAGTTTGATAATTATTATAGTGATTCCTTTGATAGTCTATATTTTATACAGGCTATTTCAAAAAGATAAAGGAGTGTTTAATATAGCTTTTATAACGGGATTAATAGGTGTAGGATTATCCCTCCTTGATTGGTTTTTTAGTACACTGTTTTTTATTTATTCTGTGCCTAATATTCTTCCTTCCTCATTTTATAGCTTTATTTTTGATATAGTTTCTGAGATTTGGTTTTTCGCCCCAATGTATGTTTTTGAAATTGTTAGAGTGATTGTTACATTTATTTCTTATTTTATAATTGGCTTAATAATTGGTTTAGTATTTTGGAAGATTAAAGCAAGAAAATCCTAAATAATCTTCTATATATTTTTTATATAAAAATCTAATCTAGCACAGAAAACTTGCATAAAATTACCAATAAATATAAAATAAACTCTCAAAATTTTTCAATAATCTCTTGTTCTTCTTTTGTTATTCTTATACAAGTTGTTTTGCTTCTATCCTTCTGCTATTAGTATTGTTTCAACTCTCTTTATGAAATTATAGGCATCTTGCTTTATGCTTTCAGCGATTTCTTTTGTTGTCTGTTTTGTTACGCTATATTGTGCTATCTCTCTTTTATGCCTTGCTTCAGATAACTTTTCTATCTCTTCTTTTTGTAATATAGCCTTCCTTAACAAGTTTATGTCCTCTTTAGACATTAATTTCTTCTTAATAAAAAATTCTTCTAATAGGCTTATTGTTGTAGTATGATTCTTGCTTTTATAACCAATTTTAGCGATTAATGCTAAAGCCGAAGCATACATCGCATAGTATCCTGTTATAACTACCCATTCATCACTATTATAATCAGAAGGTATCTTTAGTAAATCCCTTGCTTTTTTGTTTTCTTGAATTTCTGATAATATCTTCATTGTAATTAGATTGTTTTTAGCTTTTTTTAGATATTCTTTAGATAGCACAATAACCTTTTCGTCTTTAATCAACTGCCCCCTTTCTAAATAAAAATTGATAAGGTCTTTCATTTTAAATATGTCTCTGAATAAAATAATTCGTATCCTTTAAAGATTATCCCAAATTTAACTAAATCATTCCAAAATACCTCATTTTCTTTTTTTATTTTTTTAAATTCAGTCTTTGGTATAACTACTGAAGCAAAATCTAAGTTGGTTTCATATTTTAAACTCTTTATCTCTTTTTCATCCTCTTTTTTATTAGAGCTTATACAAAGAACATCCACATCACTATCTCTTGTTTGGGTGCCTTTTGCATAACTTCCAAATACAGCTAAAAAATCGATATTCTCATCTTGAATTTTAGATAAGGCATTAAAAATTACTCTATTACTTTTTGAAAATTCTTTTAATCTATCTTTAGCATAAAAAAAGAAGGCTATTTTTACATCCTCTTTCTCAAAATTTAAGGAATAAACAAGAGTCTTCCCAAATTTTTTAGAAGAAATAAGTTTTTTCTCATTAAGGATATTTGCGGTTCTATGAATTGGTTCGTAAGATAAACTGCTTCTTTCCATAATTTTCTTTAAAGTTATCTCTTTTCCTTCTGGAAAAAAACTGTTTAATATCTTTAATTCTGTTTCTTTGAGCATTTTTAGCATATCAGTCTATTATTGTTTTACCAATAATATTATTGGCTATCCAATATTTATAAATGTTTCGATAAGAAATGTTTTTGTAAGAATAAGAATTAGTTCAAACTCTCCTCAATTATCTTCTTCTACTTCTAAACCAGAAAAATCCACCAATTAACCCAATAACAAGCAAAACTGTTCCAATAACATCTGAAGAAGGTTGAGTTAAATTTCCTATTACATTTCCAGTTAAATTAGGAGATAAAAAAAATATGCCACCAACTAATCCTATAATAGAAGTTATCGTAACCAGTTTACTCTCTTTATTCTTATGCATTCCTAATTTATCTTTTTCAAACTTATATACCTCTTCTGCATCTTTTCCGAGTTTGGATACAAGAATATCATATTGCTTATTAAGTTTTATTGCTTTACTATGTGATTTATCATATAATTTATCCAATCTTTTTTTAGCTCGGTTGTAATTCGCTTTTGCTCTATCAAATTTATCTAAATCAGTATCCATGCCAAAATCACTATCAAACCCCCTATTACTGTAAGGACCTCCATAATCGTCTCTCTGGTCTAATCTAAGTCCAGCCCTATCAAGGATTTCACCTCTATGTTCTAATTCTCTTGAAGCAGCATCATATTTTTCTCTGTCTGTCTTTCTTCTAAATAAGTCTAATAAACCCATAAAGTAATTTAGTTATTATCATTTAAATATCTTTCTTCCAAAACTTTTCTAAGAGACACTAAATAAAAAGACTAATTAACTTAACAACAAACCTTCAACCCCAAAATATTTAAACATTCTTTTTCTTTTTTCATTTCTTCTTAAACCTCAATATATCAATAATAATATAAGTTTGCGGGGCTTTATGAATATTGCCAACAAGTAAATATTTGGTATATTCATCATCAAATAA